>WNGG01001905.1_pt1 | contig 23606 bp, 18 predicted proteins | sample 5400661 | NCBI WGS metagenome assembly WNGG01 (sample SAMN13153372, study PRJNA577476) | soil metagenome | isolation source: 100 cm soil or saprolite under Garry oak tree replicate 1 | place: USA:California | collected 2016-06-15
GGTCAGCTCGCTCGTGGACAACATCATCTTGATGAACTGGGTCGAGCTGGGCGATACCTTCCGGCACGCGCTCACGGTGGCCAAGATGCGGGGGATGCCGACGAGCCGAACGACCCACGAGTGCGAGGTCGTGAACGGCGAGGGCATGAAGGTGCTCCCGCGGCGGCTCGCTGTCGCGGTCCCGTCGGTGCCCTTCGCCGGCTACCTGGGCCTCATCTCTCGCGCGCCCGAACGGCGTGCCCCGAAGGAGGTCCCCGAAGCCTCCTAGCGCGGTTCTTCGATCATGGCGCACGACGAGACGGTCTTCGAGCCCGACGCGGCATGGACGCGGGCCCTCGAGAAGTACGGGGCCGCGACCCATCTGGCCGTCGAGCTCTACGGCCGCGACGAGCGCCTGATCCTTGGGCCGGTGCATCCAACTCGCCTGTTCGAGCTTCTGGCGCCGGGCCATCACACGCTGAGCATGTTCGCGGCGTGCGTTCGACGCTGCCTGGCCCAGACGGCCGGGGCGTCCACGATCGTCGTCGAGCAGCGGCACCGCTTCGCGGTCATCGGGAGCTCGCTCGCGCTCAACGGCGAGGTGGTCGGGGCGGCAGTCGCTGCGTATGTCTTGACGGCCTTCCCCGATGAGCACGCGGTCCGGCGGCTCGCGAAAGAATGCAACGTGTCCTTCACCACGCTGTGGCAGCAGCTCCGTGAGGAATTGCCCCTCACTCGGGCGCGGTTGAACGTGTACGGCGAACTGCTCCAGGTGCTCTGCAACGCCCTCCTCAGCGAGAACGTTCGCGCCAGGCAGCAGGAGCGGGCGGCGACCCGCCTGGCGGCCGCCGACCAGGCCAAGGACGACTTCCTGGCCATGCTCTCCCACGAGCTGCGCAACCCGCTCGGGGCGATTCAGCTTGCGGCCCAGATCATCCGCCTGGGGCGGGCGAGCCAGGCGGCTATTCAGAAAGCGACCGAAATCGTCGATCGGCAGGTCAAGCATGTGGCCCGGCTCCTGGACGACCTGCTTGATGTGTCTCGGATCACGCGCGGCCGGATCGAGTTGCGGAAGTCGTCGGTGCCCTTGGCCACGTCGGTGGCTCACGCCGTGGGAACGAGCCGAGCGCTGATCGAAGCGCAGGGACACTCGTTGACGATTTCCCTGCCTGAGGAGCCCATCCTGCTGGAGGTCGACCCCACGCGTCTGGAGCAGATCCTCACCAATCTCCTCGACAACGCGGCGAAATACACGCCCCCGAAGGGGCAGATTGCGGTGATGGCCTCTCGAGACGAGAATGACGTCGTCCTTCGGGTGCGAGACACCGGGGTCGGCATCTCATCGGAGATGCTTCCCCGTGTCTTTGACCTCTTCGCGCAGGCCGATCCATCGCTGGCACACTCCCAGGGAGGTTTGGGGATTGGCCTTACGCTGGTTCGGAGACTTGTCGAGCTCCACGGCGGGACGGTCACGGCCCACAGTGAGGGCCTGGGCCAAGGCACCGAAATCGTGGTCCGACTGCCGCTCGGAAGCCCGTCTCACACGCCCCCGGCGCCAGCCACCAAGCAGCGGGTCGGTCGCGCGCGCCACATTCTCGTGATCGAGGACAATCCGGATGCGCGTGAGATGCTTCGAGTCGCTCTGGAGGTGGACGGGCATCGTGTCGACGTGGCCGAGGACGGGCCCCTGGGCGTCGAGATGGCCCGGTCGAGCCGTCCAGACGTTGTGCTGGTCGACATCGGTCTTCCCGGACTCAACGGCTACGAGGTTGCGAAGCAGGTGCGAGCGCTGTTCGGTAGGCATGTGCGGCTGATCGCGGTGACGGGCTACGGGCGGCCGGAGGATCGCAGTCGAACCGAAGCGGCGGGATTCGACGCCCACCTGACCAAGCCCGTGTCCTCTGAGAGGATCGCGGAAGCGCTGGAGGGCGGATAAGCACTCGCCGCACGTACCCACCTCAGGTAACAAATGTGCCGCAGCACCGGTGTGACGACGCCGTCCGTGTCCTCAGGTCGGGATCGAGGAGGGCCGCGTTCGCAGATCAGACGGGGATGCCCTGGATCAGCCCGTCGATGGCCTTGCGGAGCTTGGCATCTCCCTGCATCAGCGCGTGGATCTTGTCGACGCCGTGGAGGACGGTCGTGTGATCTCTGCCGCCGAACGCGCGGCCGACGTCGGCGAGCGAGGCGCGCGTGAGGTGACGAGCGAGGTACATCGCGACCTGTCGTGGGAAGGCAACGGCAGTCGTTCGATTCTTCGCCTTCAGATCGGACAGCGTCACCCTGTAGAAGTCACACACTGTTCGCTGCACCTGCTCGATGGTGATGATCTTCTCCTCCTCGCCCCAGAGATCGGCGAGGACCTCTTGGGCCAGGTCGACGCTCATCTCACGGCCGGACAGGGCGCAGAACGCGATCATCCGCGTCAGCGAGCCTTCCAGCTCGCGGATGTTCGCCTTGATGCGGCTCGCGATGAGATCGGCGACGTCGTCCGTCAGACGCACGCGCTCGAGCGCGGCCTTCTTGCGCAGGATTGCCACCCGCGTTTCGAAGTCGGGAGGCTGGATGTCAGCGATGAGGCCCCATTCGAAGCGCGAGCGCAGTCGCTCCTCGATCTCGGGAATGTTCTTCGGCGAGCAGTCGCTCGACACGACGATCTGCTTGCGCGACTCGTACAGATCATTGAACGTGTGGAAAAACTCCTCCTGCGTCCGCTCTTTGCCCGAGATGAACTGGATGTCATCGATGAGCAGGAGATCGACGGTACGATAGCGGGCTCGGAACTCGGCGGTGCGGTCGTACCGGATGGCGTTGATGAGCTCGTTGGTGAAGCGCTCCGAGGACAGGTACACGATGGTCACGCCCGGAAAGAGCCGGCTGGCCTGATGCCCGACGGCGTGCAACAGGTGCGTCTTGCCGAGACCGACGCCACCATAGATGAAGAGTGGGTTGTAGGCGCGCGCGGGCCGCTCGGCGGTTGCCTGGCAGGCGGCCCGGGCGAACTGGTTCGAGGAGCCGACCACGAACGAGTCAAACGTGTAGCGAGCGTTCAGGCCTTCGCTCCGCCCGCCACCGCCGCCCGCCTGACCGGGGCCGGCCGGCGGGGCCGCTTCCGTCGGCGGTGGAGTCGGCGTCGTATCCACCACGATGGACACGCGCGGATGGCCGCCCAGACACTCCTGCGCGGCGCTCTGGAGCGCCTCGAGATGGTGCTGGAGGAGCCGGTCTCGGAAGAAGCCATTGGGCGCGCCGATGCTGATGTGGTCGCCCTCGATCGCGAGAAGTCGGCACGGGCGCACCCAGGAATCGAGCACAAGAGGCGGAAGCTTCCGTGAGGCGCAGTCGACGAGGCGCGTCCAAAGGCTAGTCAGCACAGGTGAAAGCTCCCTTGCACACGGCGGTGTTCACGGCTTGTCCACACATGTGCATAACTGCGCGAGTGGGCGTTTCCTCCCAGCGAACTTCACGTGTAACGCCAGATTAATGAGGCCGCGCGATCCGGCTGTCAAGATTGCGTTCGCATGCATCAAATGGGGTGCCTGCGCGCTCGAGGCGCGCGCTGTCCCGTCGAATGGGCGAATTTCTTTGCCGCTCCTCGTCGAGCATGGTCAGATGATCGCTTTTCGGGCATCGTGACCGCAGAACCGCGCCACTCGGTGCAGATCTGAGGGGTGGGGATCACTGTGGAGATGTGGACAAGATGCGGACGAGGAGGGGTCGTATGGGCAAGCACCACCGGCTGACCGTTGCCTTCGTCTTCGTGCTGGCGTTGATATCGGTCGGGGAGGCTGGAGCGCAGGGCTCGCCGGAGGGTCAGCTCACGATCGCATTCGACGCGTCGATCGCACCGACGTTTCTTGATCCGGCCGAGACCTCGGGCATCGCCACGCCGTTCGCCTTCCTCTACGCCATGCACGACGCGCTGATCAAGCCGTTGCCCGGCAACAACATGGCGCCGTGCCTGGCCGAGTCCTGGCAGGAGAGTCCAGACGGCCTCGTGGTCGAGTTCAAGCTGCGGGAAGGCCTCAAGTTCCACAACGGCGATCCCTTCACGGCCGAGGACGTGAAGTTCAGCTTCCACCGGTACCGCGGGACGTCGGCCAGGCAGCTGCACGACCGCGTGAAAGCCGTGGAGGTCGTCGATCCGCATCGCGTGCGCTTCGTGCTCCACGCGCCCTGGCCGGACTTCCTCGCGTTCTATGCCACGCCGGCCACCGGCGCCGCGTGGATCGTGCCCCGGAAGTACATCGAGAAAGTCGGCGAGGACGGCTTCAAGCGCCAGCCGGTCGGTCTCGGGCCCTATCGATTCGTGCGGATGAGCCCCGGCGTGGAGCTGGTCCTCGAGGCGAACGAGCAGTACTGGCGCAAGAAGCCGTCGGTCAAGCGGATCGTGTTCAAGGGCGTCCCCGACCGCACGACGCGCCTGGCCATGCTGAAGGCGGGGGACGCGGACATCGGCTACCTGATGGTCGGTGTCGAGGGCGCGACGATCAAGGCCGATCCCAAGCTTCGCCTGGTCCGCGTCATTCCGTCCGCGGTGTGGTGGCTCGAATTCCCCGAGCAGTGGAGTCCGAAATCCCCGTGGCGCGATCGCCGTGTCCGCCTGGCGGCCAACCTGGCCGTGGACAAGCACGCCATCAACGACGCGGAGCGACTCGGCTTCTCGCGCCTGACCGGATCGATCATCCCGAGCGTCATGGAGTTCGCGCTGAAGATCGAGCCGTTTGGTTACGATCCCACGCACGCCAAGCGTCTCCTCGCCGACGCCGGCTACCCCAACGGCTTCGACGCCGGCGATCTCACCCCGCTGCCGCCGTTCACGACGATGGGCGAGGCGGTCGCGAACGACCTGGCTGCGGTCGGCATTCGCTCGCGGGTGCGGATCATGGAGCGGGCGACGTACATGGAGGCGTGGCGCGCGAAGAAGCTGCAAGGCGTCCTCGTCACGGTCTCGGCGGCGCCGGGCAACGCTGCTTCCCGCCTCGAGGCCTTCGTCGTCAGCACCGGTCCGTACGCCTACGGGGGTTATCCGGACATCGACGACCTCTTCCGCCAGCAGGCGCAGGAGCGCGACCGGAAGAAGCGCGAGGCGATGCTGCACGAGATCCAGCGCTTGATGCACGAGCGGGTCATGCACGGCCCGATCTTCGAGCCGGCCACGCTGCACGGCGTCGGGCCGCGCGTCGAGGAGCCGGCGGTCGGGCTGAATCCGCTGCTCTACTTCACCGCGCCGTACGAGGACATCCGCCTGAAGCGGCCGTGAGGGCCTTTGGCTCGGGACCGTCCCGGGTCGCCGTGGCCCTGGCGGTAACCGTGCTCGCGGTTGCGCCCGCGGCCCGGGCGCGCATCCCTCTCGAGTTGCGATTCGATGGTCAACCCTTCGATCCGCAAGCGCCACCTGACTTCACCTGCTTCAGCTACACGCGGAGCCGCTGGGTGAGCTGCCGGGTCGAGAAGGGGCAGGAGCCCGGCGCGTACGTCCTCGAGCCGCTCGAGCCGGGACAATACCGGATGCACGTCAGCATCGACGAGAATCCCGCCAACCCTCGCCGGTTTCCGGGTGACTACGAGGCCCAGCCACGCTTCGAGGTCACCGAGAGTGAACAGGAGCGGCTGATCGTGGACCTGCCGAGGCTCATCCACCTGACGCGTCCGGGTGACAACGCGCGTCCACTCGAAGGTATGCTGACGGGCTGCGCGACCCAGCCCAAGTTCGAGACGCCGCGCTTTTCCTGGGGGCCCGTGGCGAGCGTCGAGTTCGCCTGGGAACCGATCGTTGCCGGGGCCGAGTACCGGTACAACCTCACGGCCGCCGCCTGCGGCCAGTCGGGCACGCGTCGCGTGATCGTGAACGAGAAGACCGGGGCGACCGCGGCGACGATCGCGCTGCCACCGAGCGCCGGAGGCGAGTATTACGTCTTCCGCGTCGAGGCCTGGAAGGAGGGGCGCCTCATCGGCGACCTCTACACGCACGACAGCGGCACGCACTCGTGGAACTACCGTTTCCAGGTGCACGACGCGAGCGTGCCGCGCTGGGCGTACATCGTGGCCGGAGCCGGCGTGCTGCTCCTGCTCTTCGGCGCTCGTCGGGCGTTTCGCGGCGTCGACTCCCGCCGGCGGCGCCGCCGGGCAGGCTGGCTTGCGGGCGGCACGATCGCCATCCTCGTGATTGGCGGGATCGCGGGCGTCAGCTACCACTATGACCAGGACCGCGAACGGCGCCGCGCCGAGAGCGAGAAAGCGCGGGTCGACGCCGAGCGGCAAGCGCGGCAGCGCGAGATCGTCGCGGCGTTCGTCTCGGCGGCGCCGCGGCCCGACTGGTGGGATCGCGTCGAGACGCCCTATCGTGTGGACACGCTCGGCGACCTGTTCGCCGCCTGGCAAGGCCATCCGCGCGGCGACGACGGTCGCGGCGAGCGCCTGTTCTTCAAGGCCGCCTACCAGGGCATCGTCGACCACGCCGATGACGACCAGGTCGTGGCCACCGCCATCGCGCTCCTGCATCACGTCGTGCGCGACTACCCGCACCGCCTCCAGCTCGCGCAGTTCGGGTACGAGCGCTACTTCCAGCACCGCCAGCGCACCGACAACTGCGCGAATTGCATGGTGGGTGACACGACCCAGGGACTCGCCCAGAACCTCACCGAGCTCTACGCCGCTGCCGGCCGCTACGACGAGGCCATCGAGGTCGGCCGGCGCTTGATCGAGGGTCGGAGTGCGGATGTGAGCCCCTACAAGCTCGCCGAGACCTGGGACCAGATGGCGTGGGTGCACTGGCAGAAGGGCGAGCGCGAGCGGGCCGTGCAGATCATCCGCGATGCGCTGGCTCGTTATGGCGATAGCGTGCGCGCCGATCAGCTCAGGCGCACGCTCGCCCGCTTCGAGCGGGAAGGTGCGCGCTAACGGGCGAGTATCTTCGCCGCGAACGACTCCAGCATGTGTGTCTCGGGGAAGTCGGCGAAACCGAGCATCAGGTCCGTTGCGCCGGCCGCCTCGTAGGCGGCGATCCGCCGGGAAATCGCCTCATCGTCACCGGCGAGCACGGTCTCGAGCAGGGGATGCTCGGAGACGATTCCGCGGTCGGCACAGAAGCGAGCCAGGCGTAGGCCGAGCGCCTCGCCGGGCACCGTGACGATCGCGTCCAGCTCGACTGATCGCCGGAATGCGTCGGCGCTTCGTCCCTCGGCGCGGAGCTGCTCACTCAGGCGCTGCCATCGAGACGCGAAGTCTTTGGGTGTGACGTACGAGGCCTCCCAGCCGTCGGCGTGACGTGCGGTGACCGCCAGCGCCCGTGGGCCCATTGCCGCGATCCAGATCGGTGGGCCGGGACGCTGGACCGGCTTCGGCTCGAGCCGCGCATCGGTCAACGCGTAGCGCGGCCCGCGATGATCGAAACCGTCGCGGGCGCGCCAGAGTCCGCGCACGATCTCGACCGTCTCCGCCAGCGTCTCGATTCTCGCGCCGGCCGGCGGATAGCGGATCCCGAGGCTCGACCAGCTTCGCGCGGCCGCATCGTCCTCCGCGCCCACGGCCAGGCGCAGGTCGAGGCGCCCGCCCGACAGGTGGTCGACCGTCACCGCGCGCTTGGCCAGCCACGAGGGATGGTGCGACGACGCGTCGAACGCATACGTCACCGCCGGCCCGATGCGGGCGCGCCGGGTCAACCCGGCGAGCGCGCCGAGCATCGTCCACCCGTCGTGCGTCCACGCGCCGAGGCCGTCGCCATAGGTGATGCGCGCGTACCCGAGCTCATCGGCGACCGTCCAGTAGTGACGGAGCGCGGCCACGTCCGTGCCCCAGGTCTGCACGCCGATGGCCAGCATCGCGCGGAGCATCGATGATGCGCGCGGACGTGTCAACGCGCGCCACGCCTTGTCCGGGCGCGTCGGCTGCGGTAGCTTTGTCGGCGTTCAGGGTCATGACCACCCGAGGAGGAGACACCGTGATCACCGGTTGGCGTCATCAGCTCTGGTTGGCGTTTCTGATCGCTTCCAGCATCGCGTTCAGCGTCGTCTTCGCCTGCGCCGCGCCGCTGGCCGCGTTCGGCACGGCCGGGGCCCTGACCCTGTCTCGGCGAGACGCGCTGCTCGTGACGATCGGCGTCTGGCTCGCCAATCAGCTCGCGGGATACGTCCTGCTCGGGTATCCGTGGACGATGAACAGCCTGGCGTGGGCCTTCGTCATCGGCGCCGCCGCAGTCCTCTGCACGATGGCCGCACGCTGGGCCGCGCTGCGTCTGTCGGCCGCGTGGGCGGTCGTGCGGGCGTTGGCGGCCTTCGTGGCGGCGTTCGCGGTGTACGAAGCCGCGCTCTTCGCGGTCTCGATCACGCTGCTCGGTGGAACGGACACCTTCGCGCCCTCGATCGTCGGCCAGATCCTCGTGACCAACGTCGCAGCCCTCGTCGGTCTCTACGGGCTGAACCGTCTCGCCGAGGTCGTCGGGCTCCGCCGCCGACCCGCGATCCCGGTGTCGGCGGCCGTGCGGTCAGCCTGATCGGCGACTAGCGCGGCGTCTTCTCGGGCTGGGCGCGCTTCAGCACGAGATAGTCGTAGATGTCGTCGAGGTCGGACGTCTTCAGATCGAGATGGTCCGGCATCGCGGTGTAGCGGTACTTCGACGGCTGCCGCACGTACCCCGTGATCCACGCCTTGGTCCGGTAGCTCGTCACGCTCTGCGGCGCGTTGAGATCCGGCCCGACCTTGCCTCCCTGCTGGTTGATCGCGTGGCAGCGAAGGCATCGGCCCTTGAAGATCGCGAAGCCGCGCGCGGCGCTCGAGCCCGGGGCGGCGCCTCGCGGTAGGACCTCGGGATAGCGCTCCTCGAGCTTCACGAGGTTGATCGAGACGAGCTGCCACGGCCAGGGATACTCGTGCTCCGTCCCCTGGTTCGCGCCGGTCCACACGAGGTAGTACGGACCGGGATTCGCCTTCCGGCGGCCGATCGGTTCCCAGCCGGGGACGTCGAGATCCTCGAACGCCATGCAGCCGCCCGGCTCGGCGAGCTTCGCGGCCATCGACACGGAAGCGTAGCCGTCGAGGGCCGTCAGGATCGCTTCGGAGTACTCGGTCGCATCCCAGCCCGGACCATACATCGCATCCATCAGCGACTTGATCGGCCAGCATCGATACGACTTGGTCTTGCCCGCGTGTGGATCGAAGAACGTGACCGTCTGGGGCGCGACCCTGGTGCTGATCTGCGCCCCGGTCAGCTCGGCGACTCGTTGGCCCGAGCGCTGGAAGGACAGGGAGGCCTGCGGCTCGGCGCCAGCGATCGCGCCCGCGAGGACGAGAGCGAGCGTGAGCAGGCGCTGCGCAGGAGATCTCACGGAATCCGGGACCGGTCCTACGGCGTGATCCACCCCTGCTCGACGAAGAACTTCTTGAGCGTCTTGGTGATCTCCTCGGCCGTGTGCTTGGCGTCGCCGTCCACGCCCTGCGAGCGCTCGGTGGCGATCCCGACACCCCCGCTCACCATCGCGCTCGTCGCCGCGCGCCCGGCAGCCGCCCCCACGCCGGCCATCGGCCCCATGCCGGGCTTGATCGAGCTCTTCACCGTCGTGTAGAAATCCTCGACGAGCCGTCGCCCTTCGGGGGTCGTCTCGTACACCTGCACGAGCGTCCGGACTTCGCTCGCTCCCGCTCCGAAGCCCACGACCATTCGCCGGAGACGATTGCCCTCGTTCACCGAGACGAATTGCCCCTCGATCGAGAGCGTTGGCCCCGACACGGACACCGAGCCCGCGGTCGCCGCCGGGACCGCGGCCAGGCCGAGCTTGCCGAGCTCCTTGACGAGGTTTTCGGTCACGATGCGGGCGACGTCGCGGCCGATCTTGAGCTCCTCTTCGGAGGCTGGCGTTTCCCGCATCATGTGGATGAGCCGTGCGCCGATCGCGCTGTCGAGAGACACGTCACCGGGAGAGACGCCGAAGTCGTGCACCACGATGAGCTGGGGCTTGGGCAGCCCGATCGCCCGCGAGTTGACGTTCTCCACGCTCGTCCGCGCGCACGCCGTCACGGCGAGGGCCAGACCCATCACCACGACTCCGCGTCGTGTCATGAAAGCCATCGGAGCTCGAAACCCTTTCTGGACGCGCGCACGTACGCGCCGTATGGTGCGGGGAAATGGGCAGGGAGGAGCAGCGAGCCTCGCTCGGCGCACTGCTCGAGGAGCTTGCGGCGCGACGCGGCGGCGGCGACCCGATCAGTGCAGGCGACGGTGGACCAGTCGACCTCGTACGCCTGCATCGGGTGGTGCACGGTGTCGCCCGCGAAGATCGCCTCCTGGGACCCTGACCTGAGGCGGATGCACACGTTGCCGGGGGTGTGACCGGGCGCCAGCTCGACCGTGAGCGCGTCGTCGACCTGGTGGCCGTCCTCGATCATGTCCGCTCGCCCCGCCTCGACGACCGGCAGCGCGCTGTCCAGGAAGGCGGCGCGGCGGATGGGGCTCGGGTCCGGGTTCTTCTGCCAGTGGTCGTACTCGATCCGCGCGAACAGGTAGCGCGCGTTCGGGAACGTCGGCACCCAACGCCCGTCCCTGAGGACCGTGTTCCACCCGATGTGATCCGCGTGCAGGTGGGTGCACATCACGTAGTCGATGCTCTCGGGCGTGGCGCCGGCCGCGCGCAGGCGCTCGAGGAACGGCGTCTGCAGGTGATGCCAGTGGGCCCGCGGCATCCGCTCCTTGTCGTTCCCGACGCACGTGTCGATCAGCACCGTGTGACGGCCGGTCTTGACGATCCACGCGTGCATGCTGAAGACCAGCGCTCCGCGGTCGGGGACGTAGTAGCGCGGCGCCAGCCAGTGCAGGTGCGGCTGCAGCGCCTCGGGATCGAAGGGCATGAAGAAGTTCGCGGCCAGGAACGTGGAGTCGACCATCTCCTCGATGCGGACGACCGATGCGTCACCGATGGTGAGGTGGTCCATGGTCACCCCTTGAACTTCGGCATGACTTCGCGGGCGAACCAGGTGAGCTGCTCGAGCATGACGGCCTCGGGCGTGCCTATGCTCGTGCTCACGTTGACGTACTGGAGGCCGGGGAAGCGCGACTGGAGGTTTTGCAAATACGCGGTCAGCTCCTCGGGCGTGCCGGCGAACCACGCGCCCGTCTTCATGAAGTGCTCGAGGCTGGGGACGCCGGCGGCCGCCCAGCCGCCGCGCCGCGCGGCGGCCTCGACCTGGGCGGGCTTGATCCCGGGCACGAAGCCGAGCGGGGCGAACATCTTCACGTGCTCCTCGTAGAGCGGCGTGAGCTCGCGAACGGCCTTCTCGCGGCTGTCGGCCAGGTGGAAGAAGATGCCGAGGCAGAGGTTCTCGCCCAGCTTCAGATCGTGTCCGGCGCGGGCCGCCGCCTCGCGATAGCCGTGGATGGGGCCCTCGGCCATGGTGGCCGCGCCGCCGCCGATGATGCCCTTGATCCCGTGACGCACCATGAAGTCGAGGCCACGGGCGCTCGCGCTCACGATCGGCTGCCAGCACTCGACCGGACGGTGGATCGGACGCGGGACCAGCGTGATCTCCCGCAGCTCGTAGCCGCGATAGGGCACGGCCGGCGGCAGCGTGTAGTGCTTGCCGTGGTGCTTGAACGATTCCTCGTTGAACGCCTTGAAGATGATCTCGACCTGCTCCTCGAACAGCTCGCGGTTGGCCTCGGGGTCGAGCATCGGCGCGCCGAACGTCTCGACCTCGCGCGTGTGGTAGCCGCGGCCCACGCCGAAGATGACGCGGCCGCCGGTCAGGATGTCGGCGGTGGCGTAGTCCTCGGCCAGGCGGAGCGGGTGCCACATGGGAGCGATGTTGAAGCCGCAGCCGATCTTGATCTGCTTCGTGATGTGGGCCAGGTGCACCGCCGACATCAGGAGGTTCGGCAGGCACTCGTAGCCCTCGTGCTGGAAGTGGTGCTCGGCCAGCCAGATCGCGTAGTACCCCAGCTCGTCCATCCTCCGAGCGACGGCATCGGTCTTCGCGAACACCGTGGCCAGGTGCTCGTTCCCGTAGCGCCGCTCGTTGGCCGGGGTGGCCGTCTGGCCCATGTCGGGGAAATCGACGTGGCCGGGATAGACCGTGGCGAACCTCGTGATCATGGTGGCTCCTTTGCCTCAGAACTTGCGCTTGCGACCGGCGAAGATCTCCTGCATTTCCTTCTCGGCCCAGGCGATGGCCTGGTCGACCGTCATCTTACCCGTGGCGTACTGCGCGAACATGTCCGGGAGGATGTAGAGGTCGAGGACCTGCTGAGACGACGCCGTCGTGGGACCGGGCCAGGACGGCGGGACCGTCACCTTGGCGACCTCGGGAATGAACCGATACTGCTTGTCGCTCTTGTACACGGGATGCTTGGTGAGATTGGTCAGGAACGGCATGTTGAAGCCGTGGCCGGCATCCACCCACTTGGCCTGGTTCTCGGGCTGGAAGTGGTAGCGCAGGAAGTCCTTGGCGAGGTCGACGTTCTTCGCGAAGTTCCAGATGCCGACGCACCAGTAGCCGGTCGTCGTCCTCCGGTCCACGGGCCCACGCGGCGTGTTGACGTGGTCGATGACCTCGGCGATCTCGCGCTGCGTCCCCGGGATCACGACCTTGTCGCGCTTGGCCGACTCGAAGGCGCTGATCGGGTTGTGGATGGCGATGCACTTGCCCGCGTTCAGGCAGCGGTTGTTGCTGGCGTCGTCCCAGGCCAGCACCTCGGGGTCCATCGCCTCGGTGTAGAGACGCTTGACGAACTCCATGGCCTGGCGCGTCTCTTTCGAATTGATGGCGACCGTCTTCCCGTCCTTGGCGACGTAGGAGGCGCCATACGACCACATGATCGAGAGCAGCGTGACGTTGGCGTCGCCGCTGTGGCCGAGCGCGGTGCCGAAGGGATGCCCGATGGCCTTGCCCTTCTTGCCGACTCGGAGCCAGTCCTCCCACGTGTCGGGGTTCTTCTCGCCGATCTGCTCGAGGAGATCGGTGCGCACCGCCATCGGGAAGGGCGGCATCCACCACGGCAGCAGCTTCCACTTGCCGCGGATGAGGTAGTCGTTCGGGTTCATCCACCCGCCGTTCTTCGGCGCGACGTCGGCGGCGACGTCGTTGAGATCGACCAGGTGATCGAAGTAGAGATCGGCGTCACCGAGGCCGGGGCCGAGCGCGGTGAGGTCGTGACCCGAGCGCGCCTGGACCTCCGAGGCCTTCTTGGTCACGAGCTGCAGGTGGGCGATGATGTCGAGCCGCACCTTGACCTTGTTCTTCGCTCCCCACTCCTCGAACTGCCGCTTCAGCTCCTTGTCGGTCTCGGGCACGAAGCTCGCGATGGTCAGGAAGGTCAGCTCGCGAGTCTGGGCCGTCGCCGGGACGCCGCCGGCCACCACGACCGAGGCCGCGCCACCCGCCGTCACGCGGAGGAATTGCCGCCGGTTCACCATGTCTGCCTCCTACTTGACGGCGCCCGCCGTCAGTCCGGACACGTAGTAGTCGAGGAAGAACACGTACGCGACCACGATGGGAAGCGAGCCGATGCAGGCGCCCGCCATCAGTCCACCCCAGTAATAGATGTCGCCGCGGATCAGCTCGGAGAAGACGCCCACGGTCATGGTCTTCAGCTCGGCCGGCGAGACGAAGACCAGCGAGTAGAGGAACTCGTTCCAGGAGAGCGTGAAGGCGAACAGCGCCGCACAGATGACGCCCGGCACCGCCACCGGCAGCAGGATCCTCAGCAGCGTCTGGAAGCGGTTGCAGCCGTCCAGCATCGCGCACTCCTCGATCTCCTTCGGCACCGTGCGGAAATAGCCCATGAGGAGCCACGTGCAGAAGGGAACGAGGAAGGTCGGGTACGTGACGATCAGCGCCCACAGCGTGTCGGAGAGCCCCAGCCGGTTGACCACCGTGCTCAGTGGCAGGAAGAGCAGCGACGGCGGCACCAGGTAGGTGATGAAGATCGCGACGCCGAAGGAGTCCGCGCCGGGAAAGCGCAGGCGGGCCAGCGGATACGCGGCCAGGATGCCGATCAGGACGGAGACGACGGTCGCGGCGATGCTGACGATCAGGCTGTTGGCGAACCAGCTCCAGAACATGGTGTCCTTCGAGAGCATCTCGTAGTGCCCGAGGGTCAGGCCCTGCCGGATGAAGAAGGGCGTGGCGTTCACGTTGTAGAGCTCGGCGTTCTTCTTGAACGACGTCACCAGCATGAAGTAGAGCGGGAACAGCGCGAAGAACACGAACGGCGCCACCGGAAGATACAGGGTGAAGAGCGAGCGCGTCGGGCGCGACCACCACGAGCGTCTAGTCATACGTCGTGGACTTGCGGACGAGTCGGAGCTGGGTGAAGACCACGCCGAGCAGGATCGGGAAGAGGAACAGCGAGACGGCGGCGCCCTGCCCGATCTGCCCGCTCTGGAGCCCCAGGGCGAACGAGTAGGTGGCGAAGAGATGCGTCATGTTCATCGGTCCACCCTTGGTGAGGATGTACACGATGTTGAAGTCGGCCAGCGTGAAGATCGCCGAGAACAGGATGACGACGGCGAGCACCGGCTTGACGAGCGGCACGGTGACGTGCCAGAAGCGCGCGGCAGGGCCGGCGCCGTCCGATTCGGCGGCTTCGTACAGTTCCCGCGGGATGGCCACCAGGCCGGCCAGCAGCGTGATCGCGAAGAAGGGCAGGCCGCGCCACGTGTTGACCAGGATCACCGTGAACATGGCCAGGTAGGGATCGGGCAGCCACGGGACGTCCTTGTTCACGATGTGCAGGTGCTTGAGCGTCCAGTTCACCACGCTGTAGAGCGGCTCGAACATCCACCACCAGACCAGCGTGCTGAGCGCGGTGGGCACGATGAACGGCAACAGCACGGCGCCGCGGATCAGCCGCTTGAACCGGGCGACCCGGAACAGTAGCAGGGCCAGGGCCATCCCGAAGACCGTCTTGAGCAGGAGCGCGATCGACGTGAACACGAGCGAGTTCTTGAGGGTCTGGCGAAAGATGTCGCTGCCCAGCAGCCGCTCGAAATTGGCGAGGCCCACGAAGCTTCCCGTCTCGCCCACACGAGCGTCGCTCACGCTGAACCAGACCGAGAGCACGAAGGGATAGGCGACCAGGAACAGCAAGAGGAAAAATGCAGGCGCCACGAAGGTGTACGCCACCGAGGTGTCACGGGCGATGAAATCGGACAGCCCCCGCGCTGCTGCTTCGCCGCGGGAGGTGAACTTGGCCACTTCCCCGTTGACGGTTCTGAGCTGCACGGGTAACGCTCCCCTCGTGGATCGAGCGCCCAACGGTAGCTTCGGGCCCTACGGCTGTCAAGGCGACGTGGCGCTGGTCTCATCGTGCTACTATTCACTCGCGATGACGGGGCGGCGTTTGAGCGCGGTCGTCATTCTTCTCGTCGTGGGCTGGCTCGTGCCCTTGGCCTACGCGAGCCCACCCGACCAGACGTGGATCCCGGGTATCACCGACAACGCCGACCACGACGACGCGGTCATCCTCGTCACGTCCGCGGTCGGTGCGGTGGCCACCGTGATCACCGTCGACGTCACGTCGGTCGCGTGCGTCATGGCGCCGCTCATGCTCGCGCCAGAGCTCCCGCCTTCACCCGAGTCCGCGCCGTACCGTCTTCGCGCTCCCCCTTCCGCCTGAGCCCTGCTGCCGACTGACCGACGGCGCCGACGCCGTCACACGACCCCGGTTCCTTGTCAGGCGGAAGACTTGCCGTTTTGCAAACGGCGTGGAGCTCAGCATGGCCAGTTCCGTCGCACCTCGTCTTCAAGTCGTGCTGTCCGTCGTGCCCGACGTGCCGCTCGTCCTCGGGGTTCCGACCGCGCTCCGAGCCGCCCATGCGCTCGTCGACGTCCCGGTCGACCGCTTCATCTTCGTGACCGGTTCGATCGCGGCGCTCACCGGTCGGTGGAACGCCCAGCTTCGCGCCCTACCGTGGACGGCCGTCTCCTCGCCGGCCGCCGTGGGCAGCGCGCTCGCGCCGACGTCCGCGGTCCTGGTGCTCGACCCGGAGGGCATGCCGGAGGCCGGAGAGTTGCGCGCGTTCCTCGGCGAGTGCCGCCGGCGCGCCGCGCCGACAGCATGGCTCTGGAGCGGCCGCACCGTGGCCGTCTATTATCCGGCGGGGCGCTCCGCGAGGCGCTCCGTGCTGGGCCGCTCGTCTCAGGGCGTCTCCGGATCGCCGAGGCCGGTCGATGCCGATTTCCACGGCGAGCGCCTGGTCGCCGATGTCCGCGCCTGGTACGATCTTCGCGACCCCAAGGACGTCGAGCGCGCCGGACACGATCTGGTGCGCTCACTGCGGAAGGACACCGACGGATACCTGGCACGATTCGACCGGGGGATCTCGATTCCCGTCTCGCTGGCCCTGACGCGGACCGCAATCACGCCGAACGCCGTCACCGCGAGCAGCTTGTTGGTCGGGCTCCTGGGCGCCGGGGTCCTCGCTGTCCCGGCCTACGGGGCGGCGATCGCCGGCGCCCTGCTGCTCTGGTGCTCGTGCATTCTCGACGGCTGCGACGGGGAAGTCGCACGCCTCCAGCTCCTCTCGACGCCGTGGGGTGCGCGGTTCGACGCCGTCACGGACAACGTCGTTCACGTCGCGGTGTTCCTGGCACTGCCCGTCCATCTGCATCTGAGCCATGCCCACGCGGCTGTCATCCCCGCCGGCCTCGTGCTGATCGCCGGGGTGCTACTCAGCATGGCGTCCGTGTGGTGGCTGATCCTGCGCCAGCCGTCACCGCGCCGCGGCCCCGGCGCCCTCTTGTATGAGCGCATCGCCAGCCGCGACTTCATCTACGTCCTCCTTGCCCTCGCCGTCGTGCACCGCCTGGAGTGGTTCCTGTGGGCCGCGGCGGGAGGATCGCACGTCTTCTGGCTCACGCTGTGGGCGCTTGCCAGGCGCCGGCGATGAAACTGTTCACGCTGGCGGCAGCGGTCGTCGGGACGGTCGTCTTCGTGGTGCTGCTGTGGCGGCTCGACCTCCCGCGTGTCGGCGCACTGCTCGCCGCCACCGGCTGGGGAATCGCGTTGATCCTCGGACAGGAGGCGGTCGCTCACGTGCTGAACGCGCTCGGATGGAAGTGGGCCTCCGATCCCCGGCAGGCAGCGGCCGTGCCGCTGCGACGTCTCGTCGCCCTGCGGGTCGCCGGAGACGCGATCAACTACCTGACGCCGAGCGGCACGCTCGCGGGCGAAGTGGGCCGAACGGCGATGCTGAAGGCCAGCCACGCGACGGGTACCGAGGCGGCCTCCGTCATCGTGGCCAAGATCGCGCAGACCCTCGGCCAGGCGCTGTTCGTGGCCGTCGGGGTGCTCGTCTGTGCGCGCACGCTCCGCGTCGGGCTGCCCATGTGGACCGTCATCGCCGGCGTGCTGGCGGTGGCGCTGCTGGGGGTTCTCGCCATCGTGGCGGCGCGCCGCGGGTTCGCCGCGTGGCGCCTGTCGCCGCTCCGGCGTTCGTTCGCTGGCTTCGTCCGGGCTCACCGTGGGCGATTTGCGGCCGCGACGTTGCTCTTCGCCGCGGCGTACGCGTGGGGCGCCGTCGAGGCGTACCTCATCTGCCGCTCGCTCGGGCTGCGTGTGTCGGCATCGACGATCATCTCCATCGAGACGCTGTCGGCGGCCGTGGATGGCGTACTGTTCATGGTCCCGGCCAAGATCGGGATCCAGGAGGGGAGCAAGACCGCCATCTTCGCCGCCCTCGGCCTGGCGCCGAGCGCCGGCTTCGCGTTCGGGCTCCTGCGGCATCTGCGAGAGCTCGCGTGGGCCGCGGGAGGCCTGGTCGTCTGTGCGATCGCCTGGCGGCCGGCGCCGGTCGGCAACCTACCTGAGATCGCGAACACGGGAGCCATGTCATGACCTACGTGGCCGATGTTCTCGTCGCGCTCGCGTTCGTCGCCGCGGGATACTGGGCGTGGGCGGCGTATCGCGCTCACGCCTTCGGACGCTGCCGTCCCACCCACTCCGACTTTGCGCCATCGGTCAGTGTGCTGAAGCCACTGTGCGGCGTGCAGCCGTTCCTCTACGAGACGCTCCGCAGCTTCTGCGAGCAGGCCTACCCGAGCTTTCAGCTCGTCTTCGGGGTCAGCGATCCGAGTGATCCCGCCGTTCACGTCGTGCATCGGCTCATCGAAGAATTCCCCGGCCTCGACGTCGTGCTCGTCTGCGATGGTCATGCGCTGGGTACGAATCCGAAATTGAGCAACGTCGTCAACATCTACAAGAGTGCCCGGCACGACGTGATCGTCCTGGCCGACAGCGACGTCCGGGTGGGGCCCGAATACCTGCGGACCGTCGTGGCGCCGCTCGCCGACCCGGGGACCGGCCTCGTCACCTGCCTCTACGGCGCCGTCCCGATGCCCGGCCTACCGTCGACCCTCGGGGCGATGTACATCAACGACTGGTTCTTCCCGTCGGCCCTGGTGGCAGCCGCGCTTCAGCCACTGGCGTACGCGTTCGGCGCCACGATCGCATGCCGCCGGGACGTGCTCGACGCGCTGGGGGGCTTCGAGAGCGTCGTCGACTACCTCGCCGACGATTACATGTTGGGACGGGCGGTGGCGGAGAGCGGCCGGCGCGTCGAGCTCTCGCCGCTCGTCGTCCAGACGATCGTCGACGAGCACGACTTCCGGGCGCTGGTCGGCCACGAGCTCCGGTGGGCCCGCACGATCCGCTCCGTGCGGCCGGTGGGTTATCTGCTGTCGTTCGTCACCTTCGGGCTGCCCCTCTCGCTCCTCGCGCTCGCCTGCGCCGGCGCGACGCCGGCGGCGGTGGCGGCGCTCGCCGCGAATCTCGTGGCCCGCTTGGCCGGTTGGCACGTCACGCGGAGGACCGCCGGCATTCCTCGCTTGCCCGACGCGTGCCTCCTTCCGCTCCGGGACGTCCTCTCAGCGGCGATCTGGATCCTGTCCTTCTGCGGCCGCACCGTGCGGTGGTACGGACAATCCTTCACGATCGACCACCAGGGCCGCCTGCGGAGGGCCACCCCGTGAGCTACCTGCGGACACTCTTTCTGCATCCGCCGTCGTATCAGGGCTTCGACGGCGGCGCGGGGTCACGCTACCAGGCGCGTCGCGAGGTGCGCTCCTTCTGGTATCCGACGTGGCTGGCCCAGCCGGCCGCCCTCGTGCCCGGATCGCGCCTCGTGGACGCGCCGCCCGACGGCCTGACGCTGGACGACGTCCGCCCGCTGGCGCGTCACTACGAGCTGGCCGTCCTGCACACGAGCACGCCGTCGTTCGTCCAGGACGTCAGAGTGGCCGAGGCCCTCAGGGCCGAGAACCCGGCGCTCCGCATCGGCTTCGTCGGCGCTCACGTCGCCGTGCAGCGCGAGCGGGCGCTGGCGGCTTCCGAGGCGATCGACTTCGTCTGTCATGGCGAATTCGACTTCACGATCCAGGAGGTCGCCGAGGGGCGCCCGCTCGGTGAGGTCAGGGGGCTCGGCTATCGAGACGGCGCGGGGTTGTTGCGGGCGACGCCGCCGCGCCCGCCGATCGAGAACATGGACACGCTGCCCTTCGTGGTCCCCGTCTACGCGCGCGACCTCACCGTTGAGAACTACTACATCGGATACCTGCTCCACCCCTACGTCTCGCTCTATACCGGGCGCGGCTGCCGTTCCAAGTGCACGTTCTGCCTGTGGCCACAGACGGTGGGCGGCCAGCGTTATCGAACGCGGTCGGTGGACCACGTCATCGACGAGATCGAGGTGGCGCGGCGCCACTTCCCCCAGGTGAAGGAGTACTTCTTCGACGACGACACCTTCACCGACGATCTCCCGCGGGCCGAGGAGATCGCGCGCCGGCTCGGCCGGCTCGGCGTCACGTGGTCCTGCAACGCCAAGGCGAATGTGCCGCGCGCCACGCTCGAAGTCATGAAGGACAACGGCCTCCGGCTGCTCCTCGTCGGGTACGAGTCGGGGAACCAATCGATCCTCAACAACATCAAGAAGGGGATCCGGCTCGACGGCGCGCGCCGGTTCACGCGTGACGCCAAGGACCTCGGCATCAAGATCCACGGGACGTTCATCCTCGGCCTTCCCGGCGAGACGCGGCAGACCATCGACGAGACGGTACGCTTCGCCTGCGAGCTCGATCCGGACACGATCCAGGTGTCGCTAGCCGCGCCGTATCCCGGCACGGCGCTGTATGGCCAGGCCGTGGAGCAGGGCTGGCTCGTGCGCGACGCGCTGGTGGGAGAGGACGGCACTCAGCAGAGCCCGCTCGGGTATCCCGGTCTTCCGCACACCGAGATCTTCGAGGCCGTTCCCAGGTTCTACCGGCGGTTTTACTTCCGCCCCGGCAAGCTCCTGTCGTTGGCGGGCGACATGATCCGAGACCGGGAAGTCATGAGGCGGCGGCTTCGCGAAGGCCGGGAGTTCCTGGAATTCCTGTCGCGGCGCCGGGCTCATGCCTAGAGGTTGGCCGGGACAGGTATGACGGCGGGGCCATCGCCCCCGACGCCTGTCTTCCCCATCGGTCGGCCGCTCCGCTGGCTGGTCGCGCTCTCGTCCCGGCGCCCCGCGCTGACGATCACGGCCTGGCTGGCCGTCGCCGTCGTCATGCTGGCGTGGGCGTTCGTCGCCCTGCGGTTCGAGACGTCGATGCTTCGCCTCCTGTCGCCGACCGCGCGGTACGTGACGCTCTACGAGCAATATTCCCGGAACTTCGGCGAGCTCGACGACGTGATGATCATCGTGGAGAGCGGCGACGTTCGGCGCTCCGTTGCCTTCGCCGATCGCCTCGTCGGAGCTCTCCGGCGCGGGCCCGTGCGCTTTCACCGCCTCACGTACCGCATCGATCCCGAGCACGTCGCGGGACAGCGCCTCCTGTACCTCACGCTCGACGAGTTGACGAGCCTCCAGCGCACGCTGATCGATCAGCGTGACTTCATCGAACGGTTCGCGGCGCGACCGGGCCTGACCACGCTGCTCGCCGGCATCCGGCAACGCATCGACGCCGGCATCTTGCTCTCCCTGTTCGACCTCGGGCTCGACGACCGCACCAGCCGACAGGGCCTGGCGGTCCTCGGCGATCTGGTCGGACAGCTGCAGGCCGTGGCCGACGGGCACGACGGCGATCACTCGCCGTGGGCGGGGTTCTGGGGGCTCGGGCGCGACCGGGACGAAGGCCTGTTTCTCTCCGACGACAAGCGCCTCCTCTTCGTCTTCGCCGATCCGCTGAGCGGCGGCGGCGGGTTCGCGGCCGATCGTGAGGCCATCGAGGAGATACGACGGAGGATCGCCGAGCTGCACGTCGAGTTCCCGGACGTCTCCGCGGGCGTGACCGGCGGGCCGGCGCTGTCGGCCGACGAGATGACGAGCGCGTTCCGCGATAGCGGCATCGCCACCCTCGTGGCGGCCGTGCTCACGCTGGCCGTGCTCGTGCTCGCGTTCCGCCAGGTCGTCAAGCCGCTGGTGATGCTGGGCGTCCTCGCCACGAGCGTGATCGTGTCGATCGGCGTCATCACGCTGACCGTCGGCCATCTCACCATTTTCTCGGTCATGTTCATCTCGATGGTGGTCGGGCTCGGGATCGATTACGGCATCTACGTGCTCTACCGCTACGAGGCGGAACGCGCGGGCCGCGACCCGCGTGATGCAGTGGCGGTCGTCGCCGAGCGGAGCGGGCCAGGGATCGTGCTCGGCGCGCTCAGCGGGGCGGTGACGTTCTACGTGCTGATGCTGACGGACTTCCGCGGGATCCGGGAGTTCGGGTTCGTCGCGGGAACCGCGCTGCTCATCGCGCTCCTGGCCATGCTGACGCTCTTTCCGGCCGCGCTCGTGCTGGTCGATGCGAGCCGCTTCGGCCGTCGCCGCGATCGTCGCCCCGGTCCGGACGGCGAATCACGGCTGCTCCGCTTCGCCGCCGAGCGCCGCGGTGTGGTCCTGACGCTGGCCGGCGTGGCGGCCGTTCTTGCGGCCGTCACGGCACAGGGCGTCGGGTTCGATTACAACCTGATGAACCTCCAGGCGCCCGGGACCGAGTCGGTGCGGTGGGAGAAGCGGATCATCGAGAGCGGGACGCGCTCGGTGTTCGGCGCCCTGGACACCGCCGGCTCGATCGCCGAGCTTCGTGCGAAGGCCGCGGCCTTCCGGCGCCTGCCTTCGGTGGCTGATGTCGACAGCGTCACGATGCTGATCCCCGACGATCAGCCGGCCAAGATCGGCCTGCTGTCGGGCGTGCGCCCGCTCGTGTCCGGCCTCCGTGTCGAGCCGCGCCGGCGGCTCGACGGGGCGGAGATGGTCCGCGAGGTCGAGACGCTCGGACGCCGCCTGGCGTTCGTCGCTGAGCAGGCGCCCGCCGCGGCGGGCGCGGAGATGCGGCGACTCGAAGCGGGCGTCGACCGATTACGTACGACGCTGGCGCGCCTCGGCCCCGACGAGGTCGCGCGCCGCTTCACCGCATTCGACGCGCGCGTGTACGACGACTTCGGTGAGAGCGTCGGCGCGCTGCAGGCCGGCGTGGCCGCCGGGCCGATCACGCCCGAGAACGTTCCCGAGGAGCTGCGAAGGAAATTCGTCGGCCGCGACGGCCGGTACCTTCTCGAGATCTATCCGCGAGTCAACACGTGGGAGCGAGCGGGCGCCCGGCGTTTCGTCGACGAGCTGCGCTCGGTGACTCCGGACGTCACCGGGACGCCGATCATCACGCACGAGGCGATCGCCCTGATGGAGAACGCGTACCGTGAGGGCACGCTCTACGCCTTCGTCTGCGTCGGCGCGCTGACGGCGCTCGTCCTCCGGCGCCCGCGCGCCATCCTGCTCGGGCTGGTTCCGTTCGTGCTCGGGACGCTGTGGGCCGTCGGCTCGATGCCGGCGCTCGGTCTGCGCTTCAATCTCTCGAACGTCTGGGGGCTGCCGCTGATGATCGGCGCATCCGCCGAGTACGGCATCAATCTGGTGATGCGATTCGTCGAGTCGCGCGCGCATGGCGGGCCGGCGTTCCCGCGGAGCACGGGGGCCGCTGTCTTTCTGAGCGGGCTCACCACCGTCGTCGGGTTCGGGAGCTTGCTCGTCGCGGACCATCGCGGCATCTGGAGTCTCGGTCTGCTGCTGACGCTCGGAAGCTGCACGGGGCTCGCGGCCGCGCTGGTCGTCCTGCCCGCCTTGCTGCGCCAGTTCGGACGCTAGCCGACGCTCAGAACGTCTTCGCGGCCTCCGGCCGCCAGCGCGTCAGCCGCGCCTCGACGGCCTGGACGGAGAAGGTCAGCACGAGTGAGAGCGCCATCAGGACGAGCACGCCGGCGAACATGACGTCCGGGCGGTAGCTGGACGCCGCCGAGGCGATCATGTACCCGAGCCCGCGGCTGGCACCGAAGAACTCGCCGACGACGACGCCGAGGACGGCGCGCCCGATCGCGAGCCGCAATCCGGCGACGACGTACGGCAGCGCGCCCGGCAGCACGACGATTCTGGCCACCTGCCAGGAGCTCCCACCGAACGAGCGCACGACGTTGACCAGCACCCGGTCGGCGTTTCTCACGCCCTCGTAGGTGTTCACCAGCAGCGGGAACACCGCGCCGAGGAACACGATCAGCACCTTCGACCAGATCCCGAGGCCGAACCACAGGATGAGCAGCGGCAGCCACACGATCCTCGGCGTGGCGTTGAGCGCGGTGACGAAGGGATCGACCAGGTCGTCGAGCCAGGCTACCCGCC
>WNGG01001908.1_pt1 | contig 23592 bp, 20 predicted proteins | sample 5400661 | NCBI WGS metagenome assembly WNGG01 (sample SAMN13153372, study PRJNA577476) | soil metagenome | isolation source: 100 cm soil or saprolite under Garry oak tree replicate 1 | place: USA:California | collected 2016-06-15
ACCGCCGGGAGGCCTACGAGGGCGTCCTCCGCCGCGCCTCCCTCGAGGAGATGTGGCGTCCGGTGCTGCCGGTCAGGGAGGAGCCCGACGGCCGGGTCTCGATCGGGCTCGCGTTCTTCCTCGAGCACCGCGGCGGCCTCGACCTCGTGGCCCACAGCGCAAGCCAGAACGGCTTCATCTCCCACTTCTACCTTCACCCGCCTTCACGCCGCGGCTACATCGTGGTCTTCAACACCGAGGACACGCGGGAAGGAGAGCCCACCCGCAAGCTCGACGGGGAGATCCGCGACGAGCTGCTGCGGAGCGTGTTTCCGGTTCTCGCCGGCCCCCCCTGAACCCGCAGGCCGCGCCGCCCGCGGTGACGGCGCCCCTCGAGACCAAGAGGAAGGCCGCCAGGTAGAGGCTGGCGCCCACGAGCAGCGTCCGGTCGAATCCCCACAGCATGGCCATGGCCACGGCCGCCGCCGAGCCCAGGACGGCGGCCGCGCCATTCACGCCCCAGGCCCAGGGGACGAGGCCGGGGGCCACGGCGGCGAGCAGCCGAAGGCCCGCCGGCATGGGCACGCCGAGGAGCAAGCCGAGAGGGGCGAGAAAGGCCACGGTCAGGGCCACGCGGGGCGCGGGCCCCAGATGGACGAGGCGGTAGAAGGCGGGCCCGAGCAGTAGCACGTAGGCCACCACGAAGACGGCCGCCGCGGGCAGCAGGCGGATGAGGGCCGGGCGGAGCTGCTCCAGCCGGATCCGGGCGGAGAGCGCGCTGCCCAGGCCGCTGAAGACCAGCACGGAGAAGAGGACCACGGTGAGCGCGTAGGCAGGGTGCCCGAGGAAGAGCACACATTTCTGCACCATGGCCAGCTCGATGACGATGAAGCCGACGCCCAAGCAGGCGAAGTACAGGAGCGCGCCCGCCCGCCCGGGCTGGTCCTCGACCCGGGCTCGCACGAGCAGCAGCGGACCCAGGACGAACAGCGCGACCAGGACGGCGCTGATCCCCACCAAGACGAAGAGCACCACCGTGCCCAGGTTCGTCTTCCGCCACTCGCCACGGGCCCAGCGGGGGCTCAGCAGCCGGGAGAGCCGCGCCGACTGGAAGAAGAACGGGCGGTCGTCGGTCGGGGGAGAGACGTCGCTCGGGAAGTCCCTCCAGAACTCCCGGGGGTCGCGGGCTTCGATCAGGCCCGTGATCGGCCCGGGGAGACGCGTGCGCGGTGTGTACAGCACCTCGAAGCCCAGTCGCTGCGCGACGGCTTCGGCGCGCTCGACCTCGGCGTCTGTGAAAGGCGCCTTCTTGAGGAGGAAGGTGGCGGTGGCGAGGGGCCGGTCGCCCTCGGGCAGGCCCCGCACGAGGATGAAATGGTCCGTGGCCTCCCCGATGCCCGCCGCCTGGAGAGCCGCGCGCCCGAGGGCGACCAGGCGCAGGAGCTGGTCCGGCGGGTTCTGGTGCCAGCGCGTCATGCTGAGCATCCCGCCCGGGGCGAGGCGCGCGAGGTAATCCTGGAAGGCCTCGACCGTGTAGAGGTTGTTCTCGGTGAGGGCGAAGGCGCCGGCGGCGGTGGCCGCCCAGGTGTCCACCATGGTCCCGAGGATCAGGTCGTACTCCTCGTTCGAGCGGCGGATGAAGCTGCGCGCCTCGTCCACCACCAGCCGCACCCCCGGCTGCTCGTAGAGGCGGCCCGAGAAGCTCCGGAAAGGCTCGGCCGACATGACCTCGCGGGCCACCAGGGGGTTCACCTCGACGGCGGTGATTTGCCGCGCGCCGAAGAGCCGGGCGATGATCACGTCCACCCCGCCTCCGGGTCCGATGATCAGCGCCTTCTCGCGCCCTCCCAGGTGATACGCGAGGGACTCCACGCGGTCGCGCTGCCGTTCCTGTCGCCGGGAATCCGCGGCGTCGCGGTGCAGGACGGTGGCCGCGTCCGCGTCGATGAAGATCAGCCGGCGGTCCGGGTCGGCGGTCGCGCCCACGGTGACCCGGGAGAAGGAGTTCCACTTCGAGAACAGGAGGCCGGCTTCCGACAGGCCCTTGGCTTCCCGGAGCCCGATCTGTCCCGTCGCGTGGTTCCAGGCGAGGAGGGCGGCGGTGCCCGCCGCCACCCACGCCGCCGCCGTCCGTACCCCCGGTCCCGCCGCCCGGTCCGCGAACACGAGTCCGGCGAAGGCGGCCAGGACCGAGGCCAGCAGCACGGTGTCCACCCCCCCCAGCAGCTCGAGCGCGGGCACCAGCAGCAGGCAGCCCGCGGCCCCGCCCAAGAGGTCGAAGAAGTAGAGCCGGCTCGCCTCGCGGGCCCACACGGACAGGGCCACCGTGATCGTGCACCCCGAGAAGAAGAAGGCCAGGGCAGCCGCGCCGTAGACCGCGGTCAGGGGCGGGATCGTGTGCAGGCCCGGGCTGATGGGCGGGATCGGGTTGGCCAGGACCACGAGCAGCGCGGCCACCGTCGCGAGGGCGAAGAGCATGGAGAAGAGGGTGAGGGCGCGGCCGGGGAGCTCGGTCCGGAAGCGCAGCACGTAGAGGGCCACCCCGCTCGCCCCCGAGCCGAAGAGGGCCAGGGACACCGCCAGGAACGCGAAGTGGTAGAACATCGTGGCCGAGAAGAGACGGGTCAGGGTCAGCTCGAGGACCAAGGTGGCCAGGCTGGTCAGGGCGACCCCCGCGAACGCGCGACGGGAGCTCAATCGCCCTTGCCGAGCGTCCGGCGGCCGGCTTCGAGGAGGCGAAGGATCCGGTCCACGTCGTAGACCGCGCCGCTCCAGGGGCCCCCGCTCGCTTCCTGGAGGGCGGCCCAGAGGCGCGTGTCGTCGGGCAGGGAAGGATCGGGCTTCAGGTCGGGGTGAGGGGTGCGGCGCGCGAGCAGGTCGTCGGCGGGCAGCAACGACCCGTCGGCGGTCGCCTGCACCAGGTCGATCGAGCCCTCGAGCCGCCTGGTGTCGATCACGATCCGGACCAGGTCGCCGTCGCGCAGCCGGCCGATGGGCCCGCCGGCCAGGGCCTCGGGCCCCACGTGGCCGACGCACGGACCGGTCGAGACCCCCGAGAAGCGCGCGTCCGTGACGAGGGCCACCGTCCGCGAGAAGTCGAGGTACTTGAGGGCGGCCGTGACCTGGTACACCTCTTCCATGCCCGCGCCCATGGGGCCGCGGCCGACGAGGGCGACCACCTCACCGGGCTGGAGCCGGTCCTCGCCACGGCTCTTGACGGCAGCGATGGCCGCCCGCTCGCTGGTGAAGACCCGGGCCGGACCGGTGTGGCGGTAGACCCCGTCGGGTGCGATCGTCGCCCGGTCGATGGCGGTGCTCTTCACGATCGCCCCCTGCGGGGCCAGGTTGCCGCCGATGAAGCTGACCGTGCTCGTGAGTCCCTTCTGCTTCGCGGCCGAGGGAGCCATGATCACGTCGTCCGGGTCCACGCCGTCCGCCTCGCGCAGGCGCAGGCGCAGCGCGCGCCGCCGCTCGGACCGCTCCCACCAATCGAGGATCTCGCCGAGCGGCGCCGCGGCCGCGGTTCGGACCGACAGGTCGAGGAGGCCGAGGGCCCGCAGGTGCAGCATGACCTCGGGGACGCCGCCGGCGAGGAACACGCGGATGGTCGGGTGGGGGCCGTTGGGGAGCGCGTCCACCAGGCGTGGGACCCGGCCGTTCACGGCCTTCCATTCGGCGAGGGTGGGCGCGGGCAGGCCGGCCGCGTGGCCGATGGCCGGCAGGTGAAGCAGCAGGTTCGTGGAGCCGCCGAAGGCCGCGTAGACGGCCATCGCGTTGCGGAGCGACGCGGCGGTGACCACCTCCCGCACGGTGAGGCCGAGGGCCATCTGCCGGAGCACCGCCACCGCCGAGCGACGCGCCGCGTCGGTCCAGATCGCCTGGCCCGAAGGAGCGAGCGCGCTGTGAGGGACGGCGAGGCCGAGGGCCTCGGCCACGACCTGGGAGGTGGCGGCCGTGCCCAGGAACTGGCAGCCGCCGCCGGGTGACGCGCAGGCGCGGCAGGCGATCTCGGCCGCCTGCTCGAGCGTGATCTGGCCGTGCGCGAAGCGCGCCCCCACCGTCTGGGCCTTCCCCGCGTCCTCGCCGTCGCTCGCGGGCAGGGTCACGCCGCCGGGGACGAGAACGGCGGGCAGGCCGATCGCGCCCGCCAGGGCCATGGCCATGGCCGGCAGGCCCTTGTCGCAGGTGGCCACGCCGAGCACGGCCCGCCGGGTGGGCAGCGAGCGGATCAGCCGGCGCAGGACGATCGCGGCGTCGTTCCGATAGGGCAGGCTGTCGAGCATGCCCGTGGTTCCCTGGGTGCGGCCGTCGCAAGGGTCGGTGCAGAAGGCCGCGAACGGGATCGCGCGATGCCGCCGCAGCTCCTCGGCGGCGGCGCGCATCAGCAGGCCCACTTCCCAGTGGCCGGTGTGGTAGCCGAGGGCGAGGGGCGTGCCGTCGGCCTCGCGCAGCCCGCCCTGGGTGCTCAGGATCAGGACCTCGGGGCGTCGCAGCTCCTCGGGCTTCCAGCCCATGCCCACGTCCTGCGACCAGCCGAACACGTCGCCGCTGGGGCGGTCGAGCAGGTCGGCCGGGGTCAGGGGGAGCTGGCCCGGCGGGCCGGGCTGCGACGGCCGCACGTGGAGGACGGACGGATCGCCCGAATCGAGGACGGCCTCGAGGGGCGGGGCTTCGCTCACGCCTTCACGCCTCCGCTGACCAGCCAGCCCCCGTCCACCACGATCGTGTGGCCGGTGATGTAGTCGGACGCGTCGGACGCGAGGAGCAGGGCCGCCCCCGCGAGGTCGGCGGGGACGCCGGGCCGGCCCATCGGGATCACCGAGACCGCGCTCTCGTACAGGTCGGGCTTCGAGAAGACCGCCTCCGTGAGCTGCGTCCAGAAGCGGCCAGGGGCGATGGCGTTCACGTTGATGCGGTCCCGGGCCCACTCCAGGGCGAGGGCCTTCGTCATCTGCCGCATCCCGCCCTTGCTCATCGCATAGAGCGCGATGTTCGGCACCACGATCTCGAAGGCCAGCGAGCCGATGTTGACGATCTTGCCCTTCCCCTGCCGGCGCATGATGCGGGCCGCCTCCTGGCAGGCGAAGAACGCGCTCTTCAGGTTCACGGCCATGAGCCGGTCCCAGTCCTCCTCCGTGAAGGTGTCGGCCGGCTGCCGGATGTTCATCCCCGCCCCGTTCACGAGCACGTCGAGGCGCCCGTAGTGGTCGGCGGCGTCCCGCACCGCGTCCCGCACGTTGTCGGAATCCGCCAGGTCGGCCACGAGGGTGAAGGCCTTGCGCCCCAGGCCGCGGACGAGCTCGGCCGCGCCTTCCAGCTCGTCCCGCGTACGCGCGCAGAGCGCGAGGTCGGCGCCGGCGTGGGCAAGGGCCAGGGCCACCCCCAGGCCGAGGCCGCGGTTCCCACCCGTGACCAGGGCCACCCGCCCGTCGAGGCGCAGGCTGGGCATCACGAACTCGTCGTCGCGCGGCCGGCGTCGGTCGGCCATGGCTCCCCTAAGCTATCGCAGTCCCTGCATCAACCCGTAGCCCGCGGCGGCGAGCATGATCACACTCGCGGCCCACAGGCCGAGGGTGACGAAGACGGAGGGCGCGATGTCCGGCGGCAGGTGGCGGTGGTGCAGGTAGACCGTCCCCAGGCCCACCACCGGCAGCATCGCGGACTGCGCGATTCCCCCCGCCACCACCATCTTGACCGGTGACTCGAAGAGCAGGAACAGGGCCACGGGCACCACCGAAAGCATCACCACGAACCGCCGGCGGAAGACCAGGCGCCGCGGGTAGTCGCCCTTCGCGAAGAGGCCCATGAGCCGGCACATGTCGGCGCAAAGGCGCGAGTGGGCGGCGGTGCTGGCGAAAATCGTCCCGTAGAGCACGACCACCGCCCCCAGGTAGAAGAGCCCCAGCGCCCATCCCCCCAGCGTACGCGTGTAGATGCTCGAGAGCACGGGGATCATGTCCTTGGCGGCGGGCACCTGGCCTGTCCCGTGGAGGATGCCGGCGCCGAGCAGGTAGAAGGCCACCGTGGCGACGGTGTAGACCACCAGCGAGACCCCGATGTCGACGTGCATGAGACGGATCCAGCCCCGGGCGCGCTCGCGCCAGGCCGGGGTCGGCTCGCGCCGGCCCGTGAAACGCGCGTAGCCCTTCTCGACGCACCAGTAGGGGTACATGAACAACTCGGTCGCGCCCACCCCGGTGATGCCGAAGACCGCCACCGCGGTGGTCAGCCCCAGGTCGGGGATATGGAAGCTCAGGCCCTGGACCACGTCGGCCCAGGAGAAGTACTGCGGCATGCGCGTGAGCACCACCGCCGCCAGGACGGTGAGCACGGTGAAGAGCCCGACCTTGACCATGGCCAGGCGCTCGATGCGCTCGTAGCCGCCGCCGAGGAGGATGGCCAGGGTGACGGCGAGGAAGACGAGGGTCCAGGCCGCGACCGGCACTGCCGGGAGGAGCAGGTTCATGACCTGGGACACGCCACCGTACATGGCCCCCACCTGCAGCAGGGTCAGCAGGACCATGATCGACCAGGCCCAGACCAGCCAATTCACCTTGAGCCGCGGGCCCGGCACGCGGTCCAAGGCTTCGAGGCCGGTCTCGCCGCTGGCGATCGTGTAACGGCCCATCTCGGCCTGGACCACCGGCTTGATCGCGCAGCTCAGCAGGATGATCCACAGGGCGACGTAGCCGGCCTGGGCCCCGAGGGTGGTGGTGGCGATCAGCTCCCCGGAGCCCACGATGGACGCGGCCAGGATCATGCCGGGGCCGATGCGCAGGAGCGCCTCCCGGAGCGTGCGCGGAGGGTCCCGGACGTCCTCGGGGCGCAGCTCGTAGGGGTCCGCGAGCTCCGCGGTCGTGCTCATCCGGTCAGTACTTCACGTAGACGGTCCTGGTCTCGGTGTAGAACTCCACCGCCGCCGGCCCCTGCTCACGGGGGCCGCTGCTCGAGTCCTTCACCCCCCCGAAGGGGATCTGGTATTCGATCCCGGCCGAGGGCAGGTTCACCATGATCACTCCCGCCTCGGCCCGCTGCACGTACTCCAGGGCGCGCCCGAGGTCTTTCGTGCAGATGGAAGCCGACAGGCCGAAGCGCACGGCGTTGGCCGTCTCCACCGCCTGGTCGAAATCCTCGACCTCGATCACGGCCAGGAGCGGACCGAACACCTCCTCCTGGGCCAGGCGCGAGCGCGGGTCGACGCCGCGGAAGATGGCGGGACGCAGGAAGTGGCCGCGGCCGTGCGGGCCCTCGGTCAGTCGCTCGCCGCCGCACACGAGCCGCGCCCCTTCCCGCGCGCCGATGTCCAGGTAGCGCAGCGTGGTCTCGAGCTGGGTCGCGTCGATGGCGGGGCCGAGCTGGGTCGCGGGGTCCCGGGGATCGCCGATGCGCAGGGCCTTCGTACGCTCCACCAGCCGATCGAGGAACGGGCCCACCACCGCACCCTCCACGATGGCGCGGCTGGTGGCGGTGCAGCGCTGGCCGGTGGAGTAGAACGCGGCGTTCAGCGTGCACTCCACGGCCGTGTCGAGGTCGGCGTCACGCAGGACGATCGTGGGGTTCTTGCCCCCCATCTCGAGCTGGACCCGGGCCAGACGCTTGGCCGCCACCTGGGCGATCTCGCGGCCCACCGTGTCGGAGCCCGTGAAGGAGATGGCGCGGACCTTCGGGTGGGCCACCAGCGGGCTGCCCGCGCGGCTCCCGGAGCCGGTCACGTAGTTGAGGACGCCCTTGGGGAGGCCCGCGCCCTGGAGGATCTCCACCAGCCGCAGGGACGTGAGCGGGGCCTGGGACGCCGGTTTCAGGACGACCGTGTTGCCCGAGACCAGGGCGGGGGCAGTCTTCCAGGCCGGGATCGCTATGGGAAAGTTCCAGGGGGTGATGAGGGCGACCACCCCCAGGGGCTGCCGCACCGTATACATGAAGACGCGCTCGCGCTCGGACGGAATCGTCTCCCCTCCGAGGCGCGGCCCTTCCCCGCCGAAATACTCCAGGATGCGGACGGCCCGGGTGACCTCCCCCCGGGCTTCGCCGATGGTCTTGCCTTCCTCGCGAGCCAGGAGGTCCGCGACCTCGTCGAGGCGCTGCTCGAGGGCGTGGGCGGCCTTGAGCAGGAACTTGCCCCGCACCGGGGCGGGCGTCTTCGCCCAGCCTGGAAAGGCCAGGGCCGCGGCTTCCACCGCTTCGCCGACGTCCTCCGCCTCCGACGCCTGGAGGTGGCCCACCACGTCGCGGGTGTCCGCCGGGTTCACGTCCGGGAACGTGCGGCCTCCACGCGCGGCCTTCCACTCGCCGTCGATCAGGTTCAGGTACGTTTCCGCCATCAGACGACCTCCACGGGGTTGCGAAGCTCCCCGATCTCTGGACAGGCGATCGTCACCACGTCGCCTTCCGCCAGCCCGACCTCCATCGGCTGGATGATTCCCGTCCCCGTCGAAAGGACGGTGCCCGTCCTGATCGCGTTGGAGCGGACCAGCCACTCCACGATCTCGGGGAAGCGCCGCTTGAGCTGGGCGGTGCTGGCCGAGCCGGCGAAGACCTCGCGGCCGCCCCGCGTGATCCGGCAGGACAGCTCGAGCGCGTAGGCGTCCGCGATCTCCTCCGGGGTCACGATCACCGGGCCGAAAGAGAAGCAGCCGTTGTAGATCTTGGACTGAGGCAGATAGAGCGGGTTCTCGCGCTCGATGTCCCAGGCGGAGACGTCGTTGGCCAGGGTGTAACCGAGGATGCGGCCGTCGTGGGTGAGCACGAGCGCCAGCTCGGGCTCGGAGGCGGTGAAGCTCGAGTCGCGGCGGCGGCCGATCGCGCCCCCTGGCCCCACGCAGCGCCAGGCGGAGGCCTTGAAGAACAGCTCGGGCCGCGGGGCCACGTAGACCCGGTCGTAGAAACCGGTGCCCTCCTCGCGAAAGTCCGCGCTGCGGCGGTAGGTGACGCCCGCGCCCCACACCTCGGGCGGGGTCACGGGGATGGTCAGCCGGGGCGACGACCCGCCTCGCGCCAGCGCGTCCCACTTCACTTCGTGCAGGGCTCCCGCGGCCTCGGCGGAGGCCAGCCAGGCCTTCGCGTCGAGGCCTCCCTCGGAAGCCACGAGCAGGTCGAGCACGGTGACGATCCCCTCGTGGATCGTGCTCAGCACGCGCGCCCGGCCGCCCAGGAGGGCACCCAGGCGGAGCTCGCCGCCCGGGCCCTGGACCTGGAACCACCTCACGCGGGCGCCGCCGCGAGCAGCAGGTCGCCGGCCGGATCCAGGTCGCCCGCCTCCGTGAAGGCCCAGTCGGCGGAGGGCACCACCACGCGCAGGTCGTCGCGCCCTTTCAGGTCGGGGGCGAAGGCCGCGGAAACCAGGAGCCGGTCGAGGGCAAGGGTGTTCCTTACCCGCACCATGCGGGCCGTCTCCGGGGCCACTCCGGCGATCCGCAGGGCCGCCCGGAGGCACGCCGTGTCGCTGTCGAAGTGCATGGGCTTGCGGCACATGGCCGGGGTCATGGCGGAGAGCGCGTTCATGTAGGTGCTGTGCTCGTCCATTCCCGCCAGGAGGCGCGACGAGACCACGTCCGCCATTCCCACCCCCACCGCGTTCCCGTGGCTCTCCGGAGTCAGCGCGCGGACGTACAGGCAGCGCACGGTGGCGCGCCGATCCTCGCGGGGCAGGCCGTTCACCCCCCGGCCGATGATGTTGGTGTCCATTCCGGCGCCGCTGATGTTCTTGCCCATCTCGTCCACCACCAGCACGTCGATCTCCGGGAAGGGCAGGGACGGCATCCAGCCGCGAGCCTGGCGCAGCAGCTCCGGCTCCCGGGCCGCGAACTCGGGCGCCGCCATCGCCTCCACCCGCGCCAGGCGATGGTGAGCGTCCTCCACCAGGGCCACCCCCAGCACGCGGGGCAGCCGCTCGAGCACGATGCGGGAGGCCTCGAGGATCACCGCCTCGTGGCCGTGGCGCGAGGCCGCGCGGTGGCACTCGAACGCGCCCTCGACCTTGCCCAGGCCGATGGCGCTCATCTTCAGCAACCCGCTGCCCAGGCTCGTGCTCGCGAAGTCGGTGTGGGGCTTGACGCGGTTCACCAGCACCACCGCGTCCGCCTCCACCGCGTCCCGCGCGCACAGGGCCCGGAAACCGAGGGCGGACCGGCCCAGCTCCACCGTCTCCAGGGTGGAGCGGATGGGCGCGCTCACCGAGGCCTCGGTGATCCCGAGGCTCGCGAGCATCTCGACCTGGCCGGGCGCAGTGGCGCCGCCGTGGCTGCCCATGGCCGGCATCACGAAGGGCAGCGCCCCCCTGGCCTTGAGCGCGTCCACCACCGCGCGCACCACCGATGCGTACCGGTCGATGCCGCGGCTTCCCGCGGCCACCGCCACCCGCCGGCCGTTCCAGGCTTCCCCGGACAGCAGGGCCTCGAGCCGGGCCCGCGCCTCGGCGGCGGGGTCGGAAAGCGCGTGGCCCGAGAGGCGGGCCTCCACGAGCATCTGCGGGGGCAGCGTCATCATGCGAGCTCCATTCAGCTATCGCGCCTTCCAGAGAATGATGGGATCGGGGCGGGCGGCGGTCTTGATGTCGAGGGTCCTGCGCCAGTCGGCCAGGGAGAACTGGACGACCGTGTCGTCGCCCTGGGCGGAGACGTAGCCGAAGCGGCCGGCCTCGTCCAGCCCGAGCCCCTCCGCGGCGGCGCCCGCCTTGAACCGGTGAACCTCACGCCCCGCGCGGGGGTCGACCACCGCCACCTCGCCGGACTCGATCAACGACACCAGCAGCCGGGTGTCGCCCTTCGTGAAGCGCACGCGCGCCGGCTGGCCTTCGATGCGGATGCGGTCCGTGACCACGTCCCGGGCGGTGTCGATGACCACGACCTCGTTGCCGGAGCGCGTGGCCGCGTAGAGCCGGCGCCCGTCCGACGACAGCGCGAGCCCCATGGGGACGCCTCCCACCGGGATCTGGGCGAGCGCAGGCGAGGCCCCCAGGCGAAGGGCGGTGACCGTCCCCGAGCCCGCGTTGGCGGTCCACGCCTTCTGCTCGTCGGGGCGGAGGGCCAGCATGTGGGGCAGGGCCTGGCCCACGTCGTGCCGGGCCACGATCGTGCGTGAAGCGGGATCGATCACCAGCAGGCTGCCCGGGCGGTCGACGGTGACGTAGAGCCGGCCGGAGGGGCCGAGCTCGATGCCGTGGGGCCGGCGGCACTCGCCGAGGTCGATCTCGCCCACCTTCTCGCGGCGCGCGAGGTCCACGATCGACACCGTGTTGCCGCCGGGGGCGGTGTCGGTGTAGCTCCGCACGCCGTAGTTGGTTACGTAGGCTAGCCGGCCATCGGCGGACAGGACCATCTCGTGGGGGACGGTGCCCACCGGGACCAGGGCCCGGCGCGCCCCCGTGGCCGCGTCGTAGAAGCCGAGCGACTCCGCCCCCTTGTGGAGGATGAGAAGCGAGGCGTCCTCCGCGGGAGCGGGCGCGGATCCAAGGGCGAAGGCGAGAAGGGCGAGGACGGCCACGCGATCACGGGTCATCGGTTCCTGCCTCGGTCTGCGGCAAGAGGGCTACCACGGCCGGCCAGCAAGCGCAAGCTCGGCCACCCGGCCCACTCTCGACCGTGATAGTGTTCACGCCATGAAGATCCTGCTGCCGCTGCTGGTCGCGCTCGCGGCCCCCGGCGGGAGGCCCCAGGTCGGCGACGCCGCCCCCGACTTCAAGCTGTCCGGCTCCGACGGGCAGACGGTGTCCCTGGCCGCGTACAAGGGCAAGAAGACGGTCGTGCTCGCCTTCTTCCCCAAGGCCTTCACCGGAGGCTGAACGAAGGAGATGTCGGCGTTTCGGGACCGCTATCCCGAGATCGCCGACGCCGCCCAGGTCCTGGGCGTCTCAACGGACACCCTCGAGACCCAGAAGAAGTTCGCGGAGAGCCTGAAGACGCCGTTCCCACTCCTCGCCGACGCCGACGGTGCGGTGGCGAAGGCCTACGGGGTCTGGAACGACGCGGGCTACGCCAGCCGCGTCACGTTCGTGATCGACGCCGATGGCAAGGTCCGGGCCGTGTTCGAGGGGAAGGACGCCATCGATCCCGCCGGCGCCATCGCCGCCTGCGGCAGGCCCTCCCGACCGTAGCCGCTGGTCTTCAAGCGGACCGCCCGAAGCCACCGGCGTACCCGGCGCCGCGCTCGGCGGCGAGCCACTGCGCGAGGTCGCTCTGCGCCTGCTCGCGAGACCGCCCGTAGCGCTCCTGTATCTTGCCCATGAGCGCCTCGCGGTCGCCATCGATCTGGGTCAGGTCGTCGTCCGTGAAACGGCTCCACCGCTGTCGGACCCGTTCCTTGAGCTGCTCCCACTGACGCTTCAGCATGTCCTGGGCCATGGTCAGCCTCCTTCCCGACCGGCGCTCCATCCCGCCGACGCGGGGGCGATTCAACACCCGTGCCTGCTCGTTCGTCCCCCTGGCCCGCGGTTTGCTTCCCCTGCCGGTACATGAACGGCCCCGTCGTCGTGACGAGGCCCCGCCCACCATGTCCGGGCCCCGGAGCCATGGGCTCCGGGGCTTCCCGCCCCCTTCCGGCGGCGAACCAGTAAAATCGAAGCAGGGGACGGATACGAGGCCTCCGGCATGTCCACGCGGGAAGGCCTTTGGGTTGGTGGCGTTTGTAGAAATGAAAACGGCAAAAGGGGAAACGAGAGGGAGCACGGAGGCTGGGGGTGCGGCGAGCGCGCCCCCAGCCCGGGTCATTACTCGCCCTGTGGCTTCGGCCGGTCCACCTTCCCCACGCGGATGAAGGTGGCCACGGTCTTTCCGTCCTTCTCGGCGGCCCGGAAGTGGATCAGCTCGCCTTCCCTGAGCGTCCCTTCGACCTTGGTGGCCTGGTCCCAGTAGAGGGTGAGCTCCTTCGCGTCTGCGCCTGGGACCCCTTCCTTGCCGGCCGTCTTGACGGTGATCATCTTGGTGTCGGAGTCCAGCCGGGTGACGGTGCCGGCCTTCAGCTCGCTGCCGGGCGTCATCTTCGGATCGCGCGGCTCCTGGGCGAGGGCTCCCAGGGCAACGCCGAGGACGGTCGCCATGGCCAGGGCAACCGCCTTCTTCAAGTGCATGGTCCGCATGTAGCCTCCAATCAGACTGCCAATCGCCGCGATCGCGGCATGAGGGCTTCCTGCAAGGTCAGTGCCGCTCGCCCATGGTCCCCGGCCCGCGAGTTGCAGACGACTCCCGCGTGGCGGCGGGCCCGCCTCGCAGGGCGGGGCTCCGGCCGCCCGGGGAGGATGCGATGAAGACCTGTGCGCGATTGCTCCTGGTCCTCGGGGCCTGGGCCATCACGGGCCGGCTCACGGCCGACGCCGTTCCGGAGACCCAGACCGTCAGCGGGACCGTCGTCTCCTCGGGCAATATCTCCCTCGTCGTCGACGCGGACGACGGCCGGAGGATGACGCTCGTGATCGACACCGCGACGACCCTCTCCCCCGGCGGCCTCGCGGCGGGGAGCCCGGTCGTCGTCCGCTATCGGCCGCTCGACTCCGTGCTCTCGGAGGCGGTGAGCGTGACCGGCTTCGACCACGCCGACCACGCGACGGCTCCGCCCCCCGCGGCGGAGCCCGCCAAGCCGACAACGGACGGCCTGTTTCCCGCGGCTTCGAGCCCCGAGCCCTTGCAGATCGTCGCCGGCCTCGCCACCCTGGCCGCCGCCAGTCTGCTGGCCGCCCTCCGGCACTCGACGCGGCGAGCGTCCTGAACCACGCAGACCGATCCCCTGTGTATACTGTGGAGACTTCCTGGCCTGGCGACGTCCGCGATCCCCTGAAAGAGGTGCCGGCGAATGCGCGTCGGCGTCAAGAGTATGTTGCTCCTGATCGCCGGCTACGCCGTGCTGATCACCGCCTTCGCACTGGGGATCGATCGCTGGCTGCACGGCTTCGAGGACGCGGTGACCCTGGAGACCTCGCACCTGCTGGCGCGCGAGGAGGCGGCCCTCCTCTCGGAGCGGACCCTGGAGGCCCTGGCGGCGCCGGATGGCGCCTCGCGCACCCTGCTCCGCGAGAGGATCGAGGACCTGACCCTCCTGTCGGAGGTCGTGTCCTCCGTCACCGTGGTGGACCGCGAGGGAAAGGTGGTGGCCAGCGACCAACGGCCTGCGGGAGAGCCGGCCGCGCGGCCGGATGCCCTGTTCGCGAAGGGCTGGAAGCCGCAACTGCGCCCGGGGCCCGGCCCCCGGTTCTTCCAGGGTGGCGACTACGCAGTGGCGGTCCCCCTGGTCGAGAACGGCCAGCTCGTCGGGTACATGGAAGTGGAGTTCCACAGCGAGCGCGTCGCCGGGCTCTTCGGAGCGGCGCGACGCCACCTGCTATTCGCGGCGGTGGCCGGCCTGGCCGGCGTCTTCCTCCTGGGGGGCATCCTGCAGTTCCAAATCTCGCGCCAGGCGGCCAGGATCGCGGCGACCCTCGAGGACGCGATCCAGCCCCCCACGGAGAGGCCCGACCGGCTGCTCCACGGCGACGAGTTCTCACGCGTGCTCCGGGCCGCGGGCCGCGTCCGTCAAGCCTTGAGCGCGGCACGCCAGGAGACCTCGCGCCTCCAGGAGGGCTTCAGCGCCCTCGCCCAGGCCATGAGGATGGGCGTGCTCCTGCTGCGCGGTGACCGCGAGCCGGACTTCGCCAACCCCAGGGCGCTCGAGCTCCTGGGCTTCCCTTCCCTCGAGGAGCTCAAGGCGCGCTGGCCGGCGATCCGCGACCCCATCGAGGCCGAGCTGAGCCACCTCGATCCCGGGGCAGGGCCGGCCCCCGCCGTCCACATCGAGCTGCCGGGGCCGGGCGTGCCCAAGCTCCGGGTGGAGATGTACCGCCTGGGCGACGAGGACCGTGCCGAGCGCCTCGTGCTCCTGAACGACCCCGAGATCCTCGACTCCCTGGAGACCGACGTGCGCCTGGCCAGTCAGCTCCACGGGCTGGCCCGGGTGTACCGGACGGTGGCCCACGAGCTGCGCGCGCCCCTGAGCGCGATGATGATCAACCTGGACCTCCTGCGGGAGAGCCTCGCCGGAAACGGCGCCGACGACGAAGCCAAGGAGGATCAGGAGCGCTACGTCGTGGTCCTGCGCGAGGAGCTGGAAAGGCTGAACCGTTCGCTCTCGGAGGCGCTGACCCAGACCCTTCCCCCGGGAGACCATCGGGACAAGTTCGATCTCCGCGAGGCCCTGGCCGAGCTTGGTACGCTTCTTGCCCCTCAGGCCCGGCGACAAGGCGTGGACTTCCGGACGCGGATGCCGGACGCGCCGGTGGTCCTCGTCGGATATCGGGACCGTCTCAAGCAGAGCTTCCTGAACATCGCGGTGAATGCTCTCGAGGCTTTGCCCACCGGGGGACGCATGAGCATGGAGATGGAGATCGAGGGGGCCCAGGTGAAAATCCGTATCACCGACACGGGCCGTGGCATTCCCGCGGCGGTGCTCGCCCGCATCTACGATCGGGACTTCACGACCAAGGGGACGGGAAGCGGGATCGGCCTCTACGTGGCCCGCGCCCTGGTGGAGATGCACGGGGGCGAGATTGGCGTGGAGAGCCGGGAGGGACACGGCACGCAGGTCGAAGTGCGCCTGCCCATCGTCCCCCGGGACTGACCCGCGATGCCCCACGCCCTCATCGTCGACGACGACTTGAGCTTCCAGCTCGCCTTCGCGGAGGTCGTGCAGCGCGAAGGGTTCACGATCGCCACCGCCCCCAGCTTGAAGGAGGCACGGGAGGAGCTGGCCAAGAACCCTCCGCACGTCCTCTTCCTCGACCTCAACCTCCCCGACGGCAGCGGCATGGATCTGCTGGAGGACCTGGACGGCCACCCGGAGACGGTGCTCATCACCGGCCAGGCCAGCGTGCAGACGGCCGTGGAGGCCCTGCGGCGCGGGGTCAGCGATTACCTCACCAAGCCCGTGGACTTCGCGCGGGTGAAGATGGTCCTCGCGAACGTGGCGCGCACGCGCGAGCTGAAGGAAGAGATCGGCAGCCTTCGCGGCGAGCTCCGGAAGCTGGGACGCTTCGGCCCCCTCATCGGGGCCTCTCCGCTCATGCAGAAGGTCTACGACCTCGTGGGCCGGGTGGCCCGGACCGACGCGACCGTGCTCATCACCGGCGAGACGGGCACCGGCAAGGAGATGGTGGCCCAGACCATCCACCTGTTGAGCCGCCGCAGCCACGCGGCGTTCCTGCCCCTGAACTGCGGGGCGGTCTCCCCGACCCTCATCGAGAGCGAGCTCTTCGGCCACGAGCGCGGGAGCTTCACGGGGGCGGACCGCGTTCACAAGGGATTCTTCGAGCGCGCCGACGGGGGAACCCTGTTCCTCGACGAGGTCACGGAGACCCCCATGGAGCTGCAGGTCAAGCTGCTCCGGGTGCTGGAGACGGCGGCGGTGACCCGGGTCGGAGGGACGGAGGCGATCAACGTCGACGTCCGCGTGGTCGCGGCCACGAACCGGCAACCGGAGGAAGCGGTGGCCGCGGGCAAGCTGCGGGAGGACCTCCTCTACCGCTTGAACGTCTTCCCCATCCACCTGCCTACGCTCTGGGAGCGCCGGGAGGACATCGATCTCCTGGCCGAGCACTTCCTGGGGCTCCTCAACAAGCAGGAGGGGACCTCGAAGGAGTTGACGCGCGCCGCCCTCGAGCGGCTGCGGACTCACCGATGGCCGGGCAACGTGCGGGAGCTGCGCAACGTCGTGCAGCGGGCCTTCATCCTGGCCGAGCAGGACGTCGGCCTCGACGCCCTTCCCCTGGGAGTCCACGAGCCGGCCGAGGGTTCGAGCCTCCAGATGAAGGTGGGCACGTCCGTCGCGGAGATGGAGCGCCGCCTCATCCTGGCCACCCTGGAGCACTTCGACGGCAACAAGAAGAAAGCCGCGGAGATCCTCAAGATCGGCCTCAAGACGCTCTACAACCGCATCAACCAATACAAGGGCGGGGTCTCCTGAGCGCCTGCCCCGCTGTCATTTCTACCCCGACCTTGTCGTTCTGACATCGGTCGCCTCCCTAAAGGCAACAGATTCCCCACCCCGCCGTGGCATGGCGGTTGCTGTGATCGATGCCGCGGCCGCCGAAGCCGCGCAACGAGGAGGGATTCGACCATGCGACTCTCAGGTCGGCTTCTGCTGCCGGTTGTCCTGGCGCTCGGCACGACCGCTGCGACCCTCGTTCCCGGGAGAGTGTCGGCGGACGACACCCTCTTTGGCGTCCGCGCTGGCTTCTACACCAAGGCGGAACAGCCATTCGCCGGGGTCGAGCTGCTCGTGCCGGTTGCGCATGACTTCGAAGCGAACCCCAACGTCGAGTATGTCTTCGGGGATGGCCGCACCTACATGACCTTCAACATGGACTTCCACTACGATTTCTACAGCCACAGCCGCGCCTTCGTCTGGGTGGGAGCCGGCCTGGGAGTCGTCTACGTGAACCCCACCGGCCCTGCCCCGTCCAGCACCGACGTGGCCGCCAACTTCCTGGCCGGGGTCGGGCTCAGCCGCGGCCCGGTCATCCCCTACTTCCAGGTGAAGGTCATCGCGAAGGGGGACACCGAGGCCGTGCTCGCCTTCGGCCTGCGGTTCTAGCGGAGGCATCCCATGAAGATGATCACGGCCGCATCGGCCTCGCTCCTGGCCACCGCGATGGCCCTCGCCCCCATCGCGTGCTCGAACACGGTCGAGGGTGTGAAGAAGGACGTGAAGGAGAACAAGGTCGAGGAAAGGGCCGAGAAAGCCGTGGAGACGGTGACGCACGCCGTCCACGAGGCCGGCCACGAGATCCGCGTCCATGCCCTGGCCCTGGAGATCAAGGCCGCCCTCGTGGCCGACAAGAGCGTCGCGGCCGGCGGCATCACCGTCGACGCGGACGACGAAACCCGGACCGTGACCCTGAAGGGCTCCGTGCCCAGCGCTGGCCAGCGGACCGCTGCCGAGGCGACGGCGAGGAGGAAGGCGAAGGGCTATCGGGTCCGGAACCTCCTCACGGTAGGCCGAGCGGACTGAGGAAGAGAGCGACCACGGGGCGCGCTACCGCCACCGCCCCCGGTTGGGCTGTGGGCCGAGGGTGATCTCCAGGACGCCGTCGCCGGCCACGAGGTCCGCGTGGTCGAGAAATGGCCCGGCCAGGGGCGTGCCGTTGAGGAGAGCGGACTGGATGTACACGTTGGCGGGCGACTGGCCGCGCACCGCGATCGTGAAGCGCCCCCGGGGATAGGGAGCGTCGAAATACAGGGTGGCCCGGTCGAAGAGGGGGCTCGCCAGGGCATAGGCGCCCGACGCGGGGGCCACGGGATAGAAGCCGAGCGCGCTGAACACGTACCACGCCGACATCTGCCCGCAGTCGTCGTCGCCCTTCAGGCCCTGCGGGGTCGGCTGGTACTGCTTCCCCAGGATCGCGCGCACGCGCTCCTGGGTCTTCCACGCCTGGCCGGCGTAATCGTACAGGTAGGCGTAGTGGTGGCCGGGCTCGTTCTCGTGCACGTAGTGGCCGCGGTCGAAGTTCTCGTCGAGACGGGCCACGAAGCGCTCGGGGCCGCCGAAGAGCCCGATCATCCCGGCGGGATCGTGCATGGCGCCGAACAGGTAGGTCCACGGGCTGCCCTCGGTGAAACCGGCCGTGGGATCGGGCCCCCAGGTCCCGTCGGAGGCGCGGGGGGCCAGCATGCCCGTCGCGGGGTTGAACAAGTTGCGGTAGCTCCCGGCCCGCTTCATCAGCAGGTCCGCATCCTCCGGCTGGAGCTCCCGCGCCATCCGGGCCGCGCAGTAGTCGTCGATCCCGAACTCCACCGTGCGGGACACCGACTCGTCGGTCTTGTCGTAGGGGACATAGCCGAGCCCCAGGCAATACGTGAGGCCGCCACGGGCCTCGAAGCCCACGCCCCCGGGGGGAGCGGCCGGGCCGAGCCAGGGCGCCCGGTCGGCCCAGCGGGTGGTGGTGTCGAGGGGCGGCGGGACCATCGCGTCCTTGCGGACGGCGGCGTACGCCTTCTGCACGTCGTAGCCGCGCAGGCCCTTCACGAACGCGTCGGCGATCACGCAGTCCGCATGGGAGGCGATCATGATGTTGGTCTCGGTCGGGTTGGGCCAGATCGGGAGCCTTCCGCCCTCCGCGTCCATCTGGACGAGCGCCTTCACCATGTCGTTCGCCCGCTCCGGAGCGACCAGGGTGAGCAGCGGGTGCTCGGCCCGGAACGTGTCCCACAGCGAGAAATCGTTGTAGGAGACGCCCTCGTGCACCCGGTCGTCGAACGCGCTGTAATACCTGCCGCCCTCCGAGAACAGCCGTGGGTAGAGCAGGGCGTGGAAGAGCGCGGTGTAGAACGACCGGCGCTGCTCGGGGGTGCCGCCCTCCACGTCGATGCGGTCCAGGAGCGCGTTCCAGGCGGCAGCGCCCTCGGCCTCGAGCGCGTCCAGGTCCCAGCCCGGGACCTCCCGACGCAGGTTCGCACGCGCCTGCTCGACGCTGATGAAGGAGGTGCCGATCTTCACCAGGACTTCCCGCGCGTCGGGCGGGAAGGTCACGTAGCTGCCCACGTGCAGGCCGCTCACCGCGCGCACGCCGGGGCGGAGACGATCCCCTTCCCAGCTCCCCACGCCGGCCGCGAAGGCCCGGCTGAACTGGACCACGAAGTAGCCGGCGAAGTTGGGGAGCGCGGGGCCGAGCGCGTGCGACTGGCGATCCGGGTTCCGGCCCACGATCTCGTGCTGCTCCACGCGGACCTCGGAGGTGCCGGGGACCCCCGGACAGGTCGTGTGCTCGAGGTTGCGGCACTTGATGGCCTCGAGGACGAAGAAGGGCGGCCGGCCCGGCGGGAAGGCGAACCGCATGAGGGCGGAGTGCTCGCTCGCCGTCACCTCCGCCACGATCCGGCCGGAGTCGGCCTGCATCTCCACGCGATAGCGGTGGGGAGCCGCGGACTCGTCGGCGTGGCGGAAGGGGAAGCTCTGGCCCAGGGCCACCCGGCCCACTCCGGGCATGAGCTTGACGTAGCCGTAGTCCCCCATCCAGATGGCCGGCTGGTGGGTGCCCAGGAACCCCTGGATTCGCGCGTCGTCGTATTGGTAGGGTCGTACGCTGATGAGGTGGTCCCGGGTCACCGGGGTCCACTGCGTGAAACCGAAGGGTCGGGTGACCACGGGCAGGGTGTCGCTGCCCGCGGTGCCGATGAGGGAGTCCACGTCCTTCAAACGGTTCTTCGCGGGCGGGGAGAAGCCCTCGGGAGGTGTGGCCGCGCGCGCGGCCGACGCGGCCAGCAGCAGCAGCGGGAAGGCGAGTCGCAGCCTCGAGCTCAGGCCTGGAGGCATCGAAGGACTCCTCCCGCCGCGCAAGGTAGCACAACCCGGGTCCGGCTTCAGCCGCGCGAGCGTCGGAGCAGGGCCCGCAGGCGATCGGCGGTCTCCGGCGAGCCTTTGAGGTCGAGCAAGGGCTCCAGCTCCTGCCAGATGAGCGCCTCCTGCAGGCGGTCCGCCTGGCGGAGGATCACGCCTTCGATGTCCAGCCAGTCCTTGTCGCGACCCGCGAAGGCTTTGAGGACGACCAGGTCCTCCGCAGAGCACGTCAGCAGCGACTGGCCTTCGCCGATGGCGAACGGCGATGCCCGTGCCACGGCGCGCTCTTCGAACGGCATGGCCCCCAGCGACACGTCGAGAGGAATCCCGTTGCCGGCCTCCAGCAGAAGAACTCGGTAGCGCAGGGCGAAGTCGCGGGCGTCGGGCCGCCGGCCTTTGAAGGCGGCCAAGAGGGCGTCGACGAACGGCTGCTCGGCGCCGAAGCCGGTCAGCAATGTCAGGTCCACGTCCTGGGTCAGGCGGGGCTCCCCCCACCTTTGGACCGCTACCGCGCCGATGAAGCAGAACCGCCAGGCCCGACCGTGGCAGAACTCCTGGATCTCGAGTGATGCGGAGAAGATCGGGTTCACCGGCCCTCGCGCCGGTGAAGGAGCCTCTGCTGCTCGACGAGGCCGGAGTGGGTGCGGCGTCCCGGGCTGGCCTGCGTCGGCGAGGCTAGGCCGAGAAGAGCATCACTGGCGGCCAGCGCGCGGGCCGCGGTCAGGGACCGGAGCTCCCGCCGCCGCTGTTCCTCGAGGGCCTTGGCGGCCTCTCTCCACTGCTCGGCCCACTGACGTTGTGCCGCGGCGTCCATCATCTTCGCCTCGGCATCTTCGGGTCCTTGGCGGGTCTCATGAGGAGAATTGTAACAGCCTCCCCTCCCCTTCCCCCCTCGGGCGAGTTGCGCTAGACTGAGCGGCAGATTTAGTCGACGGAACATGAGACCGTCCCTCCTCCTCCCCACGGTCCTTCTCGCGCTGGTCACACCGGCCTCCGCCGGCCCGGACTCGGTCGACTTCGCGCAGAACGTCCAGCCGATCCTGCAGCGCGCCTGCGCGGTCTGCCACAACGACGCGGTGGTCCAGGGCGGTTTGAGCCTGGCCTCGCGGGCGGGCGCGCTCAAGGGCGGGGTCTCGGGCCCCGCAGTGGTGCCCGGCGACGGCGCCCGGAGCCTGCTCATCAAGCGCCTGGGAGCGGTGCCGGGGCTGCAGCGCATGCCGATGGGCCTGCCCCCGTTGACCGAGACCGACATGGCCACGCTGCGAGCCTGGATCGACGCCGGAGCGCCCTGGCCCGACGCGCCCGCGGCTCGCGCGACCGCCGCCGCCCCCGGCCCCGACTTCGTCAAGGAGATCCAGCCGATCTTCCAGGCCCGCTGCACGCGCTGTCACGGGGCCGACCTGCAGCGCAACTCGCTCCGTCTGGACTCGCGCACGGGCGCGCTGCGAGGCGGCCTGTCCGGGGCGGTGATCGTCCCCGGCAAGAGCGACGCGAGCCTGATGATCCAGAGGCTCCTCGGCAAGATCACCCCGCGCATGCCGTTCGAGGGCCCGCCCCTGCCGGAGTCCGAGATCGCGCGCATCCGGGCCTGGATCGACGCGGGCGCGACCGGGCCCGCCGAGGCGGTGGCGGCCGAGAAGAGGCACTGGGCCTACGTGAAGCCCGAGCGAGCCCAGCCCCCGACGGTCCGCAACGAGGCCTGGGTCCGCAACCCGATCGATCGCTTCGTCCTGGCGCGTCTCGAGAAGGAGGGCCTGGGGCCGGCCCCCGAGGCCGAAAAGGCCACCCTGATCCGCCGGGTGAGCCTCGACCTCGTGGGCCTGCCGCCCGCGCCCGCCGAGGTGGACGCCTTCCTGGCCGACGCGAGCCCGGACGCCTACGAAAGAGTCGTCGACCGCCTGCTCGCCTCGCCGCACTACGGCGAGCGCTGGGCGCGGCCCTGGCTCGACCTTGCTCGCTACGCCGACACCAATGGCTACGAGAAGGACCGCCGCCGCACCGCCTGGAAGTACCGCGACTGGGTCATTGGCTCCTTGAACGCGGACATGCCGTTCCGGCAGTTCACGATCGAGCAGTTCGCGGGGGACATGCTCCCCAGCTCGACGGTCGACCAGCAGATCGCCACCGGCTTCCACCGCAACACCCTGCTCAACCAGGAGGGCGGGATCGACGTGGAGGAGGCGCGCTGGGAGACCCTGGTCGACCGGGTCAACACCACGGCCTCGGTCTGGCTGGGCAGCACCCTGGCCTGCGCCCAGTGCCACAACCACAAGTTCGACCCCTTCTCGCAGCGCGACTACTACCGCATGCTCGCCTTCTTCAACAACGCGGACTACCAGGTGCACGGCCTGGGGCCCGTGACCACGGACAAGTGGATCGACGAGCCCGAGCTCGAGCTGCCGACGCCCGAGCAGGCGGTGAAGCGTGACGCGATCGAGGCGGAGATCGCGCGCCGGCAGGCCCGGCTCGACACCGGCACTCCTGAGCTCACGGCGGCGCAGGTCGCCTGGGAACGGGAGCGGCGCGCGCCGGCGCCCGCCTGGACGGTCCTGAAGCCGTCCCGGGCCACCGCGGAGAACGGGACCACCCTCACCATCGCCGCCGACGGCTCCGTGCTGGCGAGCGGCGAACGGCCCGACCGCGACACCTACACCCTGGTGGCCCGCACGAGTCTGGCGGGGATCACGGCGGTACGGCTCCAAGCCCTGGTCGATCCCCCCGACGGCGCGGTGGGGCGGGCCGACGGCGGGACGTTCGTCCTGACCCGCTTCACCCTGGCCGTACGTCCTCCGCAGGGGAAGTCGACCGCGGTCGGGCTCGCGCGCGGGGAGGCCGATCACATGGAGTCGAGCCGGCCTCTCGCGGGCGCGCTCGACGACGACCCGGCCACCGGGTGGGGCGTCTGGCCCGAGACGGACCGGTCGCACGTCGCGGTCTTCCAGGCCGGGGAGCCCGTGGGAGGGCCCGAAGGCGCCGTCCTGGTCGTGACCCTCGAGCACGGAAAGGGGCAGCAGACGCTGCGCCACTTCCGAATCTACGTGACCACCAGCCCCCGACCCTTCGGGGGCATCCGCCTGCCGGAGCCGCTCCAGGCGATCCTGGACACGCGCGAGGCGGACCGCACGCCGGAGCAGAAGAAGAAGCTCGCCGAGCATTACCGGTCGATCGCGCCCTCCCTGGAGCCGGACCGGCGCCGCCTGCGGGCCCTCAGGAAGGAGCGAGCGGACCTGGCCATCCCCACGGCGATGGTCATGCGCGAGAGACCCGGATTCGAGCGGCCGAAGACCCAGCTGCGGATCCGGGGCAGCTTCATGTCCCCGG
>WNGG01002574.1_pt1 | contig 23586 bp, 22 predicted proteins | sample 5400661 | NCBI WGS metagenome assembly WNGG01 (sample SAMN13153372, study PRJNA577476) | soil metagenome | isolation source: 100 cm soil or saprolite under Garry oak tree replicate 1 | place: USA:California | collected 2016-06-15
GCGCTCCTGACGGCCCGGTCGCGCTCAGCGGCAAGCGCCGAGTCCTCCGCCGAGCCGGTGGTTGCCCACAGGCATGACGTCGGGTCGAGGCTCTTCCGGCCGCCGGCTGCGCCTCCGCCACTCTTGCCGCCGCAAGTTGGCGGCGATCGCGAACAGCCAGGGCGCGACGGTTCGCGCGCGGTCGTAACCGCCGCGGGCGCCGTGGATTCGCATCCAGAGCGTCTGGAAAAGCTCCTCGGCGGTGGTGGGGTCGAACGCCCTCGCCAGGTAGCCGAACAGGCGGTCCCGCCATCGGTCATAAGAGTACCTGGAATGCCGCGGCATCGCCGCGCGCGTACGCATCCATGAGAGCCTCATCGGAGGCTCCCCCTTCCCGCTGGGCCAAGGTGTCGCCCTGTCCCTTCGGCCTCACGTTCAGTTGCAGATATGCTGGACCGCCCTGCCCGTTGCGCGCCACCTCCGCGCAACCGTTTTCGCCCGCCGGCATATTCCTTCGCAGAGGTGTGACGGCATGGCCGGCAGACCTGCGTCCAAGCTGGTGGCGGTTCTTGCCGCCTTCGTTTTCTCGCTCGGAGCGGCGGCTCCCGGGGTGACGAAACCTCCATGCCGGATGGATGCCCGGGAACCCGCGGGCTCACGGCTGGGCAGCACGGCCGGCCTTTTGAGCGGTGGTGCGACCTGCTGCTGTCACCCTGCGGCGGCGTTCCTCCCAGATCCGGCGATTGCGCCGCAAGATCAAACCACTGTCACTGGAGCAGGTGCGGCGGATGCGCATGCGACGCAATCGGCATTTTGGCTAGTCTCGTCCGGGAGTCTACTCCACCGCAACCTCACGATCCTCCATCCAGGCTCGCCGATACCGATACTCCTGATCACGAGATCCCTCCTCATCTGAGATGACCACTGTCGTTCTGCGCGGGGGCGCCACTCTTCGGTTCCCGCCGATCAACCTGCGCGCCGAAGTCGTGAAGCGGCGGTCGGCGAGGCCGTCACCTGTCGCGACCTCGCACTCGTTCGGGTCGCGCACGGCGTCCAGGTCGGGTTCCGTGCCTGGACTGCCGCGCGTATGCCGTGTTGGTTTGTCACTTCCAATTGTCAAGAAGGACGAGACATGGAAACGATCAATTATCGCATTCAGATTCTGACGCTCGCTTCTTCGATCTTTGCATGCGCGCTCACGAGTACGAGCGCGAGCCCACCACGCGTAGCATCGTACCACTGGCCTCAGTCGCTCAACGACACCCAAATCATTCAGTACGTGTTGGGCGTGAACAAGGTCGAGATGCAGGCCGCGAACGCCACGAAAGGGAGACTCTCCTCGGCGACGTGGCAGCTCGCCCAGCGCATGAGCGTAGATCATGCGGCACTCGATCAGAACTTCCGAAGCTTGACGCCAAGCACTCCAGAAGGGCGTGGCGAGCCGATCGAGCCCGTCGATCCCGATAGTCTCAGAGACACCGCGAAGCTGCGTGTTCTGGACGGCGATTACCTAGCGAAAGCGTATGTGAACGACGAGGTGACATTCCATCAAGCCGTGCTCGCCGCGCTCGACCAGAAGCTCATGCCGAACGCGAAGAGCGAAGAGCTCAAGGCGCGCTTGCGAGAGCTGCGCGCAGACGCGGCTGCACACCTTGAACACGCCAAGCAGGTCCAGCAGATGATCTCGGAACTGTCGAAGCCAATAGAGACGCTTCCCTAACCAAACGCAGTCGATTCGCAAGACGGTCTGCCAACCAGAGAACATAGCTCGGCGGTGTTGGAGCGGCCGCAGTCGTGAGTGGCTCGGCAGCTCCGAAGCACGTTCGTACGTGGGGATCCGTCGATCCATCCCCCACGCCTGTCAAGACGCAGCGTACGGCGCAAACGAAATACCTTCGCGGAGGAATCCATGACGGCTCAGAAGAAGCTCCTTGTTGCGGCCTTGACCCTCTCGCTGCCATTTGCTGCACTCGCTCAAACCACCATCACAGGGAGGGTCTTCGGCACCTTGAACGTCAACCTGCAAAACACGCGGCAGAACGGCGTGGCAAATCGGTTCGCCGTGTCGACCGACTCGTCGAACGTCGGGTGGCTCGGTGATGTGGCGCTCGAACCCTGGCTGAAGGCCGTGGCCCGGTGCGAGACCAGCGCCAACATCAACGGCATCTCGGTGAGCGGCATCTGCAACCGGAACAGCAGGGTCGGCCTCTCCACCGACTGGGGCACGCTCTTCTACGGAAACTGGGACACGCCATTCAAGGCGGTGGCTTACGGCACCAAGGCGGACGACCCTTTCCTCGACACGGACGTCTTCGGGTACCAGGCCCTCATGGGCAGCCCCGGCTTCAATTACCGCAGCGGCACGTTCGTCACGGCCCCCGGCACCACCGTAGGCGGCTTCGACGTGCGCGCTGGGAACAGCGTCGCCTACTGGTCGCCCAACCTCATGGGCCTCAGCCTGAAGGCGCAATGGTCGGTGAACCAGTTCAAGAACGCCAGCGGTAGTCTCAGCCCCATGCTCTTCAGCGCGGCCCTCAACTATGACCAAGGACCGATCTCGTTCCTCGCGGTGTACGAGCGTCACGACGACAGCTTCGCCCTCAACGCCATGAACGGCACCACGAGGCAGTTCGGAGCGACTGCGGCGAACCCAACCACCGTCTCGTCCGCGGACTCGGCGTGGCGCGCGGGGGCGTGCTGGTCGACCAGCTCACCCTGGGGCAGGACGGCGCGCCCACGGGCGCGGTGAAGGAGTACAAGCGCTTGGCGTGGCAGGTGGCGCTCACCCAGCGGATCGGCAGTCACGAGTTCCGGGCGCGCTACAACATGGCCCTCAGCGGTGACTGCCAGCTCGTGGGCGTGGCGACGTGCTCCACGAACGGTTACGGGGCTCGGGACGTCGCCCTCGGCTACGCTTACTATTTCGCCAAGAGCACGCAAGTGTTCCTCTCCTACGCGAAGATTTTCAACGAAGAGAAAGCGCAGTACACGTTCAGCGTCGGCGGTGACACATCGGCCGTGGCAGGCCAGACCTTCCCGGGGTCCGACCCTTCGGCCCTCGGCCTCGGCGTCCGCTACGCGTTCTGATCGCTTGGAGAGGACCCGCCTCCCTGCGCGGCCGCTGCACCATGGCACGGCCGCGCGCCCTCCTGCTGCGCTCGGTCGACTGAAGGGCTTTCCATCCGGTCTCACGACCTGTCGTGGACATACCGGTCCGTTCGAATCGGCTGCGCCATTCTGCCGCGCAACGCTTCGGCATAGCAGAAATGCGATGCCCCGTCCGTTTGCGCCAACGAAAGTGCTCGCTTCTTCGCTACTCGCGCTCGCCTTGTTCCTCACGAGTGCGGCAGGCGGTGCGACTGCTTTGCCCTGTCCACTGCCAGCGGGTCTGCACTCCGCGCCGGCCGACGAACGCGCATGCTGTCAGCGCGAGTCGGTTTCGTGCTGCCACCATGCGCTCGCATCGCTTCAGCCGCCCGCGGAGGCTTCGCAGCGCACCGGGGGGCGATCGTTGTCGCGAGAAGGGCATGCCGCCGCGATCGCTACCCGCCCTGCGTTCCCTGGCATCGCTCCCCGGCCGCCGCTCCAGGCTGCCAGCGAACTCGGTCGTTCCACGCCAATCGCCGTGCTGCTGGTCACGCGAACACTTCTCATTTGAGAAGACCCCACGCTCGTCCGGGTCCGCACGGCGCTGCGCACGGGGCGCGTGCCTGGTGACGGTGCCCGTTTGGTTGAATCATTTGAATTGGAGGAACAGTCGATGGACACGAACATGAGGAATACTGCTCGAACCTCGAAGCTCGGTGTTTTCGTTCTTGCAACGTTGGCTCTGGCGACGGGACGGGCAAGGGCCGCGCCGAACACGCCTGCAGGCGGCCCGCTCGACGATGGCCAGGTCGTCCACCGCGTTCTGGCATTCAATCGGGCCGAGGTGCAGACCGCCGACGCCGTCAAGGGGAAGGTCTCTTCGCCTCCCGTGTGGCAACTCGCACAGCGCATGGCCGTGGACCACGCCGCTATCGATCAGAAGTTCAAGGGCCTCGCCCCGGCAAAGCAGCAGTCGAGCGGCGATGGCACAGGCGACGGACAGGCCGACGGCGCGGATCTCTCGAAGCTGGCGCGCGACGCACTCGAGAAGGCGTACGTCGATCGGGAGGTGAAGGTGCACGAGATGATGCTGGCCGCGCTCGACCACCAGCTGATCGCGGCCGCGAGGAACGAGGAGCTGCAACGCCGGCTGATCGATCTGCGTGCAGAGGTCGTGGCGCACCTGGAGCATGCGCGGAACGTCCATCATGCGCTGGAGCAGGCTGACGTCTGGACCGCAATCTCGACGAACGGACCGTAGCAGCACTGCGCGGAACGCCGGCGACGCCCCAGGGCGGCGCCGCCGACCACCGTGCGTTCCGGCGCTGCACACAAGGAGCCAACGAGAGGCCGCACCGCGCGAAGTCAGTCCGGACCTGTCCGAACCCCTCGCCAGGTAGCCGAACAGGCGGTCGCGCGATCGGTCGTAGAGCACCTGAAAATGCGGCGGTCTCGCGCCATCCTACGCGCAACCGTTTTCGCCCGCCGGCATATCCCTCGGCGGAGGTGTGACGGCATGGTCGGCAGGCCCGCGTTCAAGCTGGTGGCGTCCCTCGCCGCCTTCGTTCTCTCCCTCGGAGCAGCGGCTCCGGGGGCGATGAGCCTTCTCTGCCGGATGGATGCCCGCGAGCCCGCGGCCTCACCGCTCGGAAATGCGGCCGGGCTTTCGAGCGATGGTGCGACCTGCTGCTGCGAACGTGCGACGGCGTCCGTCCCAGCTCCAGCGATTGCGCATCAAGATCGAACGCTTGTCATGGGACCCGCTGCGCATGCAACCGAGTCGGCGTTTTGGCTGGTCTCCTCTGGGGGGCTGCTCCACCGCAACCTCACGAACCTCGATCCAGGCTTGCCGATACCGATTCTCCTGATCACGAAATCCCTCCTCATTTAAGAGACGACCACGGTCGTTCTGCGCCGGCGCCGCTCTTCGGCTCCCCGCGCTTCGCGAGGTTCATTCGATCCGGTCACTCACTTTTGGAGGAAATGCCATGGACGCAATGACAAGGAAGACTCGCTCCAGCTCGAAGTTCGGTACGATCGCACTCGCCGCATTCGCCATTTCCCTCTGGACAGTCGGCAAGGCCTGGGCGGACCCGAGCGCTCCGGCGGCGGGCAATCTGAACGACGCCCAGGTCGTACAGCGGATCCTGAACCTCAACCGGTCCGAGGAGCGGACCGCCGAGGCGATCAAGGGAAAGCTCTCCTCGCCTCCCGTGTGGCAACTCGCACAGCGCATGAACGTGGACCACGCCGCTCTCGATCGAAAGTTCACGTCCCTCGCCGTCACGACGCAGCAGTCGACCGGCGATCGCGTGGCTGACGGACAGCGCGATGGTACGGATCTCTCGAAGCTGTCGGGTGACGCTCTCGAGAAGGCGTACGTCGATCGGGAGGTGAAGTCGCACCAGACGATGCTCACGGCGCTCGACCGCGAGCTGATCCCGAGCGCGAAGAGCGAGGAGCTGCAACGCCGGCTCATCGACCTGCGCGCCGAGGTTGCGGCGCACTTGGACCACGCGCAGGGCGTGCAGCACGCGCAGGAGGTCCGTGACATGGCCGCGCAGCAGCGGGAGCTCATCTCGCGAGAAATCGGGAACTTCGGACCGTAGCGCACCTACGTCCGCGTAGCTCTGTACCGGGGATCGGCGGCGCGCAGTGCGGCGCCGCCGATCGTCGTGCCGCCATCACTCCTACGAGAGGCAAACTTGATTCCCTACTTCCAGTTTCCCGCGTTCCACCTCGGTCGATCACCATCCAGTCGTTCGGCCTCTTCGCCGCGCTCGGCGTGTACGTCGCCGCCCGCCTCCTCGTCCGGGCTGCTCGCCAGCGGGGCCTCGATGAGCGTCCGGTGGCGGACTTCGCCATGTGGGGGTTGATCGCCGGTCTCGTCTCGGCGCACTTGGTCCATCTGTTCCTCTACCATCCGGAGGAGCTGCGATCCGGTGGGTTCCTGCAGGTCCTGAAGGTCTGGGATGGTCTCTCGTCGATGGGCGGCCTGCTCGGCGGAGTGCTCGCAGCGGTGGCGTTCTTCCGTGCCCGTGGTCTGCGCTTCGCCAGCTATGCCGATTCGTTCGCGCTGGGGATCGCCCCTGGCTGGGCGATCGCGCGACTCGGGTGCTTCTCCGTGCACGACCACCCAGGAGTCCTGACCAACTTCTTCCTCGCGGTGCAATTCCCCGGCGGCGCGCGCCACGATCTGGGCTTGTATGACGCCTTGGTGCTGTTCGGCTTGACGCTGCTCGTGTACGGCCTTGCGCGTCGGAAGCTCCTTACGGGGCGGCTGCTTGCGGTGCTGGCGCTCGGATATGGCGTCGCGCGGTTCGCGCTCGACTTCCTCCGGGCTACCGACGTTGCGTACGCTGACGCCCGCTATCTCGGCCTCACGCCTGCCCAGTACGCCAGCCTGCTGCTCGTGCTGTACGGAGCCAGCCAGCTCCTCCGGCGCGGGCGCGCTTCTGGGCAATCCGGCGCGGTCCCTGTGGTGACGAACGACCGAGTCCCTGCAGTGGCGGCTTGAGCGTGGCGGTGCACGGTCTTCCCGGACTCGTCAGCGCTGCTCGCCGCTCATGCAGCTCTTCATCATCTGGGCCATGTGCTGGACGCGCTGCACCTGGTCCTTGCTCTTGGCCCGCATCCGGATGGTCGCTCCATCCTTCGTGTTCTGCACGGTGACGTCGGCTCCGCCCATCATCTGCGAACAGGACATCCCGCCCATCATGCCACCATCCGCCATCATCCCGCCCATCATGCCGCCATCCGCCATCATCCCGCCCATGCCACCGTCACCCATCGGCATGCCTTGCATCGAACCCTGGCGCTCGGCCCCTTCCGGCCAGGCGGCCAGCGCAGCGAGTGAAAGGCCGAAGGCGAATCCGATGCTTAGGAACGATTTGCTCATGTCGTCCTCCGTGCGAGGCTTGTGACCCAGGTTCCGGCACGATCGTAGCCACCTTGCCAGCAAGGCGCATCCGCGCCAGCAACGCCATCCCGCGCGGAACCGGCTAACGGCTAACGCTATCGGGCGAGCCCGGCGAACTCCGCGGCGGCGAACACGACGCGGCCGCCGACGACAGTGAGCACGGATGTGAGCCCCCGGATGTCATCGGTCGGGACGGCGAAGTAATCGTCGCTGAGGACGACGAGGTCGGCATGCTTGCCCACCTCGAGCGATCCCACCCGTCCCTCCTGCACCAGGTTCCAGGCACAGCCCGCCGTCTTGGCGCGAAGCGCCTCCTCTCGGGTCAGCCGCTGCTCGGGCGGAACGCCGGGCACCGCCGGATTGAACGACTTCCCGCTGATCACGTACCAGAGGTCAATGAACGGCGGGTACGGCGCGACGTTCATTGCGTCCGTCGACAGGCAGAGATGGATGCCGCTGTCGAACATGCTCTTGAAGCGCGGAGTACGGCCGCTGCCGAGCGCCCCGCTGGTGCTCGGGGTCATCCCGACGCCGAGCGCCTTCACGCGCGAAAGCGTTGCATCCGTCGGGCTGACGCCGTCGTTGCCCGGATGGGCGATCGACCAGTGGAGACTCGCAATCGGGTGGACGTTGTTGGCTTGCTCCCAGAAGTTGAGCACCGCCGTTTGAGTCGCGTCGGCGCTCGCGTGGTTCTCGAAGCTCATGCGGTTGGCAGCGAGGAAATTCGCGATCGCCTGGTACTCCGTAGGCGTAGGGGCCGGCTGATCTCCGGGACAGAGCACCTCCTCGCCGACGCCGAGGTAGCGGAGCATGTCGTCGCCCATGAAGCCCAGCGGATGGCGGTGGTCCGGAAGGATCTGTGACAGTCCGGAGAAGTTGTTCATCAAATGGAACACGATCCGCGCGTTCAGCCGGCCATCCCTGCGCAGCTGAATCACGGCCTGGTGATCGTGCTGCCCGACGCCGAACTCCAGGCAGCTGCCGGCCGGATTGAATGGCTGCTGGTTGCCCTCGGGGTCGTTCCAGGCAGTGAGGCCGAGCGCGTTCGCGGCGTGGATGAAGTCCGCCAGGCAACTGGCTTGATCGTCGATCGAATGCGCGTCGAATTGCGCGATGACCGCAGCGCCCGCTGCCGCCTGGGCCGCGCCCGTGAGTCGTCCAGTCGGGTTCGACACGAGCAGCCCGAGCAGCAACTGCAGGGCGCGTGTATTCACCTGCGCGCCAACGGCACCGGAGCCCACGATGAAGACCGGATTCCCGGGGAGGGCCGCGTCGAGCTCGGCCAGGGTGAACATCCCCGGCTGATCGAGTTGCGCCACCGTCCATCCAGCCGTCGTGAAAATCCAGATATTCGCGGCGAGCTGACGCCCCCTGGCAGCGTATAGCGCGAGGGCTTGGGCGCGCGAGAATACGTTGTCGAGCCGCACCGTCTGCGTGAAGCAGTGGTAGCCGTTGCGGAGACCGTGCAAGTGCCCGTCGATGAGCCCGGGCAGCACGCGCCGCCGGTTGAGGTCGATGAGCTGCGTGTTGCGTCGAGCGAGCTCCCGGACCCGCCCGTTCCTGCCCGTGGCGATGATCTCGCCGTTCTTGATGGCGATCGCCTCGACGGTGGAGTTCTTCGCGTCGACGGTCGAGATCCTGCCGTTGTGAAGCACGAGGTCCGGCCCCGCGTTCTTTTCCGCTTCCCCATCGTCTTCTCTCTCGTGGGGCGCGGCGCCTGGTGCGACGCTGAGGGCAGCCACGACGAGAAAGGCGCGGAGCCAGCCTGGCCTGCTGAACGCAAGAGCTTTCATCGCTGTCCCCCTTTCAGCGGCTCAGGAGCGCCTTCTGACCTTCAGCTTTGCGCGACGAAGACTTTCCCGTGCGAGCCAGCGTCGTCCGCCTGGGCGCCTGCCGGGCGTATAGGCACTGCTCCGGAATCAGGTCAAGAGAGTGCGGACTATGAGCGAGGGCGCTCCTGCCCGACGCCAACCCTCCCGTTCAGCAGTGCCGCCGACCCACTGCGTCTTGACTTGCCGTCCCGAAAGGGTCGTACGAAACGATGCGTACGGTTACAGGCCGTACGGCTTCCGGTCCCCTCCGTTCCGCCCGAGACGTCGGCGAGACCGCACAAGTCTTCGCAGGACGTTCCGTCCACGCGAAGCAAACCAGGGAAAGGGGAGAAGAGTCATGACAACGAAGTGGTCCGTGACGTTCGTTCCGGCTGCCCTCCTGCTCAGCGTCCTCGCCTGGAATGCACAGGCTCATGATGATGACGACGAAAGCGCCGGGGCTTTCGCGCCCGCTGTGGACACACCCATCAAGCATGCTCCGAGGCCGATCATCGGCGCGCTGCGCGAGCCTCTCGACAAGCTCCCGCAAATCGAAAATTTCGAGATCGTCGGGCACAACGTGCTGCCGAATCCCGGCGATACGATCGCCCGTGGCCGCAACGGACCCGTGGGCATCGCCGACAACTGCCTTTACGTCGGCAACCGGATCGGTCGACGAACCGGCACCGGTCCCGCCTTCAACACTCCCGCACACGACCCTGAAGTCCTCATCGTGGACATCTCGAATCCCAGAAAGCCCGAAGTGGTCGGCGCGTTTACGACACCGGCGGGTGCGACCTCGCGGGAGCTGCGGACGATCCCGGACCTCCACACCCTCATCATCGAGAACTTCCGGGACACTGCTCCGAGCTCGAGCGCGGTAAACAATTTCCAGGTCTACGACACCACCGATTGCCGCCATCCCGTTCTCACCGGATCGATCGGCCTGGGTGCGGACACCCCGCATGAGTTCTTCCTCTGGCGCGACCCGGCGAGACCAACGCGTTTTCTCATCTTCGCGTCGGTCAACAACAACGAACCGTCGCTGCGCGTGTTCGAGGTCCTGAATCCGCCCCGCGGCTCGCTCTCCGCGACGCCCGTGGCCACGTTCTCGCTGGCTCCGGCGGTTCCCGCGACCGAGCCTGTCGACCCTGCGGACTTCGCCGACGACAACTTCGTGTTTACCCCAAAGCCGACGACGCAGGGGAACAGGCTTCACTCGATGTCCGTGTCAGGCGATGGAAAACGCGTGTACATGGCGAATTCGGATGCCGGCTACTTCCTTCTCGACAGCTCGCGTCTGACGGCCGGCTTGCCCTGCACGCCCAACACGGTGACCGTCGACGCGAACTCGAACAAGGATCCGAACCTCTGCTTGCGAAAGATCAATCCGGACCCGCAGGCCAGGATCGATCACAGCCCGCCGTTCGGAGGTATCCACCACTCGATCTATCCGGTCGAGGGGCGGCCCGCTCCCAATACGCATCTCCCCGAGTATGCAATCGGTTCGGGCGAACGGAACGGGACGACGACTTGCCCGTGGACCCCGGGACAGATCCTCGAGCTCAGCAACGAGAAGAGTCCGCAGATCATCGCCCAGTACATGGTTCCCGAGAACCTCGCGGAGAACTGCTTCGTCGGGGGACCCGGCGATCCAGTCCTCCTGCGGGAGTTCTCGACCCACCAACCGCTGATCTTCCCGAACCTCTTCTTCCAGTCGTGGTACTCCGCCGGTCTGCGCGCGTGGGACATCTCCAACCCCTGGCTCCCGATGGAGGTGGGCGTGTTCGTGCTCAGGCCGGAGAAGCAGGTCGTCGAGCGGTTCAGGAACAGCCCGGACGTGTGGACTTGGCCGTTCCCCATCTTGCACAACGGGCTCGTCTACATGTGCGACGAGAACAGCGGGCTCTACATCCTCAAGTACAAGGGGGCCCGAGCCGACGAGCTGCCGCGGCACGGAACCTTCTTGAGCAACACCAATTTCTGCGGCATCCCGAACGGTTGCTAGAACGACGGCAGCGTTGGTCACCTGAAAGAGGGAGCAGACGGCCCTCTTTCAGGCGGTTCTCACTCCACCAAGGGCTGGGTGCGATGTCGCGAGTGCGTCGACTTCTCGGCTGCGCGTTCTGCTTGCGCGGCAGGAGGTGAGCGCGCAAGATTCCCGGCCGATGCGACGACTGCTCGCAGCACTGTCTGCCACCTGGATGCTCGTCGGAGCATTGGCTCCGGCCGTATTGGCAGCGTCGTGCGACCGAACTGCCCCCCATCCCTGTTGCGCGTCGGGTCATCCCGGGTCGCCGGCTGCGCAGATCGCGGGCTGTGCCCAGTTCTGCGCATGCGATGAATTGCGTACCGCGCCCTCCGCTCCCGCCACCGTGCCAGAGCGCCTGTCCGCGCCAGGACCGGTTGCGGTTGTCGTTAGCGTCGCCCCTGGGTTGCCCGTCTCAAGCGGCCGTCTCCGGGTCGACCTTCAGCCACGACCGCCCGACTTGGCCAGCGCGCTCGTCCCGCCCTTGCGCCTGCGGATCTAGACAGAAGGCCTGCCTGAGCGAGGCCCGCGCGATTCGCGCGCGCCGGCGTATCTCTGCTGACGGCAGCGGTCGCCGGAGCTGTTCTGTCCCGTCGTAAGCGCAAGGACCAGCCACATGAAGCGTATGAAGCCGGCCACATTGGCGCTGGCGCTCTCGAGCGTGACCGTGCTCGGCTGCGTCGCGCTTCCTCCTCCGCTGCCCCCGAGCAGCGACCCCGCCAATCCGCACGCGCCGGAAGTGCCGGCACTCGCCCCATCCCCTGTGCTCAGGTCCGACCCTCCGCCAGCGACGGCGCTCCAGCCCCCTGCCGCAGGAGGCGCGATGCAGATGGGTGGCGAGTCGATGCAGCACGAGGGTCACGGAGGCATGCAGCAGGAACAAGACGGCGGCATGCGACACGAGAACGATGCCGGCATGCAGCACGATCACATGCATCACGGTACGAGGGGCACATCTGATGCCGGGCCCACCATGCCGGAGCAGCAGCACCAACATGGCGGAGCGCAACCGGCAGCTCCGGCCGAAGCGCGCGATGGAGGTTCCCCATGAAGATGACCCACCTCACCGTCGCCGCCTTCACCGTCGCCGGTTGTGCGTCCACTTCGCCGCGGCCGAGCTTCGAGGAGACGTCGAAGCTCGTCGAGGATCGCGGAGGCAAGCGACTCTACTGGGACGAGGGCACACCGGCCGACGCACAGGTGCAAGCTCATGTCCGCGATCTGCTGCGCGGCACGCTGACGCCGGAGGGCGCCGTGGAGGTCGCCCTGCTGCGGAACCAGGGACTCGTCGCCACGTACGAAGAGCTCGGGGTGGCCCAGGCGGACCTCGTCGAGGCTGGGCTGCTGCGCAACCCGACCGTCGGCGCCCGAGTCCGCTTCCCTACTGGCGCGGGCTCGACCGATACCGAGTTCTCCGTGGCGGAGGACTTCCTCAGCATTCTCACCTTGCCCATGCGAAAGCGCGTTGCTGCCGCGCAGCTCGATGCCACGAAAGCCCGGGTGGGCAGTGCGGTGCTGGACCTCACGGCTGAAGTGCGCGGGGCATTCGTCGGCCTCCAGGCCGCGCAGGCGACGGCGAAGGTCCGCCAGCTCATGCTCGATGCGCAGCAAGCCGCTGCCGAGTTGCGGCGCCGCCAGCATGCGGTGGGAAACGTCGGTGACCTGGAGCTGGCGCAACAGGAGGCGTTCTACCAGCAGGCAAAGCTCGACATCGCCCGTGCGCAGACACAGGTCTTGGAGCAGCGGGAGCGGGTGAACCGCTTGCTGGGGCTCTGGGGCGAGGACAGCACCTCGTGGAAAGCCTCGGACGAGCTGCCCGCGCTACCCGCTGGAGAACCAGCGCTGGAGCACGTCGAGTCCCTCGCCGTGGCGCGCCGCCTCGACCTGGCCGCAGCACACAGCGAGGCGCAGGCGCTGGAGCAGGCTTCGTCCGCGGCGGGCGTGACCCGTTTCATCCCCGCACTGGAGGTCGGCGTCTCCACCGAGCGCGACGCCGAGGGAACGCACGTGACCGGCCCTTCAGTGACGGTCGAGCTGCCCCTCTTCGACCAAGGACAGGGCCGCGTGGCGCGGCTCGCCGCCCAGGTGCGACAGGCGCGGGCGAGGGAGGCCGAGCTGGCGGTCAACGTGCGCGCAGAAGTGCGCGCACTCCGGACCCGGCTCCTTGCCACGCGTGACGTGGTCGAGCACTACCGCACCGTGCTGCTTCCGCTCCGCGAGCGCGTCGTGCAGCACGCGCAGCTCCGCTACAACTCGATGCTGCTCGGCGTGTTCCAGCTCCTCCTGGCACGGCGCGAGCAAATCGACGCCTACCGGGACTACCTCGATTCCGTTCGCGATTACTGGATTGCGCGTGCTGACCTGGAGCGCGCCGCAGGCGGGTCGCTTACGGCACCTCTTGCCCAGGAGAACAAGCCATGACTCGCACCCTCGTCCGCGCCGCTGTCGCGGCCGTGCTCTTCATTCCCGCGCTTGCCCGTGCGCAGAGCAAGCTGCCGTATCTGCCGGTGGTGACGCCGAACGGGAAGTCGCTGCCCTTCGTCATGGACCGCGGTGTGAAGGTCTTCCATCTCGTGGCGGAGCAGGTGAAGCGCGAGCTGGCGCCCGGCATGGTCATCAACGCCTGGGGTTACAACGGTCAGACGCCCGGTCCCACGATCGAAGCGGTCGAGGGCGACCGCGTCCGCATCCTGGTGACGAATCACCTCCCCGAAGACACGTCGGTCCACTGGCACGGGGTGCTCCTGCCCAACGGCATGGACGGCGTGCAGGGGCTGAACCAGCCGCACATCAACCCCGGCGAAACGTTCGCCTACGAGTTCACGCTGCGCCAGAGCGGCACGCAGATGTACCACCCCCACGCGGACGAGACGCTGCAGATGGCGCTCGGGATGGAGGGCTTTTTCATCATCCACCCGAAGAAGGAACGGCAGCGCATCGACCGGGACTTCGCGATCTTCCTGCACGAGTGGGACGTGCCCTTTGGCAGCGCCACGCCCAACCCGGCTACGATGACCGACTTCAACCTGTTCAGCTTCAACGGCCGCGTCTTCCCGGGCACCGCACCCCTGATCGTGAGGAGGGGACAGCGCGTCCGCGTGCGGCTGGCCAACCTGAGCATGGACAGCCACCCGATCCACATCCACGGGGTCCACTTCGTGGAGACGGGCACGGACGGCGGGCCCACGCCTGTCTCGGCGCAGGTCCGGGAGACGACGGTGAACGTCCCGCCCGGAACCACGCGCGACATCGAGTTCGTGGCCGACCTGCCCGGCGACTGGGCCATGCACTGCCACAAGAACCATCACACGATGAACCAGATGGCCCATGACCTCCCCAACCTCCTCAACGTCGATCAGTCCGGCATCGAGGAGAAGGTGCGCGCCCTGCTGCCCGGCTACATGGCGATGGGCCAGACCGGCATGGGCGAGATGGCCGACATGCAGATGGGAGGCCCGCGCAACACGCTGCCGATGATGACAGGACAGGGACAGTTCGGCGCCATCGAGATGGGCGGCATGTTCACGGTGGTGAAGGTGCGCGACGGCATCACCAGCTACCAGGATCCCGGACCCTACAAGTACCCGTCCGGCACCGTGGCCCACAAGGTTGGCGACGAAGCCGGCCAACCGAAGCGCCAGATGGAGCACCATCACCATCCCGGAGGCGCACCATGACCGATGACGTGCTCCCGGGCGATCCCGACGAGAAGAGCGGAATGTGAAGAAGCTCTGCATAGCGCTTGCGGTGCTTGTCGTCCTGGTGCTCGGCGCGACCGTCGGTGGCCTCGCCCTGCTGCTGCGTGGTGGTATCAGCGCAAGGGTCGAGCCGACGGGCATCGAGGCGGCCGTGGCAGGCAAGTTGCGGCGGGTCGGCATCCCAGGCTCTTTCCGGCGGCTTCGCAACCCGGTGCCTTCCTCGAACGAGGCGCGGGGTGCTGGCCGTGCCCACTTCGCGGACCATTGTGCCCTCTGCCACGCGAACGACGGGAGCGGGCAGACGGAGATGGGCCGCAACCTCTATCCACGGACGCCGGATCTGCGGCTGCCCGAGACGCAGCAACTCACGGACGGTGAGCTGTTCTACATCATCGAGAACGGCGTTCGGCTCACCGGGATGCCCGCCTGGGGAGACGGCAGCGAGGAGAGCAAGCGCGCGAGCTGGCACCTGGTCACGTTCATCCGCCACCTCCCGCAGCTCACACCCGAGGAGAAGCTGGAGATGGAGCGCCTCAACCCGAAAAGCCCCGAGGAGTGGCGCGACATGCAGGAGGACGAGGAGTTCCTCAAGGGCAACGAGCCTTCCGGCCAGGGCCACAAAGAGCCACGCCACCATTAGACGAGGGACACCAACATGAAGGTCGCGTCGATGTTGCTCGCGTTCGCACTCTGCTCCGCTCCTGTCGCCGCCCACGAGGGCGGGCACGACGCACGCGGAGTCGTCACGTCGGTCGGTCCGCAGGAGTTGACCATCAAGACGAATCATGGCGAGGAAAAGTTTCTCCTGACGCCCGAGACGCACTTTGTGAAAGACGGGTCGCCCGCGACCGCGCAGGATCTCAAGGCATCCGACCGCGTCGTGGTCCATGCGAAGAAGAACGCCGGGCGCCTCGAGGCGGTGAAGGTGCAGTTCAAGTCGGCGGAGAGGCCGAAGAAGCGATGACCGAGATGGAACTCGCGAAGGCGCTCGGCGCCGAACGCGGGGACAAGCGGCCCCTTGTGTAAGAACTTCGTTCGCCGTCCGTCAGCAGGGCAGGAGGCACAGATGGAAGCGCACCAGCACGAGACGGCTTCGAGTCCTCGCACCGGCATCGATCCGGTCTGCGGCATGACCGTGGATCTGGATCACCCCCGGGGTGGAAAGGTGACTTACCAGGGACGGGAGATCGGATTCTGCAGCCCGTCATGCCGAGTGAAGTTCGAGGCCGATCCCCAGCGGTTCCTCGGCAACGGCAAGGCCGCGCAGCCGCCCGCTACGCCCGGTGCCCCTTGGGTGTGCCCCATGGACCCCGGGATCGAGGCCGACAAACCGGGCCCTTGCCCGAAATGTGGGATGGCGCTCGAGCCCGCGTCTCCTGTTCCCGCCACTCGGATCGAGTGGACCTGCCCGATGCACCCGCAGATCGTGCGCAGCGAGCCAGGCTTCTGCCCCATCTGCGGCATGGCGCTCGAGCCGCGCACCGTCTCGATCGAGGAACGGAATCCCGAGCTGGAGGACATGAGCCGGCGGTTCTGGGTGAGCCTCGTGTTCGCCGTGCCGGTTTTCCTGCTCGGCATGTCCGAATTCCTCCCCGGGATGCCGGTGCAGCACGCGCTCGGCGGCTGGATGCCGTGGATCGAGCTGGTGCTTGCCACGCCGGCGGTGCTCTGGGCGGGATGGCCGCTGTTCGAGCGCGGCTGGGCATCGGTCGTGAACCGTAGCCTGAACATGTTCACGCTGATCGCGCTCGGAACTGGGGTCGCGTACGTCTTCAGCGTCGTGGCAACTGTGGCGCCCGGGCTCTTCCCCGAAACGATGCGGCAGCACGGCGTCGTGCCGGTCTACTTCGAGCCTGCAGCGTTCATCGTTTCGCTCGTGTTGCTCGGCCAGGTCCTGGAGTTGCGCGCGCGCGCGCGGACGCGCGGAGCGCTCAAGGCGCTTCTCGGCCTGGTCCCGAAGACGGCGCGCCGCATCGAGAAGGATGGCTCCGAACACGACGTTCCTCTGGCGCAAGTGCAGCCAGGCGACCTGCTCCGGGTCCGGCCCGGCGAGAAGGTCCCCGTCGACGGAGTCGTGATCGAAGGCCGGAGTAGCGTGGACGAATCGATGATCACTGGCGAGCCGATTCCCGTCGAGAAGGGGCCGGGCAGCAAGGTCACCGGCGGCACCGTGAACGGCACGGGCAGCTTCGTCATGCGGGCCGAGCGCGTCGGCGACGCTACCCTGCTCGCCCAGATCGTGCGGATGGTGGGCGAGGCGCAGCGGAGCCGCGCTCCAATTCAGCGGGTCGCCGACAAGGTCGCCGCCTGGTTCGTCCCCATCGTCATCGCGGTGGCAATCGTGACCTTCATCGTCTGGTTCCTCGTCGGGCCCGACCCGCGCCTCGCTCATGGAATCGTCAATGCCGTAGCAGTGCTCATCATTGCCTGCCCCTGCGCGCTCGGCCTCGCCACGCCGATGAGCATCATGGTGGGGACTGGCCGCGGAGCCACCGCCGGGGTCCTTGTACGCAATGCCAGGGCGCTCGAAGTGATGGAGAAGGTAGACACCCTCATCGTGGACAAGACAGGCACCTTGACCGAGGGAAAGCCACGCCTCGTGACAGTGGACGCATTCGCGGGCGTATCGGATGAGGATGTACTTCGCTTGGCGGCGAGCCTGGAACGTGCCAGCGAGCATCCGCTGGCGCACGCGATCGTCGAGGGCGCGCGTGAGCGAGGAGTCGCGCTCGCTCCCGTCAGCGAGTTCAACTCGGAAACAGGCGGCGGCGTGAAGGGGCACGTGGACGGGCGTCAGGTGTGGGTCGGAAGCGCCCGGTTCCTGGAGAGTCTCCGGGTAACGATCGAGGCCGCGAAAGAGCGCGCTGAAAAGCTGCGCGCCGAGGCACAGACGACGCTGTTCGTCGCTGTGAATGGCCAGCTCGCCGGGCTGATCGGGGTCGCGGATCCCATCCGGCCGTCAACGACCGATGCGCTTCGCATGTTGCGCGAGGAGCGCATCCGCGTGGTCATGGTCACCGGGGATAGCCGGACCACGGCGAACGCCGTGGCCAGGACGCTCGGCATCGACGAGGTTCACGCCGAGGTGCTCCCGGCGCAGAAGACCGAGATCGTCGCCAGGTTGCGCAGCGAGGGCCGCATCGTCGCGATGGCCGGGGACGGCATCAACGACGCGCCCGCGCTCGCCGCCGCGGAGGTCGGCATCGCCATGGGCACGGGTACGGACGTGGCGATGGAGAGCGCCGACATCGTGCTGGTGAAGGGGGACCTGGCAGGCATCGTCAGGGCGCGGCGGTTGAGCCGCGCGACGATGCGGAACATCCGCCAGAACCTCTTCTGGGCGTTTGCGTACAACGTGCTCGGCGTGCCCATCGCTGCGGGCGTGCTCTATCCCGTCTCCGGTCTGCTCTTGAGTCCGATGATCGCCAGCGCGGCGATGAGCTTCAGCTCCGTGTCGGTCATCGCCAACGCGCTCCGTTTACGGCGCGCGCCGCTGTAGCAGTAGTGGTATCGGCCTTCAGCTTCGCGATGCTCCAGTCGAGCATCGTGATTTTCCAGGTGCCCTCTCTCTTCTCGAGGACGTAGACGGACCAGAGCAAGTGACTCGCCTTCTGAGCACCTTTGCCGCCCGCGAACATCTCGGTCCGGGTGTATCCCCACGCCATCGCCGGACTCGCGACGACCTTGACGAGCTGCGAGCTCATCGGCGGCGCAGGCTCCTTCATCTCCGGGACGACGTGGTTGTCCCTGAAGTCGCTCCATCCATCGTTTCGGTGCCCGTTTTCGAAGACCACGATGTCCTCGGCGACAATCTCTGCCACTCCTGCCAGGTTACGCGCCTGGAGGGCTCGCTCGAATCGCGTGATGGTCGCGCTTACCTCCTGCTCAGCAGGAATGGCGCGCGATTCCTTTCCCGATCCAGCAGCAGCGAACACGCAGATTCCCACCGTCACAATAGCCCGCGCTCGCATGACCAGATCTCTCCTTCGTCGAGGACTCCGGAAACTACCCCGGCAATGAAGTAACACAGACGTAAGTCGCACTATTGAATGCACGCTGCGAGCGGGTCGTCTAGCCGTCGGTCCGCTCGATCCGTCGCAGCCGAACGGAGGACGGAACCCCGACCAATACGGCAACGACCCGGCCCCGTTCTTTCCTTCGGACACCAACCAGACGGAAAACGAGCGCGATGGCTTCGCGCTGCTCTCGGTCCGGCACGACTTCGACCCGCGATCCTCGCTGCGCGTCGCGCTCTCGTACCGGCACAGCTACGGATTCCTCTTCGGCGACGCACAGTCGCTGGGGCCGACGCAGGACCCCTGCTCGACCAACGACGCCGGGAACACCAGCTGCGCGACCACCAGCGACGTCGCGCGCAAGGCCGATCACTTGGGCGGGTATGCCGAGCAGCTGTGGAGGGTGGGCGAGTCGGCGCAATATCTCTTCAGCCCCGACGACCTGGCCAACCAAGGCTGGCAGTTCCTTGACCACGACCAGCGGTGGAAGGCGAGCGCCGGCGCGACGTTCAAGGAGGGCGGCTGGCGGCTCTCGTCGCTGTTCGAGTACGGGAGCGGTCTGCGCACCGGCCCCCAGAACGACCAGCACGTGCCCGACCACGTCCGCGTCGACCTCGGCGCCGCGTACCAGCTCCGCACCCTCCCGATGCGGCCGGCCCTCGCGGTCGACCTCGTGAATCTCTTCGACGCCCGCTACGCGTACCGCATCAACAACGGCTTCAACGGCAGTCATTGGGCGCCGGGTCGGTCGATCTTCGCGCGCGTCTCGGCAAGCTTCTGAATCCCGACGGCGCCGGAGCGGCAGCAACCGGGCACGGTTGCGCCACGCCGAGGCCCGCTGAAACGTCAACCGCCGGCCGGGCGAACCCGGCCGGCGGCTGGACGGAATGCGAGAGCCTCGTCTGCCTAGACGGGCGGCTTGTCCTCGTCGAGCTGCTTCCGGAAGGGGATGACGCCGGGGATGACCCACTTGTCCCACATCTCGTCGATCTTGCTCTGGAAGTAGTCGAGGTCGTCGTTGGTGAAGTGGGCGAAGCGGCCCTGACGGAGCAGGTAGTCCTTGACCGGGAGGCGCTTCACGCGGCCATCGGCGATGTCGCGCGTCTTGCCGACCAGCTTGAGCACGCCCTTCTCCACCTCGTACAGCGGCCAGATGCCGCTGAGCACGGCGAGCTCGCCCAGCTCATGCGACTGCATCGGGTCGTAGTCCCAGCCCTTCGGGCACGGGTCGAGCGAGTGGATGAAGGTCGGCCCGCCGATGGTGAGCGCCTTGCGCACCGCGTTCATCGAGTAGACGGGGTAGGACATGCAGACGGTGGCCACGTAGCGGCAGGTGGGATGGCCCGCCGCCAGCATGCCGGCCATGTTCTTCTTCCAGCGGTGGTGCATGATGCGCTTGACCTTGCCGGGCGGGCTGAAGGTCGTGTGCGCGCCATAGGGCGTCGATCCCGAGAGCTGGATGTCGGTGTTGGCGTACGACTCGTTGTCGTACATCAGGATCAGGCAGTTGTAGTCGGGATGGGTGAGCGTCGCGGAGATCGCGGCGAGGCCCATGTCCGCGCCGCCGCCGTCGCCGCAGAAGGCGATCACGTTGATCGGCTCGTCCTTCATCTTGCCCTTGCGCATCAGCACCTTGAGCGCCGCCGAAGCGCCCAGCGCCGCCGAGCCGGAGGAGCCGAGCTGCGTGTGCATCCAGGGCACGACCCACGAGGTGCTGTAATACGTGGTGTTGGCCACGTACATGCACCCGGTGCTGCCCAGCACGATCGTCCGCGGGCCCGCTGCCTTCACCATCAGCTTCATCACCAGGGCCGACTCGCAGCCCTGGCACGTCCGGTGCCCGGAGGTGAAGAACTCCTCGAGCGGAAGCTTCTTCACGCCCTTGAACGGATCCAGCTTCTGCGTGCCCCGGAGGTGCGTCAGTTCCGCCAGCTCCCTATCGGTGGTCGCCATCTTCAGATCCTCCTCACATTCAATCCTTGACGGAAGGTTGGCCCGCTACTCGCGCAGGCCGATCCACTGCGTGCCGGGCTGCGACTTGCCTGCAGCCGCCTCGTAGATCTTTTCGGTCATCATGCGCACGTCGGGCACGGTGACCTCGCGGCCGCCCAGGCCGCAGATGAACCCGACCACCGGCGGCCGATTGGCCGACGGGTACAGGGCGGTGCGCACCTCGGTGGTGAGCACGCCCGAGTGGTACGGCGAGCCGAGCGAGAAGTCGCGGTCGATGACGCCCACCGCCTTGAAGCGGCCCAGCGACTTCGCCAGCTCCTCGGCGGCGAACGGCCGGAACCAGCGCACGCGCACGAATCCGACCTTCTTTCCCTCCTCGCGCATCTGCCGGATGGTGACCCTGACCGGAGTGGAGAGCGTGCCCATGCCGACCAGCACCACGTCGGCGTCGTCGGTCATGTACTCCTCGAAGAACGGGTTCCCATAGTTGCGGCCGAAGATCCGCTCGAAATCCTTGTACGCCTCCCGGATGACCTGCGGCGAGCGCTCCATGGCGGCCGCGGTCTGGCGGCGGATCTCCATCAGCCAGTCCTCGTTTGCTTGGGGCGCCACGCTGATGGGGTTGTCCGGGTGCAAGAGCAGGTCGCCGCGGTTGTACCGGGGCAGGAAGGCGTCCACCTTTTCTTGCGAGGGGATCTTCACCAGCCCCTGCGAGTGGGTCAGGAACGCGCCGTCGCAGCTGATGGCGCAGGGCAAGAAGACCCGGCGGTCCTCGGCCACCCTGTAGGCGATGAGCGCGACGTCGAGCGCTTCCTGCGCGCTGTCCACCCAGACCAGCTGCCAGCCCAGGTCGCGGACCGCCAGCGCGTCGTTGTGCTCGACACCGAAGGCGCCCGGGTCGTCGAGGGCGCGGTTGCCCACCATGGCGACCATCGGGATGCGCAAGGCCGGGGTGACGGTGAGCGCCTCCATCGCGTACATCCAGCCCACGCCGGACGATCCGCAGAAGACGCGCGCGCCACACGCGCTCGCGTGCTTGACGATCTCGAACTGCGAGTGCTCGCCTTCGGCGACGATGTACTCGCAGTCCAGCTCGCCGTTCGACACCAGCTTGGCGATGTATTGCATCACCGTGTCGTAGGGGCGGATGGCGTAGGCGGTGATCACGTCCACGTCGGCCAGCTTGCACGCGACCGCGATCGCCTCGCTGCCGGTGATGAGCGAGGTCTTGTCACCCTTCGCGGGCTTGGCGTGCTTCAACTCCTGGGGGGGAACGATTGCTTCTGCCATGGCGATTCTCCCTCTGGCTCAGCCCTGCCGGGCGATCTCGAGCATTTCGGGGACCTGCTCCTCGTACTGGCCGCGGAAGCGGAAACCGTGGGAGCGCTCGGGCCGGTCGGCGATCTTCTCCTTCACCCACTTCTCGTACCCGTCGTGGTCCTTCCTCCAGGCCGCCCACTGGCCCGCGTTGTCCGGGAACGCCGTCTCGTTGACCATGGTGATGCACTGGGGCTCGGGGCAGACCGCCTCGCACACGCCGCAGCCGCAGCAGGCCTCCATATTGGCATCGTAGAGGCCTTCCGGCGTCACGTCGAAGCAGCTGTCCGGACAGGCGAGCCAGCACAGCGTGCATTTGATGCACTTGTCGAAGTCCACCACCGGCCGCATGGTGCGCGTCGCCCACTTCTTGAAGGTCGCGTTGCGCTCCGGCTTGAAGCCGCCCTGCTTGCCGTTGATCGGGTCGGTCATCGCGTGGCCCCGCGCGATGGCGGGGATGGTGATGCCCTCGCGCATCTCGGTCCACTTGGGCATCGTGAACTTGTACGGCTCCTCCGGATTGCCCTGGCCCGGGTTCACCGTGTAGGTCTGCAACCGCTCGTACGAGCGCTGGGCCGAGGTGGCCTTCAGCTCGTCGTGCCACTCGTCGCGGATGGTCTCCTGCACCGAGGCGAGGCTGAAGAGCTCCGGCAGGACCTTCGCGATGGCTCCCAGGATGCGGACATCGCTGTGGTCCTCCTTGTAGACCCACAGGCCGGAGAAGCTGGGCGTGCCCTTGACGATGGCCAGCTGGTACGGGGTCTTCTTGGTGTGGGCCATCTCGGCCAGCGTCTCCGGATCCTGCATCGAGGTGACGATCAGCTTGCCGCCCGGCTTGACCAGCTTGTTGATCGGCTGCAGCCCGTACCAGGCCCAGGACTCGACGCCCTTGAAGAGGGTGTCGTCGACGCAGATGGAGACGTCGACCTCCTGCGGCTCGTACTTCGCCATTCCCTCCTCGAGGGTCACGTCGTCGGTGGCGACGATGGCGAATGCCTTGGCCGGGATGCCGTTGCGCTCCGGGCTGTCGCCGTAGCGCCCGAAGGAGATTCCCGGCTTGCCCTCCTTGTGCGCGGCGAGCACGATCGCGCGGCTGATGTTCTTGGCCAGGGTCTTCTGGAAGATGCCTCGGTAGACGATCTCGACTGCGAACAGGCGACCCATCTGGGACCTCCTCAGAGCTTCCTCATCACCACTTCCTCGATCTCCTTCAGGTGCTGGCGCACGGCGTTCTCCGCGCCGGCCGCGTCGCGCCGCTTGATCGCCCGCAGCACGCGCTGGTGCCCGGCGAACGAGCGCTCCAGGCGCCCCGGAACTTGGAGGGAGCGGGTGCGGCTCTCGCGGAGCAGGTCCATCAGCACGTCCAGGACGCGCAGCACCACCGTGTTCCGCGCCGCCACCGCGATGGCGTAGTGGAACTCGGAGTCCTCCTCGATGCCGGGCTCGCCGAGCGCCATCTTGGCCTTCTGCCGGCGGAGGACGTCCTCCAGCCGGGCGATCTCCTCGGGCGTGGCGTTCTTCGCCGCGCGGCCCGCCAGCGCGGGCTCGATCATGCGGCGCACGTCGAGCAGCTCGGCCACCAGGTGGCGCTTCTGCGAAAGAACGCTGGCGAGCGGCACCACCAGCGAGTCGGCGGACAGCTCGCGCACCACGGTCCCGTGCCCCTGGCGGGGCTCGACGATGCCCATCACTTCCAGGGTGCGGATGGCGTCGCGGATGGAGCCGCGCCCCACCCCGAACTTGGTCACCAGGTCGCGCTCCGCCGGCAGCCGATCGC
>WNGG01003189.1_pt1 | contig 23583 bp, 16 predicted proteins | sample 5400661 | NCBI WGS metagenome assembly WNGG01 (sample SAMN13153372, study PRJNA577476) | soil metagenome | isolation source: 100 cm soil or saprolite under Garry oak tree replicate 1 | place: USA:California | collected 2016-06-15
ATTCAGCCGACCCGCTGGGAGTACGCCACCGTGCCGCTGCTGGTCCACGCGACCAAGCAGATCCTCGACAACTGGGGTGAGGACGGTTGGGAACTGGTCGCGGTGATCCCCGGCCCCAACCCAGAGCAGTTGGTCGCCTATCTCAAGCGCCCGAAGGGGCAATCATGAGTGCGGCCGACCGGTTGGCGGAGCTCGGGTTGGAGTTGCCGAAGACGGCCACACCGCTGGGCGCCTACGTCCCCGCGGTCCGGTCCGGTCAGCACGTCTACGTGTCCGGCCAGCTGCCCCTGGTCGGCGGCGAGCTGGCGGTCACCGGCAAGGTCGGCGCCGATGTGTCCGTGGAACAGGCCCGGGATCTCGCGGCGCGCTGCGCGCTGAACGCGCTCGCCGCGATCGATGCGCTCGTCGGCCTGGACAACGTGGTGAAGGTGGTCAAGGTGACCGGTTTTGTCGCGTCCGCCGGGGGGTTCACCGGTCAGCCGGGGGTACTGAACGGAGCCTCCGACCTGTTCGGTGCGGTCTTCGGGGAGGCGGGGCGGCACGTGCGCAGCGCAGTCGGCGTAGCTGAGCTGCCGCTGGGCGCGCCCGTCGAGGTCGAGGTCATCGTCGAGGTCACATGACCGCTCCCGTCGTCGTCGCGCCCGCGGAAGGGCTGCCGGCCTGGATCACGCTGGTCCGGGCCCCGAACCCGGGCCCGATGACGCTGGACGGCACGAACTCGTGGGTACTCGCCGCGCCCGGCGGCCGGACCGTGCTGGTCGACCCGGGGCCGGCCGACGAAGGGCATCTGGCGAGGCTCGCCGAGCACCGCCCGAGCCTGATCCTGGTCACCCATTCGCATCCCGACCATGTCGAGGGCCTGCCGCACCTGCTGGATCTGCTCGGCGAGCCCCGGGTACCGGTCTGGGAGCGGCTTGAGGAGTGCCGCTCGCTCGACGGGCTGGACATGACGCTGATCGAAACTCCCGGGCATACCGACGACTCCGTGTGCTTCCGGGTCGAGGTGGACGGGGAATCCGCCGTGCTGACCGGCGACACCATCCTGGGTCGCGGTACCACGGTGCTCGACGGGTCGCTGGGGGACTACCTGGCCAGCCTGGTACGGCTGGAAGGGCTCGGGCCGATGCCGGTACTCCCGGGGCATGGCCCGGCCCTCGCCGACTGCGGCGCCGCGGCGCACGCCTACCTGGAGCACCGCCGGGCCCGGCTGGCCGAGGTGCGCGACGCGCTCGCGGCCGGCGCCCGTACCCCGCGCGAGGTCGTCGAGATCGTCTACGCCGACGTTGACCGGGCGCTGTGGCCCGCGGCTGAGCTGAGCGTGCGGGCCCAGTTGGCGTACCTGGAATCTCCCGGCCCGGGTGTGCGTTGGGACACACCATGACCCGTCCGGCCGTCCAAGGCGCTCCATGACCTGCCCGGTGTGCGGGACCGTCGCCGTACCGGGTGCCCGGTTCTGCCACAACTGCGGTGCCGCGCTCCCGGCTGCCGCGGTGTTGCCCGCCACCGAGCGGCGCGTGGTCACGGTCCTGTTCGGCGACCTGTCCGACTTCACCGCCTGGGCCGAGGACCTCGACCCGGAACGGGTCGGCGCGGTCATCGACCGGGTGATGGCCGCGCTCGCGGGCGCCGTCAAGACGTTCGGCGGGCATGTCGACAAGCTGACCGGCGACGGCATCATGGCGGTGTTCGGGGCGCCGGTGGCGCACGAGGACGACGCGGAGCGGGCGGTACGGGCGGCGCTGTCGATGCAGCGGGCGGTGCGCCGGGTACTCGACGACGAGCGGGGCGGCGGCGCGCCCCTCGGGCTGCGGGTCGGGCTGAACACCGGCGAGGTCGTGGCCGGGGTACAGGCGGCGCTGGAGTACACGGTCATCGGCGACACCGTGAACACCGCTGCCCGCCTGGCCGACGCGGCCGCGATCGGCGGGGTGTACGCCGGCGAGCGCACCAGCGTCGCGACCCGCCATCTGGCTTCCTGGCGGCACCTGCGGCCGTTGCGGCTGAAGGGCAAGCGGGAACCGGTCGAGGCATACGAGCTGCTGGGCCTGCTGGACGCGCCGGGTACCCGGTCCGGGATCGGTGACGAGGCGCCGTTCGTCGGCCGGGAGACCGAGCTGGCCCGGGTCGCGAGCCGGCTCGCCGAGGTGGTCGACCGGGGCGAACCCCGGGTACTGATCGTGACCGGCGAGGCCGGATTGGGCAAGACGCGGCTGGCGGCCGAGGTCGAGCGCTTTGTCGCGCGGTACAACGTCGGACCGCGGCAGCCGCGGGTGTTCGCGGTCCGGTGCGCCGCCTTCGGGGATCTGCGCCGGTTGGCACCGCTGGCCGACCTGGTACGCATCGCGATCGGGTTGCCCGACGACCTGTCCGTCGCGCGGCCGGCACACCTCACCGGGCGCGCCTCGGCGGCGGAGCGCTCGTTCGTCGAGGAGCGGCTCCGGCGGCTCGCGGGGCGGCTGGCGGCCGAGACACCTGACCTCAACATCGACATGCTGATGACGCTGCTCGGGTACGGGGAGCGCAGCGGGCCGCTGGAGCGGCCGAGCGGATCCGTGCTCGCCGGCGAGGAACCCGAGCAACTCGACCTGGATGCGATCCCGGCCGCGGTGGCGGGCCTGCTCACCGGGCTGGCCCGGGAGGCGCCGGTACTCCTGATGGTCGACGATCTGCACGACGCCACGCCGGAAACCGTTGACGCGCTCGGCTCCACCCTGTCGCGGCTGTCCGGCCCGGTACTCGTGCTGCTGTTCGGGCGGCCGGAGCTGGTGCGTACGGCCGGCGTGCTGACCCGGATCGCCGACGCCGAGGTGACCGCGCTGCCCGCGCTGCGCGGCGCCGACGCCGCCCGGCTGCTCGGCGCGTACCTGGGCGGCGGGCGGCTGTCCCAGCAGCAGGAGGACCAGCTGCTGGCCACCGTCCAGGGAAACCCGTTCTATCTGGCCGAGCTGGTGACCCTGCTGATGGAGCGGGGTGCGCTGGTGGCCGGGGCGAACGGCACGTGGCGACTGGCGCCCGGGTCGCTGGGCGGCCGGCTGCTGTCCCGCGACCTCGCCGCCGTACTCGCCGCGCGCATCGACACGCTGCCGGCCGCCGCGCGTTCGGTGCTGCGGGCCGCCGCAGTGGTCGGCGACACTGTACCGGCGGATGCACTGGCCGCCCTACGGGAACGGGACGGCCGGCCGGACGCGGTCGCGTGGCTCGAGTTCGAGCGCGCCGTGGACGAGTTGCTCCAGCGGCGGATGCTGCACCGCATCCGGGGCGGGTACGCCTTCGCGACGCCGCTGCTGCGCGAAGCCGCGTACGCGGGTATCGGCAAGGCTGACCTCGCCGACCGGCACGCCCGGCTCGCCCGGTGGGCGGCGGCCGGCCCGGACTTCGCGGGGTCGCCGGAGGCGGCGGATGCCTTCGTGGCCGAGCACGTTGAGGGGGCCGCCGCGCTCGCCGATGCCGTGGGGCTGCGCCTGGAAGCCGAGCCGCGGGCGGTGGCGCCGCTCGGGGTGGCCGCGCTCGGCCGTTCCGCCCGGCGGGCGCTCGCCGCCGGTGAACCGGCTCAGGCGGTGCAGTACGCGGAGCGGGCCGCCGGACTCGCCGGGGCTGCGCTGCCGCTGGCGGACCAGCTGGTACACGCCCGGGCGCTGGTACAGCTCGGTAAGTCGACCGAGGCACTCGGCCAGGCCGAGAAGATCATCGCGAACGCGGCAGACGACGCGGCCAGCCGGGCCGGCGCGCTGCTCGTCGCCGGGCGGGCGTACCGGCTGGTGGGCGAGGTACAGCGGTCCTACGACACATGGCTGGAAGCCCTTGCGGCCGCCGAGTCGGCCGGAATCGCCAGCGTGCGCGGGGAGGCGTTGCGGCGGTTGGGCATGGCGGACTTCCTCGGCGGCCGGCTCGCCCAGGCCGATGCCCGGTTCACCAGCGCGTACGAGTTGGCCGTGGCCACCGGCGACCGGCGCAGCCAGGCGTGGTCGCTGCAGAACCTGGCCTGGGTGACGACCACGCGCGGCGACTTCGCCGGTGCCGACGCGACCCTCGGCCGGGCTGCCCGGCTCTTCGCCGAACGGGGCGACCCGCTCGGTCGGGCGTGGCTGCGGGGTACCACGGCGTTCTCCCGGTTGCTCGCCGGGCGATTGACCGAGGCGCGCAGGCTGGCCCGGTTCTTCCTGCCCTTCGGCGAACGGGTCGGCGAGCGGTGGGCGGTCGGCACGCTGCGGGCGGTCGAGGCGTTCGCCGATGCGGAGCTGGGCGAGCTGGAGGAGGCCGATCGGGGCGCCCGCCGGGCATACCGTGACTTCGCGGCCGCCTCCGACGACTGGGGGCGCGGGCTGGCGCTGGTGGTCCGCGGGGTCATCGCGCGCGGGCTGGGCTCGTTGGACCACGCGTACGACCTGTTGACCGATGCCCTCGGGTACGGCGAGCGGACCGGGCATCCGTTGCTCATCGGCATGGCCGGCACCGTGCGCGGCTTCGTCGAGCTGGACCGGGGCAACGCGGCGGCGGGCGAGGCGGACGCCCGGGCGGTACTGGCCGTCGTCGAGCCGCACAACGTGCTGGAGCCGGCCGAGGTCGGTCCCCGGGTACTGCTCGGTGCGGCCCGGCTCGCGGCCGGCGACACGGCCGCCGCGCTGGAACTGCTGGAGCCCGTGGCGACCCAGCCCGGCGGCGCCGCGCTGCTGTTCCCGCGGCGGCACGGGGTCGCCGTCTACGCCCGCGCGCTGCGCTGCGCCGGCTGCACCGGGCAGGCGCTCGGGTACGCCCGGCAGGCGGTTGGGATGCCGGGTGAGGATGTGCGCAGCCGGGTGGTCGCGCTGCGCGAGTTGGCCAGTACGCTCGCCGAGACCGGGGAGCTGGCCGAGGCCCGGTCGGTGGCGGCGGAGGCGGTACGCGTCGCGTACGGCTCGCCCCAGGTCGGCGAGCGCGCCGCCAGTGATGCGCTGGTGGCGGCGCTGGACGAATCGGTGTCGACGGGGGAGCCGGTGGGACGCTAAGATGAGTGGGTCGACATGCCTGTTGCGCTAAGCTTCAGGAAGTGAACCCGGGTTGTCGTCGGACGGCGGGGGCCCGGGTTTCGCGCTGTCCGGGGCGGATGTCGAGCAGGTTCCCAGGACGGCGCACATGAGGTACCGGCCGGGGCGCTCGGACTCCTCGACAAAAGCATGCATGGGTACCCAAATCGGAAGAGGAGAGACGAGGCGGCCTGGGTACCGGCGGCGCCGCGGACACGTGATCCCGGCCGGACCCCGTGCAGGCGTATTTTCGTACCCGTGGACGAGCAGCGACCCGCGATCCCCGCACCGGCGGTACCCGGCCTGTCCGGCCTGGGCGTGCTGGCGCGGGGCGGGTACGCGACCGTCTACCGGGCGGTTCAGGAGTCCATCGGCCGCGACGTGGCCGTGAAGATCGAGAACCGGAGCCTGGACAACGAGCACGACCGGCGCCGGTTCATGCGCGAGGCGCGGGCGGCCGGCCGGATGTCCAGCCATCCGCACGTCGTCGACCTGTTCGATGCCGGTGTGCTGCCCGACGGTCACCCGTACATGATCATGGAGCTGTGTGAGGGGTCGTACGCCGACCGGCTGCGCGCCGGCCACCTCCACCCTCCGGAGGTCCGCGACATCGGCATGAAGATCGCGGACGCGCTCGCCGACGCGCATCGCCTCGGCGTCCTGCACCGCGACGTCAAGCCGGCCAACATCCTGGTTTCCGGCTTCGGCGAGCCGGCGCTCGCCGACTTCGGGCTGGCCGTCCTCACCGAGATGCGCGACGTTTCGACCAGCGTCGAGGTACTCACTCCCGCCTATGCGCCGCGCGAGATGTTCCGGCACGGCTGCGAACCCTCACCCGCCGCCGACGTGTACTCGTTGTGCGCCACCCTCTACGCACTCCTACGCGGGAAGCCGCCGCGCTGGCTCGATGACCGGGATCCCAGCCTGATCACGCTGATCGAGCTGTTCGACCGCCCGATCCCGGATCTGCCCGGCGTACCGGCGGAGTTGACCCGGCTCCTGCGCGCTGGGATGGCCAACGACCCGGGCGCCCGGCCCACCGCCGAGGAACTGCGGGACGGGCTCGCGGCGCTGCCCGCCGCGGTACCGGCGGAGGACGCTGTCCGGGTACGCCCGGAACCGGTCAGCCTGCCGGACGCCTGGTCCATGCCCACCCAGCCACGCCCGGCCGACCTGACCGGCGACCTGACCGCGCCGACCCGGCCGGTCCATCCCGACGAGGCTGCGCGGACCAGCGAACGAGCCGCGCCGACCAGCGAACGAGCCGCGCCGATCCCGCCGGGTGATCCCGAGGCCACCGCGCCGATCCGGCCGCGTCGCTGGTCGGCCGATGGCGCCGGGGTCGCGATCCTCGTGCTCGCGTTGATGCTCTCCGCCGCGGCCTGGCAGGGGCTAGGGACGGGGCCGGCACACCGGCTGATCCCGCGTCCCGGGGTGACCGGCGCGGTACTGGTGTCCCGCGCGGCCGGCCCGCTCCGGCAGGCCCTACCCGCGCTCGCCCTCTAGCCCGGCCTGCTCCGGCAGCCCGGGCAGGCCCGGCCTGCTCCGACACCTCGGTAGCCCGGCCCGGTCGCCTCGCGCGACCGCCGGTCGGCCGGCGGCGGGTGCAGCACCACACCGAGTACCCGCCCGAGGCGCTGGGCCGGTCCGACCCGCGGTGGCGCGGTCGCCCGCTCCCGCAGGATCGGTACGCCGTCGCCGGCCAACTCGAAGGCGACCGCGCGCCCGCTCATCGCCAGCAGGAGACTCTCCGCGGTACCAGGTACCGGTGCGCCGCTGCCGTAGCTCCACCCGGTGTCGGTCAGGCTGCCGAGTTACGGCGCGATGACGGCCAGTACCGTACCCGGCTCCACCCGGCTGCCGGTCCCCACCGGTACTTCGGTGACGACGCCGGGGCCCGGGGCGTAGACCGGGTGCTCCAGGGTCATCGCCTCCAGGACCATCAGCAGGTCCCCGGCGTCGACGCGCTGTCCGGGTACCACCAGGATCCGGCCCACCGACCCCGGTAGCGGGGCGACCAGGCGCCCCTCGGCGGCCGTCGATTCCGGCAGCGGGAACCGGGGCAGCTCGGTCAGCGTGACGAGCCCCTCGGGACTGTCCACATAGGACATATCGCCGACCCGGTGCACTGCGAGGTCCATCCGGATCCCGTCGACGTCCAGGCTGACCCGGTCCGGCTCCGCGGATACCACGGCAACCGGCGGGTGATCCTCGGCATCGGTACGGGAGAAGCCGGGCGGCCGCACCGACCAGGCGGCCAGGGCGCCGGAGCGGTCGAACCGGTACCCGACCTCGACCGGGCCGGACGGACCCTCGTACCCGACCATCTGCGGCAGCACCGGAACGTTGCGCCAGCCGGACGGGAACCGGCCGCGCCGCCCGGCAGCCGCGGCGAGCGCGGCGGCCAGGCAGGACAGCTTGCCGGTATCCATCCCGGAGACCAGCGGGACGAAGACCTCCGGGTGCCGGTCGAGCAGGCCGGTATCGGTCGCGCCGCCCAGGAACACCGGATGGCGCAGTACCCGCACGAGCAGGTCCCGGTTGGTGACCACGCCGTGGATCCGGGCCCGGGCCAGGGTACCGGCGAGCAGCCGCGCCGCCTCCACCCGCGACGGCGCCCAGGCGATGAGCTTGGCGAGCATCGGGTCGTAGTGCACGCCGACGACGCTGCCGTCCTCGACCGCGCCGTCCAGCCGCAGCCCGGGCTGGATCAGCGGCCGGAACTCGGCCGCCACCTCCGGTACCGCGAACCGGTGCAGCGTTCCCGTCGACGGCAGCCAGGCGTAGGCCGGATCCTCCGCGTACAGCCGGACCTCCATCCCGTGCCCGCGCATCGGCGGCGGCCCGGTCATCGGCAGCGGGGTGCCCTCGGCGACAAGCAGTTGCAGCCGCACCAGATCGAGCCCGAACACGCACTCGGTCACCGCGTGGTCCACGGCGAGCCGCGGGCTCAACTCCAGGAAGAAGAAGTCACCGCCCGGGGTGAGCAGGAATTCGACGGTACCGGCGCCGGTGTGGCCGAGCGCCCGGACCGCGGTCGCGGCGGCGGCGCACAACTGCTCGCGCAGCGCCGGCGACACGGCCGGCGACGGGCTCTCCTCGATGATGGTCTGGTACCGCCGCTGGATCGAACAGTCCCGCTCCCCGAGAGGCAGCACGGTGCCGGCGGCGTCGGCGAGGATCTGCACCTCGACGTGCCGGGCGCGCTCGACATAGGGCTCGGTGAAGACGGTACCGGAGCCGTTGAACGCGGCCGACTCGCGCCGCGCGGCCGCGACGGCCTCGGCCATCCCCTCGGCGTCCCGGACGATCCGCACGCCGCGCCCGCCGCGACCGGCTGCGGGCTTGACGAGTACCGGGAACTCGGTAACCAGCTCACTGTCCACATAGGACGGAAGTGCCGGCACGCCGAGGTCGGCCACCAGCCGCTTCGCGGCGAGCTTGTCGCCGGTCAGCGCGAGCACCTTCGGCTCGGGCCCGATCCAGGTCAGGCCCGCGTCGAGCACCGCCGCGGCGAAGTCCGGGCTTTCGGCCAGAAAACCATACCCCGGGTGTACCGCGTCCGCGCCGGCCTTACGGGCCGCCGCCACCATGAGATCCCCGCGCAGGTACGTGGCGCTCGGCGCGTTTCCCGGCAGGTGTACCGCGTAATCGGCCTCCCGCACGTGCGGGCACCGGGCGTCGGCGTCGGAGTACACCGCCACGGTGTCGATGCCGATCGCGCGGCAGGTGGCGAAGATCCGGCGGGCGATCTCGCCCCGGTCGGCCACCAGCAGCCTCTTGATCATCAGGACCCTCCACTGTGGACGGCGGACAGGGCGATGCCGAGCGCGGTACGGGTGTCGCGCGGGTCGAGTACACCGTCGTCGCCGAGGCGGCCGGAGCGGTCCAGCGCGGTCGGGTGCGGCCAGCGGAACAGGAAGCGCGGCCGCAACGCCCGGCCGGTACCGGCGGCCAGTTCGACCCGCAGGTGCGGTACCGGCGAGGTGGCGACCGCCTCGACCAGGCGCGGGTCGGCAGCCGTCCCGTTGTCGATGAACAGCAACGGAGTGTGCGCCCGCCGGACGAACTCGGTCGCCTTGGCGGCCTCGGCGTCGCCCGCCCGGGTCGTCGCGAGTACCCCGACCGAGTACCCGTGCAGCTCCGCCCAGCCGGCGACCAGCCCGGTACCGCTGCGCGGCTGGAACTCGTCCAGCTCGCTGCCGTCCAGGATCCGGGCGAGGATCTCGCGGGCGTCGCCGGTACCGAGCCCGAGCAGGTCGTCGACCTCGTACTTGGGCGGCCCGCCGAGGCCGAGCGGTGCGCCCAACCGGTACGGGGCGGACCGGCGGTCGGCGACCCGCCGGACGCACAGCCGGGCGAGCCGGATCGCGTCGCGCTCGTCCTCGGCGAGGAAGTCGGCCGGTCCGGTCCGTACCGCGATCGTGTAGTCCGACAGCGTCGCCGGTGCGGTGCCCTCGCCGAAGGCCACCGCAATCCGGGGCAGGCTTGCGGCCCGGGCGAGGTCGCGGAGTACCTCGGGCGCGGTTTCGGTACCGCCGCGGTCGAGCAGGTGGATCAGCGGGAGCCCGTTCTCGGTCGCGATCTCGCCGAGGCGGCGGGCCTTGCGCGGGGCGGCCAGCCCATCCGGTACCCCCGGATCGGTCGCGATGAGCACGCACCGCACGCCCTCGACCCGGCCGATGCCGCCGACGATCCCGGCGCCCGGGGCGTCCTCGGTACCCCAGCCGGCCACCGGGCACAGTTCCAGGAACGGCGCGTCCCGGTCCAGTAGCAGCTCGACCCGTTCCCGGGCGATCGCCCGGTACCGGCCCCGGGTCGCCGCAAGTGCCTCGTCCAGCTCGTCCAACCGGGCCAGCACGGCCTGCCGGCTGTCTACATAGGACGGTGATCGGGGATCGACAGTTGTGCTCAGGGTGGGCATCGGGCGCTCCAACCGGGTCTGCTCCGCCATCGCCACCTGGTAACGAGCGGCTCGCCCGCCGCGATACTGCTCACACCGTCAGGTCCTCGTAGGCCTCGCTCGCGTAGAGGTTCGTGACGTCGTTGCCGCCGTCGGCCACCAGGACGGTCCGTACGAAGCCGGTGCTCACGAACTGGCCGTCCGCGTTGGCCAGCAGAGCGATGAGGGTACCGGTACCCGTGCCGTCCCCGCCGAGGTCGATGACCTGGAACTTCTCCCACGCGCCTGCGCTCGTCCGGTTGGCGATCAGCGGCCGCGTGCCGGCCCACTCGGCCGTGACGAACTTCCCGTTGGCGCGCGCCCGCAGCGCGATGTACCCCCCACCGACGTTGACCTCGTCGAACTGTTCCCACTGCCCGACCGCGGCGCGGTTGGCCTGCAGCGGTGCCGAGCCGGCCGCCTCCGCCGTGATGATCTTGTCATTGGCGAACGACTGGAAGGCGATGCCGAACACCGGGCCGGCCCGGTCGAACTCCTCCCAGAGTCCGACCGCGCTGCGGTTGGCGATCAGCGCCGAGGTGCCCCCTCCGGTGGTGACGAACCGGTTGTTCGCGTTCGCCTGCAGCGCGACGCTCCCGTCGCCGTTGTCCATGATCCTGAACTTCTCCCAGGCGCCAACCGCGGCGCGGTTGGCGACCAGCGGTTGGCTACCGCCCGCCTCGGCGGTGACGTACCTCCCGTTGGCGTGCGACCGCAGCGCCACGTACCCGCCGCCCTCGTCCACCTGGTCGAACTCCTCCCAGAGACCGTTGGCGCTCCGGTCGGCGGACAACGGGTCGGCTCCGCCGCCGGTGGTCACGAACCGGGAGTTGATCCGGGCCAGCAGGCTGATCGACGGGGAGTTCGGGGCGGTACCCACGTGCAGCAGCCGGTTCGGCGAGCCGGGGCCGGCGTGGTAGACGGTGTCGGGTACCGCGCTGTCGACGATCGCGGCGCGGACCTGTGCCGGGGTCAGCAACGGGTTGGCCGCGAGCAGGAGCGCCGCGGCACCTGTCACGTGCGGGGTGGCCTGCGAGGTACCGCTCTCGATCCGCGGGGTGGCGTCGCTGTCCAGGTTCACCGAAGCGATCTTGTTGCCGGGGGCGAACACCGCGACGCACGGCCCGTAGTTGGAGAACCAGGTCCGGAAGTCCGCCTCGTCGGTGGCGCCGACGGCGATCGCGCCCGGAACGTCCGCCGGGGACGTGGTGCACGCGTCGTCGCCCACCCCGTCCGCGCCGCCGTTGCCGGCCGCCACCGCGTACGTGATGCCGGACGCGATGGAGTTCGCGACCGCGGCGTCGATCGCCGGGTCGACCGTGACGCTGCCGAGGCTCATGTTGGCCACCGCCGGGTGGACCGCGTTCGCGGTGACCCAGTCGATGCCGGCGACGATCTGCGCGTCGGTACCCCAGCCGGCGCAGTCGAGCACCCGGACCGCCACCAGCTGGACCTGCTTCGCGACACCGAAGGTGGCACCGCCGACCGTGCCGGCGACGTGGGTACCGTGCCCGTCGCAGTCGCTCGCGTCGGTGTCGTTGTCGACCGTGTCGATCCCGGAGCCGGCCCGGCCGCCGAAGTCCAGGCGGTCGGTCCGGATACCGGTATCGATGATGTAGGCGTGTACGGCGCTCGCCGTCGACGGGTACGTGTACGAGTGGCTCTCCGGCCGGCCACCCTGGTCGATCCGGTCCAGCCCCCACGACGGCGGGTTGGCCTGCGTGTCGCTCTTCTTCACCTTGCGGACGGCCTGCACGTATCCGACCTCGGGGCGGGCGGCCATCCGCCTGGCCTGCAGATCGGACATCCTTGCCGAGAAACCCCGAAGGGCCCTGGTGTACCGGAAGGTGACGGTACCCCCGAACGTGGCCGTCAGCGTGGCTGCGCTGGCCTGTACCTTCGCGGGACTCGCCGCGCCGTCCTTCAGCACGACGAGGTAGCTGCCGCGTACCACGTTCCCGGCGTCCGCGCCCCGGATGCCGCCCTCGGGCGGGCCGGCGAACGCCGCGCTCCCGGCGGCGAGGCTGAGCGTGGTCGCGAGGGCGATCCCGGCGGCCGACCGACCGATCATCAACACACTCCCTGTGGGTATCGCGAACGACAGGTACCGGGGGGTGGTCGATGGACGGGTCAGACGCGGGCGCGGCGGGCCAGGCGCTCCGGGTCCAGGATGATCACGCTCTTGCCGTCGAGCCGCAGCCAGCCGCGGGAGGCGAAGTCGGCCAGCGCCTTGTTGACCGTCTCCCGGGAGGCGCCGACGAGCTGAGCCAACTCCTCCTGGGTGAGGTCGTGGGTGACCCGCAGAACGCCGCCGTCCCGGCTGCCGAACTTGCCGGCCATCTGGAGCAGGTTCTTGGCGACCCGGCCGGGCACGTCGGTGAAGATCAGATCGGCGAGCGCGTCGTTGGTCCGGCGCAGTCGCCGGGCCAGTACCCGCAACAGCTGCTCGGAGATCTCCGGCCGGTTGGTGATCCACGGCCGCAGCGACTGCTTGCGCAGGCGGGCCAGGCGGGCGTCGGTGACCGCGGTGGCGGTTGCGGTGCGCGGTCCGGGGTCGAACAGGGACAGCTCGCCGACCATGTCGGACGGGCCCATCACCATGACGAGGTTCTGCCGTCCGTCGGCCGCGCGCCGGCCGAGCTTGATCTTTCCGGACAGGATGATGTACAGGCTGTCGCCCGGTTCGCCCTCGTTGAAGATGACCTCGCCCTTTCGGACCTCGATCGTCTCCATGTCCTTCACGAGGGATTCCGCCGTGTCCGGATCGACGCCCTGAAATATCCCGCTGCTCGCCAGTACCTCGTCCATCTCGAGCACCTCCGCCCGCGCGTCGCCGCGCCACGTCAGTTTAGGCACACCAAACCCGACCGGGGGCGGTCACCCCACGGTGCGCCCCGCCAGCCGGGCCCGCCTCGGGTAACGTCCCCCCGAGACCCTTGACCCCAGGACGTATGTGACATGACCGTAGCCCGTGGTCGGCTGGCTCCCCTCGCAGCCGCCGTCCTCTTCGTGCTGCTCGGGCTGACCGGCTGCGGCGGCGGCCACACCGCGCCGCCCACCCCCGCGCCGGCCGCGGTCGGTGGCGACCAGCCGCCGGTACCGGCGCCAGCCGGCTCGTCCGCGCCACCGTCCGATCCCGGTGCGCAGCTGACCCTCTCCGCCGTCGGTGACGTGATCATGGGGAACGCGCCGTCCCTGCTGCCGCCGAACAACGGGCACGGGTTCTTCGACCCCGTCGCGTCGAGCCTGCACTCCGATCTCCAGATGGCCAACCTGGAGCAGCCGCTGACCGACGACACCGGGGTCGGCAAGTGCGGCGCCGGGTCGGCCGGCAAGAGCTGCTTCCAGTTCCGCTCGCCGCCCTCGTACGCCGGGGTCCTCAAGGAGGCCGGGTTCGCGCTGGTGAACCTCGCGAACAACCATGCCTACGACTTCGGCCCGGCCGGGCATCAGAACACCCGCACCGCGCTGGACGGTGCCGGCGTGAAGTACACCGGGCCACCCGGGATGATCACCGTGGTGACGGTCAAGGGCATCCGGGTCGCGGTGCTCGGGTTCGCGCCGTACCCGTGGGCCAACGACCTGGTCAACATCCCGAAGGCGCAGGATCTCGTACGGCGGGCCAAGACGCAGGCCGACCTCGTCATCATCCAGGTGCACATGGGCGGGGAAGGCGCGGACCACACGCACGTCAAGCCCGGTACCGAGATCTTCTTCGGGGAGAACCGGGGCGACCCGATCGCGTTCAGCCACGCGGTCATCGACGCGGGCGCGGACATCGTGATCGGGCACAGCCCACACGTGCTGCGGGCGCTGGAGTTCTACAAGGGCAAGCTGATCGCGTACAGCCTGGGCAACTTCGCCGGGTACCACGCGCTGGGTACCGGCGGGGTGGTCGGGATCAGCGCGATCCTGCGGGTGACGCTGCGCAGGGACGGCTCGTACCTGTCCGGCACGCTGGTACCGGCGCAGATGGTCGCCCCGGGCGTGCCCCGCCTCGACCCGCAGAAGCAGGCGATCTCCCTGGTTTCCGGGCTGTGCCGCGCGGACTTCCCGAAGACCGGTGCCCACCTCGGCGCCGACGGAGCTGTCACACCCTCGACGTAGGCTCTCTGGCGTGGACACGGACGACCGCCGCCTTGCTGGTCCGGCCCAAGTGCCGGCCCACGAGACCGACCTCGCTCGCAAGCGCCGGGCCCGCCGGATGGCCGGGGCGCTTGCGGAGGCGCACCCCGACGCGCACACCGAGCTTGACCACCGCAACGCGCTGGAGCTCGCGGTCGCCACGGTCCTGTCGGCGCAGACCACCGACGTGCGGGTCAACGAGGTCAGCCCGAAGCTGTTCGCGCGCTACCCGACCGCGGCCGACTACGCCGCCGCCGACCGGACCGAGCTGGAGGAGCTGCTCAAGCCGACCGGCTTCTACCGCAACAAGGCCGACGCGCTGATCAAGCTGGGTCAGGCACTCGTCGACCGCTTCGACGGTCAGGTGCCCAACCGGCTGGAAGACCTCGTCTCGCTGCCCGGCATCGGCCGCAAGACCGCCAACGTCATCCTCGGCAACGCGTTCGGGATACCCGGCCTCACCGTCGACACCCATTTCCAGCGGCTGGTACGTCGGTGGGCGTGGACCGACGAGACCGACCCGGTGAAGATCGAGTTCGCGGTCGGCAAGCTCATCGACAAGCGCGAGTGGACAATGCTCTCGCACCGGATCATCTTCCACGGCCGGCGGGTCTGCCACGCCCGCAAGCCCGCGTGCGGCGCCTGCACGCTGGCCCGGTGGTGCCCGTCCTACGGCACCGGTCCGGTCGACCCTGTCGCCGCGGCCAAGCTGCTCAAGGGTCCCCGGGTGGCCGAGCTGGCCGAGCTTGCGGGTGTGCCGGCGCCGTGAGGCCGCTCGTCGTCGCCGTCCTGCTGGTGCTGCTCGCCGGCTGCGCCCCGTCCACTGTGGACACCACCGGATCGGCCGGCGGTTCGTGCCTGCCGCCGGCGCCCTCGGCGCCTGCCGCACGCATCGCGGACGGGCACTTGGGCCCGACCGGTCAGCCGGCGCTCGGCGGCGCGGCTGCGTCGCGGATACCCGATCTGACGCTGGAATGCTTCCAGGGCGGCGGGAGGGTCGAGCTGACCGCGCTGCACCGGCCGGCGATCCTCAACCTGTGGGCCTCCTGGTGCGGACCCTGCCGCACCGAGCTGCCCGCGTTCCAGAGCTACGCGGACCGGGTCGGCGACCGGGTACTGGTCCTCGGCGTGGACACCGGCGACACCCGCGATGCCGGGGCCGGTCTGTTGCAGGACGTCAAGGTCGCCTTCCCGAACCTCTTCGACGCGAAGAGCCAGCTGCTGTCCGGCGTGGGCCGCACCGCGCTTCCGGTCACACTGTTCGTCGACGCCGACGGCGGCATCCGGTACCTCTACAACGACAAGGCGCTCGACGAGGCGGCGATCGCGCGGCTGGCCGGTACGTATCTCGGGATCACCGCGTGACGGACCTTCCCGATTGGTGGCAGCCGCTGCTGGAGCGGGTCGTGGGCGCGCACCGGGCAGACTTCACCCCGCTGCCGGTACCCCCGGAAGGTGGCCGACCCAGCGCGGTGCTGATCCTGCTCGCGGACAGCGACGGCACGGGACCGGACGTCCTGCTCCTGGAGCGTGCGCCGGACATGCGCACCCACGCCGGTCAGCCGGCGTTCCCCGGCGGTGCGGCCGACCCGGACGACCGCGACCCGGCGGCCACCGCGCTGCGCGAGGCGGCCGAGGAGGTCGGCCTCGACGCGGCCAGCGTGGAGGTACTGGCGGAGCTGCCGAAGCTGTGGATCCCGGTGAGCCGGTTCGTGGTGACCCCGGTGCTGGCCTGGTGGCGGGCGCCGCACCCGGTCGCGCCGATGCAGCTGACCGAGGTGGCCCGGGTCGAGCGGGTACCCGTGGCGGAGCTGGTCGACCCGGCCAACCGGGTATGGGTCCGCCATCCGAGCGGGTGGGTCGGGCCGGCGTTCCAGGTGCGCTCGATGCTCGTGTGGGGCTTCACCGCAGGGGTGCTGAGCAGGCTGTTGGAGCTGGCCGGCTGGGCCGTTCCGTGGGAGGACGCGGCCCAGCTCGATTTCCCCATCGCTGGCGACCGGCCCGTACCCTAGGACGCGTGCATGGCAGCCTGATCGACCTCGTCCTGGTCCTGTTGGTGATCATTTTCGCGGTCAACGGGTACCGGCAGGGCTTTGTGATCGGTCTGCTGTCGTTCCTCGGGTTCTTCGGCGGTGCCGCGATCGGGCTCCAACTGGGCCCGTTCTTCGCGAACTTCTTCGACTCGTCGCTCGCCCGCGTGTTCGTCTCCCTGGCGACCGTGCTGGCCGTTGCGATCGGTGGGCAGGCGATCGCGAGCTGGATCGGGGCCCGGATCCGCGCGTCCATCCGCAACCGCACCGGTCGGACGGTCGACGACATGCTCGGCTCGGTGGTGTCGATCATCGCCGTGCTGGTGGTGGCGTGGCTGGTGGCGGCGCCGCTCGGCTCGTCGCCGATTCCCGGACTGTCCCGGGCGGTACGCAACAGCGCGCTGCTGCACGGTGTCAACGCGGTGATGCCCAGCCAGGCGAAGGCGCTGTCCGACGCGCTACGGCACAGCGTGGACACCCGGGGCTTCCCGAACGTCTTCGGCGACCTCGATCCGACACAGGTCCGGCAGGTACCGCCGCCGGACTCGGGGCTGGCCGCCTCGCCGGTGGTCGCGCGGGTGCGCAAGTCGGTGGTGAAGATCCTCGGTACGGCGCCGTCCTGCTCCCGGAAGATCGAGGGTTCCGGGTTCGTCTACGCGCCCGAGCACGTGATGACCAACGCGCACGTGGTCGCGGGCACGACCTCGCTCACGGTGGATGACGGCAACAGCCGGCGCCGGGGCCAGGTCGTCGCCTACGACTCGGACAAGGACCTCGCCGTCATCTATGTACCCGGCCTGACCGCGCCGGTCATCAAGTTCGCCTCCGCAGCCGGGCGCTCCGGCGACGACGCGATCGTCCTCGGGTACCCGCTGGACGGCCCGTTCGACGCCGAGCCCGCCCGGATCCGCGACGAGGGACCGATCCGCGGTCCGGACATCTACGACGCGCGAACCGTGACCCGCGACATCTACACGCTGCGCGGCCTGGTGCGCAGCGGGAACTCCGGCGGGCCGTTGCTGGCCTCCGACGGTACGGTCCTCGGGGTCATCTTCGCCGCCGCGGCCGACGATCCGCAGACCGGGTTCGCGTTGAGCGACAACGAAGCCGCCCCGGTCGTGCTGGCCGGGCGGGACGCGACCGACCCGGTCGGCACCGGCCGGTGCGCCCTGGGCTGACCGTTACGCCGGCGGAAGGTGCGCCAGCTGGATCAGGCGTACCCCGTCCTTGCGGGTCACCAGCCAGCCGCGTCCCGGTGGCAGCGGTCCCGGCCGTACCGTGCCGAGCAGCGCTCCCTCGTCGCGGTCGCCGGACAGCACCAGGCCGGGTGTGGACAGTTCGCGCAGCCGCTGGATCACCGGTTCGTACAATGCCCGCCCGGCGCCGCCCGACCGGCGGGCCAGCACCAGGCGCAGTCCGATGTCGCGCGCCTGCACGAGATGGTCCAGCAGCGGGTGGAACGGGTTGACCGGACCGGTCGCGACGAGGTCGTAGTCGTCGACGAGGACGTAGCAGTCCGGGCCGGTCCACCACGAGTGCTCGCGCAGTTGCTGCGCGGTCACCCCGGGGCCGGGCAGCCGCTTGCGCATGTAGTCACCGACGGACTCGATCAGCTCGGCCGTCTCGGCGGCGCCGCTGCCGTAGCCGATGAGGTGCTCGGATTCGACGGCGCCGAGCAGGCTCCGCCGGTAGTCGACGATGATCACCCGGGCCTGCTCCGGTGTGTGCCGCCGGACGATCGAGGTGGCCAGCGCGCGCAGGAACGACGACTTGCCGCTCTCCCCGTCGCCGAAGAGCAGGAAATGCGGGTCGGCGGCGAAGTCGAGGACGACCGGTTGCAGGTCGGCCTCAGCGATGCCGATCGGGATCCCGGCACCGGCCGTGACGTCCAGCGTCGCGTACGGCACCACCGCCGGCAGCAGCCGTACCGGCGGCGCGCCCGGGCCGGTCCACGCCGCCGCCACGGCTTTGATAAGTCTGGCGCTGTCGAGGCTGCCCGTCGATGGCAGGACCGCCAGGAAATGCAGCCCTTCCAGCGTGATACCACGGCCCGGCGCGGTTTTCGGGACGTTCTCGGCCGCCTTGCGCGACACGGCCGAGTCGGACGGGTCGCCCAGGCGCAGTTCCAGCCGGGAGCCGAACAGGTCGCGGATCGCGGGCCGGAAGTCCATCCAGCGGGATGCGCTCGCGACGACGTGGATGCCGTACGACAGGCCGCGGGTGGCCAGGTCGGTGATGACCGGTTCGAGGTCGTCGTACTCGCCCCGGATCGTGCTCCACCCGTCGACGACCAGGAACACATCGGCGCGCCCGTCCCGGGCCGTACTCCCGGAGCGCTCCCGCTCGGCGAGGAGCGTCGCGACCTCGCCGACGGTACGGCGGACCGCCGCCGGCTCCTGCCGGCCGGCCACGGCCACGTGCCCGGCGGCGCCTGACACGTCGAGCCAGAGCGGATCGCGCCGCTGCTCATACGGCTTGTCCACGAGCGCGACCGGTACCTGCAGCCTGCCGCGCAGTTGCGGATTGCCGACCGTGAGCCCAACCCCGGGCTCGGTCACCACGGGACCGAGCAGCTCGTCGAGGTGGGTCGACTGCTGCAGCGGCGGTAGCCACACCTGGTGCGCCGGGATACCCGCGCCGGTCAACCGCCCGACCAGGACATCGAGCAGGCTCACGGTGGACTCGCCGGGCGGCGGCGTGCTCGGCGTCGGTACCGGCAGCGCAAGCTCGTGCGTGGTGAAGTCGAGTACCCGACCGGCGTGCCCGGCGGTCGCGGCGGCCGGTCCCGGACGCCGGTACGGGCCGGAGACGTAGGCCGCCTTGAACCGCACCAGCGGCTCGGTGCCCGACTTCAGGTAGCCGTGCCCGGGGGAGCGGGGCAGCTCGTACGCGTCCGGTACGCCGAGCACGCTGCGCGACTCCATGGCGGAGAAGGTGCGCAGCCCGATCCGGTACGACAGGTGGGTGTCCAGGCCGCGCAGCCGGCCCTCTTCCAGACGCTGGCTGGCCAGCAGCAGGTGTACCCCGAGCGACCGGCCCACCCGCCCGATCTGCACGAACAGGTCGATGAACTCCGGCTTGCGCTGCAGCAGCTCGGAGAACTCGTCGCAGATCACCAGCAGTACCGGCAGCGGCGCCAGCGGCGCACCGCTCAGCCGGGCCTTCTCGTAGTCACGCAGGCTGGCGAAGTTGCCCGCGCGGCGCAACAGCTCCTGCCGCCGGTTCAGCTCGCCCTCCAGGGCGTCGTTCATCCGGTCGACCAGCGGCAGCTCGGACTCCAGATTCGTGATCATCGCGGCGGTGTGCGGCAGCTTGTCCATCGACGCGAAGGTAGCGCCGCCCTTGAAGTCGATGAGCACGAAGTTGAGCGTCTCCGAGTCGTGCGTGGCGGCGAGCCCGAGCACGAGGGTACGCAGCAACTCCGACTTGCCCGAGCCGGTCGCGCCGATCAGCAGCCCGTGCGGGCCCATGCCGTCCTGCGCGGACTCCTTGAGGTCGAGCTCGACCGGGTGCCCGTCGGCGCCGATCCCGACCGGTACCCGCAGCCGGTTCCGGCCGGGCCGGGGTACCCAGCCGGTGGCCGGGTCGAACGCCTCCGCATCCCCGATCCCGAGCAGGTCCGCAAGGCCCGTGTCGGACTGCAACGGCGCGTCACCGACCCGGGTGGTCGCGGCCAGCCGGAGCGGGGCGAGCTGGTGCGCCAGCGCGCTCGCCGTCGCCTGGTCGAGCCCGTCGGCGACCCCGACCGGGCCGTCCTCGTCGGCGGATCTGCTGGAGAGCGCGCCCTCCGCGGAGATGGTCAGCCCGACGGCGGACCGGTCGAGCAGGCGGGGCGGCGGGTGGTCCAGGTCGAGCAGGGCCACGCCGGTGAGGCCGCCCTCGGTGGCGAGATGCTCGCTGCCGGCCAGGTCGCCACCGTCGACCACGACGACGACCTGCGGGCCTTCGGCCGGCGGGCCGGAGCCGCCGGGAGTGAACCGGGGCCGGTTGGCGAGCACGTCGTCGAGCAGCGTCTCCAGCTCCCGCGCGGAGCCGGCGACGAGGCGGGCCGGTCCGAGCGCGTCGACCCGGGTCGGGTGCAGCGCGTGCGGCAGCCACTTGAGGTACTCCCACCCGGCGCGGCGCTCCGGCGCCACGCACGCTGCGACGACCAGATCGTCCGGCGCGTGGAAGACGGTCAACTGCGCGAGCATCGCCCGGACCAGCGCCCGCGTCGCCTCCTCGGGACCGCGCACGTGGAGCCGGGCGAAACCGCGTACCGACACCGATACCGGCAGGTCGGGGATGATCGAGTAGGTGTCGAGGAACCGGCGCAACGCTCCCGCCGTCAACGGCTCGAGGTCACCGGTCGGCGGCGTCACCGGCGGTACCAGTGGGGTGGCCAGCGTCTGCGGACCGATCCCGACCCGGACCACCCCGAAATCGCCGTCGCCCGGCCGCCGCTCCCACAGCCGGAAGCTGTCCACAGCCGACCACAACGTGGTCGGGTCGGGATGTCGATAGTGCAGACCCTCGCGCTGCCGGTCCGCGGTCTCCCGGACCTTGCGCCGCAGCACCGCGAGATGGCGCAGGTACTGCCGGCGGGCCGCCATCATCTCGACCTTCTTCGGCTGCCCGGCGCCGGTGCCGAAGCCGGTCGCCAGCATGCCGAGCGACGACACCCCGAAGACGGCGCCCACGACGTACGAGTACGCGCCGCCTTGCCGGCCGGCGAACATCATCGCGGTGGCCACCGTGCCGGCGAGCATCGGCAGCAGCATGAGCGCCTGACCCCACCGGGAGCCGATCGACCGGGGGATTTCGGGTGGGCCAGGCACCGCCAGCTCGCCGGCCGGAATTTCCGGCGCGGGCGGGCGCGGTCGACGCCTCACCACAACGGTAGCCACCGGTCACCTCCCCGCCGGACATGCTAGGTGCCCGGCGACGACCCGCGCTGCCCTCTGTTTCCCGCCTGTGGATAACCCGGCCGGCTGTCGGAGCGATGTGGTAGGACAGGTCCCGTGACGATGGCGACCGGACTGGCCCGCGTGACCGTCAGCGCCCCGCGGCGGCGGCTGGACGTGGCGCTGCCCGAGCACCCGCCGCTGGCCGAGCTGCTGCCTGAGCTGCTCCGCCACGCGGGCGAAGGACTGCCGGACGCCGGTCAGGCGCACGGCGGGTGGGTGCTGCGGCGGGCCGACGGCAGCCCGCTGTCCGCCGCGGCCGGGCTGGCCCAGCAGGGGGTACGGGACGGCGATGTCCTCCACCTCGTCCCCGCCAGGGCGGGCTGGCCGGAGCTGGAGTACGACGACGTCGTCGAGGCGATCGCCGCCGGAGCGCGGCGGCGCGGGCGGGCATGGGACGGCGCCGCGACCCGGACGACCGGTCTGGTGGTCGCCGGCCTCGCGCTGCTGCTCGGCCTCGTCGCGCTGTTCCGGTCCCCGGCCGGGTCACCGGTTCCCGGGGCCGTCGCGCTCGCCGTCGCCGGCCTGCTCGTGCTCGCTGGCGTGGTCGCGTCCCGGGGCTTCGGCGAGGGAGTGACGGGAGCCGCGCTCGGCGGGTACGCACTGCCCTATGCCCTGGGCGGTGGCTACCTGCTCCTGCGCGGCACGCCGGGCTTCCTCGTCGGGGCCGCCGGCCTGCTGCTCGCCGGCATCGTGGGCGCGGTTGGCGTCGGGTCCGGGCTGCGGATCTTCGTCGCCGGGATCACCGCCGGCTGCTTCGGCGTGCTCGGCGCCCTGCTCGCGTACTGGCAGCCCGCGGCCGGGGCGGCCGCTGTCGTGGTGGCCGTGTTGATGACCAGCGTGGCCGCCTTCCCGCTGCTGGCGATCCGGCTGGGCCGGTTGCCGATGCCGGTACCGGCGCCGGACGCGGCGACCCGGCCGGACCGGGCCCGGGTGTTCGCCGCGGTGGCCCGGGCCGACGAGCTGGTCACCGGGATGCTGCTCGGCCACGCGGCCGCCACGCTCGCCGCCGCGGCGGTGCTCGCCCGGGGCGGTGGGGTGGCCGGACGGCTCCTGGTGGCGGTCGGCGCCGTCGGGTTCCTGGTGCGGTCGCGGCTGTTCCCGACGGTACGGCAGCGGCTGCCGTTGCTCGTGGCGGGAGCGGGCGCGGCGCTGCTCCTGGCCGGGGAACGGGCACCGGGGCCGGCCGTCGCCGGTGCGCTGGCCGGGTTCGCGCTGCTCGCCGCCGTTGCCGGTACCGTCTACCGGCGCCGCCCGCCCGGCCCCTACATAGGTCGCGCTGCGGACATCCTGGACGCGGCGTGCGTCATCACGGTGATCCCGGTCGCGTGCGGCGTTCTCGGCCTGTACGGCCGGATGCGCGGACTGATCGGCTAGCGGCGGCCGCTACTCGGTCGGCTTCGCGTTGGGTGCGACGCCGGGGTCGTGGTACGTGCCGTCCGCGATGCCCTGTGCGTACCGCTCCCGGGAGGCGACGATCTCCGCCTCCGCCTCGGTGCGGCCGACCCAGCTCGCGCCCTCGACGCTCTTGCCCGGCTCCAGATCCTTATAGACCTCGAAGAAGTGCTGGATCTCCAGCCGGTCGAACTCGGGCAGGTGATGGATGTCGCGCAGGTGCTCCAGGCGGGGGTCGTCGGAGGGTACGCACAGGACCTTGTCGTCCCCGCCCTTCTCGTCGGTCATCCGGAACATGCCGATCGCCCGGCAGCGGATCAGGCAACCCGGAAAGGTCGGCTCCTGTACCAGGACGAGCGCGTCGAGCGGGTCGTCGTCCTCGCCGAGGGTGCCCTCGACGAACCCGTAGTCCGCGGGGTACTGGGTCGCGGTGAACAGGGTCCGGTCGAGGCGGATGCGCCCGGTTTGGTGGTCGACTTCGTACTTGTTCCGCTGTCCCTTGGGGATTTCCACTGTGACGTCGAAGTCCATCTGTCGACTCCTTGCTGCCGCGCCGTGACCGACCCGACTAGTGTGACGAAGCTGAGCGGCCGAAACGAGAGGGGGGCCGGTGGCGTGTCCGATTCACAACACAACCCCGGCCAGTACGGCCCCGAGCCGGAGGCGACGCCGCCCAGGAAACGCCCGGCGCAACCGGCCGCCCCTCCGGCGCACCCCGCGTTGCCCGCCGGCCGTGGTGAACCGGACGAATCCGGAGAAGCACGCTTACGGCCGGTCAAACCGATCGTTCACTCCGGACGGGCCAGCGTTCCGGTACCTCCGCACCGACCCCAGCCCCCGCCCCCCGTCGTGCCAGCCCCTGCCCCGACCCCGCCGCCGTTACCCCCGCCACCGCAGACTGGACCGGCGCGCGCCCGCGCCCATGCCGGCCCGACCTCCGGCCCGCCGGCCCCACCGCCACCGTTCACCCCAGCCCCACCGGCTCCGGGGTCCCCACCGGCGCCGGCCGAGCCGCTGCCGCGGCGGATCCCGAAGCCGCCACTGGACGTGGGCAACGGCTCCTGGTTCATCCCCGCGAGCGCCACCGGGGCCTCCCCGGGCACCCAGTCCAGTCCTTCGGCTCCGCCTTCCGGCTCCTCGGCTCC
>WNGG01005314.1_pt1 | contig 23576 bp, 21 predicted proteins | sample 5400661 | NCBI WGS metagenome assembly WNGG01 (sample SAMN13153372, study PRJNA577476) | soil metagenome | isolation source: 100 cm soil or saprolite under Garry oak tree replicate 1 | place: USA:California | collected 2016-06-15
CGTCCCCAACGAGGGCGGAGGCTGGGTCGACATCGTGCGGTAACCCGCGGGCTCAGCGATCCCGCGTCAGACGAATGCCGTAGCGCCCGAGAAACAGCGCCAGCTCCTCGGTGAGGGGCGAGCCGTCCCGGCTCCGGGTCTTCGCGGCGAGGTCCAACCAATGGACGCCGCGGGTGCGATACTCACGGAGCGCCGCGTCCGGCACCGCCACCGAGGCCAACACCGTGTCGCCGCGCGCGGCCTTGGGCCATGGGCCGTCCGGGGCCACCCAGTGCAACCGCCACGCGCGGCCCCGATAGGTGTAGAGCTTCCCGTTTCCGTCGCTACGAATGATCACCCCGTCGTCCACGACACAGCGATCGAACTCCGCTATCATCTGTTGGATCAGGGCCAATCGATCCGGCTCCGTGAGTCGCCGCGGGAAGTCCGGCGCGGAGCGGATGACTTTCGCCGGCGAGCCGACCGCCAGGCTGTATGGGGGGATCGTACCGGAGACCAGCGAGTCCGCTCCGATGACGGTGCCATCCCCAATTGTGGTCCCGGGCATGATGAACACGCGCCAGGGGAGCCAGACGCTTTTCCCGAGGGTCACCGGTTCATACGTCACCGGGTAGCCCTCGAGGCCGCTCAACCACACGCCGTGCGTGAAGATCAGACAATGCCCGCCGATGCCCGTGTCGTCCCCGATCACCACGGGCTTGGTCGGGTTGATGTACGCCAGCTGGAGCACGATGGTGCGGCTGCCGAGAGCGAACCGGGATTCAGGCAGTTGCGGGCCGCCGACGAACACCTGCTCGCGGATCTTCGCGTCCTCGCCGATGTCGATCACCCGGCACGAGACGTAACTCATCGTGCCGACACTCGAATGGCGACCGATGGTGATCGAGCGACCCATGACGATCGCCAGCATACCGATCTCGACGTCGTCCCCGAGGTCCACCTGTTCGCCGATCACGACGCCGCCGAACCCGAACCGGACGCGACGGCCGATCCGGTACCCGAGCAGGGTCCGGTAGACCCATCGCTTCACCGGGCTCGGGAGCCAGCCGAACAACAACAGGTGGCCGAGGGGAATCCGGGCCTTCTGAAGGAGGGGGCGCGCCATGGCCCTAACATACACTGCCCCTTCGATGTATGATTCACCGCCGCCGAGGCACTGCATCCGTTCGCTGGGGGCACCGCCTGCAGCTCGGAGACTGAATGATTCGAGCACCGGGTTCCACCGCCGCCCTCCGCCCCGCCGAACAATACGCCATAGATGTCCTCATCGATCTCGCCTGCCTGTTGCCGGTGGACGATCCCGCGGCCGACGTCGTCCGGTTGGAGGTAACCGAGCGCCCTGATGATGCCCGCGAGCTGACGGCCTGGATCGCCGCGGGGTGGGGGATCGAGCCGGCGGACGGCGTCGTCCGGGTGCCCCGCGTCGCGCTCGGCCACCTCGCCGGAATTGCCGGCGCTGTTCGGGAGCAGCGCACGAGTGCCGCGGATCGTTTCGGACGGGTGCCACCGGAGGAAAACGAGCTGGTGCGGGCCGGGCGGGAGCGTGAGCCCATCGTCTCCCTGGCGGCGCGGCGGCTGCGGACCGCGACGGTGGCCGCTGCGGGTCGCCGACCCCTGCGGCTCCTCACCCCTTGGCCGGAGGGCCACCGCTGGGCGGCTGCCCTCACCCACGACCTCGACGTCGTGGAGTGGTGGCCGATCTTCACGCTGCTGCGGCTCGCCGAGCTCGGTCGAAAGGGGCAGGGACGTCGTGCCGTGCGGACCGCCGCCGCCGCCCTGGCGGCCATCGGCCGCGATCCCGTGTGGCGCGGCGTGGCGGAGATTCTCGCTCGCGAGGCCGCCCGCGCGATCCGCTCGACGTGGTTCATCCTGTGTGGCACGCCGACCCTTTCCACCATGACCCGGGGGGATCTCACCTATCGACCGGAGTCTGCCCGGGCGCGTCGGATCCTGGGAGCGATCCAGGGTGCTGGTCACGCCATCGGACTCCACGGTAGCTTCGCCACGATGGAGGCGGACGGGCTGTTCGGGAGCCAGCGGGCCCGGTTGGAGCGCCTGGTCAGCGCTCCTGCGCAAGGCGTCCGACAACACTTCCTGCGTTTCCGACCGGGCACGACGCATCGAGGAATGGCAGCCGCAGGCTTCTCCTACGACTCGAGCTACGGCTTCCCCGATCGCAACGGCTTCCGGTTAGGGGTGGCGGATGTCATCCCGGTGTGGGACGACGGCGCCACCGGTGGGTCGCTCCTACTCGACGCCGCTCCCGTCAGTTGGATGGACCGGGCGCTGAGCAAGTATCGCGGTGTGGAAGATCCCGGCGCCTGGGTCGCCGACGGCCTGGCGCTGGCGGACGCCGCTCGCGACGTCGAAGGTCTGTGGGTCGGCGTCTGGCACCCCAACCTGATCCCGTCGCTCGGATTCCCCGGAGCGCCCGAGGGGTTCGCGGCACTCGTGGATGGGCTTGCCGCCCGAGGAGCCTACCTGAGCACGCTGGACGACCTCGTCGCGTGGCGGAGACGGCGACGCACGGTCCGGGCGCGCAGCGTCGCGCCCGACGGACGCCCCGCGCTGACGGATGCTTCCATCGCGCTCGAGCTCCCGCCGGCGTGAGGGTCCTCTTCCTTGCCCACTCGTTCCCGAGATCGCCCGAGGACCCGGTCGGGTCCTTCGTGCTGCGGTTGGGGGCGGCGTTGCGCCCCCTCGGCGTCGAGGTGCTGGTCGCGGCGCCGGCTGCCCCGGGCCTGCCGTCCCGCGACACGTTCGAAGGCGTCGACGTCGTGCGCTTCCGCTACGCTCCGCGACGGTTCGAAACCCTGGCCTATTCGGGCACCATGCGCCACCAGGTGAAGGGATCCTGGGTGGGAAGAGCGGCGATGCTCGCCTTCCTCGCAGGGAGCTTCTGGAACGGACTGGGGACTCGGCGCCGGTTCCGCGCGGATCTGATCCACGCCCATTGGTGGTATCCTGGCGGTCTCGTCGGAAGCTGGTTGAAGCGCTGGTGGGGGACCCCGCTGGTCACCACCCTGCACGGCTCCGATCTCCGAGTCGCCCAGTCCCTCGCCATCGCGCGACCCGTGTTTCGCCATGTGCTGCGTCGCTCCGATCGGGTGACGACGGTCTCGCACTGGCTGGCGGAGGGGGTGACCGCCCTAGTGCCGGATGTCCGACCGGTCGTCGCCCCCATGCCGGTGCTCCCGGGTCTGTTCACTCCGCCCGCCCCCGGCTCCCGGCGACGGGACCGACTATTGTTTGTCGGCAAGCTCAACGAACAAAAGGGCATCGGGGTCCTGCTGCAGGCGCTCGCGCGGATGCGGGCGAAGCCGGTGCTCGACGTGGTCGTCGGCGTCGGCAGCACGCCGGAGGACGCCCGACCGCTGGCGGAATCACTCGGTGTCGCAGGCCGGGTCGAGTGGCATCCGTTGCTGTCCCAGGCGGAGCTCGCCCAGCGCTACCGCGAGGCCACGGCCCTCGTGGCCCCGTTTCGCGACGAGGGCCTGGGCTTGGTCGCCATCGAGGCCCAACTGTCCGGGGCACCCGTGGTCGCGTTTCGCTCCGGCGGCCTCACGGACATCGTGGCCCACCAACAGACGGGGCTGCTCGTTCCACCGGGCGACGCCCCAGCCCTGGCCGCCGCGCTCGACCGTCTCCTCGCGCTTCCGGATCAAGGCGCGGAATGGGGCAGGGAAGGGCGACGTCGCGCGCTTGCGACCTTTGCGCCGGAGGCGACCGCCCGGCGGTACCTCGAGATCTACCGGGAGACGCTTGGACTCCGCGACCCGTAAGCGACTCTGGGGCGTTGTCCAGCTGGCGTTCGTGGCCGCGGCCCTCTGGTTCGTCGGCACGGCGTTGGCCCGTCAGTGGGGCGACGTGCGTCACAGCCTCGCAGCCGTCCATCCGGGATGGGGACTGGTGCTGGCCTCCGGGGGGCTCGTGCTCAGCTCCTATGCGTTGCTCATCCAGACCTGGCGGGTGATGCTCGAGTCCTGGGGCGGCAGACTCTTCCCATACTGGAGCGCCACGCGCATCTGGTTCGTGTCGAATCTCGGCAAGTATGTGCCCGGCAAGGTGTGGCAGATTACCGCGATGAGCGCGCTCGCGCAGCGGGAAGGGATCTCACCCGTCGCCGCTACCGGCTCGGCGCTCGTCATCAACCTCGCCAATATCCTTTCCGGTTTCGTGCTTGTGCTTGGGGGAGGGCTCCGCCTGCTGGACACGACGACCGGCGGCCGCTCGGGTACCGCCATCGCGGTTGCCGCTGTCCTTCTGATTGGCTTGCTGCTGCTCCCCGCGTTGCTGCCACGCATCGCGGCCCTCGCAGGACGGCTGACGGGGCGAAACCTCGGCATCCCCCGCATCCCCGCACGACCAATCTGGCTCGCGACCCTCGGGACCGCGGCGGCATGGCTGCTGTACGGGCTGGCGTTCGCGTTGCTGGCCCGTGGCGTGCTGCCGGGCGTGCGGGGGTCCCTGGCGGACGCAGTCGCCGTCTACACGATCTCCTATCTGGCGGGGTATCTTTTTGTGCCGGCGCCGGGCGGACTGGGAGTCCGGGAATGGACGATGGTGCAGGGCCTGACCACCCTGGGCCTCACCAGCCAGGGGGACGCGTGGGTCATCGCGTTCGCGTCGCGGCTGTGGCTCACAGTTTTGGAGGTTCTCCCGGGCGTCTTGTTCATCCTCTTCGGCGGACGACGTAGCCCGCCGGTCCACCTCCACGTCGATCACACGTGAACGACACCCCGCAGTACACCCCGGCCCGCCCGAACCTCGCCGCGTTCGGATTCCTCTGCCTCTGGGTGGCGATCCTGTCCCTGCCGATGTGGACGGGGCAATACCTCGCCGGTCCGTTCAGCGATCAGTATTCCACGGGGTGGGCCATCCGGCACTGGGGGGCGGAGCAGTGGCGCGCCACCGGCCACATCCCCCTGTGGGATCCGGAGCGACTGTCGGGCGTGGTCGTCGTCGCGGGGTTTGGGGATCTGTTTTACCCCACGGCCTGGTTGCGGCTGGTCTTGCCGACAACGATCGCCATCGATCTGGCGTTCGTCGTTCACTATGTGCTCGCCGGCTTTTTCCTGTACCTGCTGCTCCGGCTCCTGCGCACCAGTTGGCTGGGCGCCGTTGTCGGCGGGACGGCCTACCAGCTGAGCGGCCTCGTCATCTCGTACGCCAGTCCAGGCCACGACGGCAAGCTGTTCGTCACGGCGCTTTTCCCCCTGATGCTGATCGGCCTGGTGCTGGGGATTCGCCGTCGCCGACTCGAAGGCTTCGCGGTCCTCGGGCTGGCGGTCGGGCTCGCGCTGCTGAGCCCCCAGTATCAGACGACGCAGTATGCACTCATCAGCGCCGGGATTTTCGCGCTCTACCTGACGTTTGGAGAGGCTCGGAACCTTAGCAAACGAGAGGTCAGAGGCAGTCGCGCCTTGCTTGCGGCGGTTGTGCTGCTCGCGTGCAGCCAGCCCATCAGTATTGCGACGGGCTCCGTCCCCCAATTCATTGCCCTCGTAGTGAGAGTGTTGGCTGGTGCCGGAGTTGTAGTCGGACTTGCAGACGTGTGGGTGGCCTCGAAGGGACCAGAAGGCGAAGCCACGAGACAGCGCTGGACCGGACTGGCCCTCGCGACCGCGGCCGTCGCTGTGGGCTTCGGGCTGTCGATGCTTCAGGTGCTCCCGTTCCTGCACTACATCCCCTTCTCCCCGCGCGCCGGGCTGAGGGGGTTCGAGTGGTCGACATCCTACGCGACACCGTGGATCCACCTCCCAGAGCTGTTCAGTTCCGGCTTCACCGGGACCACCATGGACGGCACGTACTGGGGCCCGAATTCGCTCAAGTTGCACAGCGAGTACCTGGGGCTCCCCGTGATCGGGCTTGCCGTCCTCGGAGCAGGATCGCAGGGACCGCGCCGGAAGCTCGTGAGATGGGTCCTCGGCATCACCGCGCTGTTCTTCCTGGTTGCCCTCGGATCCGGAACCCCGTTCTATCGGCTGTGGTGGGCCCTCGTCCCCTACGTGAACAAGACGCGCGCCCCGGGAATCGCCTTCTTCCAGGTGGCCTTCGGGGTGTCCGTCCTCGCCGCGTTTGGGGCGGAACGCCTGGAGCGCCGGGAGGGACGCGGCTTGCTGGTCGGGGCGCTTGTCACAGCAAGCGTCGTGGCGTTGATGGGGTTGACGGGTACCTTCGGGGCGATCGCCCAAGCCTGGGCGCAGAGCCATCAGGGGGAAGCGCCGCACGATCTCGTGACGGCGGCGCGCGGGGCGGGAGACGCCATCCGGTGGGGGGCGGTGGGAAGCGCTGTCGGCCTCGCGATCCTCGCGGGACTGGGGCTGGCGTTCCTGCAACGCCGGCTGACCGTCCGCGTTTTCACCTTCCTACTGATTCTCCTGGTGGGCGGGGACCTCTGGCGAGCCGGCCACGGCTTCTGGCGCTGGAGCCGGCCGGAAGCGGAGCAGCTCGCCGGCGACGACGTGATCCGCGCCGTGACCAGGACTCCGCTCCCGTACCGCCTCTACGACTTTGCGTCGGTGTATCCGCCCGACGCCTTGATGGCCCACGACATTCCCCAGGTGACAGGGTACCACGGCAATCACCTGCAGACCTACCTCGACCTGATCGGAGGAGAGGTCCAGCAGGAGAACCTGCGTCGCAGCCTCAACCTCTGGAAGCTCCTGGCGGTGCGGTATCTCGTGGCGCCGGACACCGTGCGGGTCCCCGGGTTCCACCGGGTCCTAGGGCCGGCTCGCACCGGACTCGGCCAGCAAGTCTATCTCTACGAAGCGGACACGACCCCGCCGTACGTCCGGGTGGTTCCAGCGGCCGTGAGGGCGCTGCCGTCGCAGATTGTCCCGACGTTGCTGGACCCACGTCTCGATTACAATCGGTTGGTCCTCTTCGACACCACGCAGCGGGTCAACCCGCTGCCCGTCACGGCGATGCCTGAGCCCAGCTCATCGAAGGCTGCCATCGCCGCGTGGACACCGGGGAGAATGTCCCTTACCCTCGAGCCTGCGCCCTCAGCGCCCGCGTACGTGCTGGTCGCCGAGAACTGGTACAAGGACTGGCGGGCGACCGTGGACGACGCACCCGCCCCGGTGTACCGCGGCGACCAGGCCTTGATCACGGTGCCGGTACCGGCCGGTGCCCGGCGAGTGGAGCTGCGGTTCGCCGCGGCAGACTATCGGACGGGCCGAACAGTCACTTTGGTATCGCTCCTGGCGCTCACCCTGGGGCTGGTGGCGCCACCCTTGGCGCGCCGGCGGCGGGGAAGGGGAGCTGGTGGCTGAGAAGGCCCTCGTCATCATCCCCACCTACAACGAGGCGGTGAACCTGTCCCACCTCGTGCCCCAGGTCCTCGCCCAGGACGGGAGGCTCGAGGTTCTCGTCGTAGACGACAACTCTCCCGACGGCACCGGACAGCTGGCGGAGGCGCTGGCCGTCGAGAACCCGCGCGTCCACGTCCTGCACCGCACCGCGAAACAAGGGCTGGGCACCGCCTACCTGGCGGGGTTCAAGTGGGGTCTCGAGCGCGACTACGCCTACTTCTTCGAGATGGACGCCGACTTCTCTCACGACCCGGTGCACTTAAAGGAGTTTCTCAAGGCCGTCCAGGATGCCGATCTGGTGCTGGGGAGCCGCTACCTGGCCGGGCGGGTCACGGTCGTCAACTGGCCGATGGGCCGGCTGCTGTTATCCTACTTTGCGAACGTGTACGCCCGGTGGGTCACCGGGCTTAGGATTTGGGACCTGACCGGCGGCTTCAAGTGCTACCGCCGGCGCGTCCTGGAGGGCATCGACCTCGCGCAGGTCCGCTCCAACGGTTACGCCTTTCAGATCGAAATGAGCGTTCGGGCATGGCGAAAAGGATTCAAGCTGGCGGAAATCCCCATCGTGTTCGTCGACCGGACCGAGGGGCAGAGCAAGATGAATCGGGCCATCGTGCGGGAAGCGGTGTGGATGGTGCCGCGGCTCCGGCTGATGGCCTGGTCTCGTCGCATCTAACCGGCCTCCCCATCTACAAGATGACGGGGTCGGGCAACGACTTCGTCATGGTAGACGGGCGGATCTCCGCACCGGAGGAGTGGACCACAGCCGACATCCGCGCGACCTGCGCGCGGGGAACCGGCGTCGGCGCGGACGGCGTGGTGTTCCTGCTTCCCGGATCCGGGCCCGGCAGCGTCCGGATGATCTATTTCAATAGCGACGGGTCACGAGCGGCGATGTGCGGCAACGCCGCCTTGTGCAGTACGCGCCTCGCGGGCCGCCTGGGCCTCGTCGGCACGGGCGACATGCGCCTCGAAACCGATGCCGGTACCTACGACAGCCGCATTGCGCCGGCGCACGATCTCGCCGAATTGGGACTCGCTCCCGTGGCCCCCCCACAGGCGCTCGAACAGATCCGATTGAGTGCCGGTGAGCGGCGGGTGGCCCTCGGCGTGGTCGGGGTCCCGCACCTCGTGCTCGTCGTGGAGGACGTGGACCGCGTTGACATCCTGGGACGAGGGCGGGAGTTGCGCGCCCACCCAGCCGTAGGACCCGAGGGGGCCAACGTGAACTTTCTGAGCCCAGCCGGGGATGCCAGTGGTTGGCGCATGCGGACCTATGAGCGCGGGGTTGAGGCGGAAACCCTGGCGTGTGGGACGGGATCGGTGGCCGCGGCATGCGCTCTGGACGCCTGGGAACTCTCCCGCCTACCCACGGTCATCCACACACGCAGTGGCCAGCGTCTGGAAGTCCGGGCAACTCGCCGTCCTGGCGGAGATTACGGTGATGTCTGGCTGATCGGGGAGGCGAGACTGGTGTTCAGGGGGGTCCTAAGCTGATCCATTTGTCCACATCCAGACACATCTCAACTTAACATAACATCTCTTATACGAAGTAAGCACACTCGCACAGCCCTGCATATCTACCGCGTACCAGCCCCCCGCGTGAGTTCCCCGATCCGCACCTTGGCCTCCACGACGGTGCCAGCTGAATCGAGCTTCGTGACGATCTCCCGGTAGGCGGTCAGCGCCTTGGCCGTGTCCCCCGCCGCCACCCACGCCCGGCCGGCGTCCGAGAGGTACTGCGCCCGGAGAAACGGCATCCCCGACGCCGCTGCGGCCGCCTCATAAGCTCCCGCGGCTTCCACGGGGCGTCCCAGATTCTCATACGCGGCGCCAAGGAGACCATAGGCCTGAGCCTTGTATTGGCGGGAGGCGCCTGGGGCAAACCTGGCGAGCTGCTCGACCGCCAGCTGACTCTGTCCCTGGACGAGGCGCACCTGCGCGAGCAGCAGCGTGGCCTCTTCGGCCGCCCGCGTACCGGAGTAATTCTCGGCGATCCGGGAGAGTTCGCTTCCCGCGAGCGGATAGTTACGCGACTCGAACGCCAACCGCGCGCCGACCAAATCCCGCGCGGCACGCGCTTCCGTCTGGCGGCTCGACATCAGGCTCCAGGCGCCCAAACCGGCGCCGAGGATCATCAAGGTGACGAGCCACGAGACTGCCTGCCGGTGCCCCTTGATCCACGCGTTCAGCGCCGTGAGGATCGGGTTCTCCGTCCCAGCCGCCGCCGGCCCCACCGTCCTCACCGAAGTCGACATCTCGTCTCGTTCCTCGCCTCGCACCCGTGAACCCGTACGACACCCAGCCCCAGCGCCCCTGGGGCGACTCGAACGCCCGGCCTGCGGTTTAGGAAACCGCCGCTCTATCCACCTGAGCTACAGGGGCGTAACCTGTGAAACTTAGCGGACTTAACTGTATCGGAGCAAGGCCTCGATCCGCGCATCACCGAGCCGCTTGCGGCCGCCCAGGAACGCGAGCTCGATGAGAAAGCTGAACCCCACCAGCGCGGCACCCCGGGCGCGCACCAGGCGTCCCGCAGCCTCCGCCGTGCCGCCCGTGGCGAGGACGTCATCCACAATCAGCACGCGATCCCCCGACTCGAGCGCGTCCCGGTGCATCTCGACGGCGTCGGTGCCGTACTCGAGCGCATACTCTACGCGCTCACGCGCCGCGGGCAGTTTGCCCGGCTTGCGGATCGGGACGAGCCCGACCCGGAGCGCCACGGCGATCGGAGCGCCGATCAAAAAGCCACGGGATTCGATCGCCACGACGCGCGAGACGCGCGCGTCACGGTACGGAGCCGCCATCCGCTCTACGGTCGCGGCCAGGAGCTTCGCGTCCATCAACAGCGGCGTGATATCTTTGAACACAATGCCCGGCTTCGGGAAGTCGGGCACGTCGCGGATCGCTGACTGGATGGCGCTCACCATCGCATCTACCATAGTAGTCAACTAGTCTGCTTCAAAGGAGTTCGGTAGATCGACTTCACGTGGAAGATCTGACTTGTCCACACTCTCGACGCGAGCCGCTGCCGGACCCCGTCCCAGCACGCGCTCCAACTCGCCAAGCGCCTCGTCCCGCCCCTCGGCCAGCACCTCAACCGATCCGTCCACGAGGTTCCGTGCCACCCCCTTGAGGCCCAACCGCCCCGCCTCACGCCACACGAACCACCGGAACCCCACACCCTGCACCCTTCCCCGTACGACGAACCGCGCTCGCGCCATGACTCAGCCGCTGCCGCGCCGGGTCCGATGTCGGTGCCACACGAAGTACGCGGCCGCCAGGACTGCCAGAATCGGGAGCAGAATCACCACCGCCCGGCCGGCGTAATGCCTCGCCTCATCGTCCAGGGCGTTCAGCAGCAGGTCCTCCTTCCGCCCGATGAACCACCCGATCCACGTCAGAATCGTGCACCACACAGCCGCTCCCAGTCCGGTGAACAGCACGAACCGTGGCAGCGGCATCCGCGCCACCCCGGCCGGTAGCGAGATCAGGTGGCGCACCACAGGCAGCATGCGCGCCAGGAAGGTGCTGATTTCCCCGTGATGCGCAAAGAAGCGCTCCGTCCGGTCGAGGCTGCGCTCCGAGACCAGCACGTACCGCCCCAGCTTGCGCACGAACGCCCGCCCTAGCCAGAGGGCCAGCCCGTAGTTCGCCAGCGCCCCCAGGATCGAGCCGAGCACCCCACAGGCGACCGCAATCCCGAAGCTCATCTCCCCCTTGGCGGCGAGGTACCCCGCCGGCGGCATGACAAGCTCGCTGGGGAGCGGGAGGATGGACGACTCGATCGCCATCAAGACCACGATGCCCGGGTAGCCCAAGTCGCGGAACCGGTCCAGCAGCCACTGGATGAAGTGCTCAAGCATCGACGCCGTGCTCCCCGACCAGCGGGACGAAACGGGCGTCTCCGAGTGGGGTGTGACGCACCTCGCCCTGCCCCGCCGCCCCGGAGCGCTCCACCAGCGTCAGGGTCTGGTCGGCGCCGTGTCCCAGGGGGATCAGCATCCGACCGCCCGGCGCCAGCTGCTCCACCAGGGGCGGCGGGACCTCGGGTCCCCCGGCGGCGACGACGATGGCGTCGTAGGGCGCATACGCGCTCCACCCCAGCGTCCCGTCGCCCATGAGGATCGAGACGTTGGCGACGGCCGCCGCCCTGAGCGCTCGCTGCGCGGCTTCGGCCAGCGCCCGGACCCGCTCGACGCTGAACACCTGGGCGGCGAGGGCGGCGAGCAGCGCCGTCTGGTAACCGGAGCCGGTCCCGACCTCCAGCACCCTTTCCCGACCCGTGAGCCGCAGCGCCTCGAGGTAGCGGGCCTGGGTGAAGGGGCGGGAAATCGTCTGGCCCGCGCCGATCGGCAGCGCTGCGTCCTCATAGGCCCGGTGGCGCACGGCTTCGGGCACGAACAGGTGCCGCGGCGTCTCGGCGACGGCGCGCAGGACGGCGAGATCACGGATGCCGGCGGCCCGCAGCGTTTCGGCGAGGCGCGTCCGGTAGCCGCCGAAGCTGTCCCCTAGTCCCCGCGAAACCACCCGTCCACGACCTCGAGCAGTTTGTAATTCGTCAGGTCTACGTGCAGCGGAGTAAGTGAGATGTAGCCGTCGCGCACCGCTTGGAAGTCCGAGTCGGCGTCGCCGGACCACTTCGCGTGCCCACCCCCGATCCAATAGATCTCGCGCCCCCACGGGTCCTTCATGCGGGCGATCTCCTCCTGGAACACGCGGCTGCCCAGGTGCGTGACGCGCACCCCTTTCACTGCCGCGCCGGGGATCGGGGGCAGGTTGATGTTGAGCAGCGTTTCCTCGGGGAAGTCCTTGACCTGTACAATGCGCTCGATGAGGCGCCGCAGGCCGTCGCGATGGCTCTCCATGTGCTCGAGGTCGAAGCTCCCGTAGGAGAACGCGATACCGGGGATGCCGGCGGCCAGCCCCTCCATGGCCGCGGCCACCGTGCCCGAGTACAGCACATCTTCGCCCATGTTGGGACCGTGGTTGACGCCCGAGATCACAAAATCCGGCTTCTCGGGGAGCAGAGCGCCCAGGCCGAGCAGCACGCAATCGGTCGGGGTGCCGTCCACCTGGAACGCACCGTCGGCCCGGCGGATTGCCCGCAGCGGTCGGTGCAGCGTCAAGGAGTGCGAGGTCGCGCTCTGTTCACGGTCGGGCGCCACCACGGTCACCTGCCCCACCTCCGCGCACACGCCCGCCAGCAGCTCGAGTCCGCGGGCGAGAATACCGTCGTCGTTCGAGATCAGAATCTTCATGCGCTCCGACCGCCCCGCCCCTCGGCGCCCAGCATGATGCACCGCCCATAGCGCGAGAACACCCGCGCCAGCCGCCAGGTATCGGCGACGTAGCGGAAGTGGCTGCGTTCGTCGTTGTACACCGTGGCGACGGCCACCGACGCCACGCGGTAGCCGCCGGCCAGCGCGCCGAGCAGAAAGGCCGTCTCGTAATCGTAGCGAGATTCGGGCGGCTGCACCGCGAGGGCGAGCGCGCGGGTAAACGCGCGAAAGCCGGTCTGGGCATCCGGGACCGGGACGCCAAGCCGGGAGGCGAGGGCGGCCGACAGCCAGTTGGTGACGCGCCGCCCCAGCGGCATCCGACCCGATCGCTGCCGCGCGCCGAGCACGAGGTCGGCGGCGCCGCGGGCGACGGGCTCGATCAGTTTCGGGATCTCCTCCGGCAGGTGTTGCCCGTCGGCGTCGAGGGTCACAAGCGTATCGGCGCCGTCGGCGACGGCGCGGGCGATCCCCGTCGCGAGAGCGGCGCCCTTCCCGCGGTTGCGCGTGTGGGTGAGGACGTCGGCGCCGGCGGCGCGGGCGGCCGCCGCGGTGCCCTCGTCCGATCCGTCGTCCACGACGTAGCACCGGGCGCCCGGCAGGACGCGACGCGCCCGGGTGGCAACATCGCCGACCGTCGCGGCGGCCCGGTACGCGGGAATGACGAGCGCGAGCGCGCGGAGCGCGTCAGCGCGACCCGGCATTCGAACCCGACGCCCCCTCGAGAATCGTCAGGATGGCCTTGATCTCGGTCTTCAGGTCGCGGACCGTCTCCGTGGCGAGCGCCCGTCGCGCTTCCGGCTTGAGCTCCCCGCTGCGGCGGTACTGCTCGATCTTCTGGCGCGCCCCTTCGATCGTGTACTTCTCGGTGTACAGCAGGTGCTTGACGAGCATGATGAGCTCGATCTCGCGGCGCTGATACACGCGGTTGCCCGAACGGTTCTTGGCGGGGTTCAGGAACCGGAACTGGCTCTCCCAGTATCGCAGGACGTGCGGCTTCAAGTCGGTGAGCTGGCAGACCTCCCCGATCGAGAAGAACTCCTGAACTGGATGCGGGACGCTCATCGCCACTGCTCCGCTTTGAGGTCCCGCTCCATCAGGTCGGCGATGGCCCGTCGCGGCTCCTTGCCGCGGAACAGGATCTCCGTCACCTGCTCGGCGATCGGCAGCTCGACGCCGTGTCGCCGGCCGAGCTCCACCGCGGCCCGCGCGGTGTTGACGCCCTCGGCGACCGACTGCTTCCCCGCGAGCGCTTCCTCGAGCGTCCGCCCCTGCCCGATCGCGACGCCGAGACTGCGGTTGCGCGAGAGCGCGCCGGTGGCCGTGAGGATGAGGTCGCCCATCCCCGCGAGTCCGGCGAAGGTCAACGGGTCCGCCCCCAGCGCGACCCCCAATCGCGTGATCTCCGCCAGGCCACGCGTAATCAGGGCCGCGCGCGTGTTGTAACCCAACCCCAACCCCTCGAGGATGCCGGCGGCCACCGCAATGACGTTTTTCAATGCGCCGCCAAGCTCGACCCCGATCACGTCGGCCGCGGTGTACACGCGGAACTGTGCGGTGGCGAACACCTGCTGGGCGCGCCGGGCGACCGCCTCGTCGCGCGCGGCCGCGACCACGGCGGTGGGTTGGCGCCGGTACACCTCCTCTGCGAACGACGGGCCCGAGAGCACGGCGATCGCCGCGGCGGCACCAAACAGCTCCGCGAGGACGCAGGACAGCGGCCGACGTGATCGGGGTCGAGCTTGGCGGCGCATTGAAAAACGTGGCCCAGAGCGTGACGTCGTCTCCCTTGCGGGCGAGGAGATCCGCGAGCGTCGTTCCCCAGGCGCCGGCGCCCAGCACGGCCACGCGCGTCATGCGTGGATCTCCTTGCGCGTGCGGAACCGGTTCTCCGTGCCCGCGAGCAGCCGCCGGATGTTGGCGCGGTGGGAGAACACGATGAGCCCGGCGAGCGCGAGGCTGGCGTAGAAGGCGGGCTGGGCAGCCGGCTCGGTCAGGCGGACCCAGACCGGGAAGGTGACGGACGCCACGATCGAGCTGACCGACACGTAGCCCGTTAACCACAGGCTCAGGCCCCACACCGGCAGGGCGATCGCCACCGCCAGCGGGGCGAGGGCGATGAACATGCCGGCCGCCGTAGCGACGCCCTTCCCGCCCCTGAAGCCGACGAACGGTGAGAAGACGTGCCCCACCACGGCGGTCGCCCCCAACGCCGCCGCCCACGCGGCGCCCAACCCCGACCACGCGCCGAACAGGGCGACGGGGACGGCGCCCTTCGCGACGTCCACCAGCGCCACGGGAATGGCGTACTTCCAGCCGAGAGTCCGGAACACGTTGGTGGCGCCGAGGTTCTTGCTGCCGTGCGCGCGCAGGTCGATCCCCCGTCCCAGCTTCCCCGCGACGAAGCTGGTGGGAACGGCGCCGAGCAGGTACGCGCCGGCGAGCCAGGGGAGCCAGCTCACCCTCGCCCCCGCCGGCGGCGGAACTTGAGGTCGAGGGGCGCGCCGGTGAACGCCCACGCTTCGCGGAAGCCGTGGACCAGGTACCGGGCATACGACTCGGGAATCGACTCGGGCCGGTTGGCCACGATGGCGAAGCGCGGCGGCGCGGTGCCGATCTGCGAGGCGTAGAACAGGCGGACCGGCTCGCCGACCGGCTGCGGCGGCTGCTGTCGCTGCAGCAACGACTCGAGCACGCGGTTGACCTCCGCCGTCGGCACCCGCTTCTCCCGCTCTTCGGCGACCGTGAGCACGAGATCGAGCAGGCGGGAGACCCGCTGGCCGGTCTTCGCCGACACGTACGCGAACGGGATGTATTCGAGGAACGGGGCCTTGGCCTTGAGCACCTCCTCGCCGCGCACCGCGGTGTTGGTGTCTTTCTCCTCGATGAGATCCCACTTGTTCACCGCGACGATGATGCCGGCGCCGCGCTCCCAGGCATCGTTGGCGATCTTCAGGTCCTGCGCGTGCATCCCGTCGGCGGCGTCGACGACGAGGATACAGACGTGCGCGCGCTCGACCGCCCGCGCGGTGCGCAGGGTCGAGTAGAACTCGATCTCGTCCTCGACGCGGCTGCGCTTGCGCAGGCCGGCGGTGTCGATGAGCACCAGGGACCGATCCTGATAGGTGAGCGGCGTGTCGATGGCGTCGCGCGTGGTCCCGGGCTCGGCGGCAACCACGACCCGCTCCGCCCCGAGCAGACGGTTCACCAGACTCGATTTCCCGACGTTGGGCCGCCCCACCACCGCGACGGGGATCGTGTCGGCATCCTCATTCGGGGAGGTCTCGGGCAGCATTGCCGCGACGCGGTCGAGAAGGTCGCCGCTGCTCTTCCCGATCGCCGCGGACACCGGCAGCGGGTCCCCGAGGCCCAGCTCGTAGAAGACGAGGTGGCGGTGGTCGTCAGGCAGCAGGTCGGCCTTGTTGGCGACGAGCAGGACGGGCCGCCCGGCGCGCCGCAGGTCCTGGGCGATCTCCGCGTCCGCCGGCGTCACGCCATCGATCACGTCCACCACGAACAACACCACGTCGCCCTCGGCGATCGCCGCCTCGACCTGTCCGCGGATGGCGCGGTTCAAGGGATCGCCCGCGCGGACGAGGCCACCGGTATCCACCAGCCAGAAGCGCCGGCCGTTCCACTCCGCGGCCGCGAAGTTGCGGTCCCGGGTCACGCCGGGGCGCGCGTCCACGATCGCTTCGCGGCGCCCGATGATGCGGTTGAAGAGCGTGGATTTGCCCACGTTGGGGCGCCCCACGATGGCGACGGTGGGCGTGCTCACACCGCCACCCCCTCGCCCGCCAGCGCGTCGGCGAAGTCATACGAAAATGTGACCGGCACCGGCAGGCGATCGGCGAGCTCCCGCGCATCGACATCGTCCAGGAATCGCAGGTCGTCATTGACGGCTTCGGCCGGCAGCAGTGCGAGGTCCAGATCGGCCCGGTCCTTGAGCGCGGCGAGGAAGGCGGCCCCCGGCAGGAGGCCCGCGGTGGTCACCGACGCGCCGAACAGCGTGTTCTCCAACACCAGCAACTCGAACACAGCGCCGGTCGCCGCGGCGAGCGGGGCCAGGACCTGCGGCATCAGCGGTCCCATCGCCGTCCCGGTGACGACCGCGATGCGCTTACCGTGCCAGTCCCCTTCCCCAAGCCTCGACCCTGCCGCGGCGATCCGGTTCTGGAGGTAGCGGACGGCCCCCACGCCGTTTTCCCGCTGGTCGAACTCGCCGTACCACTCGGCCGGCGGCAGCGGTGCATCGGCCTTGAGGTACAGCTCGTCCGCTCCGAAGCACCACGGCCGCCCCCGCTCCGCGAGCGCGCGCGCCGCGACGTCCCCCACCACGCGCAGCGCCCCGCGGCACTGCTCGCGCGTCGGGTCGCGCACCAGGTGGTGTTTGCTGAATTCGGTAATCGCCACCGGCACGACCGACACCGAGAGGACCGGATCGCCCACCGCGTACAAGTCGTCCAGGGAGCGGACCAGCTGTGGCCCGTCGTTCACACCGGGAACCAGCACGATCTGCGCGTGGAAGCCGATGCCCCGCTCCCCGAACCAGCACAGCTGAGTGAGGATGTCCGGTGCCTCGGGGTTGCGCAGCAGCCAGCGCCGCACCACCAGATCGGTCGCGTGCACCGAGACGTAGAGTGGCGAGAGGCGGTACTCGACGATCCGCTCCTCGTCCCACGCCTTCAGGTTGGTGAGCGTGGCGAAGTTGCCGTAGCGAAAGGAGAGCCGGTAGTCGTCGTCGCGGATGTAGAGGGCGTCCCGCAGGCCCTGGGGGTTGCCATCGACGAAGCAGAAGTCGCAGTGGTTGGCGCAGCGGCGGATGCGCGGGGCCTCGAGCGCGACGCCCATCGGCACCCCTTCGGGGCGCTCGACGTCGTACTCGACTTCCTCGCCGGACGGCGTCCGCGCCCGCAGCACGAATGCATCGTCGGCGGTGAGGAATTCCCAGTCGAGAAAGTCCCCGAGCTCCCGGCCGTTGACCGACAGCAACTCCAACCCGGGAGCGAGACCCAGAGCCGCGCCGAGCGAATTCGGCGCCACTGCTTCTACTCGAATCACGACACCGCCGACCCTTAAAGGAGTTTATGAGCCCGGCCCGTGCAACCTCAATGCGGGCCGGAACTTGGGCGGCGTTAAATATCGCTTAGGACGGTCGGTAGCGCCAGCCGACGATTCCCGGCCCGGTAGCCCGGACCTGGAAATCGCTGCTCTGCCCCCCGGGGACGACCGGAATGTCCACCATCCGGGTGGCCTGGACGCCCCCCTGCGCGTCCAGGAAGTCGAAGCTCAAGCGCGTGGGCCGGGAGGGACCGGATCGGGCGTTGGCGGCCACGCCAGTGAGAATGTACCCGCCGGAATCGGGCACGAAGCTGGACACGGTGATGTCCACCGGCAGCGAGTCCGCCCGCCCCTGATACTTCTGCGCGGAATCGCGCCGGCCCGCCCCGGCCCACGTCTGGGCGATGAGGCGCAGGGCGGAGCTGTTCAGGGGATCGACCGCGAGCAGCCGGCGTCCGGTCGCGGCGGCGTTGGCCGTGTCGTGGGTCGCCGCGTAGGCCGACGTCAGCTCGTAGAGCGCCGGGCGGTGGTAGGGGTTCTTCCGCAGGCCGAGAGTGTAGGCCTTGATCCCCGGGGCGAAGAGCCGCGCGCGGACCAGGCGCTCGCCCAGGGTGAACAGCGTATCGGCCGCGATGTCCCCGGCGCGGGCGAAGAAGGCATCGAGCGCGGCGAGGGACTCGCTCGAGCGCCCGCTCTGGGCGTACAGCCCCGCGAGGGTGAGGGCTCCATCCAGGCTCGTCGGGTAGGCGACGGCGAGATCGCGGTACGCGGTGATGGCGGGATCATAGGCCGCGCGGATGGCGGCGCTGTCACCGGCAGCGGCCTGCTCCAGAGCGGCGCGCGTCGCCCGTCCCCGCGCCAGCGCCGCTTCCCGGGCGGTGGAATCGCCGCTGAAGGCACGCTGGTCGGTAGGGCTGAGTCGGGCGCCCCGGGCCCTCCGGGAGGCGGCCGACTGCTTCATGCGATCGAGCACGACGGAGTCGTTGGCGATGAACGGAGCGAGCGAGTCGCGGCTGAGCCGCAGCTGCTGGCCACGCTGCACCGCGGGGGCCGCCTGGGCGCGGCGCACGCTGATGCGGGCGATCGTGATGAGCGCGTCGCGGCGCGCCTCCTGGTACGCCGTGTCACCGGCGCTGGCCGCGACGGCCTGCCGGAGGTAGGCGGTCGCGGAGTCGAGATCGTTGCGATTCGCGAACAACGTGCCCAGCTGATACAGCGGCTTGGGGCTCGCCGGGTCGATGTGGGCCGCGCCGCGCAGCAGGACCACGGCCGAATCTTCCTTGCCTTCCTGCCACGCCGCCATGCCCTTTTGAAAGGCGTCTGCGGCGAGCCGGGCCCGGTACCCGCCGATGTCCTGCTTGCATTGCGGGGCGAGGACTTGCGCCTTGGCGAACGCCGTGTCCGCCCCGGCGGCGTTGCCCTTCTCCGCGTAGTAGCGGCCGAGATAGTACCAGGCGGCGGGGTTCTTGTCCTGGTGGTCGTCGCGGATCGACCGAGTCAGGACGTCGAGCGTTTGGGCCAGCAGGTGGTCCCGCTGATTGGGCTGCGTCGCCGCGATCCTGAAGTTCACGGGCACGCTGTTGAGGCGGAAGAACCCCGGCACAATATCGCACGGCGGCTGTGGCGGCACCCACGCGGCCTGGGCGGCGATCCGGCTTGCGAGGAGCACGCCGGCGGCGATGACGGCGGACGCGCGCATAATTCCTCAATCTCCCCGGCCGTGGCGCCTTGTCAACAGGGGACGATGAGGTAAGAGTACACGGTATGCCGTACGGTGACGCCTCGCTCATTCACGGTCCGCCGGCCTCCCCCACCGGCTCCGCCCCACATCGTCTCATCGTCATCAGCAACCGCCTCCCCTTCGTCGCCGAGCCCTCCCCTGATGGTCCCCGCTTCACCCGTGCCCCGGGAGGGCTGGTTAGCGCGCTCGAGGCGGTGCTCGCCCGGCGCGGCGGCACGTGGATCGGCTGGCCCGGCGTGTCCGCCGAAGACGGCGCGGCGGCGACGCCGCCGCTGCCGGACGGCCCCCCGGGGGTGAGCTACCGTCCCGTGCCGTTGTCGGCGCGTGAGGTGGCGCAGTATTACGAGGGGTTCTGCAACAGCACGCTGTGGCCGTTGTTCCACTATTTCGTCAGCCGGACGCAGATCGATGCGTCGACGTGGGGCGCGTACGACCGGGTGAACGAGCGCTTCGCCGAGGCGGCGGCCGCCGACGCCCGCACCGCCGACCTCGTCTGGGTGCACGACTATCAGCTGCTGCGCGTGCCGCACCATCTGCGCCGCCTGGCCCCCGCGGCGCGCATCGGCTTTTTCCTGCACATCCCCTTCCCCGCGACGGACGTGTTCCGGGTCCTCCCGTGGAGCCGGCAGCTGTTGCGCGGGCTGCTGGCCGCGGACCTGGTGGCGTTCCACGTCGGCACCTATGTCGACCACTTTCTGCTGTGCGCCGAACGGCTGCTCGGCTGCGAGGTGGATCGCAACGCGGGGATTGTCCAGTTCGACGGACGTCAGGTGGCGGTCCAGGCCCATCCCATCAGCATCGACGTGGCGTCCGTGGAGCGGCTCGCGGCCGCCGCCCCGCGGCGGTCCCCGGACGGCGCCGTGGCCGAAATCATCGGCGTCGACCGGCTCGACTACACCAAGGGGATCCACGAGCGCCTGCACGCCATCGAGCGGCTCCTCGAGACGCATCCGGGATACCGCCAGCGGCTGCGCTTCACGCAGGTGCTGGTCCCGAGCCGGGAGCGCGTCTCGGACTACGAGCAGCTGAAACGCGAAATCGACCAGGCAGTGGGCCGCATCAACGGGCGGTTCTCCGAAGGCGGGTGGACCCCGATCCACTACCTAGTGCGCTCCCTTCCCCCCGAAGAGCTGGTCCCGCTGTACCGGCTGGCCGACGTCGCGCTGGTGACACCGCTGCGCGACGGCATGAATCTCGTCGCCAAGGAGTACGTGGCGGCGCAGCTCGACAACGACGGCGTGCTGATCCTGTCGGAGATGGCCGGCGCGGCCGAAGAGCTGCAGGAAGCCCTGCTCGTCAATCCGTTCGACGTCGAGGCCGTGGCGGACGCGCTCGCCGTGGCCCTGGCGATGCCCCCCGACGAGCGCCGGGCGCGCATGTCCATTCTCCGGGACCGGGTGCGATCGAACGACGTGCACGCCTGGGTGGACCGTTTCTTGACGGCGGCGGACGTCGCGAGCGGAGCGGCGCGCGTCAGCGTGCTCTCCCCTGCGGAGCGCATCCAACGGGCACTCACGCGCTGGCTGGGCGACCGCCAGGCGGTGGCCCTGTTCCTCGACTACGACGGAACGCTCACGCCCTTGGTGGACGATCCGGCGACCGCGGTGCTCTCCGAGGACGCGCGCCAGCTGCTCCGCCAGGCGTCGGCGACGCCGCGCCTGGACGTCACGATCGTATCGGGGCGAGCGCTCGCTGATCTCTCCGGCCTGGTCAACGTGCCGGGGCTGACGTATGTCGGGAACCACGGCTTCGAGATCGAGGGGCCGGGCGTAAGCTTCCGGCACGAGAAGCTCGATCGCTTCCGCCGTGCGCTGGACGAAGCCGCAACCGATCTCCGGGCGCTTGCCGTGCCCGGTGCTCGCGTCGAGCACAAGGGGTGCACGCTCTCATTCCACCTGCGGGGCGTGGAGCGCGGCGTGGCGGACGAGGCGCGGGACCGGGCGTCGTCCATCCTGCGGCGCCGGCACCTGCGGGCCAGCCTGGGGAACGAGGTCGTCGAGGGTCGCCCGACGGTCGATTGGCACAAGGGGCACGCCGTGTTGTACGTCCTGCGCCAGCGTCACGGGGCCGACTGGCCGGCGCGCACCCGGGCGCTCTACATTGGCGACGACATGACCGACGAAGACGCGTTCCGGTCCCTGCGGGGCATCGGCCGGTCGATCTGGGTCGGGCCGGGCCACAGCGAATGGGCCGATTTTCGGCTGCCCGATCCGGACGCCGTGCTGCGCCTGCTGCGCTGGCTCGCCTCCGGCGCCTTCGCCGACCCGGCCGTGTAGAGCTCCGCGCGCATGGCCGTCCTCCCCATCGCCGATTACGGCGTCATCGGCGACCTGCACACCGCCGCGCTGGTGGGACGCAACGGCTCCATCGACTGGTGCTGCGTTCCCCGCTTCGACTCCCCCAGCGTGTTCGCCGCGCTCCTGGACCCCGAACGGGGAGGGCGGTGGCAGATCGCGCCTGTGGGACGCTGGGAGAGCGAGCAGCGCTACCTCCCCGCGACCAACATCCTCGAGACCTCGTTTCACGCGGAAGCGGGCGGCGTCGTGCAGGTGACGGATTTCATGCCGGTCGGCCCGGCGCGCGAAGGGCGGTCGGAGATTCACCGGCGCGTACACTGCCCGCGCGGCGCAGTGGAAATGGCCGTGACCTTCGAGCCCCGGTTCAATTATGCCCGCGCGGCACCGCAGCTCAGCCGTCGCAAGAGCGGCGTGATCGCCACCGACGAGGACGACGATGTGGCGACGGTCGCGACGGCCGCCCCGGTGCCCTGGACCGTCACCGCGGGCGGCGCCACGGCGCAGTTCACCCTGCGCGAAGGCGAGACCGCGTGGTTCGTCCTGCGGGTGGACGACGACGAAGTGCATCCCGTGGAGGCCTACGCGTCGCAGCGCAAGCTCGACGAGACGGCGCGGTGGTGGGATGCGTGGGTGTCCCGCCTCACCTACGCCGGGCCGTACCGCCTGGAAGTGCAGCGCAGCGCGCTGGCGTTGAAGCTGTGCTGCTACGATCCGTCGGGGGCGATCGTCGCGGCGCCCACGACCTCGCTCCCCGAGGCGCCAGGGGGCGGGCGCAACTGGGACTATCGCTACACCTGGCTCCGCGACGCGGTGTTCGTGCTGGATGCGCTGACCGCCCTCGGCTTCGACGCCGAAGCGGACGCGTTCTGGCAGTTCCTCAAACGGGTGTGTCGGCGCGCCGACCGCCGGCACCTGCAGATCATGTACGGCGTCGACGGGCGGCGGGACCTGCCCGAGGTCCTGCTCGAGCACCTCGCCGGCTACGGCGGCGCCCATCCGGTGCGCGTGGGCAACGGCGCCGCGGGCCAGTTCCAGCTCGACGTGTACGGCGAGATCCTCGAGACCACGGACATCTGGCGCCGCACGCACGCCATCACCGAAGGCCTGTGGAAGGTGCTGCGGGACCTCGTGGAGTGGACGGCCGGGCACTGGCGCGAGCCCGACTGGAGCATCTGGGAGGCACGCCAGGAGCCCAAACACTACGTCTACAGCAAAGTGCTGGCGTGGGTGGCCCTGGACCGCGGCATCCGCATGGCGACCGAGCTGGGCCTGCCGGCCGATGTGGAGCGCTGGCGCGCGGAAGCCGAGGCGCTGCGCGCGGAAGTGCTGACCCGCGGGTGGGACCCGGCGCGCGGCACGTTCGTGCAGGCGTACGACGAGCCGCAGCTGGACGCGGCGGTGCTGGTGCTGCCCAAGGTCGGCTTCCTGCCGCCGGCGGACCCGAAAGTGCGCGGCACGCTGGAGGCGATCCGGCGCGAGCTCGCGAGCCCGTGTGAGGAGCTGATCTACCGCTATCGATCCCCCGACGGGCTGCAGGGCACCGAAGGGGCGTTCCTCTTCTGCAGTTTTTGGATGGTGCAGAGCCTGGCGATGATTGGTGAGGTGGCGGAGGCGGACCGCCTGTTTCGCAACCTGGTGCGGCGCGCGAACCACGTGGGGCTGTTGGCGGAGGAGATCGAGCCGGCAACGGGGGCGCAGCTGGGGAACTTCCCCCAGGCGCTGTCCCACGCCGCGCTGATCAACACTGCCTGCCTGCTGGAGCAGCTGCGGCCGGCCGATCCGTAGTCAGGCGGTGGGGTTGGTCAGAGCGGGCGACCGGATTCGAACCGGCGACGTCCAGCTTGGGAAGCTGGCATTCTACCCCTGAATTACGCCCGCG
>WNGG01011982.1_pt1 | contig 23576 bp, 21 predicted proteins | sample 5400661 | NCBI WGS metagenome assembly WNGG01 (sample SAMN13153372, study PRJNA577476) | soil metagenome | isolation source: 100 cm soil or saprolite under Garry oak tree replicate 1 | place: USA:California | collected 2016-06-15
CGGGCATTTCTTCCATCCGGCGCGTGGTGAAAACGCCCGAACGCTGGGACCGCATTGTGGCCTTGGCCGCGCAACAGGGCGGCAAGCTACCGGCCATAGCGGACTCGAAAGCCCTCAACGATTTCTTGCAGGCGCGCAAAGCCGCCGATCCTGACCATTTCGCTGACCTCTCACTGGCCGTCATCAAGCTGATGGGGCCGGGCGAATATGTTCTGGAGCGTCCGGGGCAGCCTTCCCCAGGACACTTTGGTCTGGCCGTGCAGGATTACACGCATTCCACCGCTCCCAACCGGCGATATGCCGACGTCGTCACGCAGCGGCTGATCAAAGCTGTACTGGGCCGCCAGAAAAATCCGTACTCGGATGATGAGCTCTCCGCCATTGCCGGCAATTGCACTGCGAAAGAGGACGCGGCCCGCAAAGTCGAGCGCGGGATGTCAAAGAGGATCGCCGCGGTAACCATGAGCAGCCGCATTGGGCAGACGTTTGACGCGATCGTGACCGGCGTTACACCCAAAGGCACCTTCGTGCGCGTGCTCCAACCCCATGTTGAAGGCCTGCTGGTGCATGGCCAGGGCACAGACGTGGGAGACAAGCTGCGCGTAAAACTGATCAGCGCCGATCCTCAGCGCGGCTACATTGATTTCGCACGAGCATGATGTCTCGGCCCGCGTAATAATTCCGCCCTCGCAATCCCAAAATGGGAATCTTCACGCTTACTGGCCCAATGATTGCCATATCTATATTTTCCTGGCGATTTTGTACCCTTATAGGCAGAAGCGCAGGGAACGAACCCTTGGCGTCGAAACGGCCGCAGGTCATTGAAAGAAAGCGGCTTGGATCTCACGGGGAAGCCAGCCCAATAAGGGATCGCTACAAGAACTATTGGGTATTTATTGCACGTGATGTCAGGTAAGTAATTCTCTGGTTTGGAGCAACGGGCTCTATGGATGATGATCAGAAATGGTTGGAAGCAGCTGCCGCAATCGAGCAGGATATTCGCTATTTGAGAGCAGCAATGGGCGAGGGTAAACGAAATGGGATACCCTCCGGTCTCGAACCGGAAATCCTCCAGTTGAAGGTAGTTTTAGGAATCTATCGGAGGAACGCAGCCCATGGGGTTGTTTTCCCTCATCCGGACGATCTCTATTGCATCAGTAATTTTCCAATGGCGCGCAGGCGGCTTCCACCGCGATCCGTCGCGACTACAAGGTAGCTTCACTCTAAGAGTTGCGGAGATCAGTCATGCGAAAGCTGAAGATCCTGATTGGCGGAGCGGAATCGGTCTTCTGCGACCTGACAAAGGCCGCGCGGGAATTCTGGGGCTTTGAGGTCATGGAAATTGCCGATGGCAAGGAGGCTTGTGCCGCATTGCGCACAGAGCATGTGGACATCTGCATTCTGGATTGGGACCTGCCCAAGATGACAGGTCTCGCGGCGTGCCACTGGATTCGCTGCGTGGAGCTGAGAAGCCAGCCATATATTGTTCTCTTAACTGAAAAAGGCCGCCCTGAGCAGATCCAGTCCGCTTACGCCGCCGGGGCAAATGACTTCCTGGCCAAGCCGTTCAACGCTGAGGACCTTCACTTCCTGGTTTCTACGTTCGCGCAGAAGATTTCCCTGCTCGATCTCACTTCCCGCGAGCTGACGCACATTGATCCCGTGGAACTTTATCGGCGCGATTTGCCTGCCCCCTAAAATCTTCTCCCGGTTGTAAAAGCGCAACAGCTTTGTACGGCTGTTGCGCCTAAAATGCATCTTCCCTACCCATTGAACCCGAATTCCACCAGCGCCTTGCGCAGCTTCTCCAGGCAGCGCCCACGAATGAATCCAATGGAACCCGTGGCCAGGCCGAGACGCCTTGCGACTTCAGCATAAGGCAAGGGCGGTTGCTCGAAAAAAAGTAGGCGAACCAGTTCCCGGTGCCGCGGCGGCAGCTTGGCCACCACGTCGCGGACAATCTGCTCCTGCTGAAGCTGGACCAGGGTCTCGACCGGCGCGGTATAAGCGATCCCTTCCGCAACCTCCGGTTCCATGGCGTCAAGTTCAACGTGGTTCGATTGCTTTTTCTTCCAGCGATAAGATTGGCGGATAGTAACGGTGATCAACCATGACCGCAGTGATTGCACGCTTTTTAACTGCGGAAGGCTGTGCAACACTTCAATACACACGGCCTGGAAAACATCGGCCGCATCCGCCGAGCTTGCTCCGTATTTGATCGGGATGGAGTAAATCAGCCGCTTGTACTTGTCGATCAGCTCTTCCCATGCCTTTGCATCACCCTGAATACAGCGATGGACGAGCCATTCGTCTTCCTTGATTTCAGTGCCATCATTGCATAAACATGGACCAAGGTCCTCGAGCAGAACCGGTTGGCCGGCGGCAATCACCGCTATTTCGGCGGGCGTATACACTTCTGAAGATTTCATTTCCATTTCCTGTCTGTAAGTCAAATGTCACGTTGTCAGGCTGGGGGATGAAAGGCCCAGCTTAGATTGCGGCCACAAAAAGCTCCCCAGAGCCGTTGGTCACGGGATACTTCTTCTTGCGGACACACTAAGGGAATGGGAAAAATCAGATGCGCAGAGGAACGGCAAAAGAGGAAAAATCGGTCTGAAGAGGGGCCACTTCGCGGACGAAGCTGGAAAACGTCATCGTGGGCGGCCGATACCCAGTGCGAAGCAGCGCCGGAAAGAGCTTAAGAATTCCTGCAATCACAAAAAACATTCCCGTCTCAAACAGCACGGAAATCATGTGCATTTCGATATCGCCGGTGCCCACAGGAAAATTGTCCCAGCTATCGAGCTGCATAAACGGTGACAACACCGCCATCAGCACGATCAAAACGAGCACGACTTTGGGCAATCTCTGGGGCATTGTTTTCTGGTTCGGGCGGCGCCGGAGCTTAAAGTAAAAGCTATACCGGTCCGCCTTAGTCCTTTGGCGACTGCGCGACTATAGCATGATGGTAACGGTAAGCAACATTTTGCAGCTTCCCTTAGGTTTCAACGCGGCCCAGAAGAGCTCGTAGGCGACCTAAGCTGTTGATTATAAAAATATTGTCGTTATTTCAAGCTCAATGCCAGCGAGCTATTCACTAGATATTGTTTTAGATTTTCTAACAAAAATTTTCGCCTGGAATGATTTCTCATATTTTTTCTTTCTTGGCAGCCACCATATTTCTAACGGTCTTCGTTTTATCTGATGTAGCATTGTGCCGCACCTACCGCAGGAAGCAGGTGTGCGAGTGTTGAGAAACTCATCGCGTTCTGTTGGGCCCAGCTATGGAGTTGGTTCAAGCAGGGAAGGAGAGCGGGAGAGCGAGTGGGGATATAGCCCGTTCTCCCGTATCTCTAATGCATTGGAAAGGGCGAGCTTTCAACATCCAGTCCCAGTTGGAGCCGCGCAGCTTCGCTCATCTTGCCGGGGTGCCACGGCGGCTCAAACACCACTTCCACATTGAGCTCCTTTACCGTAGGTAAATCTGAAATCTTGCGCTGGATATCTGACTTGAGCACGTCAGCCATGCCACATCCCGGCGCCGTCATCGTCATCTTGATGTCGATCCTGTTGCCCTCGGCTACCGGGGCGATCTGGCAGTCATAAATCAGCCCAAGATCTACCACGTTCACAGGGATCTCCGGATCGTAGACGGTTTTCAGCTTGTCCCAAACCAGCTTTTCGCTGAACTCCTGCGGGACATCGCTTGCAGCCGATGTTGGCGTCAGGCCAAGAGCGTCTACGTCTTTGGCATCCACCCGCACCATGTATCCGATATCGGTCATCACCGTGTAACTGCCGCCAAGCGCCTGCATCAGCCGCACCTTGGTCCCGGCAGAAAGACGATGAGGTATACCGCTGGGAATCTGCGTAGCGTCAACGTCGCGCGAGAGAACGATTTGTTCGTTCGATACCATGAAAGTTTATTCGGTTGAAACCGCTTCCTGCTCGCCCTTGAGTGCCGCTCGCAACGCATGCCATGCCAAAGTGGCGCACTTTACACGGAGCGGAAATTCGGAAACGCCGGCAAATACTGCAAGCTTGCCCAGTTCCTGTCCATCTCCGGCATGGCCGGTCACCAGATCGTGAAACTTGGTAAAAATGGCTTCCGCTTCAATCTCTGTTTTGCCTTTAAGCATCTGCGTCATCATTGAAGCCGAGGCTTTCGAGATAGCACAACCACTGCCCTGAAAACCAATATCGCTGATGGCGCCGTCTTTCACATCCACATAGACCGTGAAATGGTCACCACACAGCGGATTGAAACCTTCCGCCTTGTGGTTGGCGGTCTCAAGCACGCGGAAATTCTTTGGCTTCTTGCTGTGCTCCAGGATCACTTCCTGATAGAGATCGCGCAGCTCGCGAACGTCAGCCATTAACCCAGCACCTCGCGCACTTTGTGAATGCCGCGCACCAGCGCGTCAACTTCTTCGCGCGTGTTGTAGAGACCGAATGAAGCACGCGCCGTGGCGGGGATGTTGAAGCGCTGCATCACCGGCTGGGCACAGTGGTGGCCCGTGCGCACGGCAATGCCTTCGCTATCCAGGATGGTCCCGATGTCATGAGGATGGATCTCGTCCATGACAAAGGAGAGCACGCCGGCCTTTTCTTTGGCCGTTCCCACGAGGCGGACCCCTGGAGTCGCTTCCACGGATTTCGTGGCATAGGCCAGCAGATCAGCTTCATGCTGCTCAATCTGCTCCAGTCCCAAGCCGCTCAGGTATTCAAACGCAGCACCCAAGCCGATGGTGTCGGCGATATTCGGCGTGCCGGCTTCAAACTTATAAGGTAGCCGGTTGTAAACAGTTTTTTCAAATGTGACGGAGGCAATCATGTCACCGCCGCCCTGGTAGGGTGGCATCGCTTCCAGCAGACTGGTCTTGCCGTAAAGAATGCCAATTCCGGTAGGACCATAAATCTTGTGGCCGGAGAGGGCATAGAAGTCACAGTCAAGGTCCTGCACGTCCACCTGCATACGCGGTGCAGCCTGCGCTCCGTCCACCAAAACCGGAATGTTGTGAGCGTGCGCCATGCAATTCGTCCAGCAGCAGCTCGCCGCGGTCGTTGATAGGCGCCACCAGAAGCCGTGCGCCTTTTTCTTCGCAAAGGAGCTGCCAGGGCACAATATTGGAGTGGTGCTCCATGGCGGTGATCAGGACTTCATCGCCGTTGCCCACGTTCTTGCGCCCATAGCTCTGCGCCACCAAGTTGATGGCTTCTGTAGTGCCGCGGACAAAGATGATTCCTTTTGTGTCGGCGGCATTCAGGAACTTTTGCGCTGTGACGCGGACTCTTTCATAGGCTTCCGTCGCTCGCTCTGAAAGCGTGTGTACGCCACGATGAATATTGGAATTGTCGCGCCGATAGTAGTCTTCAATCGCCTTGATCACTGCCAATGGCTTTTGCGTGGTGGCAGCGTTATCCAGATAAACCAGCGGCTTGCCGTGCACGGTCTGATGCAGAATAGGGAAATCCTTACGGATCTTCTGTACGTCGTACGTTGAAGCCGCGTGGATTTTTTCGGGAAATTTGGCGACGGTGCTCATCTCACTTCCTCCCAATTCCGTTCCGCCCCTTCTGTTGATCGCGCGCCGGAATATCTGGCGGCTTCCGGAAGCCCGGCAACGACCAGTTTTTCCAGATGATCGCGCACCTGCGGCGAATTCATGCGGTCCAGGCACTCATTAGCAAATGCCAGCAACAGCACGTGGCGCGCCGCAGCCTCGGCAAGTCCGCGAGAGCGCAAGTAGAACAATGCGTTCTCATCAACCTGGCCGATCGTTGCACCGTGCGTGCACTTCACATCATCGGCATAAATCTCAAGCTGTGGCTTGGTATCTATCTGCGCGTCGTCCGAGAGCAACAGATTGCGGTTGGTCTGCTTGGCGTCAGTCTTCTGCGCATCTTTATGCACGATGATGCGCCCGTGAAATACGCCGTGCGATTGTCCGTTTAAAATGCCGTTGTAAAACTGCCGGCTGTCACAATGGGGGCTGGCATGCTCCACCAGCATGTAATTGTCCATATGTTGGCGTCCATTGGCCATGAACAGGCCATTGATCAGGCACTCGCTTCCCTCACCTGCCAGTACCGGATGCACGTTGTTACGCACCAGCGCTCCGCTCAAGAGCAAAGAGTGTGTGGCCACGTTGGCGCTCCGCCCCTGCTGGATGCGCAAAGTGGAGAAGTTGTAAGCCTGCTCGCCTTCACGCACGATCATGTAATGCGAGACATTCGCGTTGTCGCCCGCGACTAATTCCGTTGCGGCGTTGGAAAACGTGGTGCCCTCGCCCAGTGAAACATAGTCTTCAACCACTGTGACCTGGCTGCTTTCTTCCGCTACGATCAGGTTGCGCGGGTGGTTCATCATAGGCGCAGAGCCAGGGACAGTGACGTAGAGCACATAGATCGAGGTATCGACCACGACTCCACGAGGGACGTACACATAAACGCCATCTTCCAAAAATGCAGTGTTGAGTGAGGCAAAGGCATCCCGCTGGGTATTCAGGTACTTCCCCAGATGCTGTTCAACAGCCGCAGGATCATTTTTAAGCTGCCAGGCCAGGCTGCCGACGGTTACGCCTTTGGGCAGCGACGCCACGTTTGAAAGCTCATGCGAAAATAGCCCGTTCACAAAAACCAGACAACATGCGAACTGCGCCGTGCCGAATGGCTCCAATTGCTCCTTGTTTACTAAGTCGGAGCCAGCGAGCTGGAAAGGCGTGCTCGCAACTGCGGCAACGTTCGTAAAGCGCCAGTCCTCGTCATGCGTGGTAGGAAAACCGATTTCTGAGAAACGCGCAAAGGCGTCCTGTCGCAGCGATTGCAGCCAGCGCGGCTGTGCAGCGGCAGAGAGCTTGCTGAACAGATCGAAGATCTCCAGATATTTTTCCGGGGCCTGGGTTGCTGTAATCACGATTCGCTATTCCCTTTCGAATGTCTTACAAAAATAATCCGTCATTCCGACGGCCGCTTAGCGAAAGCGCCGCATTCGTCAGGCGCGAGTAGGCCGGAGGATCTTGCGTTTAGCCTACCGTCTCGAGCCTGCCAGCTCCGCTTCGGTCCAGCTGTAGCCCTTCTGTTCCAGTTCCAGCGCCAGCTCCGGCCCGCCGGACTTCACGATGCGTCCGTTCACCAGCACGTGGACGAAGTCAGGCACAATGTAGTCGAGCAGGCGTTGATAGTGCGTCACCAGGACCATAGCGCGGTCCTTGTTGCGCATGGCGTTCACTCCCTTGGCCACAATCTTCAGCGCGTCGATATCAAGACCGGAATCGGTTTCATCGAGCACTGCCAGCTTGGGCTCCAGAACGGCCAGCTGAACAATTTCATTGCGCTTCTTTTCGCCGCCGGAAAAGCCCTCATTCACGGGACGGTTCAGGAAACGCTCATCCATCTCCAGCAGGCGCATTTTTTCTTTAAGCAGCGGCAGAAAATCGATGGCATCCATTTCATCCTGCCCGCGATACTTAAGCACGGCGTTCAACGCCGCGCGCAAAAAGTACGCGTTGCTGATGCCGGGAATTTCCACTGGATACTGAAACGCCATGAACAGGCCTTCACAGGCGGCGTCTTCCGGCTTCATCTCCAGAAGATCTTTGCCGTCGAAGGTGATGGAGCCGGAAGTAACTACATAGCTCTCACGGCGCGCCAGCACCTGGGCCAGCGTGCTTTTGCCAGAACCGTTTGGTCCCATGATGGAATGCACTTCGCCGGGATTCACCGTCAGGTCGATTCCCTTCAGAATCTCGTTGCCATTCACGCTGGCATGTAAATTTTTAATTTCAAGCAGACTCATCTTTTATCCAACACTCCCCTCAAGACTGATGCTGAGCAGTTTCTGCGCTTCCACGGCAAACTCCATGGGCAGCTCTTTGAAGACCGCCTTGCAGAATCCGTTGATGATCATGCTAACGGCTTCTTCCTTGGAAATACCGCGCTGCTGCAAGTAAAAAATCTGGTCTTCACCGATCTTTGAAGTTGACGCCTCATGCTCCATGCGGGCGCTGGCGTTCTTGACCTCGATATACGGGAAGGTATGAGCTCCGCACTTGTCCCCGATCAAAAGCGAATCGCACTGCGTGTAATTGCGCGCGCCCGTTGCGCCTTTCAGAATCTTGATCATGCCGCGATAGGTGTTCTGGCCGTGACCGGCAGAGATGCCCTTGGACACCACCGTGCTTTTGGTGTTTTTGCCGATGTGGATCATCTTTGTGCCGGTATCGGCCTGCTGATAGTTGTTGGTCAGCGCTACGGAGTAAAACTCGCCGACGGAGTTATCACCCTGAAGGATGCAGCTGGGATACTTCCATGTGATGGCAGAGCCGGTTTCAACCTGCGTCCATGAGATTTTGGAATTCTTGCCCAGCGCCTTGCCGCGCTTGGTCACGAAGTTGTAGATGCCGCCTTTGCCTTCCTTATCACCCGGATACCAATTCTGAACGGTGGAGTACTTGATCGTCGCATTGTCATGCGCAATCAACTCAACCACGGCGGCGTGCAACTGGTTCTCATCGCGAATCGGCGCGGTGCAGCCTTCCAGATAGCTGACAGAAGCGCCTTCGTCGGCGATGATCAGCGTGCGCTCGAACTGTCCGGTATTCTGCGCATTGATGCGGAAATATGTTGATAGCTCCATGGGACACCGAACGCCCTTGGGCACGTAAACGAATGAGCCATCGCTGAAAACAGCGGAGTTCAACGTCGCAAAGAAATTATCAGAGTATGGAACAACAGACCCCAGATACTTTTTTACAAGTTCAGGATGGTTCTTTACCGCCTCAGAGAATGAACAAAAGATCACACCCGCCTCGGCCAGCTTGGCTTTGAACGTGGTGGCCACGGAAACGCTGTCAAACACCGCGTCCACCGCTACTCCGGCAAGCAGTTTCTGCTCATGCAGCGGAATGCCCAACTTGGCGTAGGTGTCCAGAATTTCCGGATCGACTTCATCCAGGCTCTTGAGTTCTTTCTTCTGTTTGGGCGCCGAGTAATAAGAGAGCGCCTGATAATCGATGGGCGGGTACTTCACATTTGCCCACTTCGGCTCTGCATGCTTCTGCTCTAGTTGCGCCCAGTAGCGATACGCCTTGAGCCGCCACTCCACCATGAAGTCCGGCTCCCCCTTCTTGAGGGCGATGGCCCGAACGACGTCTTCGTTCAGTCCCGGAGGAAGGCGGTCTTCGTCGATGGACGTTATGAATCCCCACTTGTACTCCTGCTGTGTGAGGTCATTAATCTGATTGACTGTGCTGCTCATCTCACTCCTTCCGCAACGCTGGTCGCGGGCTTAATCGATGCAACTAATTCGTGGTCGTGCTTGCGCTCATGGTGCGCCATCTCATGGTTCAGGTCAGATAAGGTCACGTGTTCCAGCGCGTCGCGCAGAGCGTCGCCGATAATCTGCGAGTTGCTCATAATCGCGCAAGAGCGCTCCATATTGCATAGACCTTTGACCACGCTGCATTCGGTAAAGCCGATTGGCCCTTCCAGTGCCAGGATGATTTCGGCCACTGTGATCGAACGGGCCTCGCGGGCCAGGTTGTATCCGCCGTTCACGCCGCGATGCGAACTCAAAAGTCGATGCTCAGAGAGCTGCCGCAAAAGCTTGCCGACCGTCGGCAAGGGCAACCGGGTCTCTTTGGCCAGGCTGCGCGCGGTATGCGGTGTCTCTTCCGGGCTGCGCGCCACGTGCGCCATCAGAACAATGCCGTAATCCGTCAATTTGTTGAGTCTGAACATCGCTTTTTCCGCGCACTCAGCCACACAGGCCAGCGGGTGAATACAATACCAATCCAGTATTATTTTATCGTTTGGGAGGAAGGAATACAAGACCAAACCGGTATTGATTCAGAGAAGGGCTGCATGCCACCCGGACAATTACCGAATTTGGCGGAAATCACTCATATTTTGATCTTCTTTGGCGTTTGTAATCGTATTTCTCATCATAGTCGATCTTGCCGAAAAGTTCGATTATCCGCATTTGCTTCCGCTTCCGGATGTATTCATCCAAGGCTGCTCTAATGGCCTCCTTTTTGGTGCAATGCCGTCCTAGTTTCCGCGCTTCCGCAACCAGATCGTCGATGGGTGAACTTTTCGTTCATAGAGCAGATCTGCTTATATCGGTCTACACTCTTGAGTGTCGAAGAGCAAGTATAGATTTCCCTCTTGAAGTCGACTTGCAGCGAGAGGAGGTACTAATGACTGGTAAATTCAGTGGCAAAGTAGCCCTTGTTACCGGCGGCACCGGCGGATTGGGCCGCGCAGTAACGCTCGCCCTGCTGCATGACGGCGCTTCGGTAATCGCCACTTATATCAAGAAAGACGAAGCCGATGCGCTACGCGACGCCGTGGGTCCGCATGCCAACCTTGAGCTGCTGCCGCTTGATGCCACCGATGAAGCCGCGTGCCGCGCTTTGGTGGATGGGATCACTGCTCGTCACGGCCATCTCGATATTCTGGTGAACGCGATTGGCGGTTACGCCGGCGGGAAGCCATTGTGGGAAACCGAGCCGACGACCTACCAGCTCATGCTGACCTTGAATCTGCACGCAGGTTTCAACTTGACCCGCACAGTGGTCCCGGCAATGCTGCGGCAGAAGAGCGGCGCAATCGTAAATATCGCTTCCAAAGCGGCGGTGGACCATGCCGCCGGCGCTGGAGCTTATGCGGCTTCAAAGGCCGCAACCCTTGCCATGTTTGATTGCCTGGCTCAGGATGTTAAAGGAACTGGAATCCGGGTGAATTCAGTGCTGCCCAGCATTATCGACACGGAGCCCAATCGCAAAGCCATGCCAACCGCTGATTTTTCCAAGTGGCCGAAGTCGGAAGAGATCGCACAGGTCATTCTGTTTCTGTGCAGCGCGGAGGCCAAACTCATCCATGGCGCGGCCATTCCGGTATACGGAGAGAGCTGAAAACGCAGCGGCGATCCCGTGCATATGCACCGTTAAGAACTGTTAACACATCTTCGCGAATCTTCAGACGCTGAATCTCGCATTGAATAATATAATTTGAACTCGAATCTTCGCACGCTGCCTTTGCGTCAATATCCAAATGGTTGCAGGGCCGTGCGAATCTGAAGTCAACTTGAATCCGGCTCATTCCAAAAAGGACTTAGCAGATGTGGATTGTTCGTCTTGCATTACAAAGGCCGTACACCTTCATTGTTATGGCCTTGCTGATCCTCATCCTGAGTCCGATCGTTATTCTGCGAACGCCGGTCGATATTTTTCCTGAAATAAATATTCCTGTCATTAGCATCATCTGGCAGTTCCAGGGCATGTCTGCCCAGGAGATGGCGGACCGCATCGTCAGCAATACTGAGCGCGGGTTGACCACTACGGTCAATGACATCGAGCACACGGAAACACAGGCCATGGACGGCCGCGCCATCACCAAGGTCTTTTTTCATCCCACAGCCAACCTGCAAACCGCGCTTTCGCAGGTAACAGCTATTTCACAAACGGCAGTACGACAGCTGCCCCAGGGAACCAATCCTCCACTCATCATTGTTTATTCCGCCTCCAGCGTGCCGATCGTGCAGATCGGCATCAGCAGCAAGACCCTTCCTGAGCAGGCGTTGAACGATCTCTCGGTGAACTTCATCCGTCCGCAAATGACAACAGTACCGGGCGCGGCCATTCCCTTTCCTTATGGCGGCAAGCAGCGCGTGGTGGCGGTGGACCTTGATTCCGCCGCCTTACAGGGCAAAAAGCTCACCCCAGTTGACGTGGTGAACGCGATCAGCGCCCAGAACCTGATCCTTCCCTCGGGTACGGCCAAGATCGGCGCTTTGCAATACCAGGTCTCGATGAACGGCAGTCCGGACACGATTGCGGAAATCAATGCCCTACCCGTAAAGACCCAGAACGGCGCCACCACCTATATCCGTGATGTGGCGCAGGTGCGCGACGGTTTCTCGCCCCAGACCAACGTGGTGCGCGCCGACGGCCTGCGCGGCACGCTGCTGACCGTGATGAAAAACGGCGGGGCCTCCACACTCGATATCGTCAAAAACATCAAGGAAACGCTCCAGCGCGTTGCTCCCACCTTGCCGGAGGGCGTGGATATAAGAGCGCTTTTTGATCAATCGCTGTTCGTACGCGCTTCCATTGACGGTGTGCTGCGCGAAGCCTTCATCGCCGCCTGCCTCACCGGGCTCATGATTCTCCTGTTCCTGGGAAACTGGCGCAATACCTTGATTATCGCTGTCTCCATTCCGCTTTCGATTCTCTGCTCGATCATTGTCCTGAGCGCCCTGGGGGAGAGCCTCAACATCATGACCCTGGGAGGACTGGCGCTGGCCGTCGGTATCCTGGTGGATGACGCCACCGTCACAATTGAGAACATCGATCGTCATCTGGCCATGGGTAAACCGCTCACGCCGGCCATTCTGGATGGCGCTTCGCAGATCGCGGTGCCCGCATTTGTTTCCACTCTTTGCATCTGCATTGTTTTTGTGCCCATGTTCTTTCTGACCGGCACGGCAAAGTTTCTGTTTGTTCCGCTGGCGGAAGCTGTGGTTTTTGCCATGATGGCGTCTTACCTGCTCTCACGCACACTGGTTCCCACATTGGTAATGTACCTGCTGAAGAACCATGAGCATGAAGACAAGTTCAGGGCCGGCACGGGGTTCTTTGCTCCCCTCAAACGCCTTCAGATCTGGTTTGAACGACGTTTTGAGCAGCTACGCGACGCCTACCATCGCACGCTGCGCTCAGCCATGGACCACCGTGGGCTGTTCGTTACGTGCTTCCTTGCGTTCTGCATCCTTTCTCTGGGATTGGTCTTCTTCCTGGGCGAGGATTTCTTCCCCAGCGTGGATGCCGGCATCTTCCGCATGCACGTGCGCGGGCGCGCCGGGCTGAGGATCGAAGAGACGGCACGGCTTTGCGACGAAATCGAAAATTATGTTCGGACCAAGATTCCCAAGGATGAGCTGGTCACCGTTTTGGACAACATCGGGCTGCCCTACAGTTCCATCAATAACTCTTACAGCACTTCCGGCAGCATCGGAACATCGGACGCCGAGATCCTGTTTTCTCTCAACCAGGAAAAGCATCACCCTACCGAAGACTATGTGAAACAGCTGCGCGAAGACCTGCCCCGGCACTTTCCCGGGGTTGAATTCTTCTTCCAGCCGGCGGACATTGTCACGCAGATCCTGAACTTTGGCCTTCCCTCACCCATTGACATTCAGTTTGTGGGCAAGAACCAGGCGCAAAACTACCAGTTGGCCCAGGAGATGGCCAATCAGCTGCGTCACGTCCCCGGCGCCACCGACGTGCATGTGCAGCAGCTCATCAATTCGCCGGCGCTCAGGCTCAACGTGGACCGCAGCCGCGCACAGCAGGTGGGTTTGCAACAGCGCGACGTGGCTCAGAACCTGCTGGTCTCATTGAGCGGTAGCTTTCAGACCGTGCCCACCTTCTGGCTGAACCGTGAAAATGGCGTTACCTATAACGTCGCCGTACAGACGCCGGAGTACCGCGTGGATTCCCTCCAGGCCCTGATGAACACGCCCATCACCGCGGTCGGAGCTCCTGCTCCCCAGGTGCTCGGAAATCTGGCCACCGTCACGCCGGCTGTGACTCCGGCCGTGGTTTCGCATTACAACATCCAGTCTGTAATAGACATTTACGCCAACGTGCAGGGGCGCGACCTGGGCGGGGTGGCGCGGGACACGCGAAAGATCGTTGCCGACTCGGCATTGGGCTGGTCATGTCGATTGTGCTGGTTTATCTGCTGATTGTGGTCAACTTTCAATCGTGGCTCGATCCTTTCATTATTATTACGGCGCTTCCCGGCGCATTGGCTGGGATCGTCTGGATGCTATTGTTGACTCACACTACCCTCAACGTGCCGTCGCTGACCGGCTCGGTGATGTGCATGGGAGTGGCCACGGCCAATAGCATTCTGGTAATTTCATTCGCGCGCGAACGCATGCGTGAAGGGCTGACGGCCTGGGATGCGGCGATGGAAGCGGGTTACACGCGTATGCGGCCCGTGATCATGACCGCGCTGGCCATGATTATCGGCATGGTGCCTATGGCGCTGGGAATGGGCGAAGGCGGGGAACAAAACGCTCCCCTGGGGCGCGCCGTGATCGGAGGGCTGGTATTTGCCACCGTAGCTACCTTGCTCTTTGTGCCTGTGATCTTCAGTATGATTCACGGACGCAGAGAAGCAAAAACGGCGAAGAAAGCTGACTCCCAGCAAGAAGTTTATTCCGGGACCTAAACAGAAACAGAATATGACACAGATTACAGAACAAAAAAGACCCGAACCGGCAACCGGCGGCATGCCACAGAGAACGGACCAGACGCCACCAGCCAGAAAAAGTGGCCTGCTTGCAGCTGCCGGCCCAGCTCCAGGCGTACGTTGAGTCTGCAATCTATGCGCGAACCAATGGCTATTTGCTGCGTTGGAACAAAGACATTGGCAGCAAGGTAAAAAAAGGAGAACTGCTGGCGGAGATCGACACGCCTGAAGTTGACCAGGAGCTCTCACAGGCGAAGGCGGCGCAGCAGCAAACTGAAGCGCAATTGCAGTTGGCAAAATCCACGGCGGAACGGTGGGCCAATCTGCGCAAGACGGATTCGGTTTCCCAGCAGGAAGCCGACCAGCAAGCCAGCGCTTACTCACAGGCCACCGCCAATACTGCGGCGGCAGGGGCCAATGTCCGCCGTTTGCAGCAGCTTGAATCGTTCAAGCACGTGTATTCGCCTATCTCAGGCGTAATTACGCGGCGCAACACAGATGTGGGTGCGCTGATCACCGCCGGCAGCTCGGGCACAGGCAAGGAACTTTTTGATGTTGCGCAGGTTGATCCTTTACGCGTCTTTGTTAGCGTTCCCCAGACCAACGCTCCTTCCATCCGCGCAGGATTGCCGGCCTATATCGAGTTGCGCGAATATCCCGGCCAGAAATTTAGCGGCAAAGTGGTCCGCACCGCCGATTCCATTGATCCGGCAACGCGTACCCTGCTTACCGAAATCGATGTGCCCAACCCCGATCGACACCTCCTGCCCGGCTCGTACGCTGAAGTTCACTTCGCCGTCCCTGTGCAGATCACGCGTTTGTCGATTCCCGTGAATGCGCTGCTCTTCCGCCCGGAAGGCCCACGGGTGGCAGTGGTGGGCTCAGATCACAAAGTCCATCTAAAGGCGATCAGCATTGGCCGCGACTACGGCACAAAAGTGGAGATCCTTGGCGGCCTTGATCCGAATGATCAGATTGTGGTGAACCCGGCAGACTCGCTGGAAGACGGGCAGGAAGTGAACATCAAGGCCGGAGGCGGAGCGCAATCGTGAGTCTTGGTTTGGTTCGCATCGCTAGCTGCGCAGCCTTCTTGTTCTTCTTCCTCGTCGCAGGATGTGCCGTAGGGCCGAATTATCACCGGCCTGACGTAGCTAAAGCCCCTGCCTGGAAAGAACAACCTCCATGGCGCGCTGCCGATCCCAAAGACTCCATCCCCAAGGGCGACTGGTGGACTACTTTCGTCGACAGCGAGCTAAGCCAGTATGAGGCGCAGGCGCTCAAGGCCAACCAGACCATTGAGATTGCCCGCAACCAGTTGGAGCAGGCGCGTGCTTCAGCGCGAATCATCCAGTCCGGGCTGTTTCCGCACCTGGTGGCCGGGGCCTCCGCGCAACGGTCACAAACTTCGGCCGGCAAGCCTACCACGACCGGTATTCCGCTGACAGCTCCCTCGACTTCCAACGACTTTCTGATTCCCTTCAACCTGACCTGGGAACCGGACGTTTTTGGCGGGATCAGGCGCAGCGTGGAGTCCGCGAACGCCACTTATCAAGCCTCTGCGGCCGGACTGGAAAATGTTCGTCTGGTGATTACCTCAGAGCTGGCAGTGGACTACTTTTCCCTGCGCGAACTGGATGCCGAGATCGCGGTGGTCAATGCCTCCGTGGAATATCAGGCAAAGTCGCTGCAGTTGGTGCGGAACCGCCACGAAGGCGGCATCGCGTCCGGGTTGGACGTCGCCCAACAGGAAACATTGTTAAACTCAACTCGCACGCAGGCCACTCTTTTGCGCCGGCAACGCGCACAGTTTGAGCATGCCATCGCCGCTCTGGTCGGAGTGCCGGCTTCAAGCTTCACCGTGCCGGTGAAACCCCTGGCTCTGGCGCCACCCGCAGTCCCAATTGGCGTTCCCTCTGATGTTCTGGAGCGCCGGCCGGATGTTGCCCAGTCTGAACGGCAGATGGCCGCGGAGAATGCCCAGATCGGTGTCGCCAAAAGCGCATATTTTCCCGGCATCAACATCTCCGCCAGCGGGGGCTTTGAGAGCAGCGCTATCGGCAAGATTGTCAGCGCCTCCACGGGATTCTGGGTTGTGGGCACCAACGTAGCCGAAACAGTCATCAGCAGCGGGCGACGGCGCGCCCAGGTGGATTTTGCCAAATCGGGCTATCGGGCGTCGGTGGCAAACTACCGCCAAACAGTGCTCACGGCCGTCCAGGAAGTCGAAGATTCTCTTTCCGGGTTGAGTGTGCTGGCTGAAGCGGCGCAGACCCAACAGCAAGCCGTGGAAGCGTCCCAGCGGGCATTAAAAATCGCCAATGACCGGTACACCGGCGGCCTTGTCACCTACCTTGATGTGATCAACGCGCAGGAAACTTATCTGGATGCGCAACGCCTGGCCACGCAGATCCTCGGCCAGCGTCTGGTTACTTCAGTGAGTCTGGTGAAGGCACTGGGCGGCGGCTGGGATTCTTCCAGCCTGCAAGCCGTCCGCGTGAAAGCTACGGTAAAGCAGGCCCTTGAGCCGTGATGGAACAATCGGCAGTCAGCGCTGCTGAGAAGGTGCGGACTTTCGCCCATAGGTTGCTGCCGTGGCACCGTAGAATGCCAGTGATGGGCAGAAAGCACCCTGTTGCTTCGGTCAGGTCGCTCGCTATAAGACCGCGCTTCTATGCCGTCGCGTTCTCAGTCTGGCGCTTCTGTGCACTCCTTTTCATCGCCTTCCTGGCGTGCGCCGGAGCCGAGGCGCAGCCCGCCCCAACCCCCGCGACAACCGAGCAACTTGAACTAATCGCGCGCGCAACAGAGCACGAACTGCAGGCGCTGGAAAATCCGGTCCCGTTCCGCTATCAGGAACGATTGCAGTGGTCTTGGGGAACGGAAACGCGTTCCGTGATTGAGACCTCGGAAGGCCGGGCGGACCGTGTTGTGCAGTTTGCCGACGAGCCGCTTTCATCGGAGCAGCAGGCCAAACAGGAGCGCCGGTTGAAGAAGCTTTTGTCCGACCATGATGCCGTGAAGAACGAGCTGCAGGACCAGAAAGCCGAGACGCAACGGCGGATTAGGATGGTCAAGGCCTTTCCTCGGGCATTTTTCTTTGGTTTTGTTGGGCGCGAAAATGGTTTGCTACGCTTTGAGTTCCGCCCTAACCCGGAATTCTCTCCCAAAGACCGGGAAACTCAGATGTACCGCGGAATGGAAGGAAAAGTGTGGGTGGAACCGGTCCAAGAGCGCATCGTTCAGGTGCAGGGCAAGCTGGTGAAAGATGTTTCCTTTGGCTGGGGGATCGTCGGGCGACTGAGCAAAGGCGGCATCTATGAAATTTCCCAGACCCAGTTGTCGCCGGGCATATGGCGCATCACTACCTTGAATGTTGACGTTAAAGGAAGAATGTTTTTTCTGAACTCCTTCCGGTTCATGCGCCGGGAGAGCAATTCACACTTTCGACCCGTTTCGGCTTCGCTTACCTATCCGGCAGCCATACAGACCCTGCTAGCCGATCCTCTTCTGCCGGAAAAGAATCATGTTTCCAGTCCGTCGGCTCCTACCCGTTCGTCCGATCAACATCATTCTGCGAGATAGCCTTGCTTTACGCGCGTCATTCCCTATTCCCATCGATCGAGCATAACTTCCAACTTTTGGAGCATGCGCGAAAAACTATTTCGAGAGGATGAGGAGCAAAAACCCCTCTGCTTGCATCCAAATAGGTGAATGGTAAAACGTTACTCACTTATGGCTGCTGGATGGGCCCTGCTCCCGTTGGGCGTAGTGGGACTGTTTCTACCCGTTCTTCCAGGTGTGCTGTTCCTGATTATCGGCTTGTCCATTCTTTCGGTGGAATATGAATGGGCACGGCGCTGGATGACCGCGTTACGTTCCCGTTTCCCCGGCACCGACAAGAAGCTCCAGGGAATTATTCCCCGTCTCTAAGGTAGCCTCTATTCCGCGAAGACTTTGATCCAAATTCTCGCCTTTATGCTTGTCTGAAGCGTTGGCGCCTTGTCCGTTGCTCCTTCCAGGATCTGGCACACTCCCAACCTGGCACTGCATTTTTCCTGCCGCCCCGTGTGAAACAAGATCATCTCTGGGTGCGAGACATCCTCGCGCTTGGCTCGCGCGAAATGCTGGTTTGGGGCCCGATCTTCCGCCAGGTGCAGGAAGACCGGGATTCAAGAGCGTCTCCGAACCATGGCACAATAGGTACTATGGTCCAGGGACAGGCGCGGCAATTGCCGCAAGCCATCGCCGATCTGGCGGGGCAAGTCGCGGAAGCGGCAGATAGAATTCGGCAGTCGGTGACTGAGACTCCGGTTGAGCAGATTGCCGGATTGACGCCTGGTGCCGGCGTTGATGTCATCTTCAAACTGGAAAACCTTCAGCAGACAGGCTCATTCAAGCTTCGCGGCGCCAGCAACAAGATTCTTTCTCTCACGTCCGAACAGGCTTCGCGCGGCGTGATTGCCGCTTCCAACGGCAATCACGGGCTGGGGGTGGCCGCGGCTGCCCAGCGTGCTGGCATTTCCGCTTGGGTCTACGTCTCGTCGCATGTATCGCCCTCCAAGGCCAAGCGCATAGAAGACTACGGCGCGCACATCCAGCGTGCCGGAGATGATCCGCTTGAGGCTGAACTGGCTGGGCGTGCCGCTGCCAATGCGCAAGGCAAGGTTTTTATCTCCCCGTATAACGACGAGCAAGTCATGGCTGGTCAGGGCACCATCGCCGTTGAATTGTTACGGCAAGTTCCACCGATTGATGCCCTGTTCGTGGCGGTAGGCGGGGGTGGCCTTATTGGCGGCATTGGAGCCTATATGAAACATGCTTCGCCTGCCACGGAGGTCGTCGGATGCTGGCCGGAGAATTCACGCGTACTGCTGGAATCGATCAAGGCTGGACACATCCTGGATGTTCCCGAACAACCCACGCTCTCTGAAAGTACCGCCGGCGGCCTGGAACCTGGCTCCGTAACGTTGGACATTTGCGCTCGAGTGATTGACCGTTCCGTGCTCGTTTCAGAGAACGAAATTCTTGACGCGATGCGAAAAGTGCGCGCGCTCCGAGGCTGGGTCATCGAAGGCGCGGCTGCCGTCGCCGTAGCTGCGTTCATCAAAGAGGCGCAACATTATCGTGGAAAACGAGCGGCAGTCGTGATCTGTGGCGGTAACGTCTCAGAGAAAGTGCTGGCCGAACTCGGCTGAGTCCGTCCGAATCATTCCGCCTGGAGCTCTTGCAGGACTCCATAGTTTCAAGTCTGATGAGCATGCAACGGCGATTTCCCGTCACTTTGCGAAACTGGGAGCCGTGACTAACGTCTCCCGCAAGACAGCCTCATACAATTCTTCAAACTCTGTCACATACCTCGGAAGCGAAAATACTTCGTGGGCCCGCCGCCTACCGGCTTCTCCCATGCTCATGCGCTTTTGCGGATCTGCCAGCAACACCTCAAGTGCCTGGGCCATCGCGGAAGCATCTGAAGGTGGGACAAGAAACCCGGTTTCACCGCTCACGACCGTTTCCGAAGGGCCTCCGGGCGCGGTCGCGACTACCGGCTTACCCGATGCCATCGCTTCAATCACCACGAGCCCGAATGGCTCGGGCAAAATCGAGGGCAGGGCAAAGATATCGAAAGCAGCAAAGACGTCCGGCATGTCAGCACGAAAATCGTTGATCGTAAATTTATTTTCGAGTCCGGCATCGCGCACTTCTTTGCGAAACCGGTCCATATAAAACTTCTCGGTATCGAATACTCCGCCCACTGCGGCGAACTTTGCCTGCGGATGCCACTCAGCAATGAGCTTGGCGGCCTGCACAAACACGGACTGCCCTTTCCAGCGCGTCACGCGGCCCGCCATCCCAATCAGCACCTCGTCGTCCCTTACGCCCCATTCTGCCCGTACCCGTGTTCTTCCTTTGGCATTGAGGAACGGCTCCACGTCAATCGCTCCGCGCACAAACGTGAAGCGGTCTGCAAACTTCGCGGCGTCCTTGAGCATGTGGTCCCGCACCGCCTGTGACACGGTAACGACTCGGATGGAGAAGCGCGGAATCATGTAATGCAGTGCGTTGCGAACTGTGACCGGTTCCACCATCAACTCGTGAATGCTCCAAACGTGGGGTACGCCGGTAAGCCGCGCGGCCAGTGGGCTGGCAAGAATGGTGTTGGTATTGGTATGGACGAGCGCAATGTTACGTTTACGGATGAGACGAACAAGCTGCCGAACTCCTGCCAGCACCTCAACGCTGAATCGCGGCAGCTTGTGCAGCTTGAAGTACTTGCGCCGCAAAACACCTAAGGGAATAAAACAGCATTCAATATTCAGCTTCTCCAGCTCTGGAGAAAGCCGGTTGATATGCCGGGTGTCAGTGGGCAACACAACAATCGGAACAAAGCGGCTGCGATCAAGACGGCTGAGCAGCTCAAGCAGAACTTTTTCTGCACCATAAAAGTCATTGTTATTGTGGACGACCAGGATGTTTTGGGGCGAAGCCATTGATCGAATCCGGGGAGCTCAACGACCATCATAAATTACAAGGATGGCAGGAGATTATGCGTGGCTCAGAATGCCCTGCTCACGTTGCGCCAGATACGTTTCCAGCCCCTCTTTCCAGTGCGTAAAAATGTTGAGCGACTTGCTCTTCAGTGCCTTGTTTTCCAGTACAGAATATTTCGGCCGCTGCACCTTTGCCGGAAACTCTCCCGGACGCGCCGGCTCCAGGGCAATCCTGGTTTTTGTGAGTTCGAAGATCGTCGCGGCAAATTCAAACCACGAACAACTGCCTTCCGCGGTCGCATGGTAGAGACCGTAATCTGACGAGCGGCCCAGCGACACCAATTGCCGCGCTATCTGGGCGGTGGGAGTTGGAGTTACAAATTCGTTATCCACTACCCTTAATTCTTTCCGCTCCTGTGAGAGCTTGAGCATGAGCTCGATAAAGTTCAATCCGCCCTTTGCCCGGCATGGATTTGCTCCATAAATAGCGGAGGTGCGGACAATAAAATGGCGCGGGTTGGTGCAGCGCACAAAGAATTCACCTGAGAGTTTGGTATTGCCATATACGTTCAGCGGCACAGGCATGTCCTCTTCAACATAAGGCGAATTTTTCCGGCCATCGAATACGTAGTCCGTGCTGATGTGAAGGAGTGTAGCGCCGGCCTCTTTCGTGATCTGGGCCAGATTTCGCGCACCGATCGCGTTAATGGCAAAGGCCAGGGCCGGCTCAGCCTCACATTTTTCCACGTGATGGAAGGCTGATGTATTTACCACTATCTCAGGCTTCAACTCTTTCAGCGATTCTCGAACAGATTCCAAAGAGGAGACTTCGACATCCTGATGCGTGAGACTTGTAACCGCGTGGCCCTCTTCAGCAAAAGCCCGCGTAACATCATGGCCAAGCTGGCCGTTTCCTCCAATCACTACTACTTTCACGGCCTTGCCCCAACGGGGTTCGCCACCAACTTTGAGCGCTCACTCTCATCCAGACCTTTGAATACCTGGATGTTGTAATAGTTGGGGTTGTCCCAGTCCTTGCATTTGGACATATTTTCGATCAGGTTGCGGACGATTGTCTTGACGTTGTGATGCGGATGGAAGCTCAAAATGTTTTTCGCCCGTTCAATCGCCACCTTGTAATTGCGGATGTCCTGAATATGGGCGATGTCCAGAGCCGGGCTGCCTCCCGTCTCTTCATGGATTGTGGTCTTCACCAGATCGGCAACTTCTCCGACCGTGTGATTGCCGGAGGCGATATTGAATATCCCGGAGAGTGACTGGTTGGCTTCCACCGCCCTGATGTAGGCCATGGCGGCATCGTCAATACTCAGTATGGGACGCCATGTGGCGGGATTGTTGACGCGAATCACGCCGTCTTTCATGGCGCACTTGAACATGGTGTTGATGATCAGGTCGAACCGCATCCGTGGACTGTAACCAGACACTGTGCCCTTGCGCAGCGCGATGACGGAAAAGTCGGTATCGATCAACTGCATGACCGCCTGCTCGCCCTGGAGCTTGGAAATGCCATACGGATAAGACGAGGATACGGGGCGGTCCTCATCGAAGAGCTCGTTCTCAGTGTAACCATAGACCGAACAGGAGCTGGCGTAAATGTAGCGTCGCACCTTGGCCTGTTTGGCGATGTAGCAGAGATAGGCAGGCGCCGCCGCGTTGAAAATGAAATTCTTGCTGGGTGAAAACTCCGCCATGGGATCGTTCGAGAGGCCGGCGAGGAAAATCACCTGATCATAGTTTTTTAGATCGCTTACCTGCAGATCGAACAGGTCACGGTTGATGATGCGGACTTCAGCCGGAAGCGCATTCCCAAACCAGAAAAGGTCGACGACATCCACGTCGTATCCCCGTTCCAGCAGCTTGGGTATTAAAGCAGAACCAACATATCCGGCTCCTCCCGCTACGAGAATCCGCATAAGCCTCCTAAAAATGCTAATCAGACTGGCTTTAGGTTATTTCATCCGGAATGATGGGCGCAAGCTGGCGTGTGGCTCGGCACCTTTGGCGTTATCCTACTGCCAGCCAAATCGACAGGAACTCTGGTAACTTTTTATGGTTTTAAGGAGGCAACGGCTCAAGGAAAACAGCACCGCATTCGCGCCGGGACACGAGTAGACTAACGCACCATCACTTGATCTTCCGCTTCGCGAACGCTGGAGTGGACGCGTGTGGGGTCTTCGCCCTCAACCAGTTGATAGAACAGCTCTTCATATTGGTCCACGATCCGGTCCCAGTTGTAGAACGTGCGGATTCTTTCCGGCGCTCGCCGGCGAAGATCTTCGGCCACCTCCGGCCGGCCTTCAATCAATTGAACCTTGGCGGCAAGCTCGGCTGCATCCCGAAACAACAACCCATGGCCCGCAAGGACTTCCGCATTAAACGGATTGTCGTGCGCCAGAATGCAGTTGCCAAAGCCCAGCGCCTTCAGAAGGGCGGGATTGGTGCCGCCCATCATGTGTCCATGGATGTAAGCATAGGAATTGCAGTGCAGCTCTTTGATGTGCTCGATGCTGTTCACATGGCCCAGGAAGCGCACCCTGCCGCCTGCGTTTTGTTTGAGATCGTCGATGAATCCACTGCGGTAATTTGCGTCACCGGCGATGGCCAGAAAGCGTTTCGTTGGAGCCTGCTTAAAGCCTTCCACAATCAGCGCGGCGTTGTTTTCCGGCACCAGCCGGCTGGCGATCAAATAATAGTTTCCCGGTTCCAGCCCATATTGACGAACAATCTGCGGGTTGCATGAGCTCTCGATATTGCCGCCATAGGCAATGCAGGCCGAGGGCGTCTTGAACTCATCGAGGTAGAGCT
>WNGG01002773.1_pt1 | contig 23565 bp, 20 predicted proteins | sample 5400661 | NCBI WGS metagenome assembly WNGG01 (sample SAMN13153372, study PRJNA577476) | soil metagenome | isolation source: 100 cm soil or saprolite under Garry oak tree replicate 1 | place: USA:California | collected 2016-06-15
CACACGTGGCACGCGGGCCGGTCGGCGACGAGACCATTGCTGCCGGACACATCGCGTTACCTGCGCCTTTTCGAGTGGTTCCATCACATGGCGACCTTGGCACTCCCGTTGCTGTACTAGGCGATAGCGCTCTTTCCGATAAAGGCAAACCAGTCGTGAGACTGGGACGCAAAGCCACGGGCCTGGGAATGGCTCTCAGGTAGCCGGGTTGCCGAAGAAGGAGAGGCGGGGCTTCAGTCCCCCTCCGGAGAGAGTCACAACTCTTACGAGGAGGGACTGTCATGCGGACGGTCTGGAACGTCACCACGACCCTCGATGCATTCCCGTGGCGCATGCGCCATGCGGCCGTGCCGACGAAGGACGAGGTCGTCCACGCGATTCATCGAATGCTGGAAGCACTGACCAGCGTTCGCGCGCCGCAGAAGCGGACTCCCAACGAAGGCGTCTCGAGCTTCAACACGCTGCTCCAACAGGCGAAGGAGGAGTTTCGGGGTTCCGACACGCTCCGACTCATCGAGCCGCTGGGGCGGGATGCCTCAGCCGCCCTCATCGCCGTGAGGCTCTCCATGGTGAAGCGAACCGTCGACGCCGAGCTGGCGCGATCGACCGAGGACGCTTCCTGATCGCGACCCCGTTTTCGCAGTGTATTTCGGGCGCCGAGGCGAGATAAGCTCGAAGTACCCTGATCCGCCTCGGGGCCCGACGTCCGGTAGGCGGCGCGCTCCGCACGCACCCGGGACGGGCGATGCCGTCGATCCTGCCGGCAGTCAGGCCGAGTCGGCTCCGTGCTTCACTCGACGCCTCCGTCGCTGAGGGCGCCGCCGCAGAGGTGTTCGGTGCCTGCGCCGGCGGCGCGGTCCTCACCGGTTGGGCGCTCTTTCTCGGAGCGAGCCCGGTCGTCATCGGACTTCTCGGCGCTCTTCCGCTCGCCGCGCAGATGGTCCAGGTGCCCGCCGCCTGGCTCACGCAGCGAATCGGCGCCAGGCCGCTCGCCATCGTTTCGATCGGCGCGGCGCGCCTCGCCTGGCTGCCGCTGGTCGCCGTGCCGTTCCTTCACCTCGCCCCGGCCACCGCGCTCATGGTCTTCATCGGTGTCGTGGCGCTGGCGGCCGTCCTGGGCGTCGTCGGCAACAACGCCTGGACGGCGTGGATGGGCGACCTGGTTCCCGGTCCCGTCCGCGGACGCTTCCTTGCCCGCCGCATGGTCTATCTGAACGTCGCGGGCACCGTCGCGTCGCTCGCCGCCGGATGTGCGCTCGACGCGTTCGCGCCGCGCGGCTGGAAAGGCGAAACGCTGGGCGTGCTCGCGGCCGTCGCCTGCGTGGCGGGGATCGTGAGCATCCGGCTCATGCTCGCGCAGCAGAGTCCTCGTCGCCGGGACGACACCGCACCCGACTGGGGCGACGTGGCTCGCGCGGTGCGCGAGCCTCAGACGCGTCCGCTGCTCGGGTATCTCCTCGGCTGGAACGCCGCGGTCGGAATCTCGGCGGGCTTCTTCTCGTTCCACATGCTCGCCAACCTCGAGATGGCGTTCACGCTCGTGGCCGCGCACGCGATCATCGTGGCGGCGCTCCGCATCGTCTCGGCTCCGGCGTGTGGCCGCCTCGTCGACACGTTCGGCGCGCGTCCGGTCCTCGTCGTCTGCTCCTTCGGTATCTCGGTCGTCCCCCTGATCTGGCTCTTCGTGACGCCCGACCGGCTGTGGCCGATCGCCGTCGAAGCGGTCGTCTCCGGCATCCTGTGGGGCGGGCACGGCATCGCCGCGTTCGATCTATCGATCGGAGTGTCCCCGCGGCGTGGCCGTCCGTTCTACCTGGGCGCGTTCGCGACCGCCGGTGGGCTGGGCTTCGCCGTGTCCTCGACGCTCGCGGGCCTCCTCGCCGCTGCGCTGTCGAGTCCGCTCCACGTGCTCGGCTCCTCGTGGAGCGACATGCACGTGCTGTTCCTGCTCTCCGCGATCGGCCGAGCCGGCGCCGCGGCTCTCGCGCTCCGAATCGACGAGCCCGCGGCGCGGAGCGTGCCCGAGCTCACGCGCGCGCTGATGGGCATCGCGCGTCGATCCGCTCGGCTGTCGCGGGCGGGAGCCGCCGAAGTCTCATCGGGGTGAGGTGCGCGGGGGCGGGAGTGTGGTCACCTTCCGCAGCCAACGCACCTGCAACGTGATGCCGACCAGGAGCGCCAGCAGCAGGACGAGGTCGACCGCCTGCAAGACCGGAGCATCCTGGGACGCCACCAGAGGCGCTCCCGGCGGCAAGCGGGTCGACGTCTCGGTCACAGCCGGGATCATGTGGAAGAGGACCGTGGACGAGTAGCTGACCGCCTGGACGTACCTCGACAGCCGCCCAAAGAACGAGGAGGTCGCCGCAACCGTGCCGATTCCGAGCGCGATCAGAGTGAGCACCGCGAGCACGTGGCCTGGGCCCCAGCCACCATGGTGAAAGATCCCCAGGGCCGTCACGGCCGTGATCAACGTCGTGACCAGATAGACCTGCCCGAGTCGGTTCTTGGCCGAGATCTCCTTGTCCCGCACCAGCGCACTGAAACCGCAGACGAGGGCAACCACGCCGATCGCCGTATGAAACACGCCGAGTGTCGTGAGACCGGTCATGCCCGCCTCGATTGAGGAATCAACCGAGACACTACCGCCGGTCGGGGCCGGTTGACAAGCGAGCAGGCGCGGCCCACACTTTGCGCCGCTCGCCACCTCTCGCTGGGAGGAACCGACGATGGATCACGATCACGAGCACGTCCTGATCCCCAGGCTCAAGCGTCAGCTCGTCGAGCGGCAGATCGACCGCCGTGAGTTCCTCCGCTACGCGACCTTCCTGGGAATGTCGGCCCCCGCCGCCTACGCGTTCGCCGGCCGCATCGCCGGCCAGCCGCTGGTGGCGCCGGCGGCCGCGCAGAACCTCCCACGCGGCGGCACGCTGCGCCTCGGCATGCGCTGCCAGGATCTCAAGAGCCCGCACACGTATTCCTGGATCGAATCGGCCAACACCGCGCGCCAGGTGGTCGACTACCTGACCGTCACCGGCGTCGACAACGTCACGCGCCCGGGCCTCGTCGAGAAGTGGGAGGCGAGCCCCGACCTCAAGACCTGGACGCTGAAGCTGCGCCGCAACGTCAAGTGGCACAACGGCCGGCAGTTCAACGCGGACGACGTCGTGTGGAACCTCAAGCGCGTGCTCGACCCCAAGACGGGCTCCTCGGTCGTCGGGCTCATGAAGGGCTTCCTCCTCGAGGAGTTCGAGACGGGCGAGAAGGACGACAAGGGCAACGCCAAGAAATCCACGCGGCTGTGGGACGCCAACGCCATCCAGAAGGTCGACGCCTTCACCGTCCGGCTCAACGGCAAGACGCCACAACTGGCCATCCCCGAGCAGCTCTTCCACTATCCGCTCCTGATCCTCGATCCGGCCGAGAACGGCGAGTTCAAAGTCGGCTCGAACGGCACCGGCGCCTTCACGCTGGTGGAGAGCGAGGTGGGAAGACGCCAGGTCCTCAAGGCCCGCAAGGAACCGTACTGGGGCGGTGGGCCGTACCTGGATCAGATCGAGTTCATCGACCTCGGCGACGACCCGGCGGCGGCGGTGAGCGCCCTGGCCAGCAAGCAGGTGGACGGTCTCTACGCCGCCGACATCGTGCAGCTCGACGCGCTGCAGAAGCTGCCGCACGTGCAGATGTACTCGGTGACGACGGCCTACACCGCCACCGCGCGCGTGCAGCCGGTCAAGCCGTTCGACGACAAGCGCGTCCGGCAGGCGCTCCGCTACGCGATCGACTCGAACGTGATCCTCCAGATCGCCCACCGGGGCCTCGGTCAGGCCGGCGAGCATCACCACGTGAGCCCGGTGCATCCCGAGTACGCGAAGCTCGTGCCCTTCCAGCGCGACGTCGCGAGAGCAATGGAAGGAAGCCGGCATTCGCGTGAAGATCAACGTCATGCCGTCCACGCAGTACTGGGAGGTGTGGACCAAGGTGCCGTTCGGCTTCACGACGTGGGCGCACCGCCCGCTGGGCGTCATGAGCCTCGCGCTCGCCTACCGCACCGGCGTGCCGTGGAACGAGTCGAAGTATTCCAATCCCGAGTTCGACCGTCTGCTGTCGCTGGCCGAGGGGACGATCGACGTCGCCGCCCGGCGCGAAGTCATGGCGCAGCTCGAGAGGATCCTCCAGGACGACGGGCCCATCGTGCAGCCGGTGTGGCGCGCGATCTTCACGTTCCACGACAAGCGGGTGCAGGGCTTCAAGGCGCACCCCACGCTCTACATCTTCGGCCACCAGCTCGCGATCGCGACCTAGGACATGGGGGGCCCCGAGATGGCCCCCCATACCCCCCCACGCTCGGGGCGCCCCGGCCAAGCCGTGGCACCCCTCGATACTCCGACAGGCGACCTAAAGACGGAGCCTCAGAGCCGGTGCTTCGGGTGCGGCGGCGCCGTCCATCGGGCGGGCGGCACCAGATCGCCCTCGCGGAACCGGCTCCAGCGGAAGGGCGTGAGGTCGTAGTCCTTCGCTTTGCCGTGCAGGACCACGTCCGAGAGGATGTCGCCGATGAACGGCGAGTGCTTGAAGCCGTGTCCGCTCCAGCCGAAGTCGGCGTAGAGCCCCGCGTACTCCGGAATCGGGCCGAGCACCGGGTGATGGTCCGGCGTCGCGTCGTAGAGTCCGGAGTAGCCTCCCATCGCCAGGCCGTGCTCCATCACCGGGAAGCGGCGCGCGATCAGCTCGGCGTTGCGCACGATCTCGTCGGGGTCGACGCCCTCGTTGTAGTGATCGGCGTCCACGACTTCGTCGTAGGAGAGCACGCCGTGGATCGTGAGATCGCCGTGCTCGGGACGCATGTAGGTCACCTGGACCATGTCGGCCACCGCCGGGTGCGCGCCGAACCCGCCCGGCCGGCGGAAGAAGCACATCTGGTGGCGTGTCGGCGTGATCGACACCTCGATGCCGAGCGGGCGCAGCAGCCGGTCGGCCCAGAGCCCGCCGCAGTTGACGACGACGGGCGCCTCGATGTCCTCCGATTCCGTGCGCACGCCGATCACGCGTGAGCCCGCGATGCGAATCGCGTCCACCCGCCGATACTGGATGATCGTCGCGCCCAGGTCGCGCGCCCGATTCACGAGGGCGTTCGCCGTCGACGACGGATCAGCGTAGCCCGACTCCGCCTCGTACGAGGCCAGCGCCACGTCGTCCACCCGCGCGGCCGGCACCAGCGCCTTCACCTCGGCGGGCGAGAGGAGCGCGACGCCGGCCCCCAGCTCGCGGGCGCGGAGCGCGTTGTGCCGGAGATACGGCGCGGTGTCGGGGCCGGCGAGGACCAGCATGCCCACCTGCTGAAATCCCGGATCGCCGTCGCCGCCGACCACGTCCTTCCAGTGGCGGAACATCTCGGCGGCGGCGCTCGCCGTTCGCGTGAAGAAGTCCATGGCGTAGAACCGCCGCACGAGCGCGGTCGAGCGGCCGGTCGGGCCGGACGCGATGAACTTCTTCTCGATCAGCACGATCCGACCCGCCTTCTTGCGGGCGAAGTGAAAGGCGAGGCTGGCGCCGTGGACGCCGCCGCCGACGATGACGATATCCGCCGTCTTCGGGACGTCTACCATGACCCTGGTCTCACTCGTCGCTCATGATCAAGCGGCCGTGGGCGGTCGGTTCATCCATGGCCATGCCGGCCTCCCAGTGCGGGCTGAACTGGGTCGGAATGCCGAACCAGCTCACCCAGTCGCCGCGCATGGCCGGCGGCTCGTCGCCCGGCCACAGCACGCTCAGGGGCAACGGGCGGAGCGGCGGACGGAACGTCGGCAGCGGGATCCGCTCGACCGGCGTTGTCGTCGCCTCGGCGAGCAGCAGAGCCACCTGCTCGCGGCAGCGGCGGCTCTGGCACGGCCCCATGCCGGCGCGCGTGAGACGCTTGATCTGATCCTGGTTGATCGGCCCGTCGCGCAGGAGCGTGCCGAGGCCGCGCGCGCTCATCTGCGGCGACTGCCAGGCCAGATAGCGCGGCGGCCGCGTCTCGACGAGCTCACGCCGCGTGACCTCCTCGCACTGGCAGACGTTCACCTCCCAGCCGCCCGCGTGGATCAGCGAGCGGAGCCACGCCTGCCAGTGACCGTGGACCTCGCGCGGCGGTTGCATCGGCGGCTCGGGATCGAGCTTCGCTCGCCGACCCTCCGCGTCGCGCCGCCCCAGCGCGCCGAGCGACTCGGCGACGGCGAGGCCGGCGAGACGTCCCTGGCGACGCGCGAGCGCGGGGTCCGCCAGCATGGCGTCGTGGAATCCCGCGCAGTCCCCCGCCGCGAACACCGTGGCCACGCTCGTCCGCACCGCTTCGTCGAGCTCCGGCACCCAGCCACCGAGCGCCGAGGCGAACCGAAGACGCGCGCCCGCCAGCGCGAGCAGCTCCACGCTCGGCGTCAGCCCGACGGCCTGGCACACCGTGTCGCACGCCAGCTCCCGGTCGCTGCCGGCGGCCGGCATCCCGGCGTCGTCCATCCGCACGACGACGACCGATTCCACCTCGCCGACCCGGCCGCGCGCCTCGCGAATCGTGTGGGACGTCAGGATCGGCACGCCGCGGCGCTCCAGCGAGCGCGCGAGCTCAGCGTCGCCGCGCACCCGCGGAGCGATCTCGACGATCGCGGCCACGTCCACGCCGTGCTCGAGCGCGAGCGCCGCCGTGCGCAGGCCGAGGCTGCCCGAGCCGACGACGACCATGCGACGCGCGGCGAGCGCGCGATAGCGAGTCAGGAGCGAGAACGCCGCGTTGGCGGCCATGACGCCGGCGCGCTCCCAGCCCGGAAAGCCCAGGACGACGTCGCGCGCCCCGGCGGCCACGATCAGACGGTCGTAGCCGACGAGCCAGGAGCGCCGCTCGTCGGCGAGGCCGAGCAGCGGCGCGTCCAGCTCCTGCACCGTCGGACCGTTGACGAACGCCCCCCAGACGCACGTGCCGAGCTGCACGTCCACGCCCGCCTCGTACGCGCTGGCCAGGGCCGGGTTCGACTCGACCACGCGCTCCAGCATCAGCGCGCGATTGCGCACGGACGGCTGCATGCGCTGCCCGAAATAGAGCGGCACGTCCATTGCCATCGTGTCGTTGTCGACGGGATTCTCGTCGACGAGCAGGACCTCCACCCCGGCCTCCGCCGCCTCGACGGCCGCCGCGACGCCGGCAGCGCCGCCGCCGACGACGACGACGGCGACGTGGCGCTCGGGCCTGGGCGCCTTGCCCGCGATGGAGCGCGGATCGCTCTCTCGCCTCACCGGCTCACTCATCGGCGCCGTCACCCGCCGCGGCGCCGGCCACCGGGGCGCCTGCCGAAACCCAGCCGGCCCGGTCGCGCCAGTCCGCCGGCGTCTCCGCGAAGCGGCCGAGCGAGAGCGCCGACAGATCGGCGAACTGACAGCGGCCGTGGAGCACCAGCTCGCTCACGCCACGGCCGACGGCCGGTGAGAGGCCGAACCCCACGCTCGACATCGTGGCGAGGATCACGTTGCCGGGGCTGGCGAGGCGATCGATGACGGGCAGCCCGTCGGGCGTGTTCTCGACGATCCCGCCCCACGCGCGGATCAGCCGCACGTGGGCGGCGCCGGGGAACAGCTCGGCCAGCCGGCGCGCGAGGTTGCGGACGAGCGGCGTGTTCGGATGATCCGGAGCCGCCATGTCGGGCACGTTGATCCACTCGTGCGGCCCGCCGCCGTACACGAGGTTGCCGCGCAGCGTCTGGCGGCCGTAGAGTCCGTTGCCGGCCACGCCGCCGCAGCTCATCAGAGGGATCGGCTCGGTGGCGATCATCTCGACACGCGCCGGCGCCAGCGGCAGCCACACGCCGAGCATGTCGGCGAAGAGTCCGGTCTGCGGGCCCGCCGCGACGACGACGGTGTCGGCGTCGAAGATCCCTCGCGTGGTCTCGACCGCGGTGACACGGCCGCCGCGCTGGGTGAGCCCGGTCACCGTCGTGTGCTGCAGGATCCGTCCGCCGTGATCTTGCAGCGCCCATGCATACGCCTGCACGGTCCGCTGCGGATTGGCGTGCCCGCCGAAGTGCAGGTACGTCCCCCCGATGGCGTTGTCGCCGACGATCGGCACCAGCTCTTTCAGCTGTCGGGAGTCGAGCGACTCCCAGCGAAAGCCCCGCGTCGCGCCGATTTCGGCCCAGCGGCGGGCCAGCGCCAGCTGCGGCTCGGTGAGCGCCACGCCGATCCGGTACGGCTGATACTCGGTCGGGTAGCCGAGCAGCTCATCCATCTGCGGCCACAATCGCTGCTCTTCGAGCCCGAACGGACTGTACACGTGGGTCGCGCCGCCACCGTTGCGCCCTGAGGCTTCCCAGCCGACGATGCCGCGCTCGAGGACGAGGACATCGACGCCGGCGCGGGCGAGCCACCAGCCGGCGCTGAGTCCGGTGACGCCCCCACCGATGATGACCACCGCCGCGCCCTGCCGATCGCTCATGTCGGGCCGCTCATGACGCGCCCATCATCGTTCCTCTCGGGACGGCTCGACAAGTGCCGTCTGAAGCGTCTCGAGCTCGGCGGTCGGAATGTGACAGGCGATACGATGGCCGCCGGGCATGCGCTGCACGGGCGGCGGCGTGTCGTCGCAGACCGCGCCCAGCTTCCGCGGGCAGCGCGTCGCGAAGGGACAGCCGCGCAGCCTCTCGCTCGCGCGCGGCACCGCCCCCTCCAGCAGGATCCGCGCGTATTGCCGGTCGGGGTCCGGTACCGGGACGGCCGAGAGCAGCGCCTCGGTGTACGGATGGTAGGGCGGCGCGAAGACGCTCGCGACGCGGCCGAACTCGACGACGGCCCCGAGGTACATCACGGCGACGTGATCGGCGAGATAGCGCACCACGGCGAGGTCGTGCGAGATGAAGACCAGCGTGGTGCCCCGGGCGGCCTGCAATTCGGCCAGCAGATTGACGATCGTCGCCTGCACCGAGACGTCGAGCGCCGAGACGGGCTCGTCCGCGACGATGACGTCGGGATCGCCCGCGAGCGCACGCGCGATCGCGACCCGTTGCTTCTCGCCTCCCGACAGCTGGCGCGGCTTGCGCGCCGCCATCTGCGGCGCGAGCTTCACGACCTCGAGCAGGCGGGCGACGCCGGCGCTCGGGTCGGCCGGCGCGCGGTCGCGCAGGCGGCGCAGCGCCCGTGAGATGGCGTAGCCGACGGTGTGGCTCGGGTTGAGCGTGCTGTCCGGGTTCTGAAACACCATCTGCAGCTTCCGCCTCAGCTCGCGGCTGCGCCCGTCAACACCGAGCCGACCGATCTCGGCGCCGTCGAGCGTGACGTGGCCGTCCGTGGCGACCTCGATGCCGGTCAGCACCTTCGCGAGCGTGGACTTGCCGCAGCCCGACTCGCCGACGATCGCGAGCGTCTGACCACGCACGGCGACGACGTCGACGTCACGCAGCGCGCGTACCGCCGCCCGGCCGGCGCCGAAGAGACCCGACCGAGCGTGGTACACCTTGCCGAGACGCTGCGTCGAGATCACCGGGTCCGACACGACCGCGGCGTCCGCCGCCGTCCCCTCCGCGCGCCGCCGCGCCCACGGCGCCAGCTCGGCGGCGCGGACGCACGCGACGCGATGGCCGCGCGCGCCATCGCGCGGCAACAGCGGGATCGGTGCCGACGTGCAACGCGCGCGGTCGACGTGAATGCAGCGGGCGGCAAAGCCGCAGCCGGGTGGCCGCGAGAGCGCGGGCTCGAGCTGGCCGGGGATCGGCACCAGGGGAGCGTAACGCTTGTCGCGCCCGAGGACCGGCAGGCAGTCGAGGAGGCCCCGGGTATATGGATGGCGTGGATCGGTGAAGATCTGGCGGATCGATCCTTCCTCGACGAGCTCGCCGCGGTACATCACCCCGATCCGGTCGCAGACGCGAACGACCGTCCCGAGGTTGTGACTGATGAAGAGGATGGCCGTGCGACGCCGCCGCCGAAGCTCCCGGACGAGGTCCAGCACCGCCGCCTCGACGGTGACGTCCAGGCCCGTCGTCGGCTCGTCCATGACGAGCAGCGCGGGCTCCGCGATGAGCGCCATCGCGATGACGATGCGCTGCTGCTGGCCGCCGGAGAGCTGATGCGGATAGCGGGCCATCACGGCCTCCGGGTCGGACAGCTTCACCTCGCGCAGCATCTCGATCGCCCGGGCGTGCGCCGTGGCGGCGCCGACGCCCTCGTGGAGCATCGGGACTTCCATGAGCTGACGCCCGACCGTCATCACCGGATTGAGGCTGGCCATCGGATCCTGGTAGACCATCGCGATGCGCCGCCCGCGTACCGCGCGGAGCTCTTCGTCGTCGAGCGTGGCGAGGTCGCGCCCCTCGAAGAGGATGCGGCCGCGCACGAGGCGGCCGGCCCGCCCCAGGTAGCGCACGATCGAGAGCGCGACGGTGGACTTGCCGCAGCCGGACTCGCCGACGAGGCCCATGGCCTCGCCCGCGCTCACGCGGAAGCTCAGCGCGGGAATGACCGGCACCTCGCCGGCGCGCGTGGCGTAGGCGATGCCGACGTCCCGGAACTCCAGCAGCGGGGCGTCAGTCACGGAGTCCGAGCTCCCGGAGCCCGACGGCGAGCAGGTTGAAGCCGATGACGAGCGAGGAGATCGCCGCGCACGGGACGAGCGCCATGTGCGGCCACACGCTCATCATCCCGTAGGTGTCCTTGACCATGCCGCCCCAGTCGGGATCGGGGGGCGGCAGCCCGATGCCGAGGAAGCCGAGGACGCCGATGATGATGATGTTGTAGCCGGTGCGCAGACACATGTCGACGATCAGCGGGCCGCGGGCATTCGGCAGGATCTCGACCAGCATGATGTAGAGCGCCGACTCGCCCCGCATCTTGGCCGCCGCCACGTACTCGCGCTCGCGCAGCTCCAGGGTCATTCCGCGGACGATGCGCGCGATGATCGGCGCCTTCGTCAGCGTGAGCACGCCGACGATGTTCCAGGCCGACGAGCCGAAGGTGGTCAGGATGATCATGTAGAGGATGATCACCGGAAACGAGAGCACGATGTCGCAGGCCCGGGTGAGCACGAGATCGATCCAGCGCCGGTGGTATCCGGCGGCGAGGCCGAGCAGGCAGCCGAGCGCCGTCGCGCCGAGGACGGCGAGTGGGGCGATGACCAGGACGGGGCGCGCGCCCCACGCGAGGCGCGAGAGCAGATCGCGTCCGAGGTGATCGGTCCCCAGCCAGTGCGCTCTCGAGGGCGTCGGGTGCGCCAGCGCCGCGAGGTCGGTGGCATTCGGCGGGTACGGCGCGAGCAGCGGAGCGAGGGCCGCCACCGCCAGCCAGAACAGGATGATGAGGACGCCGACGGTCGCCGGCGTGGACTCGCCGACCCGCGCCAGCCGCCGCCACCCATCCCGGGCGCGCCGCCGCGACGTTGCCGGTGGCGAGACGGACAGCGCCTCGGCCGTGGCTGGAGCGGTCATGGCTCAGGCGCGGATGCGGGGATCGAGGACCATGTAGGCGAGGTCGCCGAGGATGTTCGTGGCGACGGCCACGAAGACCGCCACGAGCGCGCCGGCCTCGACCAGCGCGATGTCCTTGAAGAGCGCGGCCTCGAGCATCATGCGGCCGAAGCCTGGATAGGCGAACACCGTTTCGACCACGACCACGCCGGCGATCAGATAGTTGATCTGCAGCATGATCACCGTGATCGGATTGATCATCGCGTTGCGCACGGCGTGGCGCAGGATGACGTCGCGGAGCGGCATGCCCTTGAGGACCGCCGTCCGGATGTAGGGGCGCTGCATCACCTCGATCATCGAGGCCCGGATCATGCTGATCACGTAGCCGGAGTCGAACAGCACGATCACCGCCACCGGCAGGACGAGCTGGGTCGCGACCGACCAGCCGCCGCCGGCGACGAGCGTGGCCGTACCAGGCAGCCAGCCGAGCCAGACCACGAAGACGCTGGCGAGGAAGACGCCGAGGGCGAACTCGGGGATCGAGGCCACCACGGTGCTGAACAGCAGAATCGCGCGGTCCAGGCGTGACGACTCACGCATCCCGGCGGCGATGCCGAGCAGCATCGAGAGCGGCACGATGCACGCGAACGCGAGCGCGGCCAGGAGCGCCGTGTTGCCGAGGTGCTTGCCGATGACGTCCTTCACCGGGAGCTTGAACCGCGCCGAATAACCGAGGTCGCCCGCCGCCGCCTTGCCGAGATATTCCGCGTAGCGGACCGGCAGCGGCCGGTCGAGGCCCATCTGGCGCGTCAGGAGATCGACCTGCTCCTGGGTCGCATAGGCACCCAGCTCCTTGCGCGCGACCGCGCCGGGCGAGAACTCGCTCAGCGCGAAGACGAGGAACGAGACGACGAGCAGCGTGAGCAGGAGGAAGGCGAGGTGCTTGGCGAAGAAGCGCGCCATCGCGCTCCGGCCTAGCCGGACGGGGCGCGCGCGGTGCGGTAGTTGCGGCGGCCGTACTCCAGGTTGTCCTGACGCAGCCGCTTGTCGGTGCCGAACAGGATGTGCTTGGACATGTCGGGCGAGAAGCGACTGGCCGGCGGGCGCCGGCCCAGCGCCTCGGCGAGACTCCGGATGTGATGCGGCCCGGCGCCGCAGCACACCCCGAGATACCGCACGCCGAGCTCGAAGGCCGCCTTGCCGAACCCGGCGATCTCGTAGCGGTTGCAGACGAAGGGATCCAGCGCGGTGGGGAACGGCCGGCCGTCCGGGATGCTCGCGCACGCCGGATCGCTCAGGCTCTGGAACGTCGGCTCGGCGGGCGTCGTGCGATACGGCACCGGCAGCGCGGCCACGTGACACCGCACGGCCGCGCGGATCTCGCCGAGCAGCGGCAGCATCGTGGCCGGGCCGCGCGCGCAGTTGAGACCGACGACGGCGGCGCCGGCAGCCTCCAGGCGCCGGCAGGTGTCGGCGACCGTCCAGCCCTCGCGTGTGCGGCCTTCGCGCGGGATCGCGAGCGTGATCACCGCGGGCCGGCCCGAGCCTCCGATCGCTTCGAGCGCCAGCAGCGCCTCGCCGCCGAACGAGTACGTCTCGCCGACGATGCAATCGACGCCGGCGTCCACCGCCCAGCCGATCTGCTCGTCGAAGATCCGGCGCGCCTGCCGGTGCGACGCGGCATCGTCGGGTCCGTAGATGCTGGTGTTGCAAATGTCGCCGGCCAGCAGCGTGCCCGTGCTTCGCGCCACGTTCGCCGCGATGCGCAGCGCCGCGCGGTTGATCTTCTCGAGATCCTTCTCCCGGCCGATGATCTTCAGCTTGGCCCGGTGGGCGTAGTACGTGAACGCCTCGACCACGTCGGACCCCGCGTGCACGAAATCGCGGTGCAGCGACTCGACGAGGTCGGGATGCTCGAGGACGACCTCGGGCACGAAGGCGCCGGCTTGCAGATACCCGCGGCGCTCGAACTCGAAGAGGTAGCCCTCCGCGCAGATGACCGGCCCGGCCGCGAGCCGTTCGAGCAGCCCGGCCGATTTCCGCGTGGTCTTCGCCTTCGTCGTCGTCTTGCTCGGCATGCCCGGACGATATATCACAACCGACTGACCCGCGCCATGTGCGTCAGGGCTGCGCTATGCTCGGGCCCATGTCGGAGCGCCCCCGCCTTTCCGAGCTACGCGTGCCGACCGTCCGCGAGCTCGACTTCGCCAGGCTCCGCGCCGGCCGGCTGGCGCGGCTGCAGACGATGCTCCGGCGACACGACCTGCCGGTCGCGCTCCTCTATAGCACGCCCAACATCCGCTACGCGACCGGCGTGGATGTCATGTCGGTGTGGACCGCGGGCACCTTCGCGCGCTACTGCCTCGTCCCCGCCGAGGGCGCGCCGATTCTCTTCGAGTACAGCGGCTCGGTCCACGTCTCGCAGAAGCTCGTCAGGGACGTGCGCCCGGCCTACACGTGGCGATTCGGCGGCGTCGCCGCGCGCGCCAAGGCGCGCGAGTGGGCGGGCTCCATCCGCTCTGCGCTGCGCGAGCTCGGCCTCGAGGGCGAGCGCCTCGCGGTGGACAGGCTCGACGCGCCCGGGTTGCTGGCGCTCCAGGAGGAGAACATCGCCATCACCGACGTCGGGCCGGCGACCGTCGACGCGCGCGAGGTGAAGACGCCCGAAGAGGTCCAGCTGTTCGCGCTCAATGGCGGCATCGGCGATGCCATGCTGGCCGAGTTCGAAGCGGCGATCCGGCCTGGCATCCGCGAGTACGAGCTGCTGGCCGTCCTGAGCGACTCGCTCCTACGCCGCCAGGGCGAAGGCCTCTTCACGCGGCTCGTGGCGTCGGGCACCAACACGAACCCGTGGCTGACCGAGGCGCACGACAAGCTGGTGATGCCCGGAGACCTCGTCGGGGTCGACACCGACGCCAACGGCTACGAGGGCTACGTCATCGACGTCTCGCGGACGTTCCTGTGCGGCGACGATCCCTCGCCGGGCCAGAAGGAGGCGTATCGCGTCGCCTACGATTGCGTCAACGCCATGCGCGACCTCGTGAGGCCGGGAATCACCTTCGAGGAGTTTGCGCGCAAGGCCCCGCGTCTGCCCGACGCGTACGTGCCCCAGCGCTATCCGACGATGGTGCACCAGGCGGGTCTCGAGGACGAGGGTCCCGGCATCCCCTACCCCGACGACGAGCGCGGCCCGCGTCGCATCATGCCCGACCGCGAGATCAAGGAGAACATGGTGCTGTGTCTCGAGTGCTACGCGGGCAAGGTCGGCGCGCCGTTCGGCGTCAAGCTCGAGGATCAGGTGCTCGTGACCCCGACCGGCGCGCGGCTCGTGTGCACGTATCCGTTCGAGGCGAAGCTGCTCGGCGGTTAGCCAGGACGACGGTGCAGCCGGTGAGGGTCACCCGGGCGGCTGAGGGAGCTCGAGCTGACCCTCCTCAGGGCGCATCCGATTCTCGAGCCGAGCTCGACGGTCATCGGCCTGCCGGCGAGGGACCGAGTGACGCCCGGTCCGCGGCCGCGGAAAGGTGACGCGCAGTCCTTGCGCCTGAACCTGAAAGAGCATTTCGACATCCGGCAGGCTAGGCAGGCGATGTCGACCGAGACTGCGGAACCGGATGCCCGTCGGTGCCGATGCCCCGACCGCTGCTCTGGTCGCGGCGGAAACGACGATCTGCCCACCGTGGGCCGCCGAGCACAGGCGAGCAGCGGTGTGAACGGCCAGACCGATGTACCCGGCATCGGTCAGTGTCGGGCGACCGCTATGGATCCCGACACGAACCTGCACCTCGAGGCCGTCGCCCCAGGCCCGGTTGCCGAGCTCGCGCTGGATCGCCACGGCCGCCTCGATGGCGGCGGCGGCCCGCTCGAAAACCGCAAAGAACTCGTCCGCGCGGGCGTCGATCTCGCGGCCGCCCGCTCGCAACAATGCGGTCCTCAGGATGCCTCTGACGTCGTTGAGCAGAGCGCCATAGCGATCGCCCAACCGACGGAGCAGGGCGGTGGAGGCCTCGATATCGGTCATGAGGAGTGTGACGAACCCGGTAGGAAGCGCGGCGGCAGCGGTCGATGTCGCCTGAATCTGGCCGTGCAGTCGGTCCTTCTCGACGACGAAGCGCACCGCGTCCAGCACGGTCTCCGCGAGATCCGGGTCGGTGAGGATCGTTGGATCGTGCACGAGCGCCGTCATCGGCCGACCCTGGCGCTCGAGGTAGGTCACGCCGCGTTGGTCTCGTTCGGTGGGGAGCGCAACCGGCTTGCCCGTGCCGTCCAGGTATGCGCCAGAAGCGTCAGACCAGTGCAGGACAGCCAGGGTCGGATCCCGGAGGACGATTCGCAGTCGCTTTTCGAGCTCACCGGGTGCCGGGTTCCGACCCAACTCGATCACGAGGCGCCCGGCCGTCGCAGCTCGCCGCTCCGATTGCAGCAGGCCGGTGATGAACCCGACGGGCACGATGCGGTACTTCTTCGCCGCGTTCAGCAGCCGGTTGCGGGCGCGCTCCCGGGCGGCATCGTTCTCGAAGGCGACCTGGTTGAACCGGGCCAGGGCATTCCGCACGTGGGCCTTGTCGTGGACCGGCAGCCGCCGCCGGCCGCGAGAGTCGACGTAGGCGAAGGCCCGATCGGGGAGGCGGGCTCGCTTGCTGGGCTTGAGACGAGACATGCCTGAACAATAACGCTCAGCTTCTCCGCATGCTATCGACGCTCTCCTCCGGCCACGTGGTGATGTCGACGACCGCCCAGCCACACTCGCGGACTTCGCGGTCAACCAGCATCCGCTCGCGGCGCTGAGCGCGGCGGCGATCGTGCCCGCCCCGCGCGACGGCGCGGCGCTCACCCTGGCGACGCTCCCTCTCGCGACGGTCGAGAATGATCTCGCAATCGAGCTCGTTCCAGAGGGCGCCGCGGAGCGCTTCGTACAGGTCCATGCGCTCACGCGACACGATGAAGAGCAAGCGGCGTCGCGCCGGTGATGCGGCCATCAGGAAGCATCATAGTCGTTCCTTCACGCTGGGGGGCGCGTTCCTTGTGCCGCCAGGAACGAGTGCTGTGCTGAATTCCTTGACTTCTCCGGGCGGGATGGGCGACGTTGGTCGCGGGTTGGGCGACGTTGGTAGAACGGTGATGGAAACCGCCGTCATGCTTGGGTAGTAGGGAGGAGTATGCCATGAGGCGACCCATGTTCCTGGCGCTGGCCGTCCTGGTCCCGGCTCTGGTTCTTGCCAGCGGCGAACGGGCGGGGGCGGGTGTCATCACGTTCGAGAGCGTTCCCGGCGTGACGGGGATGGCGTTCCTCGACGGTATGCCCGTCCCGCTCGATGCACGGCTCGGTGCTCAGCTGCAACTTTCCGACGGTGTGAGCTTCAGCTCGATCGCCGGCAGCTCGATCGTCGGCTACGTCGCTCTGGTCAATCTGGGTAGCGGGCACGCGACAAGCGGGGTCAACGGAATCGGCGGAGTCGACGCCGCGAACACCCTCAGGTACAACTCGCCAGTGATGATCACATTCACCTTACCCGGCGATCCCTCCACGCCGGCCATCACGAACTTCGTTTCCATTCGAGGCGATCAGTTCGCCGTCGTCGGCGGCTCGGCGACGATGGAGGCGTTCGATGTCAATGGCCTCTCGTTAGGGAGCGTGACGGCCGCGGATGTGGCGGGTGGCCTCACGCTCAGCCTCACGATGCCGAATATCCATTCCATTCTGCTCACCCAAGCCCCCGGATCGCTCATCGCTTTCGACGACCTGACCTTCAACCCACTCTCATCACACGTGGGACAGGCCCCGACGGCGAACGCGGGACCGGACCAGTCGATCCACGCGGGCCAGCTCGTCACGCTGGACGGCACCGGGTCCTTCGACGACAACACCGCCACCGAAAACCTGATCTTCGCGTGGACGCTGACCAGCAAGCCGGACGGAAGCTCCGCGACATTATCGGGGGCCAACACCTCGCGGCCGTCGTTCGTGGCTGACCTGCCCGGGGTGTACGCCGCCAGCCTCATCGTCACGGACGTCGACGGCTTGTCGAGCGCTCCGGATACCGTCGTCGTCAGCAGCTCAACGAACAGCGCACCCGTGGCAGACGCGGGACCCGACCAGGGTACCTTTGTCGGCAACGCCGTCTCCCTCGACGGCTCGAAGAGTCAGGATCCCGACTCCGACACCCTCCGGTTCTCATGGACGCTCGCCACGCCGGTCGGGAGCAAGGCCGCCCTCGCGGGTGCGACGACCGCCTCCCCGACCTTCACCCCGGACGTTCCGGGGAGCTATACGGCGACGCTCACCGTCAATGATCCCTTCGGCGGCGTCGCGACCGATAGCGTGGTCGTGTCGGTGGTCACGGGCGCTCAGTTCGCCGAGAACGAGGCCGTGAAAGCGCTCAACTTGATCGGCGCGCTGAGGCCGGAGCAGGTGACGTCCCGGGGCAACCGGAACGCGCTGCAGGAGTATCTCACCCAGGCCATCGCCTTCCTCCAGGCCGGTGAGTTTGACCAGGCCCGCAAAAAGCTCACGAAGGCGCTCGAGCGGACCGACGGGTGCGCTCTGGAGGGCACCCCCGACGGCAACGGCCCCGGCCGCGACTGGGTCACCGACTGTGCGGCCCAGGCGAAGTTGTACGCCCTGCTGACGGCCGCATTGGACGCGCTGGAGGAGAAATAGCGGCGGGCCCCGCCCGTCACTCGGACCTTCATTCGTCGCGCCACCCGGGTGGCGCGACGCCAAATGGAGCGCGGCGCCGCGCTCCATTTGGCGCTTTTGTCATCACATAACGGTTTCGACGCCGGGGTCAAGTCGACATGAAAACGTACCGCTGCGTCCATCGCCGTGCAGCGAGGTAGCCCTAGCCTCCGGTGCGGTGAGGTGCCTTCCTGAGTCGACGCTGGATGAGGCAACGGCGCGTCTCTTACGCGCACTTCGGGAGAGCCCGACAGACCTGGCGAAACTGGTGAAGACGATCCATCGGCGGCGGCGGCGTGTCGTGGCGATCGCACCGAAGGCGATCGCACGCTGGAATAGAGACGATCCCGACTCATGGAAACGTCTTTACGACTGGCTGACGAGACGAGATGTACGCATCGTAGTCTGTTGAGGCGGTGTCCCCGCCGTCTGGAACACCTGCCTCGTTTTCTTCCAGTCGGCTCTGCTGATCGGTTACGGCTACGCATACGCTGCGGCGGCTCGACTGGAAGGCCGGCGACTGGTCATCGTGCACGTACTTCACCTTCTGGCGCGATTGCCGCGCGGAGCGGCGCTCGGTCGTGACTGGCGACGCCCGGCTCCGTCTCGGGGACTCCGCCGATGGCCGGTACGGGATGCTCGTCGTGGACGCCTTCAGCTCCAGCGCCATCCCCGTCCATCTCGCCCCCGAGGAGCGGGAGGCAGGCAAGGACCCGTCACAGTGGGTCGTTCTGGCGCACACGCGATCCGGGCTCGGCGCGCTCGCCGACGATCCGCGGTGGCTCGCGCTCACGGCTCGGGCGGGCGCCCGAGTGTGGACGGACGACTTCTCAAACCCATGGCGCGTCATCAGGCTGGAATAGGGGGCCGAGGGCCCGACCCAGGGGGTTGGGCGACGACGCCGGGCCCCCCGGCCGGCGGCCGGCTCGGCCCTATATGTAGTGTGACATCCTGGCAGACACCCCAAGGAATAGTTGCCATTCGGCCGTCATCCTTGCTACTGTTCGAGTCGGCGTGGTTGCCGTCGAGCCGACTAAGGAGGACACGAAACTAGGAGCGGAAAGGAGCGCGCATGCGAACGATAGCGGTCGTGAACCAAAAGGGTGGGTGCGGAAAGACCATCACATCCATCAACCTCTCGGCCTTCCTCGCGCGCGAGCAGCGACGAGTGTTGCTCGTGGACATGGACCCGCAGGGTCATGCCACCCTGGGGCTTCTCACCGATGCGGCTCAACCTTCGAGGACCATGTACGAAGTGTTCTTGCCGGACGCCGGGCGACCACCCACCGGTCTTGGTGACGTCATCCGTCCCGTCCGCGAAAACCTCGATGTGGCTCCGTCCGATATCCTGCTGAGTGCGATCCCCGAAACGCTCGCAGGGCGTGTCGGGCGGGAGGACATCCTGTCTGAGGCCATGGCCAGCGTCGAGGGCCGCTACGACTACGTCATTGTGGATTGCCCGCCGAACGTCGGTCTCCTGACCTTCAACACGCTGAAGGCCTGCTCGGAAGCGATCGTCCCGATGGACCCCAGCTTCTTTTCGTTGCACGGCCTCGGAAAGCTGCTGGAGACGATCGAGGTGCTGGCCAAGGAGACCGATCACCACATCGCCGTTCGCGCGCTCGTGACGCTCTATTCGGGCCGGTCGGCCTTCGCGAAGGCGGTTCTCGATGAGATTCGCCGTCATCTCGACGGCCGGCACTTCGAGACCGTCATCAGGTACAGCGTCAAGCTCGCCGAGGCCGCGAGCCACGGCGTGCCGATCGCCCACTATAGCAGGGACTGTGTGGGATTCGATGACTACCGGGCGCTCGCGGTCGAAGTCCTGCAGCAGGAAGCCGCGATGCGCCAGCGCGAGCGTGTCACGATCAAGAGGAACGCGACCGGAGCGAGCGCGCGCGACGATGGCGCCGGATCATCGGTACCCGCCGTGACCCCCGAGGGCGTCATGTTCACCATCGAGGCTCCCGACGCCGAGCGCGTTCAACTGGCGGGCGACTTCAACAACTGGACCCTGGACGGAAACGACATGGAGGCCGTGGGGGGAGTCTGGAAGAAGGTCGTCAAGCTGCCGCCCGGACGTTACCGATATCGCTACGTGGTCGATGGGCGGTGGCAAAACGACCCGCTGAATACCACGGTCGAGCCGAGCCCGTACGGTGGCGAGGACTCCGTTCTCGTCATGGACGAGAGGGTTGCCACGGCCGGCTGAGGGCGTCGGATTGAACAACATGGATCCGAACGAGCCGGACGGCACGGCGGGCGCACAAGACAAACCGCTTGGACGGGGATTGGAGGACGTCTCCCATCTGTTCTTGTCACGCAAGACAGCTGACGCGTCGGCCAGCGATCGCGCGACGGCTCGTTCGCCCGAACCCTCGTCTGCTCCGCCCGGGTCCCGGGGAGGTGTCGCCCTTCTGCGGCCCGCGCCGATCACCAGGGATCGGCTTGCCGCCGCCCTGATGGAGTTCGACGGCGCGCTCGAGGAGGGGCTCAGAGCGTTTGATGCGAAAATCCCATGCCCTTCGTGCGGCGAGATCGACCTGCTCGCGGTCGATCGCGCGAGCCAACTCACGATCATCGACTTCGAGATGACCTTCGACGACAGCCTGCTGCTTCGCGGGATCGGTCATTTCGACTGGGTCGTGCGCAACATGCCGAACGTCCGACGCATGTATCGGGAGCAGGTCGTGAACTTTTCTCTTCCGCCCAGGCTGTTTCTCCTCGCGCCCCAGTTTTCTCCCTTGCTCAGAAGCGTGGCGCGGCAGATCACCCGCCCGCAGATTCACTGGGTCAGGTATCACACGGTCGACGCATCTGGCGGGCCCGGAATACTGTTCGAGCCCGTGGCAGACGAGTGAGGACCTGAGCTAGACGGGAAGCTCCTGGTGGCTCAAATAGCACGCGCGGCCCGGGTGCCGTCGAGGATCGCCTGGTGGACGCCCCGCGGCGCCACGCAGTCGCCGGCGGCGTACAACGCCGGTACCTGGCCCTTGAGCGCCCGGTAGAGGGCGTCGGTGGAGCGGCTGCCGGTCGCCAGCACCACCGTGTCGACCGATTCGATGCGGCGCTCGGCGCCCGAAAAGACGTTGCGCACGACCACCGTCGAGCCTTCCACGGCCCGCAGCTCGCTGCACGGCGTGAGGACCGCGCCCTTCGTGTAGAGCCGCGTGTAGAGCGGCGCGATCGACGTGACGCCGATGTCCTGGCCGACGTAGAAGAGTGGCGAGATCACCTCCACGCGCTTGCCCTGGTCGAGCAGCAGCTCCGCCGTCGAGAGCGCTTGCTCGGTGTGGACATCGTCGATCACGACCACGTTACTGCCGACGGTCGCCTCGCCGCCGAGCACGTCGCGGTCCGTCACGACGTGCTTGCCGTCGCTGCCGGGGACCGGCGGGATGTACGGGTGCGAGCCGGTGGCGACGACGACCGCGTCCGGTCGCTCGCCGAGCACGAGGGCCGCGGTCGCCTCCACCCCCAGCCGGACGTCGACGCCGAGCTTGCGCACCTGGCCCGCGAGGAAGCGGACGATGCCCGCGTACTCCGCGCGAGCCGGCGCGCACGCGGCGAGGAGTACCTGTCCGCCCAGCTCGGCCGCTTTCTCCATCAGCACGACGCGGCAGCCGCGGAGGGCAGCCACCCGGGCGGCCTCGAGCCCGGCCACGCCGCCGCCGACGACCACGACATGCTTGGCCGTCGCCGGCCGTACGTCGCCGAGCTCGCCCTCGCGTCCGGTGGCCGGGTTCTGCACGCACGTGACGGCCTTGCCCTGATAGATGCGGTCGATGCAGCCCTCGTTGGCTCCCACGCATCGACGAATATCGTCCAGCCTGCCCTCGCACGCCTTGCGCGGCAGCTCGGGATCCGCGATCAGCGCGCGTGTCATGCCCACCACGTCGATCTGTCCGGCGGCGACGAGGCGGTCGGCGTGCAGTGGATCGACGATTCGGCTGGCGTGAAAGATCGGCAGTCCGGGCGCGGCGCTCTTGATCGCGGCCGCGAGGGGCACGAACACGGCCGGCGCGAAGCTCATGTTCGGCACGGCGGAGGCCTGCAGCGTATACGTGTGGGCGCCGCCGCCGATGACCGAAAGGAAGTCGACCAGGCCGGAGGCGGCGAGCCGGCGCGCGATCACCGCCATGTCCGCCGCCCCGAGGCCGCCCGGGCTGAACTCGTCCCCGGAGATGCGGGCGCCCACGACGAAGTCGCGGCCGGCCCGGCGTCGGATCTCCGCCAGCACCTCGAGGCCGAAGCGCATGCGGTTGTCCAGGCTGCCGCCGTACTCGTCCAACCGCTCGTTGAAGACGGGCGACCAGAACTGATCGATGAGATGGTTGTGCGCCATCGAGATCTCGACCCCGTCCAACCCTCCCTCGCGACAGCGCCGCGCCGCCTCGCCGAACGCCCGGACCAGCTCGGCGATCTGCTCGGCTTCCAGCTCGTGCGGCACCTCGCGATGGACGCGCTCCGGGATCTGCGACGGCGCCAGCAGCGGGCCCGGAACCTCGGGGTCGGACTGCGCACGCCGTCCCAGGTGCGTGAGCTGCGTGAAGACCAGACAGCCGTGCGCGTGGACCCCGTCGGCGAGCGCGCGGTAGCTCGGGATGATGGAGTCGTCGTGGTTGGCAATCTGCTTCCAGGCGGCGGCCGGCGACGAGGGGTGGACGCTCGAGGACCCGCCGAAGATCGTGAGCGCGCAGCCACCCCGGGCCTTGGACTCGTGGTAGCGCCGGAGCCGCTCGGTCGGCCGACCGCCCTCCGCCATGGCTTCGGCGTGACCGGAGGAATAGATGCGATTCTTCAGCGTCACGCCGCCGACCTCGATCGGTGTGAACAGCGACGTGAACTCGTAGGCCATCATCGCCTCCGTCCAGAGCGGCCGCCTCGAATCCAGGCTGATACGCTACCACGCCGACCGCGCGGCTCGGCTGGCCGACCGGCGGCTACACCCGGTCGACGCAGACGGAACTGCAGAAAGCTGTGGGCGCGTTCGACGAGGTGAAGGGCCATGAGGCAACTCACGGCCCCTGGCGGCGCCATACCCGCAGCTCGATTCTGGACTCGGAGCCTGTCGGAGTATCGAGGGGCGCCACGGCTTGCCCGGGGCGCCCCGAGCGTTGGAGGTCGAGGCGCGCCACGGCTTCGACGGGGCGCGACGAGCGTGTGTGGGTCGAGGCGCGCCACGGCTTCGCCGGGGCGCGACGAGCGTTGGGGATCGAGGCGCGCCACGGCTTCGCCGGGGCGCGACGAGCGTTGGGGGGTATGGGGGGCCATTTCGGGGCCCCCCATGTCCCTAGTAGAGCACCATCGGATTGCCGGGCGAGCCGGTGGCGCCAATGATCCGCAGCGGCGCCCAGATGAACGCGCCCTCGAGGATCTTCTTGTCGACGAGCGACTTGGTGTCGACGTTCTCCAGGTTCCAGATGCCCCGGCGGGTCTGCATCTCCGTGTGGCAGGGCACCGCGAAGT
>WNGG01001919.1_pt1 | contig 23550 bp, 20 predicted proteins | sample 5400661 | NCBI WGS metagenome assembly WNGG01 (sample SAMN13153372, study PRJNA577476) | soil metagenome | isolation source: 100 cm soil or saprolite under Garry oak tree replicate 1 | place: USA:California | collected 2016-06-15
TTTTTACCGATAAGCCCTTCCGGCCTTGGCTCCGCATGATGTCCAGCCTTGACCAATACCTAACAAAGCCTCAACCTGAGACACCGAAGCCCAGGGCTCTGACGAAGCCCCAGCTCGTGTTCAAGCCTGAGACTCCAAAGGAGATGGCTCAGTCATATTTTGTCGGGGCGGGGTATGACGGTGAGAGAAGAGCAGTATACCTCAAACTCTACGATCCTCAAACCGAGAAGATACAATTCTGGTACGATAATACGGGCCACACGCCATACTGCCTATCCAAAGACACGTCTGACAACCTGAAGAAAATCAAGGAACTGATGAGTCATCCGGGACTCTTAGGACTCGAGCCTTCGAGACGTTTCGACGCGCTTGAAGGCAAAGATATCCCTGTGACTATCGTGCTTGCGAAAGACCCGCTTTCCATAGGCGGACGACCCAGCGGATGCATTAGAGACATAATTACCGCTTGGGAGGCTGACATTAGGTACGTCGAGAACTACATCTACGACAGACATCTTGAGCCCGGAATGTCTTACAACATCCATCAAGGCGATCTAAAGCCAGGGACCTCAGCACAACTTCCCGCTGTCAAAGAAGCAATCGAAGAAAAGGACGAAGATTACCGTAAACTAATGGAAAGATGGCTACGCCTTCTCGAATACCCAGTTCCAAACTTCAGACGGGTAGCACTCGACATCGAAGTCTACTCCCCGATAGAAACGAGGGTGCCCGACCCCACAGCTGCAGAGTACAAGGTCACATGCGCAAGCCTCTGCGGATCCGACGACTCAAAAAGGGTGCTCCTCCTCAAACAGAACGGCACAGAGATCGTCGAACTTCCCGGAATAGAAGTTGAGGTGTACGATTCTGAACCGGAACTTGTGTCAGCGATATTCAGGGCTCTGAACGACTATCCGTTCGTCCTAACCTTCAACGGAGACGATTTTGACCTCCGATACTTGTTCCATCGAGCGCTGAACCATCTCGGCTTCTACAGAGACCAGATACCCATAGAGCTAGGAAGAGAATCGGCCACCGTCAAATACGGAGTACACCTGGACCTTTACAAGTTCTTCTTCAACAGATCCATCCAAGTCTATGCTTTTAGCAATAGATACAGAGAAGTTACGCTAGATGCTGTTTCCGAGGCGCTTCTCGAAACAGGTAAGCTGGACATTTCAGCGCCCGTATCAAGATTGAGTCCAACGGAACTCGCGGCATATTGCTACCAAGACGCTGAGCTCGTCATGAATCTGACGAGTTTCGATGGAGAGGTCGTTATGAAACTCATCACCGCGCTCTCTCGAATAAGTTTTCTCCCAATGGAGGACATGGCCCGCCAGGGTGTCTCGGGCTGGATCAGAAGCATGCTGTTCCGCGAACATCGTTCTCGAGGTTTCCTCATTCCACGATCGGAAGAGATCACCGCCAAGAAAGGATCGACTAGCACGACTGCGGTAATCAAAGGCAAAAAGTACAAAGGTGGAATGGTCGTCGATCCTGTTCCAGGTGTTCACTTCGATGTTGCCGTGCTCGATTTTGCCTCGCTATACCCATCCATAATCAAGACGTGGAACCTCGGCTACGAGACGATTCTTTGTGGGCACGCTGACTGCCGAACCAACAAGATCCCCGACACAGACCATTGGGTCTGTAGACACAGAAAGGCAATGGAAAGTCAACTAGTAGGGTCCCTTCGGGATCTCAGAATACACTGGTACAAACCCAGATCCAAAGACAAGGGACTCTCGCCGGAGAAACTCACTTGGTATCAGGTCGTGCAGAACGCTCTGAAAGTAGTGCTGAACGCGAGCTACGGGGTCTTCGGCTCAGACAGGTTCTCGCTCTACTGTCCTCCCCTCGCAGAGTCAACAGCCGCTGTCGGAAGATACGCGATAACAAACACGATTCAAGAAGCAAAACGACTGGGAATTGAGGTGTTCTACGGAGACACCGACTCAATATTCCTGGGCACTCCAGCTCGGGAGAAACTTGACGAGCTAATACGATGGTCCAAAAAGGAGCTTGGGATGGAGCTAGAGGTTGACAAGAATTACCGGTACGTTGCTCTCAGCCTCAGAAAGAAGAACTACCTCGGAGTTCACCCGGACAACAAAGTTGACATCAAGGGACTCACGGGTAAGAAGAGACACATCCCCGAGTTCCTCAAGAACACTTTCAATCAACTAGTGGGGATTCTCGGTCAGGTTAAGACGCCAACCGATTTCGACGCGGCGAGGGTCCAGATCAAGGATCTTGTGCAAGATTCGTACAGCAAGTTGCGAAACCGGAAATATTCCCTAGATGACTTGGCGTTTAACATGATGATCGGAAAATCCGTCTCCAGCTACACGAAAACGACTCCGCAGCACGTCAAAGCGGCACAACAATTGAGCAACAAGGGCGGCGACGTCAGAGCCGGCGACCTAGTCAGCTTCGTAAAAGTCACAACCGGGAGCGGGGTCAAGCCCGTTCAACTGGCAAGCATTCACGAGATTGACGTGGAAAAATACAACGAATACATCCGCTCAACCTTCGAGCAGGTCCTAGACGCAGTGGGCCTAGATTACGAAGAACTCACGGGTGCGAAGAAGCTGACCTCCTTCTTCTCCGGAGCTTAGCATCGTTGCTCAGCATAATTCCCGTTAAAGGGATCCCAAACATTGAGTCGGGCGATAATCTTGGCGAGATCATTGTCGCCAGCCTGAAGGACCAGGGAGAGGAATTCCAAGAAGGTGATGTCACAATTGTTTCTCAGAAAGTTGTATCAAAATCAGAAGGCCGAGTAGTAAACCTCTCTAAAGTAACGCCCTCTCCTTTCGCATCCTTCGTTGCGAAGGAGGCTGGCAAGGACCCGCGCCAGGTAGAAGTTATCCTACGAGAAACTCGAAAGATCATCCGGATGAAGGCTGGGCACTTGATCACAGAGACGAGGCATGGATTCATCTGCGCGAACGCTGGTGTCGATGCTTCGAACGTCGCAAAGGGGAAATATACTGTTACACTTTTACCGCTAGATCCCGACGCCTCCGCTGACCGCATAGGTAAGACAATCCGAAAACTCACCGGAAAAACAATACCCGTGATCATAACCGACACCTTCGGTCGGGCATGGAGGATGGGGCAGGTCAACTTCGCCATAGGAATCTCAGGAATGAAGCCAATCCACGACTACAGAGGAACCCGGGACATGTACCGGCACACACTCCATGTAACCGAGATAGCCGTCGCAGACGAGCTTGCCTCCGCTGGAGAACTGGTCATGAACAAAGCAGACAAGATCCCGGCCGCTCTAGTTAGAGGCTACAAGGTCAAACGAGGTAAAGGCACGGGTAAGGACCTTCTGAGACCAGAAGAAATGGACCTTTTCAGGTAAGAAGACGATTGGTCCAACGCTAGCCAAGTCTTAATGGCACTAAGAACTCGCCGGCGAGCGAACGCGAAATGACAATGGAGCCAATCAAGCCCCCAATGCCGGTACACGTTCGAGACATTCAGAATTTCGCCCGGTTGGCACTGGGCCTAACCGAAGGGTCCCAAATGATTTGGAGCTTCAGACATAAATCCAGTAACATCCTAGCATTCTTCACCGCATACATGTACTGGGATGGAGATATTCCGATATTGGCTTATACTGAAGCGGACTTTGACAGAACCAAACCCTTCCTTGCATACAAGAGCGATTCTCCTAAAGGAGAGGAATGGCAATTTTGCGACGAAGCCGACGATACTCGGTTCAAGTACGCTTCCGTCATCGACGTGAAAAAGTTTGCCAGACCCCTTCGTAAAGAGTATCGAAGGCGACTTTCCAGATGCCCCCGACCCCGTTTTGACTGAGCTCCAAGACACAAAGTCGCTGGCCAGAGTTCTACTCACGCTTTCAATGCGGGACGGTAACGTCTTTCCTCTGTGGCACTTCCGGAGGGGAGAAAAACACATACTGGGCAACTGTATACCTTTCGAACATTATTATGACTCCAACGCCCTTCCAGTCTTCTTCTACACCTCGTCCGTGACTCCGCCACCAGGACCGTTTCTTAAGTATCTGGCAGCAAAGCCACACGGAGAGAGGTTGGAGTTCACGAACGCTGCCACAGATGCAAAATATTTCTACACAAAGGTCATTGACGTCATCGACTTTCCACTCTTTCCAAAATAAACCCGGGCCAAAGACTTTTCAGCAGTAAACATTCTCTCCAGCACTGCTGGTAATCGTCTTGCCAAGAGAAATTAGGGTCGCCATCGCAGGAGTTGGAAACTGCGCCTCGAGCCTTGTCCAAGGAATGGAATTCTACCGCACTGCCCAAAAGAAAATTGGATTGATGAACGAGAAAGTTGGACCTTTCAAGGTATCAGATATTCGGTTCGTCGCCGCTTTCGACATTGACGAGAGGAAGGTTGGGAAAGATCTGTCAGAAGCAGTCTACGCAGAACCGAACAACACGAGAAAAGTCGTTCAAGTGCGCCCCACAGGGGTCAAGGTCCAGATGGCCCAGCCTTTGGACGGAATATCGCCTATCGCTGGTGACAAGATACAGCCAAGCAACGCGAAACCCTCCAACATTTCTAAGGTTCTAGAGGACACTAGGACCGATGTGTTGGTTAACCTCACGCCAACAGGCGCCTCGAAGGCCAGCGAGATGTATGCCCAAGCAGCGCTGCTGGCAGGCAGCGGTTTCATCAATGCTACGCCCGCAAAGATAGCTTCGAGCAAGGTGTGGCAAGCCAAGTACAAGAAGAAAGGGTCCCTCGTTGTGGGCGATGACGTCATGGATCAGATCGGCTCAACAATCCTCCACAAGAACCTCCTATCTCTGCTAGTAGAGAGGGGCACCCAGATTGGAGAAACGTACCAACTCGACATCGGCGGAGGAACAGAGTCACAACTATCCCTTGACAAGAAACGGTACGAGATCAAGCGGGGGATAAAGACAGCGGCTGTCGCCGCTGCCGTACCGTACAAGTTCCCGATAGTCGCAGGGTCGTCCGATTTCGTGGATTTCATGGAGAACCGCCGGACAAGCTACTTTTGGATCAAAGGCGAATACTTCGCAGGAACAGACTTCACTCTTGACATGCGGATCTCGCTCGAAGACGGACCAGCATGTGCAGGTATTCTAACGGACGTCATACGGATGGTGAAGCTCGCGGCGGAAAAAGAACAGAGCGGAGCATTGAACGCAGTCTCATCCTACGGATTCAAAGCGCCGCCAAAACGAGTGCCTCTAGAAAACCTTAACCATGAACTAGGCTGGATGCCGAAGGGTCCAAGGCCGAATTGAGGCAGAACCGCAAGATACCGTTCAAAGAACGAATCCTCCAATCTTCGCGATCCAACAAGAGCCGAATAGTTCTCGCTATCGATGTCAACGATGGCGGACCCAGGGAACTGACTTACCAATCAATCGATCTGCTCGAACAAACCCGCTTGTCAATATGTGCCGTAAAGTTCGGGCGCCAAACAATTCTGAGGATTGGCCCTGAGAGGACAACTCAACTGCTGAAGAAAATACATGGTCATGGGCTTACGACGATAATAGACGATAAGCTCAATGACATAGACGAGACAAACGCGGCGATCACCCGAGCTTATCTCAATCTCGGATTCGACGCCATGACAGTAAACCCGTTCGCGGGATGGAAGGGCGGCCTCGAAACTACGTTCAAGCTGGGTCACGAACATGGAATGGGGCTTTTAGCGCTCGTTTACATGAGCCATCTAGGAGCCTCCGAGGGATACGGACAGAAAGTGTTGAGGGGCAGATCCAAAAAGACCCGACACCAGTTCGAAATCTTCGCCGAGAAAGCCGTCGAGTGGAAGGCCGATGGCGCAGTAGTAGGCGCAACCAGGCCCAACGTAATTCGAAAAACCAAGGAGATCCTAGGCACGAGCGTGCCAGTCTTCTCACCGGGAGTTGGAACCCAAGGCGGAGAAATAGCCCGATCCCTGAAGGCAGGAACAGACTACCTCATAATCGGAAGATCAATCACAAAAGCAAGGAACCCCGGAAAGGCAGCAGCGGAATTAGCAAAAGCGTCTGTCGTCCTAGATGACTAGGCTTGGCCCGGTTGCCATAACTCGCGCCGCAGGAGATCGCGAACCGCCGCCCTAATGGCATCGCTTCTGCTATGATAGATTCCAGCCTTGACCAACTGGTCAACATCGTCGATGAGCTTCTCAGGAAGTTTAACGGTTACGAGCCTCAAAGCAACGCAAGGCATCGCTGAGCCATAAAGCGAATAAGGGTTTCCCCAGTTTTCGGTAACCTATTTATCCAGCAAACCGCAGGGAAGTAACCATGGGCGGCGCCAAGAAGAAAAGCATGGCACAGATGGAAAGGACCCAGGATCAGACGGACAAGAAGGAAGAACCTGGTTCGAAGAAGGGAAAGGCAAAGACAGTTGTGGAGAAGAGACCAAGAGGACTGCAGAGCCCCGACATCTCCGACCCAAAGTTCCTTGCCGAGGTCCAGAGAATGGGAGCGATCACACCATTCTCAATAGCATCGCAGTTTAACCTCAGACTTAGCGTGGCCAAAGATCTGCTGGAAGATCTCGAGAAGAAAAGGCTTGTCAGGTTGGTCGGCGGAAACGCGAGGATCAGAATCTACCAGCCCGCCGCCGCCTAAACCCTCTTTATCGTTATGACCGCACCCTCCTTCACCTGCTTGAACAGCTCAAGCCCGTAGGTTATTCGTCCTAAGAGATTAACAGGACTGTAAGGCCTAGTTGGACCGTAGAAGACGCAAACCGCGTCACCCTGCGGCCAGTAACCTATTGATCCCACTTCCATATTGCTGCGGGGCTTCTCGCCTGGAGCCTTCACTGTGACTTGGAAATAGATCTCTTCCCCATATCTTACAGCCCTACCATTTACAGGAAGATTGCGTAACAGAGCGTCAGATGTTCGAGGGGCGGCGAACCTGAAGAATTCTCCTTGAGCCTCCCCTAATCCTTCGATCGAAAAGGAGACTTTGGGTCGGGAAACCTCTGATGCAGGTCCGTGTGACAAGACTCTCAGCTCCGGGGGTGAACCAAGTTATATAGCTCGCTCAAGGCGGACCGCCCACAAAGCGAGTTCACATGAAACGAGTGATCATAGTTGGGGCAGCTGGCAGGGATTTCCATAACTTCAACATGGTCTTTCGGAACTCGCCTGATCATGAAGTAGTCGCATTCACAGCAGCCCAGATCCCGGGAATAGAAGGAAGAACCTACCCGCCAGAACTTGCTGGGCCGAGATACCCGAAGGGAATTCCCATATTCGCGGAGAAAGAGCTTCCTCGCCTGATCAAAGAAATGAAAGTGGACCTGGCGGTACTGTCCTATAGCGACCTGTCGTACGGAGATGTGATGCACATTGGGTCCTCTGCGCTGGCCGCAGGAGCGGATTTCCAGCTGCTCGGCCCGAGGAATACAATGCTTCGCTCAAGATTGCCAGTGGTCTCGGTTGGGGCGGTGCGGACCGGAGCTGGGAAGAGCACCGTCTCGAGAAAGATTTCTCTAACTCTTCGAGATGCTGGCAAGAAAGTCGTCGTAATTCGACACCCGATGCCCTACGGCGACCTCACAAGGGAAGGAGTTCAGAGATTCGCTTCGTTCGAAGACTTGGATAAGGCGGATTGCTCCATCGAAGAGAGGGAAGAATACGAGCCGCACCTTGAACACGGGTTTGTGGTCTACGCGGGCATAGACTACGAACAGATTCTACGATCTGCGGAAAAGGAAGCTAACATAATACTCTGGGATGGAGGAAATAACGACATACCATTCATTCAACCAGACGTCCACTTCGCAGTCCTAGATCCGCTACGCGCTGGAGACGAGCTGACACACTATCCAAGTGAAGTCAACGTCAGGCTCGCCGATGTCGGAATCATCAACAAGGTCAACGTTGCGGAACCGGAAAAAATACAGCTAGTGGAGTCAAATCTGAAGACATTGAACCCAACGGCTATTGTCATCAAGGCTGCGTCAGAAGTCACGGTAGACAAGCCTGAGCTAGTTAGGGAAAAGCGAGTCCTGATCATAGAAGACGGCCCGACCGTCACCCACGGCGATATGGCCTATGGAGTCGGGTACGTTGCTGCGAAATCCTTCCACGCCAAAGAAATTGTGGACCCGCGCAAGTATGCCGTGGGAATCGTGAAGGACATTTTCAAGAAGTACACTCATGTCACCGAAGTTCTTCCTACAATCGGGTACGGAAACCAGCAGATACGTGACATGGAAGCGACCATAGCCAAAGTGGACTGCGACACCATTATGATAGCGACACCCGCGGATATCAGGCGAATAATCAAGTTCCCGAAGCCTACTGTTAGAGTAGGCTACGAATTGAAGGAACAAACCAAGCCAGGAATCAAGGACGTTCTGCACTCGAAAGGGATCATCTAGACCCTAGCCGACAGCTAGGCAATCGTCTTTCGCAGAGTTTCAGCCACGTACTCTATCTCGGTCTCGCCCAACCTTGGATGAACAGGGAGGGAAAAAACCTGCCTCGACGCCTTCTCAGTCTCAGGCAATCTCCCCCTCCGAGCAATGTTCGAGTCCCGATAAAGCGGTGTAGAATGTACGGGGGAGGAGTAGTAGACCCCAGCTTCGATGTTCTTGTTCCACAGCTTGTCCACAATCTTGTTCCGTTTGGCAGCGTTCACGCCTCTCAAGCGAACCGTATACAAGTACCAGCTGTGTTTTCGACCGTTGGGCTCTTTAGGCAAGAATAGTTTTCCAGTCATGTTCAGCTTCTCAGTGGTCAACTCAGCATTCTTCCGCCTCTTTTCAAGGAACGAGGGTAGTTTCCTCAGCTGCGCGTAACCGATCGCCGCTGCAATCTCAGTCATGTGATAATTATGACCTGGCCTAACGGTCCAGTATGGACGTTGTTCTCCGTGAGAACGGACCATTCTCAGGGCCTGAGCATACCCGTCATCGTTTGTCGTAACCATCCCTCCCTCGCCGGTTGTAATGTTCTTGCCAGCGTAGAAACTGAAACAAGTCATGTCGGCGATCGAGCCAATTTTTTTCCCGTCGAGCTGGGCGCCGTGAGCCTGAGCCGCGTCTTCAATTACAACAATGTCTTTTCCATGGGCCAAATTCGCTACCCCGGAAACGTCAGAGGGAAGGCCGTAGAGATCGGTGGGAATGATAGCTTTCGTCTTACGTGACACACACTCCTCGACACTCTCAATCCTGAGACAATACGTGTCCTTATCGATATCAGCGAAAACAGGGGTTGCACCAGTGAGTACGACGGCGTTGGCGGCACCGACAAACGTGAAAGAGGGAAGAATTACTTCGTCACCGGGGCCAACATCCGCAGCGAGTAACGAGGCGTGTAATGCTGCTGTCCCGTTCACCACTGCGACGGCATGCTTTGCACCAACAAACTTGGCAAAACTCCTTTCAAACTCAAGGACACGAGGCCCCATCCCGCTCTTATCGGTCAGGATTCCGCTACGTAGGACTTCGACCGCTGCATCGATCTCTTCCTTTCCAAGAAACGGTTGATTGATCCTGATCAGTTCTCGCAATTGTTCAGCTTGTCCCCGGTTTTCAGCAATCTCCGCTCTGGTGCCTAAAAGAGTTGGCCCAAAACAGATCTCAGAGCAAGTTTTTCTCAAGCTCAAATTGCATATTACAAAAACAATCTCACCCGAACCGATGGAATCGCGAACGTACTTCAGTTTGATCTCATGCGTAGATTTTGTGCGGTCGAAAGGCGCAAATGCTCGAAAATGAGCCAATAACAAGGAATTAAAGCCACATAACCCGCCTAGGGCATGTTTACTTCCGGTTTCGGAGCCCTAGCGCTTGATAAATTTTATATTGCACGCGAAATCTCTCGCCCGTCGAGACTTGGGGATAAGAAAGAATTGTCATCAGAATTAGCAGGTCAGCAAGTAATTATTCTAAGAGAAGGGACTTCGAGAAGCCGCGGTCAGGATGCACTCAAAGCGAACATTATGGCTGCGAAGGTCATTGCCGAATCTGTCCGATCCTCGCTAGGACCAAAAGGCATGGACAAAATGCTAGTGGATGGATTTGGAGATGTAACGATAACTAACGATGGAGCGACGATACTGGACGAAATGGAAGTGCAACATCCAGCCGCCAAGATGATGGTAGAAGTTGCGAAGACCCAGGACGACGAAGTCGGAGACGGAACAACCACCTCAGTCGTTGTAGCCGGAGAACTACTCAAAAAGGCCGAAGAACTCATCGATCAGGGGATCCATCCAACAGTAATAGTCGATGGTTACCGGCAGGCTTCGAACCGAGCACTAGAGGTGCTCGATCAGATCGCGATCAAGATCGATCCAACTGACAAGGCGACTCTTAGGAGAGTAGCTGAGGTCTCACTGGCGAGCAAGATTCTGGCTGAGGACAAAGAGGCAATGGCGGAACTCGCTGTGAACGCGATTCTCCAAGTTGCCGAGAAGACTGCTGACGGATACAAGGTCGACATTGATGATGTAAAGGTGGAGAAGAAGCCCGGCGAGTCATTGACCGATACAGCCCTCATCAAAGGAATAGTTCTCGACAAGGAAATCGTTCATCCCGGAATGCCCAAGAGAGTGGAAGATGCAAAGATCGCACTAGTCGATGCACCCTTAGAAGTGGAAAAGACAGAGTTCGACGCGAAGATCAACATAGAGAATCCGGAGCAGATGAAATCATTCCTCGACGAGGAGGAAAAAATGCTCAAGGACATGACAGACAAAGTTTCAAGCTCGGGGGCTAACGTGCTTCTCTGCGAGAAAGGAATAGATGATGTCGCGCAACATTATCTCGCAAAGAAAGGGATCCTCGCAGTCAGACGTGTAAAGCAGTCGGACATGGAGAAACTTGTCAAGGCAACCGGGGGAAAGGTCGTGAGTAACGTTAACGATCTAAGGCCTGAGGATTTGGGATTCGCGAAGCTAGTCGAAGAGCGGAAGGTTGCAGACGACAAGATGACATTCGTCGAGGGAAGCAAGAATCCGAAGGCTGTCACGATACTCGTGCGCGGTGGGAGCGAGAGACTTGTGGACGAAGCCGAAAGAGCGATCCACGATGCACTATGCGTTGTACGCGACGTTGTGCTAGATCCGAGAGTCGTGGGAGGCGGGGGTGCCCCGGAGGCAGAAGTCGCAAGGCGTCTTCGAGAACACGCACAGAAACTCTCTGGAAAAGAACAATTGGCGGTCATAGCTTTCGGTGAGGCCCTCGAAACACTTCCGACTGCCCTGGCCGAAAACGCGGGGCTCGACCCGATCGACATCCTCGTCCAGCTTCGAGTCGCCCATGAGAAAGGACAGCTCTGGGCCGGGGTTGACGTGAACGAGTCTAAAGTCGCCGACCTCAAGGAAAGAGGCATTCTTGAACCCCTAGGGGTGAAAGTGCAAGTGATAAAATCGGCGGCGGAGGCTGCGGGCATGATACTGAAGATCGACGACGTGATCGCTGCAGCTAAGTCGAGTGCCGGCGGTCAAGGCGGCCCTAAGGGAAAAGACGAGGGTGACGACGAGGGAAGTAGCGATTACTAGAGAGCCGGACAGCATCGAGATCGGACCCCCAAAACTCACACGCTTCGAGAAAGCGAGAGTAGTAGGGGCTAGGGCCCTCCAAATATCGATGGGAGCGCCGGTTCTCCTCGACTTGAAGCAAGGGTTACTGTCACCTATTGACGTCGCTCTGATGGAATTGGAAGAGGGCGTTCTTCCAATCAGTATACGCCGATCCTTGCCTGATGGCACAAGCCAGAACATCCCTTTGAAATGGCTCCTCCACCCCGCCGAAGAAGGGAAGAAACCTAAGTCAAAGAAGGAAGACGAGTAGCCATTCAAACTTCCCAAGAACCCGTCCTTCTCACTGGGGTAAACGCTGCGGACGAGCGATTCTCCTGGAGAGCCGCTCTCGCTTCGATGGTAATATTGTCCGCGGTCGCAAGCCTTGCTTATGCCTTGAGTGTGAACCCTTTTGCGCTTAGTTTCAATCTCTCGTTCGTGTACTTACCTACGGCGGTCTTGATTCTAGGCCCGTTAATAGCGAGAGTAAGAAGAAAAAGCCCAGAGTCCGCTTAGTTCATAGGCGGATTATGCGGCAACTTGATGCTCATAACGTAAGCATCAGCGCCATCATGATAGTAGTGCGTCGCAACCCTGGCCGTGTCAAAACCCATGTTCTTGTAGAGTCTGACCGCGTCCTCGTTGGCAGTCCTAACCTCCAAGAAGCACTCCTCAGCCCCATGCAGTTCTAAGGCCTTCATCGCTGCGAGAACCAGTTCCTTTCCTATTCCTTGCCGTCGATAATCTGGCATGACTGCGACTGAAACCACGTGTCCTTTTCGGACCATTCTGAATCTGCGAACATCTGAGAAACCGAACTCAAGCCTGCACATAATGTATCCCGCAACCTTGCGTTCTTTCTCCGCGATGATGAACGCCTCTGGACAGCTCTTGTACACCTCCAGGAAAAAGTACGGGCTGTAATTCTCGGGAAGGCAGACCCTGTTGATCTCGATAACCGATGATAGATCGTCCGGGTGGAACGGACGCAACAGGTACGGCGCTTCGAGCAACTCTCTTTCTAAGATAGTTGGGAATCCTGATGTATAATATCTTGTCGTCGAATTGGATAATTTCTGTCAGTTTGACAACACGTTTAAATCGCTCAGAACGGAGCGAGCCGCGAAAGACAGGCGACTCTTGAGTGAGTGATGCGGCCACACCGCCGACCCCTTTACCGGCGACCCAAACTAATGTCCCAGTCTACGCTGGACCCCCGCTGGATTCCATCAAGACGATGGTCGCTACAGAGTTTCACGTCACGGACGCGTTCTTGGACCCGTACGGAATCCCTACCGTTCAAGTAACGCCAGAGCCGGCGAAAGAAAAATTCCAGAGATTGTTGGACCAACTACGTCAACAAGGGCTAATAGCCGCCATCAGAGGATCGACAGACGGGCTGACGATCAAAGTCTTCCAGAAACCCCAAGTCAAGCCATCTCGCAAGACCATCAACCTCGGGCTCTTCCTCGCGACTGTTACCACAGTCTTCATCGCGGGATACTACCTTTGGACATCCGGTCTATTTGGGAGCCAGGTCCTTCAACAGCAACTTATCGCGATAATTGATCCTACGGCGAACCCGTATCTCAAAGCCGGGCTGTTCGCCGGAGGTCTTCTCTCAATAATAGGGCTTCACGAATTTGGGCACAAAGCAGCGGCTCGACATCACAAGATGGACGCGACCCTTCCGTATTTCGTCCCAGGCCCCCCTCCAATCGGCACCTTTGGGGCACTCATATCTCTCAAATCACCCCCAGCCAACAGGGACCAGCTCTTTGATCTAGGCTTAAGCGGGCCCGTGATCGGCTTCATAGTAACAATAGCTGTTGCAGCGCTGAGCGTCTTCATAGGAATACTCCCAAACGCCAGCCAAGCGACCCAACTAGACACGTGGAATGGTACATGTGCTGCGCAGCTCGGAGTCTCAAGCTGCTTCTCCAACATCGACTTTGGTTTAATCGCGAGACAACCTCTCATTCTGATCATCATTTCCCAAGTCACCAGCATGATCCGGCCGGGTGTCTTACTGGACAGCCAGCTTTTCTTCGCGGCGCAAATCGGGGCTTTGCTGACCTTCCTAAACATAGTCCCGGCTTGGCAGCTCGACGGCGGTCATATCTCCAGGGCGGTCTTCGGTCCGGGCGGACATAGAGTTGCCAGCGTGATCGGACTCGCTCTGTTATTCCTTGCCGGGTACTATCCGTTTGGCCTTCTCGTTCTGGCCTTCATGTTCTTTTCGCGCCGAGGGTTCGCGGGGGTTGAGCCACTAGACGACATCAGTCCAGTTAGCAACTCAAGGAAACTACTCTACATCTTCGCTCTCGTTATGTTGATACTCACCTTCGCATACTCTCCGTTCTAGAAGAACCACAATGCTGCCTCGCTTCAAAGAAGGCGCAGTCAGGGTCTTGATCGAAACTCTTAGACTAAGCAAAGACGGAAACAGCGTGGACCTGGGTGATATCGCACAGAGAGCGAGGGCCACAGAATCCTTCGTAAGAGGCGTCGCGATAGATGTCATAGGGGACCTTAACAATGGTCAGATCTCTCTGAGATCAGAACTTCGGATCAAGCTTGCCCTGGAAATCGCCCGTGCTGGACTCCCTAGAGAAGCCGCTCGAGTTCTCACTTGGCAGGAATTCGAAAGGTTTGCAGAAAGATGCCTTGAGGAAACTGGGTTTCGGACCGAGAAGAATGTGCGAGTCAAGGGAGAGGGTCGAAACTGGCAGATCGACGTGGTTGGATTTCACAACCAACTAGTCCTGGCGATCGACTGTAAGCATTGGAATACCCCGAGTAACCTTGCTAGATTCAAACCGATGGCAGACCACCAACGAAGCGCGACATTGCATCTCCTTGCTACGCTGCGAGAAAGGGCGACTGGAAGCGACAACGACCAGCAGGCACTCCCAATGATCTTGACACTATCCGAGCCCCCTGCTCAATTCGCTGAAGGCGTGGTTCTTGTTTCGGTTGAGAAGCTTCCAAGCTTTCTAAGCGGCGTGACTCCTTACGACGAGGGTCTTCCATTCATAACTTCACCTGCTTCCGCAGTGGAAAACCCTATGAGCCAATCCAACTAGCGCAGGTCAAGAGATCACATGAACGTTGTCGTCGTCGGAGCGGGCACAATGGGCTCAGGCATCGCTTACTCTTCCGCCGCCTCGGGACACATAGTGACTGTTGTCGAGCAGGACGAGAAGCTCCTCGACCAAGGGATGCATCGAGTCGACGACTACGTCGAAAGAAACCTGAGTCGTGGACACATAAACAAAGAGCAAGCATCCAAGATCCACTCTAATGTAAAGGGGACCGTCGACTTTGCAAAAGCCTGCCACAACGCCGACCTAGTGGTGGAAGCGGTATTCGAAGATCCTCGAATAAAGGAACAAGTCTTCGCCACCCTAGACAAGGTCTGTCCCAAGAATACGATTCTAGCCTCAAACACATCGTCAATAAGCATCAGCAAGATTGCCTCCGCCACAAAACGACCCGAAAAAGTCCTAGGCCTCCACTTTTTCAACCCCGTCCCAACAATGAAACTTGTCGAGCTGATCAAAGGAGAACGCACGTCTCCCGATGCTGTAAAAGCCGCGACAACTTTCGTAGAAACACTAGGGAAGACCGTTGTCCAATCCGCCGACAAGACGGGCTTCATAGTCAACAGAGCCCTGATGCCGTTCATCAACGAAAGCGTTAAGCTTCTAGAAGAGAACGTCGCTACACGCGATGACATTGACAAAGCATTCCTCCTCGGAACAAACCATCCCATGGGTCCTCTACAGCTCGCCGACTTTATCGGAATAGACGTGATACTATCCACGTTGAAGGTTCTCGAAGCAGAATTCGGCCAAACCTTTACACCAACACCCATACTCGAACAAATGGTCAAAGAAGGAAAACTAGGAAGAAAAACCAAGAAGGGCTTCTATGACTACTGAAGAACAGGCACAGATCCCAGACGACGGATCGAAGCAACTCACCGACCTGATCTTGAAGGGTGATCATGAAAATGCGGCCCGGGTTGCTGTCGAGATAGTCACCAAGAGCGGAAGCGCAAACGACGTTGTCGACACTATTTCAGACGCGATGAACATTGTCTCTGACCTTCACGAAATGGAACGCTATTCCGCGGCAGAAGTCGAAAAATGCGAGAACGCTGCCGAAAAGTCCCTGGCTGCCGTCAGGCCCAAGATCAAGATTGACCATAGGAAGATAAACGGACGCGTTATGGTATCCTCCCTACTTGAGGACCCTCACAGCTTTGACAGAACCCTGCTACTAACAATGCTTGAGATTGGAGGATTCACTGCTATAGACGGTGGCACAGACCTTTCACCGGAACAAGTCGCTAGCAAAGTCAAAAAGCACAAGCCCGACATTCTCGCCATACCACTGATAACCGAAGTCGCGGCGAGAAAACTCGTGGACGCAAACACTCTCATCGAAGACACGGGGGGGAAAATAGCAATCATAGCATATGGAAGAGGCGCTCAGGGCCTCTCAGGTGTGAAATTCACAACGGTGGAAACAGATTCCCTCAGCGCCTTCAGCAAGATTGCTGAAATTCTGATCTCGAAAGCCTAGATCTCTTCTAGGCAACAATCAAGCTAATTTCTCATGAGACCTGACATTCTCAGGTTCAATTGCTAGTTTTTATCGTTCCCGCCCAGGGATCCGAGTCACGGGACCGTAGTCTAGATCACGGGCGACAATAGCACAAATCCCCGAGAGGACAACCAGGATAGGACATCGGGCTCCGGCACGCATAAAGTGGAGAGACCCGAAGGTCGTGGGTTCAAATCCCACCGGTCCCGCCAGCCGAGGCGTGCATCTCGCAGTTTCGGGAAACCTTGCGCGGCTGCTGGGGACCAGGACTTTGCAGTAATATCCTTATCATCCATTATCCCTAATCAGGGAACAATTCCTGTTTCTCCATATTCTGCTGGAGACCGGTTCTCATGCCGTGTTCCTGATGCCACCTTTCACGAAATCTCTTCGTTCCTTTTTGCACGAACGTCCAGATGATAACCATCACGACTCCAGCTGCGGGGAAGGCTGACAACGATATGATCTGCCCGACTTGCGCCGACCAAACCTGATACTGAGCCAAGCCCACGCCAAGAAATGATAGTCCAAAGACGACCGCCACCATGGCAATGACATAGTTCATGCTCATTTTTCTCCTCCATACCGCATAAACTGGATGATTCTCAGTCATATGCCGCCTGTATCGTCCCGGAACGTCATATTCTTTCCAGCCCAAACGGGGAATGTCCTCCATCGCCCAGATTTTTCCCCCGCACACTGGGCAATTCTTCGGTGGCGGGCTTGCTCCTCCAGTCATGTATTCTCACACCTTACGAATCGAGTGCCGCGAAAAACAAGGCGTGTATCCACTTTGAAGGGATGGGCAATGACAAAACTGGCGATGCTAAGCATGTTCGTTCAAACCAGACCCATTTTAGTGGGTTCATGTTGACTTTGCTACCAGACTTGCGAAACGGAAGTAGCAACCGAACGTCTGTGTCAACCTCTTGCTCAGAGGGAAGAATAGCCGAGGTTTTCCCGAAGTTTTCTAGGTCGCCCCTGGGGGTTCAATCCCACCAGTCCCGCTACAAACACATCTAGGAACAGTTAACCTCAACGAGCGTAGCCAACGCCATTCAACCAGTAGAAACCGCCAAAGGCAAAGAAAGGTGGCTGAGGATGGTGAAAATGGGCCAGGTCCCTATGAGGAGATCAAACGCTCATCTTGTCATGCGGTTAGTGTGAACGTGAATATGTTGTTCCGTATGGTTGTCAGAGCTATGTTGTAGGTGTTTTTGGATTGGAACCTGAACGCGCTTCCATCTATGATTATGTTGATTGCCGCGAGTTGGTTTGGGCTCATAAAGGGTGTTGTCCAGTTCATCTTTGCGTATTGATTGCCAAGCGAGTCTTTGACGACGTACGAGATGAGCGTTATGCCCACCGAACCCACGTTCCTGACGCTCAAAGTCAGATTCGTCGGCGAGTTGACCTGTGAGGTCTCGATGTTCAATGATTCTCGTCCCGGGCACGGGGTAACAAAGCACCCAGGTGCATTGTAACGATAGCATCCCCCGCATAGGGGCGATGGACCAACAGTCTCCCACATGAGTAATCCTCCTAAGACCCCTCCTACCGCAATGACAACCAGGAGGATGCTCGAAGGCTTCACTGGGTCTTCCTAGCAGCAATGGGCGAGCCGAGACAATAGTCGAATTGAACCGAAGCCCTGACAACTAAGTTACGTCAACGACTCTCGACGCGGGTTCAACGGTGTACCCACCTTCCCCACCGCTGGGTTGAACTACGCTATTATCATTGTTTTCTCAATCACTTGGAAAGGCAATCGAATTGAGAAAGGAACTCGAACATTACCAGGGAAGTTATGCGGGCCAATGACCAACAACAACGCAAGCTTCTGGAAATGCGACAATTGCGAGTACTCCAACGACGCGAGAGATATCATCTGCGAGAACTGCAAGCGGGGGGTCCGTCCAGAACACTCGGAGATTGACGATTATCTGGCCAATTCAATCGTAAGAGAAATGTGGAAGAGTCAGAAATGAGCCAGGCTCGTTCGGAGAGGTCACAGCGAGATGAAAACAGTGAGCTTGATAATCGGAATCGGCCTGATAACTGCATGAACCATCTTCTTCTTATATTCAATGATAGTGAATTATCAAGGTAGCTTAATTGTTGCGGGGGAATACGAGGAGTGGAGAAGCAACGCGTTCCTTCAGGGTAGGAAGGCTCCTCCCGCAACGGACGATTGGTCGAGGTTCCCTGTAGCAACTGGAGTGCGTGACGTCTTTTCCGTAACAGCTTAGATACTTCACACCTCTCTCTCACGAGACCTCTGATTGAAAGTAGCGATAGTCTGCCTTGTCCTCATTCTATCATCATACGCTACTCTACAATTCCCGCGAGCGATGGCGTCTGCTCCAAGCAGTGCAATCGAGGGAAACTATGCTCTCCACATGAAAACCTCTGCATCCACTGACTATGCTGAGGCGCAAGGATCAAACATCAATGTGACGTTTCTCGCGGACAAGACCTATAGCCTCAAGGTCTCAGTCTTCGTGGTTTCAGAGGGAGTTGGGGATCCCTTCTCCATCACGTTTGGGATGTCATCGTTGCCATACGCAAACTATAATTTTGGTGTCAGGTTCACCGGTTCAAGTAGCTCGCCCTCCAATCAGGTCCTGTTCGGAAATTTTGGCACCGGTCCAGTGAATTGGAAGCTCGGAACGTGGTATGATTTGGAATTTCGCCTTCTTAATGGGAGCACAATATTCTACATGAATGGAACTCAAATCGGAAGCTTTTCGAACATGGTGTTGGGCGGGACGCTGCAAGGCTATTCCTTATCATCTTCTCCGATTGGCGAGATCTACGCGGACGCGATTACCGTTTCTGAGGATGGCTACGTGAGGTACTTTGACGGCTTCGAGAATGGCCTAAGCAATTTGCAAGTGCTCCGGTCTGGGGGTGCGACGGTGGACACGGCATACTTCGGCAAAGGAATGGGTCTTAGCGCCACGGTGATTTCCCTAGTTCTTGGAATCTGTTGCGGGGAACTGTTCGAGGCTACTAGGGGGTCAAACTTTCGAATAGATGGAACCATCGAGAACGCTACCAGCTTGAGAGCAGTGACTTCTGCCATGATTACGGTCGAAGTCTCTTACGATCGTGGAAATTCCTATTCGCTGATCGGGTCGGCCACCTCCGACCAGTATGGAAACTTCAGCGTTTACTGGAACCCCTCGAAGGTTGGCCTGGCTGTTCTCCAGGCCGTCTATTCGGGAAATTGTTGTTTCTTGGGCGATATCGCAACGACCAACGGTTACATATCTCCGGCTATTAGCAAACTTTCCCTCTCCCTGAGTAGTTCCACCAGTCTCTTGGGGTTCTCCGTTGGGATCAGCGGGTTTCTAAGTGGAATTGATTCCGCGGCGATCTCTAACGGAATAGTTTTGTTGGAGTTCACTGTGCCTGCAGCAACTGGTTGGAGTACGTTGACCTCTGCCACTACAGGACCTGACGGAAACTATCAGACTACTTGGCTGCCGCAAGCTACAGGCACTTTCACAGTTAGAGCGAGTTGGGCAGGAAACGGAATCTATGAGCCGACAAGCATCACGGCGACTCTAACATCAATCTCAGATGGTAGCAAGTATATTTTTGCTGTAGCCTCGAACGCGACAGTATCCTCTTCAGTGTACAACGCTTCTGCCAAGATCCTGAGCTTCAGAATACGAGGCCTAATTGGAGAGAACGGATACGCGGATGTGTCCCTGCCTAAGGAATTTGCAGTTGACGGCGCGCTTCTAAAGGTCCACATCAATGGAACTGATACTCCTTTTCAAATGACCCAATCAGGAGATACTGTTCGGCTTCGCATTGCTTTCATCTTCAGAAACTCGTATGACGTTGAGATCTTCTTGGCGGAGAGTCCGGGACCGATATCTAGTTCGCAACCATTTCTGCTATACATAATAGGATTAGCCGTTGCTGTGGCCGTTGCCGTACCGAGCTTGCTCAAACTGAGATCTTCCCTGAGGAAAGCACCGTCTAGGGATTATCCGGGGAGAAGTGCGCTCCGATCTGTCGCCTCGCTGCTAAGGCTCAGTTTCTGAGGGGTTCGAGGCGTCGTCAGTTTCAGCGGGGGGCTCCGGTTCCTTCTCAGTCGCAGCAAGTACGCTTACAGCGTAGAGTCCAACGAACAACCCAAACAGAACAATGTCAGAATAAAAGTAGGTTGTTGTTTCAGCGAACGAGAGATACCTCAACTGGATTGATTCGAAGTAAGCCTTAGCGATGGTTATTACGGAAAATAAGGCGGCGGCCAACCCAACGCCTAGTGCAAATTTCTTTTGCAGAAGTGGATGGATCTGTGTAGCAAGAGCCATCAGAAAACCTTCGACGTTCAGAAGCACTAAGGCCATATAGTAGATGACGTCGTCGCGGACGTAGCCCGGAAAGTAGGATGTGAGATACAGATAAAGACCAAAATTAGCCACGAGTACGAAGGTCAGTCCGGTTTCGTATGGCGTGCGCTTCCTTCGGCGTACCGCCTTGTCCGTACGCTTTGGTGTCCTTGACATGATGGCCCACCTTATCCTCGATCAAATCCAAGCTGTGGTCTTCTCTATTCTTGGCCCTGCTGCGGTTTGTTTCCCAGGATAACTTCAATCTGCTCCAGAACACCTGAATTGAGTGTTGGCGCGACTTCGAGTGCCTTCATGTTTTCACTAACTTGTTCTGGCCGGCTCGCACCAGTAATGACGGTACTCACGTTTGGATTCTTCAGGCACCAAGCAAGCGCTAACTGAGCTAAAGTACAGCCAATATCTCGGGCAATTGGTTCAAGCTGTTTGGCCTTTTCGACGTTTTGGGGTGTGATGACATTTTTTCGGAGCCATTCGTACCCAGGCAATGTCGCCCGGGAACCAGGGGGAATGTTTTTGGCATATTTCCCGCTCAGGAGCCCCGAAGCAAGCGGGCTCCATATCGTCGTGCCCAGTCCTATTTCTCGATACAAGGGCAGGTACTCCTTCTCGACGCGTTCACGGTGGAGCATGTTGTACTGTGGTTGTTCCATTTGTGGAGGAGTCAGATCGTATTCTCGAGCAAGCGCGTGCGCTCGCATAATGTCCGCAGCACTCCATTCAGATGTGCCCCAGTAGAGTATCTTTCCCTGATGAACCAGATCGTCCATAGCACGAACAGTTTCTTCGATTGGCGTGTTCGGGTCCGGGCGATGACAGAAGAAGAGATCGAGATAATCCAGCTGCAGTCGTTTGAGGGACTTGCGGCAGGCCTCGAAGATGTGTTTGCGAGACAAGCCCTTGTCGTTTGGTCCGTCGCCTCCCCAGAAGACCTTGCTAGAGACAACTATGCTCTCCCGAGCCCACCCGAGCTTCTTGAAAATGTTCCCTATTACAATTTCGGCTTTCCCGTCTGCGTAGGCCTCCGCGCTGTCGAAGAAATTGACGCCCATATCGTGTGCAATAGACATGCACTTGACTGCGACTTCTTCGCCGAGTTGTCCACCGTAGGTCACCCAGGAGCCGAGTGATAGTTCGCTTAGTTTGAGCCCTGCCACACCAAGTTTTCGATAATTCACGCCCCGACACCAATTAACAAAATCTTCGATTGCCATTAATATGTTCGTGGCAGGAGATTTGCAGAAGCCAGTCGAGTATTCATCAATCCAAGAAAGTCTTCGCCATTCTTTATGAACCACTCATGACATAGTTGCTAGCCAGTCCTTGACCCTCGAACCTCCCCAGATCATCGGAAGAGGAACATGGCTTGACAAGGTCGCAGCAGATATTGTTGAGCGAGAAAAGAAACTTGGACGCGGGGGAAAATCCTTGCGAGTGGAGAGTGGGCTTGGAGCATCTGGTATCCCTCACATTGGGAATTTTGGGGATGCTGCAAGAGCACACGGGGTCAAGATGGCGCTGGAGAATACTGGCATCACAACAGAACTGATTGCTTTCTCTGACGACATGGATGGGTTGAGAAGGGTCCCTGCCGGGTTTCCAAAATCACTGTCAAAGTACCTCGGATTCCCTGTGTCGAGCATTCCAGACCCGTTCGGTTGCCATGACAGTTATGGACACCACATGAGTTCGCTCCTTCTCGATGCTCTTGACAAGACTGGAATAGGATATCGTGCGGTGTCTGGGACTAGAGCCTACAAGGAGGGTTTGTTCAATGAGCAAATTGACAAGATTCTTTGCAATTCCGCAAAGGTTGGCCTGATCATCAAAGAAACCATGGGGCAGGAGAAGTACACGGAGACTCTGCCCTACTTCCCTGTTTGCAAGAATTGTGGCCGAATATACACGACCAAAGCGCTCGGGTATATTCCTGAGCGGCACGTCGTGAAATATGTGTGCGAAGGAATGCAACTTCGGGCAGGGACGCTTCAGGGCTGCGGTCACTATGGGGAAGTTGATGTGAGAAGTGGGGATGGAAAGCTCAGCTGGAAGGTGGAATTCGCGGCCAGGTGGTCAGCGCTCAAGATCAACTACGAAGGGTACGGAAAGGACCTGATCGAATCAGTAAGAGCAAACGATCGGGTGATGGAGGAAGTCTTGGGCGAGCCTCCTCCCTTCCATACCAGATACGAGCATTTCATCGACAAGACAGGTTCGAAGATCTCCAAATCGGTCGGTAATGTCATAGCTCCTCAGTTATGGCTGAAATATGGTGCTCCGCAAACACTACTTCTTCTCATGTTCAAGAGGAGCGTTGGTTCTAGAGCGGTTTGGGTCAAGGACATTCCCATGTTCATTGCCGAACTGGATGAGCTGGAGGACGTCTACTTCGGCCGCAAACAGATGAGAGACCCGAAGGAACTCGCGAAGCTCAGAGGACTCTACGAATACTGTTGGAACATGAAGCCACCATCAGCACCTTCGGTTCATGTTCCGCACAATCTGTTGGTTTACCTTGTCAAAGTTGCTCCCAAGGGCAAAGAGACCGAATTCGTTCGAGAAAAGCTCGCAAGCTACGGCTACAAAGTGAACCCTACAGACCCTGACTTCTTAGCGAGACTGGAAAGGGCGTCCAATTGGGCACGAGACATTGAGACCATCGCAACCAGAGAGATACAAATCGAAGGAAAAGAGAGAGACGCAGTACTCGAATTCGCCGGAATAATCAACGCGAGCACCGACGAGGTCTATCTACAAAACGCCGTATTCACCATAGCGAAAAAGCACAGCCTTGAACCAGGCCCATTTTTCAAGACTCTATACCGGATACTGATTGGAGCCGACTCCGGACCCAGACTAGGACCATACATCCTCGCCATGGGTAGGGAAAACGTAGCAACTGCTCTGGTCGCGGCCGCAAGATCTTCAAAGGGATAAGGATCAGTTGCAAACAACCGAGGAGGTTAACATCCGAGCAGTAAACCAGGACGACATTGAACGGGTCTCAATGCTCGAGCAGG
>WNGG01001923.1_pt1 | contig 23514 bp, 21 predicted proteins | sample 5400661 | NCBI WGS metagenome assembly WNGG01 (sample SAMN13153372, study PRJNA577476) | soil metagenome | isolation source: 100 cm soil or saprolite under Garry oak tree replicate 1 | place: USA:California | collected 2016-06-15
GCAGATCGTGAAAACGGCGGCCGACCAGATCGCGGTGATCGGCACCCTCACGTCCGGGGCGACCGCCAGCATCCACGTCCGGGAGGCAGTGGCCGGCGGCACCGGGTTCCTGTGGGAAATCAACGGAACCGGCGGAACGCTGCGGATTACCGCTGACGCCGCATACCCCGAAATCTATCCCCTGACCGTCGCGGGAGCACACGGGCGGAACGAGCCCGCCGAGCTTGCTGTCCCGGCGGCGCTGACGCAGAAGTGGCCCGCGCTTTCGAGCCTGGAAGGAGCGCCCGCCTACAACGTCGGGCGTGCCTACGCCGCGTTCGCGGCAGACATCGGCAACGGGACTCACACCGTGCCGGACTTCGCCGACGCCGTCCGGCGCCACGAGGTCATCGCCGCCATCGAGAGGGCCGCGGCATCAGGGGAACGCGTGAAGGCGTAGCCCACTAGCGATCAAGAGCGGGTCAAGCAGGTTGTCCGCAACCGGGCTCATACTAACCGTGATCGGACAGATCGGGGAGGACCGCTCGCCCAGTCGGCCGGTGGGCTCGGCCAGCGTGCTCCCGCGCATCACGTGGGCGTCATCGGCGCCGGGCGGAAGCACGAACGCGCCGAACTCGATGCCCGCCGAGTGGTCCTGCGTGCGCTGGTCCCAGACGGCGACCATGACCAGGTTCGGGTATTCCGCGGCCTGCGGGGGACACAACGGCGTGGTCGTCGAACAGGTCGAGGATGCTCCCTCCGCTCGAGGTCACCCCGCCGTGGTCGAAGGCGGACAGGTACTCCAGGGCGACGGATTTGCGCTGCTCGTCCGTCATGACGCTGCGATCTAGGGACATAGCTCGTTCTCCTTGGTAAGGGGGTAGGGCAGGCAAGGTCATCGGCCCAGCACGGCCCGCAGGGCGCTGCCGAGCTGCGCGGTGGCCTCGTCCAGGCTGGCGGGGGCGGTCGTGGCGCGGTAGGCGACGTACAGATCGGGGCGGGTGAGGACGGCGCCGTCGTCGGCGATCTCGCGCAGGTCGGCCCAGGTGGCGAAGGGGTCCTCGTAGGGCTGGCCAGGCCCGATCGAGACCACTCGCAGCTCGATGCCGAGCTGCGCGGACACGGCCGCGGCGGCCTCGGCCCATACCTGCCCGCCGATGCCGGTGAACAGGGTGAAGGCGCCCTTCCCGCCGAGGTCAAGCGTAGAGACTTGTGCCCCGTTCCGGGTCACCCAGGCGTGCGGGAGCTTGGCCCCGGGCCAGGTCGTCGGCCGGGCGTATAGGTCGCGGTCGCGGGTGAACGGGGGCATCGGCGTCCCGTCCGGTACGACGGCGCCGGAGTCGTACCGGTGGTTGTGCTCCATCCCGTGGGCGTTGAACTCATAGGACTTGTAGGCGATCGCCTCCCGCATGGCCTGGCGGGTCTTCTCCCCGTCCTGGCCCGGGGCGCGCAGGACGGCCAGCCGTTCCTCGAGCTTGGCGTCCGAGGTGTCGGACAGTCCGAGGGCCTCCAGGATTCGTCCGGTATCCGCGATGCTCTTGTTCGCCCGTTCGACGATCTGCCGGGCCACCGGCGCCCGCTCGGCGTCGTAGCTGTCCAGCAGCGATTCCCCGGCCAGCCCCTTGATGACGTGGGCGAGCTTCCAGGCGAGGTTGTAGGAGTCCTGTATCGACGTGTTCGAGCCGAGACCGTTGTTCGGCGGGTGGCGGTGGATGGCGTCGCCGGCGCAGAACACCCGGCTTTTGGAGATCGTCGTGGCGAAGTGGTGGTTGATCGTCCACGGCGCGCGCGAGCTGACCCGCATCTCGAAGTCGTCGGTGCCGACGAGCTTGACGGCGAGGTCCCTGATGAACTCGTCGGTGAAGTCGGGCGGACCCGCAGCCGGGTCATAGCCCCAGATGAGCATCCACACCGTCCACGGCTTGATCATCCGGAGCACGCCGAGCCCGACGCCGTTGTCGTCCGCGCCCGGCTGGAGCATCCAGTAAAGGACGGACGGGCGGTGGGCGACGAACCGGGACAGGTCGGCCTCGAAGACGATGCTCAGGGCGCCGGCCACGGCGCCCGGGCCCTCGAACGGCAGGCCCAGGTCCGCGGCGACCTTGCTGCGTGCGCCGTCCGCGCCCACGACGTAGCGTGACCGCACGGTGTACTCGGTGCCGGTGAGCCGGTCCCGCACGGTCGTGGTGACGCCGTCGCCGTCCTGCCCGTGCCCGAGGTACTCGGTGTCGAACCGAACCCTGGCCCCGCGCGCCTGCGCCTGGGAGACGAGGATCGGCTCCACGATTGTCTGCGGAGCGTCGACCATGGTGCATGGGCTGGCCAGCAGGTAGTCGGCGTGGCGGCGAGGGTCGGTGCCCCAGGACGGGACGCGGCCCAGTTCCTGGCCGGCCAGGCTGGTGCAGTACGTCGTGTTGCTCATCAGCTCCCAGGGCGTCGCCTCGCGCTGGAGCAGGTGCTCGATGCCCAAGTCGCGGAATACCTCGACGGAGCGCTGGTTGGTGATGTGCGCGCGGGGGGTATCGGCGAGCCGCCCGTACTTGGTGATCATTTGCACGCGCACGCCGTAGGTCGCCAGCAGCAGCGCCATGGAGCCGCCGGCCGGACCAGAGCCGACGACGAGGACGTCGGTGTCGTACCCCAGCTGATTAACAGACATCGGGAACCTCCTTCGTGTTAGGGCCGGCCACTCAGGCGGAGGCGTGGGAGCCGATCATCAGCTCGGCGAGGTCGTCGGGGTGCAGGAACGACGGCGGAGGCGGCGGCCCCCAGCTGTAGAGCCCTTCGCGCCCCTGGAACACCTCGGGGCTCCACAGCTGGTCCTCGAGGTTGCAGTCCATGTCGGAGAAGTACTCGCTGAAGTTGCCGGCCGGGTCCCGCAGGTACCAGAAGAAGTTGGAGCCGGCGTGGTGGCGGCCCAGCCCCCACACGTGCCGTTCGGGATGCCCCTCGAGCATCGTGGTCGCACCGCGACCGATCTCGTCGATGTCGTCTACCTCCCAGGAGGTGTGGTGGAGGAAGGGCACCGGCGCGGCCAGGATGAGCACGTTGTGGTGGTCGCCCGAGCAGCGCAGGAAGGCGCCGCGGTCGCTGATGTAGTCCGAGACCCGGAACCCCAGGCCGTCGACGAAGAAGGCCATGCCGGCAGCCAGATCCGTGGTACCGAGGACGGCATGCCCGAGGCGGCGGGGCCGGACCGCCTCGGAGCGGCCCACGGCGTCGGCGCGCCGGCCGGACCGCAGGATCCGGCCGGGCCCGTTGTACGTTGGCGCCGGCCGTGGCGCAGGGACCACCGGCGGCAGGATCCGCGCCACCGCCCGGGTACCGGTCACCGGCTCGACGGCCGCGATGGCGTCCGGTTCGCTCCGGTCCGTCGGCACGCCGAGCTTGGCCAAGCGGGAGGCGATACGGCCGAGGTCGTCCGGCTCGGACGCGCGGACGACCAGCTCGGCCAGCTGACGGCGCGGCCGCCGGACCAGGCGGAGCTGGCTGCCGGCGTCGGTCGTCGACATCCAGCCCCCGGCCTGCGGGGTCAGGCCGAAGTCGGAGTAGTAGGCGCGGGTCGCCTCAACGTCGGGGACGCCGATGGTGACGGAGGCCAGGCCGTGCAGCGACATGTGATCCACCTTTCGACACAGCGGCGTTGTCCGGACCGCCAACGCCGAGGCCCGCCACCTCCGGCGAGGTCCGCGGCCGCTTTACTCGTTGTACGCCGACTGGAATCCACTTGTCAATAAAAAATCCATATTTACCTCTGAAGTGGATTCGACTAGGCTGGCGGGCATGCCACCCACCAGCACCAAGTCGCTGACCGAGAAGGTGTACCGCGGCCTGCGGGAGGATATCCTGGCCGGGCGGTTCCCGCCCGAGCAGCGGCTCCGGCCGACCGAGCTCGCGGCCGCCTACGGCGTCAGCCTCAACGTCGTGCGCGAGGCGCTCAGCCGCCTGGCCGGCGAGCGCCTGGTCAAGGCGTCGGCCCAGCAGGGTTTCGCGGTGCCGGCCGTCAGCGCGATCGACCTGGCCGAACTGACCGACCTGCGCGCTTTCGTCGAGTGCGAGGCGCTGCGGCGCTCCATCGCCAGCGGCGACCTGGCCTGGGAGACCGGGGTCGTGGCCGCGCACCACCGGCTGGCGAACACGCCGATGACGATCCCGGACCATCCCGAGGCGCTGAGCAGCGAGTGGATGGCGACGCACAACGCCTTCCACGCGGCCACGATGTCCGGCTGCGGCAACCACCGGCTGCTCGAGCTCACCGCGTCCCTGGCCGAAGCGGCCGCCATCTACCGTTACTGGTCGCAGTTCGTCGACCACGACCGCGACGTCGCCGCCGAACACCGCGCCATCTTCGAGGCCGCGGTCGCGCGCGACGCCGACCTGGCCTGCCGCCTGCATCGCGAGCACATCCAGCGCACTGCCGACATCGTCACCGCCGCTATGCACGCCGCGGATCAGCCCCTGCCCGCCGAGCGGGTCGGCTCCATGCCCGCGCGCTGACCGGAAGGCCAGCTGACCGAAAGGACCGCCATGCGCATCGCCAACCTGTCCGGCCGCCTCAGCCTGGTCGTGGACGGCCTGGCCGTCGACATCGCCGAGGCCTCCGGCGGCGCTTTCGGGCCCGAGGTGCAGGCCGTGTACGAGGACTTCGCCGCCTTCCGGTCCTGGGCGCGCGGTGCCACGCTGCCGTCCGGGCGTCCCTTCGATCCCCGTGACTTGGGCGCTCCCGCCCCCGCGCCGCGCCAGCTGTTCGCCATCGGGCTCAACTACCGCGACCACGCCCGCGAGTCCGGCTTCACCCCGCCCCCTGAGCCCGCGGTCTTCACCAAGTTCGTCAGCTCGATCACCGGCCCGGTCACCGAGGTGGAACTGCCCGATGGACAGGTCGACTGGGAGGTCGAGCTGGGCCGTCATCGGCGCCGGAGGCCGTTGTATCGCGGTCGGCGACGCCTGGAATCACGTCGCCGGGCTGACGGCCGGCCAGGACATCTCCGAGCGTGTCCTGCAGCGAACCGGGCCGGCGCCGCAGTTCAGCCTGGCCAAGTCCCACCCTGGGTTCAGTCCCATGGGTCCCTGGCTGGTCACCCCCGACGAGCTCCGCAACCCCGACGACGTCGAGCTGACCTGCGCCATCGACGGCGAGCTCGTCCAAAAGGGACGCAGCCGCGACCTCATCTTCGGTGTGCCCGAGCTCATCGCGCGACTCTCCGCGGTCCTGCTCCTACTGCCCGGCGATGTCATCTACACCGGCACCCCCGCCGGAGTGGGCATGGGACGGACACCCCAGCGCTTCCTCCGCCCCGGCGAGATGCTCACCAGCAGCATCACCGGCATCGGCGAGCTCAGCCAGACCTTCGTCTCGCCCCGGCCATGACCTCTTAGGCCACGGCAGCAGCCCGCAGGAGACCCGAGGGCGCAACATGTCTCAGCGCAAGAGTGAACGAAAACAGTCGGCTAAGTGCGGAGGAATGTGAGCACGGCGAGCACGCGACGGTGCTGGTCGGGTGATTCGGCCAGGCCGAGCTTGAGCAGGATCTGCGTGACGTGCGCCTCGACGGTGCGCTCGGTCACGAACAGACGGGCGGCGATCGCGCGGTTGGACATGCCCTCGGCCACGAGCCCCAGGACTTCTCGTTCCCGGTCGGTGAGCCCGGCCAGAGGATCCACCCGGCGGCGCCGGCCCAGGAGCCGGGCGACGATCGTCGGGTCGATGACGGTTTCCCCGTCCACGATCCGCCGGAGGGCGTCGACCACCGTGGCGATGTCGGACACCCGTTCCTTGAGCAGATACCCGACCCGTTCGGGATGATCCTGGATGAGCCGTATGGCATAGCTCGGTTCGACGTACTGGGACAGGACCAGGACGCCGATCTCCGGATGGTCCGCCCGTATCGCCTGGGCCGCGACGAGGCCCTCGTCGGTGTGTGTCGGGGGCATCCGGATATCCACGACCGCTACGTCCGGTCGCGCCTGGCGGACTTCGCGCAGCAGGGCTTCGGCGTCTTCCGCCTGCGCGACGACGTCGATGCCCGCGTCCCGCAGCAGCCGGACGATCCCCTCCCGGGTGAGCATGATGTCATCCGCGACGACTACCCGCACGGTATCTCCACCCCCATCCACGTCGGCTCGACGGCCAAGATGCCACCAAGCGCCCCCACCCGGTCGGCAATTTCGGTCATCGGCGAGGTGCGACCTTGGCCGTCGTCCTCGACGGTGACGGTCAGGCGCCCATCGCGGTGCGCGGCGGTGACCGCCGCGTAGCCCGCGCCCCGCCCGGACGCGTCCTCGATCGCCTCGGCCACCATAAGATACGCGGCTGTCTCGACCACCTCCGGGTAGCGGCCCTGGACGGTGTCGTCAAGCTCGACCGGGATGGACGCACTGTCCGCGAGCGTCGCGAGCGCCGGACCGAGACCGGCCTCGGTCAGGATGGCCGGGTAAATGCCATGGGCAAGCTCCCTGAGCTCACCGAGGCCGGCCTGCACGTCGGCCAGTGCCTGCTCCAGGAGGAGCCGGGCCCGGTCGTCCGATTCGGCATCGGCGCTCGCGTGCGCCAGCCCGATGTCATAGGACAGGGCCAGGAGCCGCTGCTGCGCGCCATCGTGAAGGTTCCGTTCGAGCCGGCGTCGTTCGGCGTCGCCGGTTTCGACTATCCGCGCACGCGAGGCGCGGAGCTCGCCGAGCTGGAACAGCACCTCCGCCTGGAGCCGCTCGTTTTCCAGGCCGAGCCGGATGGATGGCCCGAGCTCCCGCTCGAGCTCGGGAAGCGTCGCGGCGTGGCTGACCGCCGCGACCCGCGTGTCCTGCTGTACCAGCGCCGTGACCAGGCGCCCGGGCGCGGCGGCAGGTTCGGCGACCGGGTGGCCCTGCGCGTTCACGTAGCGCTGGGCGGCGGAGAGCCAGTAGGCGATGCTCAGCTCCGGATCACCGAGGGCCCGTGCGAGCGCCGACTTGAGGGAGCCGGGCGCCGGCGCCGCGCCGAGGCTGGCCACGATTCGCGCGACGCGGCGGCGATGGGCCAGCGCCGTGGCGCCGTCCCGGGCCAGGCCGACTGCAAGCAGGATTACCGCGGCCGTCTGGACCTCGAAGATCAGCAGGAGGGCCGGGGTACCCGGATCTTCGAGCGGCACCCAGTGCAACGCGATCGCGCGCGCGATGCTCGCCGCGGCGAAGATCATCGCGGGCAGGGCCACGGACAGCAGCACGACGCGGGCCGGCCCCCTTCTGGCCAGCAGTCGCCAGGCGCACACCGCCAGCAGCACCGCGGCCGCCGCAGCGGTGAACCACCGGTCCGTCGCCTCGATGGTTCGCGTGAGAGCCGGCAGCGACCTGACGAGGAACACGTTGTCTCTGCAGTTGACCCAGCAGGTGGGGTCGCGGCTGGGGGCGCGGAAGAGCGCGAGGCCGAGCGTGGCGAGCGCGGCCTCGAGGTACACGGCCCCGGCCAGCGCGCGGGCGCCCGCGGATGGCCGCCGCCCGCCCGGGAAGACGAGCACCAGGTGGAAGAGCAGGGCAAAGACGAACCCCGCCGCGACCATCGCGAGGCTGCGCACGAGCGGCGGCCCGAACTGCCAGCCGACCCAGACCGGCGCGAACCAGACCAGGGCCGCCAGCAGCGCCAGGTCACCGGCCGGTCCCGGCCGCGAGGCTCGCGACGCCAGCAGGCCGGCCAGCATGAGGGCGAGTCCGGCGGCGACCGTCAACCCGGTCGCGAGCCAGGAGCGGCCCGCGTAGGTAGTGATCATGCCGGGCCCCCGGGCGATGAGGAACGCGCCCACCGCGATGGCGAGGCCGATCGGCACGACGGCGAGCCGCGCCAGCCTGGCCCACGAGGCGGAGACACGCGGCACGCCGTGTTTATGGCATCTGCACGGCTAGGTATCCACAGGGTGCGATTCGTATTGGTGCTAGCTACAGTGAGATTGTTCGGTTCGCCGCGATGCCGCCGGTTAGGGCGGGCTCCTAATGTGTTCCTCAGCTTCGCATTCGAGGAGAAGAGGGGTGGAAACATGAAGCGGTTGAAGAGCCGGTCCAGGATCGCGACGATCGGGCTAATCCCGGCCACGGTGATCCTCGCCAGCGCCTGCTCAAATGGGGTAGCGGCGGCCAACAAAGCGGGCGCGAACCAGCCGGTGGTCCTCCAGATGGCCGATGTGAATGCCGGTCTCGTCCTGACGCCCGAAATCGGGTATTTCACGAAACGCCTGAGCGAGCTGTCCCACGGGGAAATGTCGGTCAAGATCACGTTGCGGGTCGGCGGGTCTGTCATGAGCGCCGAGCAGCAGGTCGTCAAGGACGCTGCCGGCGGGAGCTTCGACATCGGCTTCACCGGAACCAGCGTGTTCGACACGCTGGGGGTGACGAGCTTCCAGGCCCTCAGCGCCCCGATGCTCATCGACAACTACCCGCTGGAGAACGCGGTGATCTCCAGTGCCCTGCCGGGCAAGATGATGGCGGGCCTGGCCAAGCTGAACGTGACCGGGCTGGCGGTCTTCGGCGACGGGATGCGCAAGCCGATCGGGGTCCGGCATCCCATCCTGAGTCCCGCCGACTGGCGGGGCATCACGTTCGAGACCTACCTGTCGAAGGCCCAGCAGGCCGCCATCAGCGCACTGGGCGCGACGCCGGGGCCGGGATTCGCGGACGACAGGGACCAGGCCCTCGACAATGGCGACCTGCAAGGTTTCGAGCTGAACCTCGGGATTTACCAGCAAGCAACCGAGGAAAATCGGGCCCCTTACGTTGCGGCCAACGTCAATTTGTGGCCGAGAATGCTCGCGCTTTTCGCCAACCCAGGCCGCCTGGCCCGGTTGTCCGATTCCCAGCGCCGCGTTTTGTACCAGGCGGCCACGGACACCGCGGTTCACTCGACGGGCCTCGTCCAGGACGAAACCAAGCTCGTCAGCGAGGTATGCCAGGCGGGCGCGCGGTTCGCTAGCGCCTCGGCGGCCGACTTGGCCGGGCTCGGGCAGCGCTTCGCGCCGGTCTATGCGAATCTGGAAGCCAATCCGCAGACTAAGGCGATGATCGAGCAGATCATGGCGCTGAAGAGGGCTACCCCGGCGGGGGCGCCCGTGTCGGTGCCCGCGGCCTGTACCGGCCGGGCCGCCAGCCAGCCGGCCACGACGAGCGCTCGGCTTAACGGTACGTACCGGTGGACCCTCACCCGGCACGACGCGCTCACCGCCCCGGACCAGAACCCGGCAGAGTATCCCGTGACCTTCACTGCGACGCTGAAGGACGGGAAATGGTCGATGTACCACATCGGCACTGGGCAGAAGGAGATAGACACCACCGGCGACACCTACACGGTCCAGGGCAACCGCATAAGGTTCCACTGGGCCGCTAACCCCGCGGACACGTTCACCTACTCGGTCGACGGCAAGGGCGCCCTCCATCTGACGCCGGTGCCGCCGATGGATCCGGGCGACGTGTTCGTCTGGACGACACACCCCTGGACGAGGATCGGCTGACCGATCCGGTATCAGCGCACCTGGCCGCCGAGCGGGATCTCGGCGGCCAGGCGCGTTCCGCGGCCGGGCGCGCTCTCCACGCCGAACGTGCCCCCCAGCGTCTCGACCCGGTCCGCGAGCCCCCTCAGCCCCGACCCCATCGCCGGGTCCGCACCGCCGACGCCGTCGTCGGACACCACGATCACGACCGTGCCGGTGCCGGATGTCACGGAGATCGCGGCCCGCGACGCAGCCGCATATTTCGCGACGTTCGCGAGCCCTTCGGAGCAGGCGAAGTAGACGGCCGCCTCGACCTGCGGAGCCAGCCGGCCGGTTGTCACCGTGATCTCCACCGGGACGGGCGAGCCTTCGGCCAGCAAGGCCAGCGCCCCGGCCAGGCCATGCTCGGACAGGGCGCGAGGATGGAGCCCCAGCGCCAGCCGGCGCAGCTCGTCCAGTACTCCTGCGAGCTGGTCTTCACCACGCGCTACCCTGTCCCTGGTCTGTTGACCGGTCGCGGATTGCCGGCACCGGTGCAGGGTCTGCGCCAGTTCCTCGAGCCGGCGCTCGGCTCCGTCGTGCAGCCGACGCTCGAGCCGCTGGCGCGCGTGATCGCCTGCGTCGAGAAGCCGGCGGCGTGACGCCGCAAGCCCGGCGATCTGGGCCCGTACCTCCGCGTAGAGCCGCGCATTGGCGGTCTCGAGCTGGGCTGCGGCCGCGGCCGCGGCCAGAAGGACCGGATCGCTCAGCACGGCCGCGTCGTGGATGAGAACCGCGGCCGGACGGCCGTCCCGCTCGACCATGGTCGCCGACCGGCCGGCCCCGCGTTCTGGAAGGGACAGCGTGCCCCCAGCGGCGTCCACGAATGTCCCGGACTCCGGTAGCCAGTAGCCGACCTCCAGCGCCGGGTCGCCGATGGCCCGGGCCAGTTCGGCCCGGAGGGTTCCGGACCGGGCGTGGCCAAGCTGGACCACCAGGTCGGTGACCGCTGCCCCCCGCCCTGGATCGAGGAATAGGCCGGCCAGGAGCACGCCCGCGATGACGACCACGGCAGCCTCGTACACGAGCAGCGACGCCACGCTGGCATTCTCGGGCGTGACGACGAGGTCGATGACCGCTCTCGCGGCGAGCACCAGGCTCAGGCCGGCGGCGGCCTGCAGCGCGATCAGGCGTGTCCTGCGGGCCGGGCCCACCATCCGGACGTATTCGTAGCCGCCCACACTCAGCAGCAGCGCGGCGAGCAGGATCGCGGCGGCTTCGTTCTGCCAGACAGGCGTGATGACCGCCGCGGCGTAGAAGACGGCGATCGCCGCGCGGGTGACCCGGGACGGCCCCCGCCCGCCCGGATACGTAAGCAGCAGGTGGAACAGCGGCCCCCGGTGCAGGAAGAGGGGATGAGCGGAAGCCCATGCCACGACGGTGTCGCCGACTCCGGCGAAGTTCCCGAGGAACCAGGTGAAGCCCGTGGCCGACATCAGGACACCCGAACGACTCTCCGGGCGCCGGACCGACGCGATGAACCCGCAGCCGATCAGGCACCAGCCGACAGCCAGGTCCGGGACCCAGTGTCCGGGATCACCCCACCCGACTTCCCTATTAAATAGCCGTGTTGCCGCAGGTGGCGATGAGACGGGAGACTTGGCAGGCGCTCCCGAGCGTTCCAACGGCGCGCTCACCGTCGTCGCCCTCGCCGTCGAGGCAGATGTCCCCCGCAACGCGCTCACCCAGCGCCACACCGACCTGAAGAACGAGTTCTACCAGCGCATCAAGGAAGGCGGCTCGGACAACGGGGACGAGGCCCGGCTCCGCGCCACCATCGCCCGGCTCCGGCAGGCAATCGCCGACAAGAACAAGGAACTCGCCCGACTCCGCACCGACGTCCCTGTCCTCGTCCGCGTGGTCCATCAGCTCACCCTGGAGAACCAGCAACTCCGCGACATGCACGCCAGCGCCGGAAGCGTCGTCCCGTTCCCCGGCCGGAAGCCAGCCCGGCCACGTGACTGACAGCCAGGAAGGAGGCCACCGCAATGCCCTCTGTTCCCTTGGATGTGTCCGACGCCATCGAACTCGCCGAGCTGCTCGAGTTCCTCAGCGATTGGCTGGAATCCGACCACGATAACCTCACCGCGTCCCTGGCTCGGTTCGTCGGCAGCCCCGGCTACGGCCCTGACACGCTACGCGGCGACTTCGCCCGGTTCCGGTTCCTCCTCGGCGTCACCGACGGCGAGGGCGTCTTCACCCCGGACCAGCCATGACCCGTCATGCATCGCGGAATTTCAAGACCAGTGCGCCGAGGAGGAGGGCGCCGACGGTCCAGAGGGCGACGACGCCGAGGCCCTGCCACGGGGTGAGCGGCAGGCTGTTCACCCCGGTCGTGGCCTGGACGTCCAGGCCGGCGGACAGGGGGCCGATCTGCTGCAGGCGCCGGGCGAGGGTCGCGTCGGAGACGAGGGACGCGATGATCGGGAACAGGTACAGCAAGCCGAGCACCAGGCCGATGGCCGCCGCGGAGTCGCGTACCGCGGCGGCGACGCCGAGGGCGAGCAGGGCGATGAGCGTCAGGTACACGACCGCGCCGGCGGCGGCCCGGAGGTCGGCGCCCGCGGTGAGGGACGCGTACCCGTGCGCGGGAGTGAAGCCGCGGCCGGGGAGGATCAGCCGCCCGGCGAGCGCGGAACCGGCCACCGCCAGCGCTGAGGCGATGAGCACCGGGCCGGTGAGCACCGCGGCCTTGGCGAAGAACCACGTCAGCCGCCGGGGCACTGCGGTGAGCGACAGCGTGATCATCCCGGTGCTGTACTCGTCGCCGATCGCCAGCACGCCGACGGCGGCGGCCACCGCCTGGCCTACGTAAATCCCGGTGAAGCTGGCCATCACGGGGTCGATCCCGCACGTGGCTGACTGGCACTGGGCCGCGCCGGCCGCCGCCGCCCCCACGGCGACGGTCAGCGCGACGGCTCCGGCCAGCAGCCAGAACGGTCCGGCCACGGTGCGGAGCTTGGTCCACGCGGCGTGCAGGGCCTGGGCCAGCGGATGAGGCGGCGGCGAGACCCGGGCCGTGAGGCTCATGCGTCCCTCCTGCGCAGCAGGTAGAAGGCCAGCGCCAGCGCGGCGGCGGCCCACGCGCACTCCACCGCGAACCCCGCCCACGGCGCGAGCGGGTAGTACCCCCAATTCGGGCTGTAGCTGGCGCCGGCGACCTGCGAAAACTGGGGGACCACCTGCTGGACGGAGAAGCCGGCGGCCGGGGTGATCCGCAGCAGCCACTCGCGCGCGACCAGAGAGAGCCCGCCCCCGGCGAACCCGCCTCGCCCGACGTGCCCGGGGAGCAGGGGCGGGACCAGGACGAGCAGATACGGGACGAAGATCACCACGATGGCGGCGGCGACCGCCGTCGCGCTGCGCCGTGCGGCGGTGCCGACGGCGAGCGCGAGCACCGCGGCCACGGCGAGCAGCGCCCCGGTGCCGACGATCATCCGTGCCAGGCTGAGCGCCGGAACCGGCCATAGCGGGACGCCGGTCCTGGCGAGGATGCGCGCGCCGACGGCGACCGCGAGGGCGGCGGCGATCACCCCGGTGACGAAACTGACCGCACCGATCACCACGGCCTTGGCTGCCAGCAGCCGGCCGCGGCTGGGTGAGGCGGTCAGCGAGACGCGGATCAGCCCGCGCCGGTACTCGGCGGTGATGAACATCGCGCCCACCACGATCAACGGGATCAGCCCGATGGGCGTCCCGGCTAGCGCCCTCTGGACAGAGAGAACACTCCCGTCCCCGGCGAGGGGAGTGATGTCGCCGGAACCGGTCACGGTGAGCGTGCCGGCGCTCTGGCGGAGCGTGCCGGGCGCTGGCACGCCGTTCGGGCCGGAGCCGCCTACGTTGGTGCCCGTCCACCTGGTAGCGGTCCAGGAGAGCCCGATGTGGCGGAAGACGCCGGTGGCGGTGGCGGTGTTGCCGTTGCTCGGGGCGGCGGCGAACAGCCCGGCTTGCACGGTGGAGGTCAGTCCGGGGAGGGTCGCGGTGCCGGCCAGCGTCCAGTGCGTGCCGTCGGCGGAGTCGTAGCCGGTGATCGTGTCGCCGTCGCGGACCAGCCGCAGCCAGCGCGGCGAGGCCGCGGACACGCTGCCGGTCAGGCTGGGCGTGTCGTTGACGTAGTCCCATTGCATCCGCACGCCGTGGGACCCGGTGACCATCATCGCCGCGTAGGCCGAGCCCTGCGACGTGTTCTGCTTGATGATGATCCCGGCCTTGGACCACGGCTGCAGGCCGGGCGCCGTCTGGGACGGGCCGGCGGCGACCTGGCCGGTCAGCGACGTCATCTGCACGGTGATCGTGCCGTTCCCTGTCAGCGGCTGGTGCGCGAAGTAGAACGCGTCGGTGACCGGCTCACCGCCAGGCCCGGCCGGCGGCGCGGGACAGGCGGACCCGCTGCACGAGCTGCTGACGTTACCGGCGAGGAACACGAAGGCGGTGACCGCCATGATCGCGACGATCATCGCGATCATCCAGCCGCGGACGGTGCGGAACTTGGTCCACTCGGCATGCACGAGGTGCCAGAAACTCATCCGCCCCGCGGCCGCCTGGGAGCGGTACGGTGTTACGGGCGCTGTCGTCATGACGTCTCCTCGGCGCGGAACTCAACCGACGCGTGCGTTAGTTCCATGTAGGCCTGCTCGAGGGTGGCCCGGCGGGCGGTGACCTCGCTGAAGGGGACAGCGTGTGCGGTGAGAACGGCCACCGCTTTTCCTGCTGAAAGACTTGAAATGGTGAGCGTGTCGGGTCCTGTGGTGGCGACCTGAGCCCCCGCGTTGGCCAGCGCCGTCATGGCCTGTGCGCGGGCGGTGGTACGGACGGTGATGCGGTCGCCTGAGGCGGCGGCGATCAGGCCGGCGACGGAGGTGTCGGCGATCACCCGGCCGCGGCCGACGACGACCAGGTGGCCGGCGGTGTCTTCCAGTTCGCCCATCAGGTGGCTGGACACCAGGACCGTGCGGCCCTGCGCCGCCAGCGATCGCAGGAAGCCCTTCATCCAGACGATGCCCTCGGGGTCCATGCCGTTGAACGGCTCGTCGAAGATCAGCACCGGCGGGTCGCCGAGCAGCGCCGCGGCGATGCCGAGCCGCTGCCGCATGCCGAGGGAGTACCCGTCGGCCTTGCGGCGGGCGGCGGGCTCCAGGCCGGCCAGCGCGATCACCTCATCGACCCGGCCGGCCTTGAGGTCCTGGGAGTGGGCGAGCCACAGCAGGTGGTTGCGCCCGCTGCGGCCCGGCTGCAGCGCGCCCGCGTCCAGCAGCGACCCGACGTGAGTCAGCGGGTTCTGCAGCGAGCGGTACGGCCGGCCGCCGATGGTGGCGGTGCCCGCGTCGGGGGCGTCCAGGCCGACGACGACGCGCATGGTGGTCGATTTGCCGGCGCCGTTCGGCCCGACGAAGCCGGTCACGTGGCCGGGCTGGACCGTGAATGTCATCCCGTCCAGCGCCTGCACCGGGCCGAACCGCTTGCGCAGTCCGTCAATCTCGATAGTCGCGTTCATGTGTCATCCGCTCGTTAGCAGGCCGGCCCGGCCTGGGGCAGCGGGTAGGCGGGCGGCCGCTGCTCCCGGAAGGTGTCCAGGGGCGGCCTGGCACTGTTGCCCCGGATGGCGTTGCGGCGCTTGAGTTCGGCCCAGTACACGGGGTCGAGGTAGATGGCCGGGTCCGGCCATGACGCGGTCAGCTCCGCGGCCTGGCCGGCGTACAGCCCGGCGTCCGCCAGCTGCCCGAACGTCATGCCGCACCAGGGATTGATGAACTGAGGGTCCTGCCCGTTCACCGATCTGGTCGCGCCGGGCAGGATGTCGCCGGCGCTGACTTTCCCGAGCCAGGTGCCCGCGGTCGGGATGACGGTGCCGCGGGGGCAGGCGGCGAGCCTGGGGAACACGCCGCCGGGATCGGTGGCCAGCGGGCTCAGGGGCACGATCACGTAGGCCCGGACCCCGGTCTCCTGCTCGATGAGCCTGGTGACGGTCCGCCCGCGGGGCGCGTGGAGCAGGTGCATGCCGCCGTAGACCAGCAGCACCCGGCGCCCGCTGGCCAGCGACTGCCCGGCCAGCGACGCCGGGTAGGGGTCCCGCTGCGGGAAGGGAACCTGGCTGGCGCGGGTGACCTGGGACCAGTCGAACGGCGGGTCGCCGGCCAGCACCCGGATCTTCTTGTCCGCGGGCAGGGTCCAGTTGACCGCCCGGACCCTGCGGTAGACCTGCTCGCAGACCGGGGAGTCGACGACGATGTTCGGGGACTGGGTGGTGTCGCGCCAGACCAGGCGCAGGCCGGCGTCGCTGACGGGCTCGCCTGCGAGGATGAACTTATCGAGGGTGTCCTGGTAGAACGCGTTCCCGAACTCGACGATGATGTCGCTGGCCGCCCCGTACAGCCGGGGATCGCTGAGCATCGTCAGCAGCAGGTCGTGGACCTCCTGGCCCGCGTGCGCGTCGCCGATGGCGACCACCCGGTGAGCCTGGAACGCCGCCAGGACCGCCTCGATGAGGCTGCTGCCGGGTGCGGTGGTGGCCGCCTGGGCGTCGTCAGGGGCAGTGGGCCCGGCCGCTGCGGCTGCCGTGCCGACCGGAGCGGTCAGGGATCCGCGCCGGTCCGGCCCTGGCACGCTGGGTGCGTTCACGGTGCGCTCCTGTTCTGTTTCCGCGAGAGGTGACCTGCGATGGGGAGGGGAAGGAAGGCGTTCATGGGAAGAAGGTGCCGCAGTCGGGGGGCGCGGCGCATCGGCCCGCGGGCACATCTGCGCGGTGCCGCGGTCTGCCCGCGGGCGTATGCCCGCGGGCAGACGACCCCGCACCGCGAGGCGGCTACGATCGCTGCCGTGAGCATGTCCTAGCAGGCTGGAGGCGCCTATGATCATGTGGGCATTCCCGGTGCTCGGCTGCGCCCTGCTGGCTTCCGCCCTCCTGCTGCGCCGCAGGCCGCTCACGGCGCTGGCCGTGCTGCTCGGCGGATCGGCGGCCGCCATGGCGCTGAAGTCACCGGTGCCGGCGAGCACCCTGCAGATCGCGGCCGCCTGCGCCGCGGGCCTCGAGGTCTGCTACATAGCGGCAACCCGTACCCGCAGGGTCTCGGTAACTGGCGTAGCGATGGCCGGCGCCGGCCTGCTGATCCTGCTCCTGGGAGTGCCCTCTCCGGGCATGCACCGGGACGGCATCGTGGCGCCGGCCGTACCACCTGTCACGATCGCCGTGCCCCTCGTCACGATCATTGCCTGGCTCATCGGGAACTCGATCCGGCAGGCGCAGGCCCGGGCCGAGCTGGTGCGCGCCCAGGCAGCCGTCCAGACCGCGATGGCGGAACGGCTGCGGATCGCCCGCGAACTGCACGACATCGTGGCGCACAGCATCGGCATCATCGCGATCCAGGCAGGCTCGGGCCGCCGGGTCTTCGACGCCCGCCCCGACGAGGCACGCGACGCCCTGGCCGCCATCGAGGCCACCAGCCGGGAGGCGCTGTCCGGCCTGCGGCGGATGGTGAAAGGCCTGCGGAACGCCGACCCGGAGGCCGGGCCGGGGCAGGCACCGCTGGACCCGGCGCCCGGCCTGGCCGGCATCGACCGGCTGGCCGCCGTGACCCTGGACGCGGGCGTGCAGGTCGACGTGGACTGGCACGGCAGCCGGCAGCCGCTCCCGGCCGACATCGACGCCTCGGCGTTCCGCATCATCCAGGAGGCCGTCACCAACGTGGTCCGCCACGCCGGCACCGGCCGGTGCCGGGTCTCGATCGAGCGGCAGGACGGGCAACTGGCCATTGAGGTCACCGACAGCGGGCGCGGCGGCAGCGGAGCCGGGACCGGGTACGGGATCACCGGCATGCGCGAGCGCGCCGCGCTGCTCTGCGGCGACTTCTCCGCCGGCCCGCGCCCCGGCGGCGGCTTCCGAGTCACCGCCCGGCTGCCACTGCCCGCGCCGGCGGCGGCCCGATGACCATCCAGGTCATCCTGGCCGACGACCAGCCGCTGATCCGCGCCGGCCTGCGCAGGCTGATCGAGCAGACACCCGGCATCGACGTGGCCGGCGAGGCCGGAACCGGAGCCGAGGCGGTACAGCTCACCAGGGACACCGGCCCCGACGTGGTCCTCATGGACATCCGCATGCCCGGCATGGACGGCATCGAGGCAACCCAGCTGATCACCGCCGGCGACACCCGCGCCCGCGTGCTCGTGCTCACCACCTTCGACGACGACGACTACGTCTACGGCGCGCTGCGCGCCGGGGCGAGCGGGTTCCTGGTCAAGGACATGGCCCTGGACGACATCCTGGCCGCGATCCGGGTGGTCGCGGCCGGCGACGCCATCATCGCACCGGGCGTCACCCGCCGCCTGATCGGGCAGTTCACCAGCCAGCCACGTGCAGGCCGCAAGCCCCGCGAGCTCACCGGGATCACCGACCGCGAGCGCGAGGTGCTCAGGCTGGTCGGCCTGGGCATGTCCAACGCCGAGATCGCCGCCGCCCTGTACATCACCGCAGGCACCGCCAAAACGCACGTGGCCCGGCTGCTGGCCAAGCTGGGCGCCAGGGACCGGGTCCAGCTCGTCATCACCGCCTACGAGACAGGCCTGGTCTAGACGCCGCACTGACCGCACCAAGCCAACCCGGCGACCGCACACACCCTGGCCGGCCGCCGCGACGCAGAGCGGGACGCTGTCGCCCGCTGCGCCGCACTACCGCCTCGATCTTGCTGAACATGAGAATGCTTGGCCGTGAAAATAGCGTCCAGAACTTCAACACGTTGACTTGACAGGGAAGCCGAATCCGGCCCGCTCGGCCGCAAGGCCGACCGCGACGGCTACCGGCAGGAGAAGGAACCGGCGCTGCATCGCACGTTTAAGCCGATCATGGCGGCGAGCGCCTTCCCGGAGAGCTCGCTCTTCGAGATGAACCCGCGCGCCGGCGCCTGCCTGAGGCGCGGTCCGTAGGTCGCCGCCTCGCGGCCCGAGACGAGCACCACCGCGGGCGGATCGGGCGCCTCGGCGAGTCTCTCCGCGACGGCCAGCCCGTCCAGGTCAGGCAGCTGGATGTCGAGCACCACGACCTCGGGCCGCAGCGTGCTGACCGCCTCGATGGCCTCCATCCCGCCCGCGGCCTCACCGATCACGTCGAAGCCGCCCGCCTGGAGCAGGGCCCTGGCCGAAGCCCGGAAGACCTCATGGTCATCAACGATCAGCACAGTGGGACGCACAACGCCCATCGTCCCACATGACCGTGAAACACACCCTGTGGCCAGCACCAATGACCGAACGGACAGGCGATACGGGGGAAGGTGGGAGCAGTCCGGCCTCGGCGACGTCTCTACCGTCACCGCCAGCCAGGTCACGGCCGACCTGCGCAAAGTACGTGAGGCCCTCGGCGATTTCGGCTAATCACGGCCAGCCGATCGTCTGCCACCAGGCCTACCAGCTGGCGATCTCCACCGAGGCCACGCCGCTGCTCTTGGTTACAGCGCCGGCACTCTGATGCTTGCCTATCGCTTCAGCCGCAGCTCACCGGAGGACTGCCATACACCCGGGGGCCAGATAGACGAAAACACGTGGCGGTACAGGTAGTTTCCCCGTCCCGAGCAACGGTCCGCTCATCGATGCTGACGACGTCGAGCGTCACCCAAGTACCGAAAGGCGCGCCATGTGCCACCACGACCCGCAGTGCCCGCCCGCGGAGGCCGTCGATCGGGAGGCCGCACACGTCGTGGCCCGCCACCCGGAGCAGGGCTGGAGCCTGCTGTGTAACGGCGTCGTCCTGTTCGAAGACACCGGTGAGCTGCTCCCGGACGGGCGCGTGATCGCTCCCCACCGGCCGACCGACATCCGGTCGCTCGCCGCAGCCTTAGCTTGCGAGAGGAGTGGCCGACATGCGTCAGATCCGCATCCGAAGCCCGGGACGGACACCACCCGCTCGGACTTGGACCTGCTGGCGGGGTTCAGCCTGATCAGGCTGATGTACGCGCCCTCTGCCCGGTCACCCACGCGGCAATTTGAGCTCGCGAGGTGAAGCCCAGCTTGGTGAGGATGTGCTCGACGTGGCCCTCCGCAGTGCGAAAGGAGATCACCAGAGTCGATGCGATCTCCTTGTTGGACATCCCATCGGCGACGAGATCGGCGATCTCCCGCTCGCGCCGCGTCAGTTCGGTGGCTGCGCGCCGAGGCTGCGTCGGAGCCGTGGACACTCGCTCCTGGAGAGCATAGGTAAGCGTCTCGTCCACGGTGAGGTCGCTTCCACGGGCAAACGCGGCGTCGAACCCATGATCCCCTAGGATCTGGCGGGCCTGCTCCTCGAACTGCTCGCGCCGAGTCATCAGGTGCTTGGACCCGAACAGCTGCGCACCAAAGGTCCGCCAGAGCTGCGAAGCCCCGCCGAGCAGCACGGCCGCCCGTTCGCCCTCGCCCCTGGCGCCCGCGGTCCAGGTCAGGACGTCGAGAGCCAACGCCAGGCCGAGGGTGTCGTGGAAGAACCGCTTAATCCGCAGGCTGTCGCGCAGGTGGACATCTGCCTGGTCCAACTGCCCCCGCGCCAGCGCGACGAAGCCGAGACCCCAGATCGCATAGGACAGCAGCCAGCGTTCTCCGCGCTGCTCGCAGCGGCGGCGGACGTCCCGGACCACGTCGAAGGCCTGATCGACGTCGTTCTGAAGGAGGTACGTCGTCGCGAGCTGGATCCGCAAGCCGTTCGGATAGTCGTGCGTTACGTCGGTGGCTTCGTACCGGGCTAGTCCCTCGTGAAGCAGCTCGACCGCGCCGACGAGGTCATCCTTGAACATCGCGCACAACCCGAGCAGGTGAGTCGCGTAGGCAAGCGCCGCCGGATCGTCGAGCTCTAGGGCCAGAGACCGGCATCGCTCGAGAACCGTGCCGCCAGCCTCGAGATCCCCCTGCAGCAGGGCGATGTAGCCATCGGTGCCCAGCGCCCACGCCAGCTCCGGGCTCGGGTCGGTGTCAAGGCTGAGCGCACGGTCGAGCCAGTAACGGCCCTCCGTAAGGAAACCGCAGGCCACCCAAAAGAACCACGAGATCCCGGCCAGGTGCAAGCCGATCCGCACCTGGTCGGGCTGGGCCAGGCAAAACTCCAGGGCCAACCGCAGGTTTGAATGCTCAAGCAGCAGCCTCGTTGACCATCGCTCCTGCCGCGGCCCGAACCACTCCGCCGAGGCCTCCTCGACGAACTGCACGTACCAGTCCCGGTGTCGCTGCTTCAGGGCCGGCTCGGTCCCGGATTCACGCAAGCGCGCCTGGCCGTACTCGCGAATCATCTCCAACATGCGGAAGCGGACATGCCCGGCGTGTTCCTCGCGGATGAAGATCGATTTGTCGGTGAGCCCGGCCACCGTGTCAAGGATCGCCTCCGGCGGCAGCGCGCCGTCCGCGCAGATCGCCTCCACGGCCTCGAGGTCGAAGCTGGCGGCGAAGACTGACGCGCGCGCCCACAGCAGCTGCTCTGCGGGGGTGCACAGATCGAAACTCCAGTCGATGGCCGCCCGAAGGGTCTGATGACGTTCAGGAGCGGTACGGCTGCCTTCGGTCAGCAGCTGAAATCGTCGATCCAGCCGGGTGGCCAAGCCGGCCACCGGGAGCACGCGCAGCCGCACCACTGCCAGCTCGATCGCCAGGGGAATGCCCTCGAGTCGTTGGCAAAGACGCAGGACCGCTGCTTCGTTCTCCGCGGTGATGCCAAAACCTGGTACGACAGCGGCCGCCCGTTCGGCGAAGAGCGCCAGCGCGGCATATTGCGTGGCGAGCCCCGGCACCAAGGGGACGTCAGGGGCAGGCACCGGCAGCGTGGGAACCGGCATGATGTGTTCGCCCGGGACCCGCAGGACCTGTCGGCTGGTAGCGAGGATTCGCAACCCAGGCGCGCTGCGAAGCAACGCAGCTGTGAGCTCCGCAGCGGACTCGAGCAGGTGCTCACAGTTATCGAGGACGAGCAAGATCTGCCGATGCCGTAGATAGTCAGCGAGGATGTTCATCGGGGCACGGGACGACTGCTCGGGGATGGCGAGGGCGTCGATCACGGTGTGCGGCAGTAGCGCCGGATCCTTCAGCGAGGCTAGCTCGACCAGGAAGACGCCGTCCGGGAACGCCCGCTGGACGTCTCTGGCCGCGTGCACCGCGAGCCGTGTCTTGCCGACGCCACCGACCCCCACTAGCGTCACGAGCCTGCTGGCAGAGAGCAGCTGCCTGATCTGGGCGGCCTCAGGCCGGCGGGCCACGAAGCTGGTCAGATCGGCCGGAAGGTTGTTCGCGGCTCGCCGCTGACTCGATGGCGCGGCCATCTCACCCCACTAGATCAAGTCGGGTTTCGTGCGGGCCCCGGCGGGCGTGGTGATCATAACCCCTGGGCCGTTGGTGGACAATGCCGATCTGGCTATCCACGCAGGTGGTCACATAGGTGGTTTCCCGGTCGCAGCAGCGGTGCCCGCGTCTCTACGCTGGCGAGCGTGATCAGGACAAGACGACGCGTTTCCCACCCGGTCTGAGGTGTTCATGACGGCAGCCATAGCTTCGGCAGATGACGAGCACATCACGGAACCGATCGCAATGCCGCGCTCGGAGCGGGCACGTGCCCGCGATGCAGCTGAACCCTGGCTCGGTCATGGGCCCCGGATTCCCGACGTAAACTTGTATGAGATCCTCGCCGTCGCCGGGCGTGTGAGCGAGCTGCTGGGCCCGGACATGGATATTCCGGATCCGGCGACCATCCACCTCCGGTCCGCGGAGGCGGCGCTGACGGCGGCGTCGGGACGACTCGCTGAGGTGCTACGGGACCGGGGCAATGCGCCTGCGCATACGGGCGGTGGTGATGGGATCGAGCTCCTGCTGGAACTCACCAATGTCCGGGATCGGCTCCGCGAGGCACGGTCACTGCAGCGCATTGCAGCGCTCTCGCGTGTTCAGGAATCGCTCGCGCGACTGAGTGGCATCTCCTCAGTTTCCACCCTGATCGATCGCGCCCCTGAAGAGGTGTGCCGCCTCGGCTTCGACCGCGCCATCATCTCGCGTGTCCACGGATCTTTGTGGGTTCCGGAAGCGGTCCACATTGTCGGTGACCCCGAATGGGCGCAGGAGATCCTGCAGGTCGGCCGCGCCGAGCCCCAGCAGCTCACCCACATGATTCTCGAGACAGAGATGGTCCGACGGCGAGGTCCGCTGCTGGTGGCGAACGTCCAGAGCGATCCGAGGGTTCACCAGCCGATCGCGGCCGCGTCGCTATCCCGCTCGTACGTCGCAGCCCCGATCATGCCTCAGGGACGTGTGATCGGGTTCCTTCACGCGGACTGCTACGTGCAGCGTCGCCATGTGGACGAGTTCGATCGCGACCTGCTGTGGATTTTCGCGCGCGCCTTCGGGTACGCCTTCGAACGCACGGTTTTGCTCGAAAGACTCCACTCGCTTCGCAGGGAAGTGGGTCGTCTGACGGCGGACATCACCAGGGCGACGGACCAGTTCGTCAATGCAGAGGTAGAGGTCGCTCGAATCGACCGGGAGAACTTGGCCGTGGCGCGCCATGATGCAGCGACGTTCGTCGTCGATGACGATATGACTTCGGCGCTCACCAGACGCGAGATCGACGTGATGAAACACATGGCGAGCGGTAAGACGAACGCCAGCATCGCCGCCCGCCTGGTCGTTTCCGAAGGCACCGTGAAGTCGCACGTCAAGCACATCCTGCGTAAGCTCGCGGCGGCAAATCGTGCCGAGGCGGTGTCCGTGTACCTCCGCATGGAGCGGGACGCGCCACGAGGGAGGTTCGGGTTGAGCACCGCGCCTCGCCCCAGTGTCTGACCGCACGATCTGGCCACAACCAGCGGAGAGCAGCTCGCTGCGCCCGGAGGAGCGGAGCTCGCACAGGCGGGCGGCGATCCGCTCGGGCAGCACCGGCGTGCCCGTGCTCTCGCGGTCATCACGATGGCGGTCATCACGATGGCGTGCGTGCTTTACGTACTGGCGCAGCCCGTGCGTCACCACCTCGGACATCGTCCGGCCCTCGCGGGCCAGGCGCGCCCTGAGCCGCTGCCGCTGCTCCTGGTCCAGCCGGAAGGTCAGCAGCCGCCTGGAGCCC
>WNGG01001925.1_pt1 | contig 23491 bp, 22 predicted proteins | sample 5400661 | NCBI WGS metagenome assembly WNGG01 (sample SAMN13153372, study PRJNA577476) | soil metagenome | isolation source: 100 cm soil or saprolite under Garry oak tree replicate 1 | place: USA:California | collected 2016-06-15
TCCCGACGCGCTGGCCGACGCCGTGCGCCGCCACCTTGCCGCCTTCGACGCCGCCGACGGCGCGCGCGAGGTCGCCCTCGCCTTCCGCTGGCGCGGCGCCCCCTCCTACGAGCGCATCGCCGCGTTCGCGCTCGGCCTGCGCCGCGGCCTTGCCGCCGCCGTCGACCGGGGCCGAAACCTGTTCGTCATGCTCGATGGCGACGTGGCGCAGACGCTCGGCGCCATCCTGCGCGAGGAGCTGCACGTCGAGAACGAGATGCTGGTCATCGACGGCGTCAGCCTGCGCGATTTCGACTACATCGACCTCGGCCGCATCCGCATGCCCTCGCACACCGTGCCCGTCACCATCAAATCCCTGGTGTTCAGCCAGGACCACCGCCGCCCGCATACGCATCACCGCTGAGCGTTCCCCGGGCGCAGCGCAGCACGCAGCAAAGCGGAGTGGTGCGCTGCAGACCCGGGGTCCAGGCTTCAACAGGTGGACCCCGGATCAGCGATGCACCACTCCGCTGCGCTTCGCGCTGCATCGCATCCGGGGCATGCCGCGTGATTGACCCCTCTCCGCGCGCGGTGCTAGCGTCCGCCGCGTCCCGCGCGGAACGACGTTCCGCATGAAGGAACAAGCGCCGAGGCCTCGATGGAAGCGGCTGGTCTTGTCTCCGACGTGGCGATCCCCCGCGCCCGCGCGTGGCCGCGCCTCGACCTCAAATGGGTGGCGATCGCCGGCGCGGTCGCGCTGGTCGCCTGGCTCGCCCTCGTGCCGCTCGTCTTTCTGCTGTGGCAGAGCTTCCTCACCCCGGAGACCGCGAGCGCTCCGGCGCAGCTCACGTTGGAGAACTACCGCGCCGCCTATTCGACCGCCGAGACGCTGCATCTCTTCGCCAACTCGCTCGCCTTCGCGTGCGGCGCGGCGCTGCTGTCGTTCGTGCTCGGCGCCACCTTCGCCTTCATCAACGAGCGCACCGACACGCCGTGCAAATCGCTGTTCTTCGGCCTTGCCGTCATCCCGCTGGTGATACCCAGCGTGCTCTTCACCGTGGCGTGGATCCTGCTGGCGAGCCCGAAGATAGGCCTCATCAACCTGGCGCTGCAGGGCTGGCTCGGCACCGACGCGGTGTTCGTCAACGTCTATTCGCTCGGCGGCATGATCTTCGTCGACGGCCTGCATTATTCGCCCATGGCGTTCCTGCTGATGACCGCGGCGTTGCGCGCCATGGACCCGGCGCTCGAGGAATCGGCGCTGATGAGCGGCGCCTCCGCGTTGCAGGTCGCCCGCCGGATCACGCTCGGACTTGTCTGGCCCGCGGTCGTCGCCTCGCTCCTCATCCTGTTCGTGCGCGCGATCGAATCCTTCGAGGTGCCGGCGCTGCTCGGCCTGCCGGTCGGCATCGAGGTCTATACGTCGGCGATCTACCAGGCGGTGCACAAATATCCGAGCGAGGTCGGCCTCGCCTGCGCCTACGCGGTCACCTTGCTGCTGATCGCCGCGCTGTGCATCTCCATGCAGTCGCGCCTGTCGAGCCGCGCCGAGCACTTCGCCACCGTGACCGGCAAGGGCTTTCGCCCGCGCGCGCTGGCGATCGGCCGCTGGCGTTATCTCACCGCGTCGCTTTTCGTGCTCTATTTCGCCGTCATCGTGCTGCTGCCGTTCCTGGTGCTGGTCTGGTCGTCGCTGCAGAAGTTCTACCGCGTGCCCTCGCTCGCCGCGCTCGGCACCGTGTCGCTCGACGCCTATCGCAGCGTGCTCGATTTCCCCAGCGTCGGCACCGCCGTGTGGAACAGCATCCTGCTCTCGTTCGGGGCCGCGACGATCATCATGCTGGCGACCTCGGTGCTGTGCTGGGTCATCGTGCGCACCCGCATGCCCGGCCGCTGGTCGCTCGACAGCCTCGCCTCGCTGCCGCTCGCGGTGCCCGGGCTCGTGCTCGGCCTCGCCATCATGATCTGCTATCTGACGATCGACATCGGCGTTTACGGCACCCTCGCGATCATGCTGATCGCCTACGTCACCCGCTTCATGCCTTACGGCATGCGCTACAATTCGGTCTCCATGCTGCAGCTGCACAAGGAGCTCGAGGAATCCGCGGCGCTCAGCGGCGCCTCGTGGGCGACGATCTTCCGGCGCATCGTGCTGCCGCTGCTCAAGCCCGGCCTGATCGCCGGCTGGATCTACGTGGTGATCGTCTCGGTGCGCGAGCTGTCGAGCTCGATCCTGCTCTACAGTCCCGGCACCGAGGTCGTGTCGATCGTGATCTGGGAGCTGTGGCAGAACGGGCAATATGTCGAGCTGTCCGCGCTCGGCGTCATGCTGATCGGTGCTTTGTTCGTGCTGGTGATGGCGGCGCAGGTTGCTGGCCGGCGGTTCGGAATCGTCGAGGCGTGACGCGAAATTCGCAAGGAGCAAGGCATGGCCAGGAACGCCGTCGTGTCCGAGGAGCTGGCGAAGAAATTCGCCACCGAGAAGGACACGCCCTATACGCGCTGGGTGCGCCAAGAGGGCCTCGACATCATCGGCGCGCACTACGTGCCCAACCTGCACGATGTCGCGCTCAAATCCTGGCCGCGCCGCGGCGGGCGCGGCGTGTTCATCAATCACGAGGCCTCGCGCACCTCGAACGACTGCTACGTCTGCGAGATCCCTCCGGGCGGCAAGCTCGCGCCGCAGCGGCAATTGTACGAGGAGATGATCCTGGTGCTCGACGGCCGCGGCTCGACCAGCGTGTGGAACGATGCCGGCGCCCGCGTCACCTTCGAGTGGAAGGCGGGCGCCCTGTTCGCCATCCCGCTCAATGCCTCGCACCAGCATTTCAACGGCTCTGGGCGCGAGCCGGCCCGCTACGTAGCCGTCACCAACGCGCCGTCGGTCATCAATCTCTACGGCGAGATCGATTTCGTGTTCAACACGCCGCGCGATTTCCTCAGCCGCTTTTCCGGCGAGCCGGATTATTTCAGCGACGCCGGCGAGCAGAAGGGCCTGCTGCTCGACACCAATTTCGTCGCCGACGCGGTCAACCTGCCGCTGGTCGCCGCCGCCGAGCGCGGCGCCGGCGGCGGCCACATCCGCTTCAACATGGCGAAGGGCTCGATGAACAGCCACATCTCCCAGTTCCCAGTCGGCACCTACAAGAAGGCGCACGCGCACGGGCCGGGCGCCCACGTGATCATCCTCGGCGGCGAGGGCTTCTCGCTGATGTGGCCGGAGGGCGACGAGCCGCGCCGCTACGACTGGCAGGTCGGCGCGATGATCGTGCCGCCCAACATGTGGTTCCACCAGCACTTCAACACCGGAACGACGCCGGCGCGCTATCTCGCCTTCAAGCACGAGGGCGTCGCCATCCGCAACGCGCAGGGGGTCCCTAAGGCATGGATCAGCCGGCGCGCCGGCGGCGACCAGATCGATTATGCCGACGAGAAGCCGATCGTGCGCTCGCTGTTCGCCGACGCGCTCGCCCGCCACGGCCTCGCCGCGCGCATGGACCGCGCGTACGCGGCGGAGCAGTTGGAGCGTGCCCCGGATGCGATGCAGCACGGAGCGTAGCGGAGTGGTGCATCGCTGATCCGGGGTCCAGGTTGTTCGAAATTTTTGGACCCCGGGTCTGCGGCGCACCGCTTCGCGCTGCGCCGCGCCCGGGGCACAAGGAGGAGATCGTCATGCACGAAATCGCCGGCAAGGTGCACTGGCATGAGCCGGCCGGCGGCCGGCGCGCCGGCTTCGGCAAGTTCGGCCGGCCGAAGACGCCGTACGACCTGTTCATGGAGACCGAGGGCATCCCGGTGTTTCGCGACATCGGCGTGCGCCGCGTGCAGGATCTGCCGCTGGCGCCGTGGAAGCGCATGGGCGGGCGCGGCACCTACGTCCAGCTCCACGGCACCGAAGGCAAGTGGGGCTGCTACGTGGTGGAGGTGCCCGGCGCCGGCGCGCTCGCGGCCGAGAAGCATCTCTATGAAGAAGTGTTCTACGTGGTCGAAGGCCGCGGCTCGACCGAGGTGTGGCTCGATCGGGATTTGAAGCGCCACGTATTCGAATGGCAGGCGGGCTCGCTGTTCTCGATCCCGCTCAACGCCTGGCACCGCCTCGTCAACGCCGGCTCGACCCCGGCGCTGCTGATCGGCGGCACCACCGCTCCCAATCTGATGAACCTCATCAACAATGCGGGCGCCATCTTCGATTGCCCGTACGAGTTCCGCGACCGCTTCAGCGGCGCCGACGATTTCTACAAGCCCAACGACGACATCGAGCCGGACCCGGTGCGCGGCCTCGCCATGCGCCGCACCAACTTCATCCCCGACATCGTCCATTGCGACCTGCCGCTCGACAACCGCCGCTCGCCGGGATTTCGCCGGGTCGAGCCGTTCATGACCGGCAACACCTTCTATCTGTGGATCGGCCAGCATGAGAACGGCCGCTATTCCAAGGCGCACGCGCACACCTCGGCGGCCGTGCTCATCTGCATCAAGGGCAAGGGCTACACCTATACTTGGCCTGAGCATCTCGGCACCACGCCGTGGCGCGACGGCAAGGCGGATCTGGTCAAGCGCGTCGACTACGAGCCGGTCGGCATGGTGTCGGCGGCGCCGGGCGGCGCGCGCTGGTTCCATCAGCATTTCGGCGCGTCGAAGGAGCCGCTACGGCTCACCGCCTGGTTCGGCCCCAACTCGCCCGGCCGCGAGCCCGGCCCGCCCGGCGAGACCCACATCGACTACACCGGCATGGACATCCCCGAGGGCGGCACCGCCATCCCCTATTGGATGGAGGACCCGTTCATCCGCAAGGAATACGGCGAAACGCTCGCGCGCAACGGCGCCCCGAACCGCATGGAGCCGCAGTTCTACGACCGGGCCTACAAAGGTGAGCTGCCGCGGGAATGATTCTTATCCCTCCCCCGCTTGCGGGAGGGTGGCGCCGCGAGGCGGCGCCGGGTGGGGGCACCCCTCCGCTGTCGGCGCAAAGAACCCCCACCCTACCCTCCCCCGCTTCGCGGGGGAGGGGCGCCCGAAAGGCCGGAGCGTCAAACAAATGACCGACGACAACGACGGCGGCCGCGTCTTCTTCTCCGGCACCGGCCGCACCTTGGCGGAGGAGGACGAGATCCGCCTGCTCAGCGTCGGCGTCGACATCGGCTCCTCGACCTCGCACCTCGTGTTCTCGCGCATCGTGCTGGAGCGGCTCGACAGCCGCTACGTGGTGACCGAGCGCGAGAGCTTCCACCACTCCGATATTTTGCTCACGCCCTATGCGGGTGCGCAGACGATCGACGCCGCGGCGCTCGGCGCCTTCATCGCCGATCAGTACAAAGAGGCGGCGGTCGAGCCCGACGAGATCGACTCCGGCGCGCTGATCCTCACCGGGGTCGCGGTCGCGCGCCGCAACGCGCGCGCGGTCGGCGAGCTGTTCGCGCGCCAGGCCGGCAAGCTCGTCGCGGTGAGCGCCGGCGACAATCTGGAGACGACGCTCGCCGCCTACGGCGCCGGCGCGGTTGCGCGCTCGATCCGCGACGACGCGACCGTGATGAACGTCGACGTCGGCGGCGGCACCTCGAAGATCGCCGTATGCGCCTGCGGCAAGGTGGTCGATCTCACCGCGCTCGACGTGGGCGCGCGCCTCGTGTGCCTCGACGAACGTGGACGCATCGTTCGCGTCGAGCCGGCCGGCGAACGATTCGGCGCGGCGCTGGGCATCGAGCTGGCGCCCGGCCGGCGGCTCGACGATCGCAATGCGCGCGCCCTTGCCGCGCGCATGGCCGACGATCTGTTCGCGGCGATGCGCGGCGCTTCGCCCGCGGCGGACGGCCGAAGCCTGCTGCGGCTCGAGGCGCTGGCATGGCGCGCGCCGATCGACGTGGTGACTTTTTCCGGCGGCGTCGCCGAATACATTTACGGCCGCGAGACCGGCGCGTTCGGCGACCTCGGCCCGCTGCTCGCCGCCGCGCTGCGCGCCCGCGTCGAAAGCTGGGGACCGCGCATCGAGCCGCCCGACGAGGGGATCCGCGCCACCGCCATCGGCGCCGCCCAATACGCGACCCAGATCAGCGGCAGCACCATCTTCGTCTCGCCGCTCGACGTGCTGCCGCTGCGCAACGTGCCGGTGATCGCCCCCGACCTCGCGCTCGCGGAGACGGTCGATCCGGCGGCGGTCGCGTCCGCCGTCGGCGCGGCCCTCAAGCATCTCGACTTGGCGCAGGCCGACGGCCCGGTCGCCGTGTTCGTGCCTTGGCGCGGCTCCGCGACCTTCGCGCGGCTCGACGCGCTCTGCCGCGGCGTCGCCGCCGGGCTGTCGCCGGTGCTCGCGCGCGGCCATCCCCTCGTGCTTGCCGGCGACGGCGACGTCGGCGGCCTCCTCGGCATCCACTGCCGCGACGAGCTGAAGCTCTTGAGCCCCATCGTCTCGATCGACGGCCTCGAGCTGCAGCAATTCGACTACATCGACATCGGCGCGCTGCTGCAAAACTCCGGCGCCGTCCCGGTGGTGATCAAGTCGCTCATTTTTCCTGGTGCCGCGCCGCGGCCGCTCCCCGGGCGCAGCGCAGCACGAAGTGGTGCGCTGCAGACCCGGGGTCCATAACACTCGGCATTGGTCACGGCTCCCTGTATCGCCCTTGATTCGTCCGGCCATCTGCCGTACATTCTCGCAAAGCAAAGGCCAGGTCATGGCAACCACGAGTTCACGCCGAAAGCCGACATCCCGCGCCCGGGCAGAGCGCCTGGAGGCCCGGATTTCACGCGACCAGAAAGTGCTGTTCCTGCGGGCGGCTGAGTTGCAGGGCCGCACGTTGACGGATTTTGTCGTGTCCAGCGCCCACGATGCGGCGGTGCGAACGATCGAGGAGATGCAGATTATCCGATTGAGCGCCGAGGACAGTCGAGCCTTCGCCGAGGCGCTGCTCAACCCGCGCAAACCCAACGAAAAGCTTCGTGCGGCGGCGCGTCGCTATCGAGGGATGATCGGGGGCTGAGTGGCGACCGCGCCCTCCGGCTACCGCGTCGAACGCCTCGGAGACCAGCACGATCGGACCGCTTTCTCGTGCGAGGTCGAGGTGCTTGATCGATATTTCCGCACACGGGCGGGGCAGGACAGCCGCAAACGGGTCGCGTCGTGCTTTGTCCTCGTTGCGGCAGCCGGCTCGGCAGCCGGCTATTACACTCTATCCGCCAGCAGCATTGCGCTCGCCGATCTACCGTCCAATCTTACGCGGAAGCTGCCGCGCTATCCGCTGATGCCCACGACCCTCATGGGCCGTCTTGCCGTCGATCACCGACGACGCGGTCAAAGGCTGGGCGAGCTATTGCTGTTCGACGCATTCAGCCGGACGCTGCGAAGCGAGATCGCATCATATGCCTTTGTCGTCGATGCCAAGGACGACGCCGCTCAAACGTTCTACGAACGCTACGGTTTCATGCTGCTCCCAAGCGCCGGACGGCGGCTTTTCCTACCGCTTGCTGAGATCGCGAACCTGTTCACAGGTCGTAGGATGGGTTGACCCCGACGAAAGCCCGGGGAAACCCATCGATGGGATTCGCTTCGGTCAACCCATCCTACGCAACCTCCATCACCACGTTGCCGATCGCCTTGCCCTGCTCGACCGCGTGGTGCGCGGCGACGATGTCGGCGAGCGGGAACGTCATGGCGACGTTGTGGATCAGGCGGTTGTCCTCGAGCATGCGGGTGATGTCGGCGATGGCGCGGTTGCGCTCGTCGGCGCTCAGCTCGTAGACCAGCATGAACCGCAGGTGAATCGAGTTGACGAGGCAGAAGCCCGCCGGGATCTGCGTCTCCGGCCGGCCGGTGCCGTAGACCACGACCGTGCCCTTCGGCCGCAGCACCGTGGGCAGCAGCGCCGCGTTGGCGGCGAGGTCGAGCTCGATCACCGCGTCGGCGCCGGTCTTGTTGGTGATCTCGGCGACGCGCTCGCCGGCGTTCTCGCGCATGTAATCGACGACATGGTCGGCCCCGGCCTCGCCGGCGACCTTGGCCTTGGCGGCGGAGCTGATGGTCGTGATCACGCGCGCGCCGCGCGCCTTGGCGAACTGGATGGCGTAATGGGCGACCGCGCCGGCGCCGCCGGCGATCAGCACGGTCATGCCGGCCGCCGTGCCGGCGAGCGCCAGCGCATGCCAGGCGGTGAGCGCCGGGATGCCGAGGCAGGCGCCCGCCTCGAAGCCGATGTGCGCCGGCAGCGCCACCGCCTGCTCCTGCGGCAGCACCACGTAGTCGGCGGCGGTGCCGAACGGCCGCTTCCACTGGCCGTTCCACGTCCACACCCGCTCGCCGACGCGCGCGCCCGGCACGCCCTCCCCCACGAGGTCGATCTCGCCGGCGCCGTCGCTGTGCGGAATGACGCGCGGGAAGGCGATCTTGCGCGCGGTGCCGGCGCGGCTCTTCACGTCGGACGGGTTGACGCCGGAGGTCTTCAGCCGCACGCGTACCTCGCCCGGCCCCGGCCGCGGCGTCTCCATCTCGCCGATGTTCAGCACGTCGGCGGCCGCGCCGTTCTTCTCGTACCAGGCTGCGCGCATGATCGGCCTCCCGCTGGCTCTCGCTGCAGCCGCCCTCTATAAAGACATCCGTCCCGCCGCGCCACGCGGCCGCGACCGAACAACCCATGCCGATATCCCCGCGCCGCACGCTCTTCGGCCTCTACGCCCTGCTCGTCGCCGCCAACGTGCTCGCCTGGGCGGCGGCGCTCGTTGAGTTCGGCCATCGCCCCGACCTCCTCGGCATCGCCTTCCTCGCCTACGCGCTCGGGCTGCGCCACGCGGTCGATGCCGACCACATCGCCGCCATCGACAACGTGGTGCGCAAGCTGATGCAGGAGGGCAAGCGGCCGCTCGCCGCCGGCCTGTTCTTCTCGCTCGGCCACTCGACCCTGGTGGTGCTGGCGACGGTGGCGATCGCCGCCGCGGCCGCGGCGATGCAGGAGCGGTTCGCGGCGTTCCGCGAGGTCGGCGCGCTGATCGGCACCGCCGTCTCGGCGACGTTCCTGCTCGCCATCGCGGCGGCGAATTTCTTGATCCTGCGCGAGGTATGGCGGCTATTCCTCAGCGCGCGCCGCGGCGGCCGCGTCGCGGCGCAAAACCTCGAGGGCGTGCTCGCCGGCCACGGCCTGCTGGCACGATTGTTTCGCCCGCTGTTCCGCATCGTCACAAAGAGCTGGCACATGTACCCGCTCGGCCTGCTGTTCGCGCTCGGCTTCGACACCGCGACCGAGATCGGGCTGCTCGGCATCGCCGCCTCGCAGACCGCCCAGGGCCTGCCGCTGTGGTCGGTGCTGATCTTCCCCGCTCTGTTCACCGCCGGCATGGCGCTCGTCGACACCAGCGACGGCGTGCTGATGGTCGGCGCCTACGGCTGGGCGTTCACCGATGCGCTGAGAAAACTCTGGTACAATCTCACGATCACCGCGGTGTCGGTGCTGGTGGCGCTGCTGATCGGCGGTATCGAGGCGCTCTCGCTGATCGGCGACCGGCTCGGCCTCGGCGGCGCCTTCTGGGTCGGCGTGCGAAATTTCAACGACGGCCTCGGCGCCGCCGGCTTCCTCGTCATCGGCGCCTGCATCGCCTGCTGGATCGCCTCCGCGCTGATCTACCGCTGGAAGGTGGCGCCGCAAACTCCGACCTCATCCTGAGGAGGCCGTGCGCAGCACGGCCGTCTCGAAGGATGGCCGCGTGCACGATCGTTTGATACGGATCGGGCCGCCCTCGTGCTTCGAGACGCGAGGCCTGCGGCCTCGCTCCTCAGCATGAGGGCGGATCGAAGGGCGCCGTGCTCCTCACCATGAGGTCCGGAGTGTACCTCAAACACCAAGATACGCCCGCCGCACCTCCGCATCATCCAGCAGCGCCGCGGCGGCGCCGGTCATGCGCACCTTGCCGACGTCGAGGATCACGCCGCGGCCGGCGAGCGAGAGCGCCCAGGTGGCGTTCTGCTCGGCGAGCAGCACGGCGAGGCCCTCGCTTGCCTGGATCTCGCGCAGGATGTCGCCGATGCGCTCGACGATCACCGGGGCGAGGCCGAGCGAGGGCTCGTCGAGCATCAGCAGCGCGGGCCGCGCCATCAGCGCGCGGCCGATGGCGAGCATCTGCTGCTCGCCGCCCGAGAGGTTGCCGGCGCGCTGGCCGGCGCGCTCCTCGAGCAGCGGGAAGTAGCCGTAGATGCGCGCAAGGCGCTGCGGCAGCTCGGCCGGAGCGCGCGAGATCGCTCCGACCCGCAGATTGTCGAGCACCGAGAGCTGGGGAAACACCCGCCGCCCCTCGGGCGAATAGCCGACGCCGCGGCGCACCACCTGCGAGGCTTTGAGGCCCTTGAGGTCCTGGCCGTCGAGGGTGACGCGCCCGCGCGCGTAGCCCGCCATGCCGAGCACCGCCTTCAGCGTGCTCGACTTGCCGGCGCCGTTGGCGCCGATCAGCGCGACGGTCTCCCCGGCGTCGAGCGTGAGCGCGACGCCGTCGGTGCCGACGATCGGCCCGTAGGTGACCCGCAGATCTTCAATGACGAGCTTGGGCATAGCGCTTGCCGAGATAGGCCTCGATCACCGCCGCGTTGCGCAGCACCTCCTGCGGCAGGCCGCGCGCCAGCTCCCTGCCCTGCGCCATCACCAGCACGCGGTCGCACAGGTCGGAGATGAAGCGCATGTTGTGGTCGATCACCACGACGGCGATGCCGCGCTCGCGCACCAGGCGGATGGTGTCGCGCACGTGGTCGGTCTCCTCGCCCGACAGGCCGGCCGCCGGCTCGTCGAGCATGATGAGGCGCGGCCGCGCCGCCAGCCCGATCGCCATGCCGAGCACCTTCTGGAAGCCGTACGGCAGGCCGCTCGCCACCTGGTCGGCGACGCGCGCGAGATCGAGCCAGTGCATGATCTCCTCGACGTGCCGCTCCGCGCTTTCGCGTTGCGCCCGCGCCGCGCGCGTGCCGAACAGCGCCGGCAGCAGCCCCGGAAAAATCTGGCGGAACGCGCCGCGCAGCAGATTCTCGCGCACGGTCTGCGCGGCGTAGACAGTGGTCGCCTGGAACGTCCGCACCAGGCCGCTCTCGACCAGCACGTGCGGCGGCAGGCCGGTGACCTCGCGGCCGGCGAGCGTGACGCGGCCGCCGGTCGGTTGAAGCACACCCGACACCAGGTTGACCGCCGTGGTCTTGCCGGCGCCGTTCGGGCCGATGATGCCGAGGATTTCGTGCTCCGCGACCGCGAAGCTGAGATCCGCCACGGCCTGCAGGCCGCCGAAGCGCTTCGACAGTCCCTCGACGGCGAGCAGGGTCATGTCGCCGGCCTCGGCCGTTGCGCGCGCACGCGGCGGTCGCGCACGAGCGCGCGCAGTTTTCGCCCCAGCTCGATCAGGCCGCCCGGCAGAAACGCCATGGTGGCGAACAGGATGAAGCCGAACATGATTTGCTGCAGGTTGACGTAGCCGCGCAGCAGCTCCGGCAGGGTGACCATGAACACCGTGCCGAGCAGCGCGCCCGCCAGGCTGGTCATGCCACCGATCACGTTCATCACCACCAGGTTGAGCGACTGCACGATGGAGAAACTCTCCGGCCCGACGTAGCGGATGTAGTGCGCCAGCAGCGCGCCCTGCATGCCGGCGAGCGCGCAGGCGATCACGAACACCGTCACCTTGACCCTGATCACCGGCACGCCGGAGCACTCGGCGAGCCGCTCGCCCTCGCGGATGGCGTCGATGGCGCGGCCGTATTCGCTGGCGAGGATGCGCGCGGTGAGCCCGACGCCGAACAGCGCGAAGGCGAGCGCGAAGTAGTAATAGGCGCGGTTCGACAGCAGGAACGCATAGGGCGGCGGCACGTCGAAAATGCCGTTCGAGCCGCCGGTGAGCCACGCGTTCTCGACGATCGCCATGCGCACCACCTCGCCGAACAGGAAGGTGACGAGCACGAAATACTTGCCGGTGAGCCGCAGCACGATCGGCCCGACGATGACGGCGAGCAGCGCTGCCGCCGCGGTGCCGACCATGAGCCCGGCCGGCCATGGCAGGCCGAGCCGCATCACGCTGAGCACCGAGCCGTAGGCGCCGAGCGCCTGGAAGGCGGCGTGGCCGAGGCTGACATGCCCGGTGCGGATGATGAGATGGAGCGAGGCGGCGCCGATCGCCGTGAGGCAGATCAGCACGCCGACGTGGTGCAGGAACTTGTCCTCGGTCAGCCACGGCCAGCCGAGCACGATGGCGGCGGTGAGCAGCAGATAGAGGCGCTCGCGCGTCATCTCACGTCTCCGGCGTGCCGAGGATGCCCCACGGCCGCACGATCAGCAGCAGGATGACCACGCCGAACGACAGGAACGCGGAGGCGGCGGCGCCGTAGAACGTGCCGACGAAGCTCTCGGTGAAGCCGAGGATGACGCCGCCGAGCGCGGCGCCCGGGATCGAGCCCATGCCGCCGAGGATCACCACGATGAACGCCATCATCAACGGCCGCTCGCCGAGGAACGGCGACACCGCGTAGATCTGCCCCCACAGGCTGCCGGCGAGCGCCGCCAGCAGGATGGCGACGAAGAACGCGATCTTATAGGTGCGCCGCGTGTCCACCCCCTGGGTCTCGGCGATCTCCACGTCCTGGGCGGTGGCGCGCATGGCGAGCCCGGCGCGGGTGTGGCGGATGAAGACGTAGAATCCGGCGAGCGCGGCGACCGCGATGAACACGACGATCAGCCGGTCGACCGGCAGGATGATGTCGCCGAGGAACAGCACGTCGGTGAAGGTCGCCGGCATGTTGCGCTCGTACACGTCCCACACCAGCACGCCGCCGAACATCAGCATCATGTTCAGGCCGAGCAGGCCGATCATGCTCTCGAACATGCGCTGGTAGAACCAGCGGAACACCAGCCATTCGAGCGCCATCGACGCGACGGCGACGCCGAGCACGCCGGCGGGGAGCGCGACCAGCCACGGCCACTGCCAGTCCTTCATCAGGTGATAGAGCGCGAACGCGCCCAGCATGGCGAACTCGCCGTGAGCGAAGTTCACCACCCGCATGATGCCGAACAGCAGGGTGAAGCCGAGCGCGACCAGGATATAGATCGCGGCGAGGCCGATGCCGTTGACGACGACCTGCCCGAGGATCGTGACGTTGAGCACCGGCCCCTGCCCCTGAGCGTTCTTCACCTCTCCCCGCTTGCGGGGAGAGGTCGGATCGCGAAGCGATCCGGGTGAGGGGGCGTTTGAGGAAGCGCGTACTCGCGGAGGCCCCCTCACCCCAACCCTCTCCCCGCAAGCGGGGAGAGGGAGTCTACGGATTGAACTTCGCCCGCTTGACGATCTTGCCGCTCTTCACCTCGGACCAGTAGTACGGCAGCAGCAATTGGCGATTGACGCCGTAGCTCTCCTTGCCGGTCCATTTGATCGGCCCGTAGATGCCGGCGTCGTAGCCGTCGGTGGTCTCGAGCGCGGCGCGCACCTTGTCGGTCTCGAGCGAGTCCGCGCGCTTGATCGCCTCGGTCAGCAGCAGCACGGAGTGATAGAACGCCGGCATGAAGGCGTTGATCACGCCCTTGCCGTAGCGCTTCTCGTAGGCGGTCTTGAGCCGCTGTCCCGCCGGCGTGTCCCAGTCGAAAATGTCGTAGGACAGGAATCCCTCGGCCGCCGGGCCGGCGATCTCCATGATCTCGTCGATGGCCGGCCCGCCGATCTGCATCACGTTGCCGCGGAAGCCGGCCTGGCGGATCTGCTTGAGCATCAGCCCGGCCTCGCCCGGCGCGTTGCCGTCGAACTCGAACGCGTCGACCTTCTGCGCCATCATGCGCAGGATCAGCGGCGTGAACTCCTTGATGCCGCGCTCGTAGAAATCGATCTCCGTCTCGAACCCCTGCTTGCGATAGTCCTCGGCGAGCGGCTTGGTGACCGACTGGCCGACCGCGTCGTTGGGCGCGATCAGCGCCACCTTCTTGATCGCCGGGACGTTGTCCTTGAGCCATTTGATCAGCGGCGGGCCGAACTCGATGTTGGTGGGGTAGATGCGGAAATTGTACGGGTCGGGCGTGTCGTTCTTGAGGATCTGCGGCGCGTAGCCGTCGGTCATGGCCAGCACCTTGGCCGGGTTGCTGACGCCGATCACGCCGAGCGCCGGCGGCGAGCCGACCGGGCCGATGATGAATTTCACCTTGTCCTGGTTGACCAGCCGCTCCGCCGCCACCTTGCCGCCCTGGCCGGTGTACTGGTCGTCGTACATGATCAGCTCGAGCGCATGGGGCTTGCCGCCCACCTTGATGCCGCCGGCCGCGTTGAGGTCGGCGACCGCGAGTTCCATGCCGCGCTGGGCGGCGAGACCCCAGGCGGTGCCGCCGCCCGACAGCGGCCCGATGCCGCCGATCTTGACCACCTCCTGCGCCTGCGCGCTCGTCGCGAGCAGCACGGCCGCGGCGAGCGCGGCGAGCCGTTTCGGCATGGGATTCTCCTCCCCGAAATTTTTGTACGACATGCCAGCTTGCGGGCGGGCGCCGACCGCGTCAAGGTTCATGCGCGATGCGCAAGACCATCGTGGTCATCGTCGTTCTCGCCGCGCTCGTCGCCGGCTATTCGGCCTGGCCGTTCTTCGGCCTGTTCGGGCTCGTGCGCGCGGTCGAGGCGCGCGACCTTCCCGCGATCGCCGCGCGCGTCGATGTGAGGGAGCTGCGCCGCGCGTTCGTCGATCAGCTGGTGCGGACCTATCTGCGCGTCACCGGACGCGACCGCAACCTCAATCCGCTGACGCAGAACATCCTCGCCCGCGCCGCCGGCGCCTTCGTCGATCCGCTCGTCGCCAAATTGCTGTCGTCCGAGGTGCTCGCCGACCTGCTGCGCAACGGCTGGCCCGCCGACGTGCTCCCCGGCCGCCCCGCCGACATGAAGGGGCTCTCGCGCGAAAACCTCGGCAGCCTGTGGCCGCTCTACGCGAACGCGGACTACGGCATCGGCAGCTTTCGCGTGTCCGTTCCGGCCGACCGGCCGGCGCCGCAGCGCTTCCGCTTGAGCCTGCGCCTGACGAACTGGACGTGGAAGCTCGACGGCATCGAGCTGCCCGAGCCGATCCGCCTGCGCCTGGTCGAGGAATTCTTGCGGGCGCATCCGGAGCAGCGGTGAATCAGCAGGCTCGTGTCCCGGATGCGGTGCAGCGCGCAGCGAAGCGGAGCGGTGCACTGCTGATCCGGGACCCAGCCTGCGCGAAGACAAGGCTCTGGACCCCGGGTCTGCAGTGCACCGCTACGCGCTGCACTGCGCCCGGGGAACGCCCGGTCGTGCCCCGGATGCGATGCAGCACGGAGCGCAGCGGAGTGGTGCATCGCTGATCCGGGGTCCACCTGTTGAAGCCTGGACCCCGGGTCTGCAGCACATCACTTCGCTTCGCTACGTGCTGCACTGCGCCCGGGGAACGCGGTTGGCGCGCGCCCGGGACACAAAATCATCACAGCTCCTGCGTCCGCCGCTTCATGGCGTCGTCCCACACCTTGTCGCGATCGGCGTCGAAAACGAGCTGCGCGTCCGGCGCGGCGACGAACCACGCCTTGAGCGTCAGCTCGCCCTCGAGCTGGCCCGGTCCCCAGCCGGCGTAGCCGAACGCGACCAGGCTCTTCTTCGGCCCCTCGTTCTTCGCCATGTCGTGCAGGATCGCGCGGGTCGACGTCACCGCCACCTGGCCGTCGATGCGCATGGTCTCCGGCCGCTGATAGTCGGCGCTGTGCAGCACGAAGCCGCGGTCCGGCTGCACCGGGCCGCCCACGAAGATGCGCACGCTTCCCTCGACCGCGGCGTCCTTCTCGCCCAGCGCCGCGAGGAGGCTCGCCAGCGTGCGCTCCTGCGCCGGCCGATTGATGACGATGCCCATGGCGCCGTTGCGGTCGTGCCGCACCATCACGATCACCGTGCGCGAGAAGCGCGGATCGCCCAGCGCCGGCGAGGCGACCAGCAGTTGGCCGGCGAGCGAGCCGCGCGCCGGCGTCTTGTCCGGTCCCTGCAACGCCGCATGCAGCAGGCTCGCCGGCAGGACGATCGCCGCGACGATCAGGCTCAGGTGCGTGAGACGGAGCACCGGCGCGGACAACCCGCCGAGCGCGGAGGCCTAATATCCGCCGTGCGGGCGCCGGCAGCCCCACACGTGGCAGCATCCGTGACGGTGCGGATGCGGCCTTACGCACACCTCGCGGGCCGGCGCGCGGCATCTCACGTTGCCCGGCACGCAGTGGACCTGCACGACGCTGTCCATGTCCGCCGGCAACAGCGACGTTGCCGAGGGCAGCGGCATGGCGCCCGCTGCAGTGATCAGTTGCGTGACGAGCGCCAACGTGCCGATCGACAGCGCGGCCGTGATACCCCGTTTCATGATGCCTTCCTCCCGACTCTTGTGAGATTGCTCCACCGACTTTCCCCGTCCGGGGGCGTCGATTAAACGGCCAAGCCGCATCGGTGGCAAGCGCTTTCGTCGTCAACCTCTCATCGTAGCCCGGATGAGGGGTCCCCGTCGCGCGAAGCGTGACGGGGCGCCCCTGAGCGCAGCGTAATCCGGGATCCCGCATTCCGCTCCGCTCCATGCGGGCTACAATGTCAACCCATCCCACAGGGGCCTTTCCCATGAACCGAGTTCTCATCACCGGCGCGGCCGGCAACATCGGGCGCACGCTGCGCGAGGGTTTTCGCGGGCGCTACCCGGTCCTGCGCCTGTCGGACATCGCCCCGATGCAGCCGGCCGGTCCGGGCGAGGAGCTGGCGCCCGCCGACCTCACCGATTCCGCCGCGGTGGAAGCGGCCATGCAGGGCGTCGACTGCGTCGTGCATCTCGGCGCCATCGGGGTGGAAGACGCGTGGGAGAAGATCCTGCCCAACAACATCGTCGGGACCTGGAACGTGTTCGAGGCGGCACGGCGCGCCGGCGTGCGCCGCGTCATCTATGCCAGCTCGCATCACGCGGTCGGCTTCTATCGCCGCGCCCGCGTCATCGACGCGAGCGTGCTGCCGCGCCCCGACGGTCCCTATGGGGTCGCCAAGGTGTTCGGCGAGGCGGTCGGGCGCCTCTACGCCGACAAGCACGCCATCTCGGTCGCGTGCCTGCGCATCGGCGCCTTTCGCGAGCGGCCGGCGGACCGCCGCCAGATGCACGTGTGGCTGAGCAAGCGCGACGCCGTTCATCTGGTGGGCTGCTGCATCGACGCGCCCGATTATCATTTCATCGTGGTCTACGGCGTCTCCGCCAACGCGCGCAACCGCTACCGCAACGTCGGCCTCGACTTTCTCGGCTACCGGCCGCACGACGATTCCGAGGATTTCGCCGCCGAGATTTTGCGCGCGCCCGACACCGAGGACCCGATCTCCCGCCAATTCCACGGCGGCCCCTACCCGCAGACGGGCTTCGACGGCGATCTGGCGAAGATCGATTGAGAATCACAAGCACTCTCCCGACCTCATGGTGAGGAGCCGCGCACCGATCTCGGGTTTACCCGAGATCGGCAAGTTTGATGCGCAAGTCGGCTACAGCCGACTTGCGTGCGGCGTCTCGAACCATGGCCACAGATTCGCCTGCTGCCATCCTTCGAGACGGCCGCTGCGCGGCCTCCTCAGGATGAGGTCAGAGCAGTTCATCGGAAACAGAAAATCCGAACGTGCGGATCTCAATGCTCTCGCCGCCCCTGTGAGATGATTTTTGCCGCCCTACGCGCTGCCGCCGTTGGGGCAGTTGGCCTTGATCCAGTCCGCGAGCGGCTGGATCTGAGCGGGGATGAAAAAGGGCGGACCGTCGGCGGGCATCTGCTGAAAGATCGATCCGTCGAACGGCGGGTCGCCCTGGAGCGCCTTGATGATGTTCGAATTTTCCGGTTGGCCGATCACCAGGATCTGCCAGGTCCCCTGCTCGTTCGGCGGGTCGCCGGGAGCTTGGCTCACGTTCGGCACATTGCCGGTCGTGAATTGTTTGTACGTGCAGGTGTTCCAGAACGCGCCGTGCGGGGCGCCGCCGATGTTGGAGCCCAGCGCGGCGATGACGTCGTTGAGATGCTTCTGCACGTCGGCATAGGAATTGAGCGCCATGGCGATCGTCCTCCGTTTGAATCAGGCCAGTCTCGCATCGAAGAGGTTCACTGCATCGGCGCGAACAGCGCACGATCCCGTATCATCGGCTGAGCGCCCGCGAACGGATTGGGCCGCTCCGGCGACCGCACGCTCGATTGCACCAGGCTGAAGCTGAACTCCGTGCCCTTGAGGGCGGAACTGGCATGGCATCCGGTGCAACCGCCCATGTTGAGCGGCGTCTTGAAGTCGGGCTCGCCCTGGAACGGCAGGAACCGGACGTTGTTGAACGGCGAGCCGTCCTGGTTCACGTCCGAGGGTGCGCCGGTGCTGGCAAGGCGGCCGCTGTAGACGCCGAGCGTATAGTCCGTCTCGATCACCGCATTGGCGGTGTAGTAGGTGCCGGGGTCGGTGCCGCCCAGGCCGCCGACCTCGCTCTTGTCGAACGGCACCGGCTGCACGTTGATCAGCTTGTAATAGAGCCACGGCGAGTCGGTCATGCCGTTCTGCGCGAGGTAGGTCTTGATCGCCTGGTGCGCCATCGCGTTGACCTTGATGACCTCGGGCGGGATCGGGTGCCAGCGCTGGTTGACGCAGATGTTGCCGCCGGACGGCAGGCCGGTATCGGCCGGGTTCTCGCGGAAGAACAGCCGCGCGCCGGGGGTGGTGCAGTAGCTGTCGTCGGGATTGACGAACGTCACCGTCGGGTTGGGGCTGTTCGGATTCGACTGCAGCGGCGGAGAGGTCGGCGTCGGCCGCGGCTGCGGGCTCACGTTGTTGCCGTCCGCGTCCTCGACGCGGTTGCGGTTCTGGTCGAGGATGTTGTCGGCCTGCTCGAACGTGGCCCAGATGAGCCACGGCGCGGACGGGGTCTTGGTGATGATGTGCAGCCCGATCAGGCCCCACTTGTCGTCCTCGCGATAGCACGGCACGTTCCCGTTCATCTCGTAGTAGCGCACGGTCGCGGTATGGAAGCGGCCCTTGCTGCGCTCGTCGTCGGTGAGCGGCCGCCACGCGGCCTTCACCTCGATGGTGTTGGCAGCCTTCAGGTCGCTGGTGGGCGGCGAAAACTGCACGAACGGCGGATTGGGGTCTTTGGTCTGGCCGGCGGCGAGCGCCTTCTGAAAATTGGTCATCGCCGTGTTCAGCGGCGGCCCCTTGTACCAGAACTGGTTGGCGACGATGGTGTCGTAGAGCGCGCGGTTCATCTTCACCATGTAGCGGATGAGCTGCGGCGCGCTGTTGGTGTTGGTCGGCGTGGCGGGCAGGGTGCCGGCGAAGGTTTGGTTGATCTGGATCTGCGTCGTCTCGTCGAGCGGGATCCACGACGTCTGCGCGACCTGCGACTGGCCGGTGCAGGGCGCGACCTGACCGTCCGGCGTGCCGACGTTGAAGGGCGAGTAGACATACTTGGGCGGCGCGTCGTAGCCGAAGTCCGGCGGGTTGGTCGCGTTGTACGGCGGCTGCTGCGCGATCGTCGCTCCGTGCGGGCCGGTCATCCGGTTGCCGTTGCCGGGATAGATCTCGACCTTGGCCCGCATCGTCTCCCACACCACCGGGGAGACATTGGCGCCGAAGGTCTTGCCGGTGTCCGGCGTGTCGCGCACGCCGCCGAGCGCCGGCCAGTTCAGCGCAATGAACGAGTTCCAGGCGAAGATCATCGCCAGCTCGGGACTGTTCCTGAATGCGCCGCCGCACTCGTCGCCCGGGATGGCCGACGAGACGACGAGCGGGCACGGATGGAGTTGCGCCCGCGCCGGCGGGCCGGCGCAGATGAGCGCCGCGGCAAGGCCTGCTCCCGCGGCGGCGGCAATCACGCGCCATGCGATCGATGGCTGCTGCATGCCGATCCCCTTCGCTCGTTGTGCTGAACGATCCCTCGCGCCCGCACCAGCCGCGTTCGGCCGTTTCCGCGGGGCAGCGTCTATTCAGCCGGGAGCGTAGCAGAGAGCTTGACTATTTCCTATAGAAATTTTGAATGCCTCAAGCTGTCAAAGGATCGCTCTGCGCCTACTCGCAGTCCGCCGGGACGATCGGCACGACGCTCGGCACGACGCTCGCCTGGCGGGCGCCGCCTTTGCCGATGGTGGCCTCCTGCGCCGGCTGCGGGCGCGAGGAGGTGTGGTACGAGATGTGCCAGGCGCCGTCTCGCTTGACGATCAGCATGGTGAAGCCCCCGGGCATCGCGACGCGAACGCCGTTGTCGGCACCGATGAACTCGTAGGCGCCGGTTGCGAGCACGGCCTCCGCGCCGAGCACGAGCATCTGCCGGCGGCAGATGCGCACGCCGTCGCCGCTGCCGGGCAGGCCCGCGAACTGCGCGGCGATCGGCTCGGTCCCGTCGAACACGATCGGTCTTGCCGTGCCGAACAAGACGGCGTCCGCCGCATAGAGTTTCATCACCGCCGCCGGGTCGTTGGCGCTGTACGCGGCCGTCCAGCGGTCGATGACGCCGCTCGCGTCCTCGGCCGGGCCGGCCAGCGCCGGCGCCGGCGCGAACGACAGCGCCGCAAGGGCGAGCGCGATCATTGCAGACAAGCGGCGCATGTCGTCTCCCCGGCGCGCGATCGAACAATCCTATTGCGGGCGCGCGAACACGAAGCGGAGCGTCGGCGGCACGACGAGGTCGAGGTGCCCGTCGCCGCCGAGCAGCAGCAGCCCGGCGCCGCCGTTGGCGACCGTGAAGCTGATCGGGTCGCCGCCGTAGCGGGCGAGCGGCCGCATGGCGACGTGCAGGAATTCGCCGACGCGCTGGTCGAGATACTGCAGCCGCAGCTGCGGCCCGACCTCGGCGGGGCACAGCGCGAAGCCGAGCAGCTCGGCGCGGGCGTAGATATCGTCGAGGGAAACGCCGTCCTCCTTGTCGAGGCCGAGGTCGGCGGCGGTGAGGACGACGAGATCGAGCTCGGTCCGCGTCTGGCTCAGCTTGAAGGCCGGACGGCCGATCACCTCGCTCGCCGCATCGCCCAGGTTGCACGGCGGCTGGCGCGGCTTCGCCGTGCCGACCCTGATGCTGCCCAAGCCGGCGACCTGCGGGTCCGCGGCCTTGCGGCCGCAATGCGTGGAGTCCAAATCCTCGCGCAGGAGATTGACGTCCTTGTAGGTGCCGAGCGTGATCCGCTTCCACGGCTCGATCTCGCTCGCGGTCGTCCAGATTGCCGCCGGGATGCGCGCCGCGGCGTCGGCGCTCGGCTGCGCCTCCGCCGTCGCGGGCGCGAGCTCGGCGGTTGCCGGCGCGGCGGCGCCGTGCGCGGAACCGAGACCCAGCAGCAATGCCGCCGTCGCGAGCACCTGTCGGGCGCGTCCCCCATGCACTTGCATCTCGACCTCCTGAGCGCGATGCCGGCATCCGCACCATGCACGCTCCTGGCCAAGACCCATGTGAGGGATTTCACACTGGCGGAAATCTCGTCCAAACGTTTCAATTTGATTGGGCTGCAATTTCAAGAAAGGACATCATGCTGAGCAACCATTACGCCGCCGTCATCGCCCGGCTTGACCGGGCGATCCAGTATCCGCGAAGGTTTCAGATAAATCTGCGGCGGTCGTGATGACTGGATGCCCCGCCTGCGCGGGGCATGACAAGGGAGAGGTTACGTGCGAATCATTCCAGCGTCAGAAAAACGCGAAGGTGCGGATCTCGATGCTCTCGCGCGGGCGCGCGTTCTGCGGCGAGGTGGGGTCGTCGAACGCGGTGTGCGCGGTCCAGCGCGCGCGGCCGTCCTTGAGCGAATCGTAGACCTTGAACACGATTGCCTCGTTGCGCGCCATGCGCGGGAACCAGAACCAGCGGTGGGCCGGATTGTAGGTGATGGCGTAGGTCTGCCCGACGCGGTTGGGATAGCGGCGCTCCGACACCACGAGGTCGCCGGGCGTAAGACTCGTCGCGTCGGCGATGGCGAGCGGGAAGCTCTCGATCGGATGGCGGATCGCGCGCCACGCCTGCACGATGGCGAAGCGGCGCGCGAGCAGCGCCTCGGCCTCGTCGGGGAGCACGTCGCGCACGCGCTGCGGGCCGGACCATTCGGTGTAGTCGTTGTGCACGCGGCGCACCGGCTCGCGGATCTTGTGCGCCTCGCGGAACTCGTCGTCCGCCGTGCGCAGCGTATGATCGAACACGACCACGCGCGAGGCGCCGCTCTCCGCCTTGATCAGCGCTTCGATCTCCGGGTAGTAGACGCGCCGCACCTCGTCCGGGTCGAAGAAATCGCGTACCGCCGTGTCGTGGCGCACGAAGCGGAAGCCGTTGCGGTCGAGGGTAAAATTTTCGCCGCGGCCGTTGCGGATGGCGACGCGGTGCGGATCGGGCTCGCCGCCGCTCTTCACCTCGGTCGAGCCCGGCCCGCCCGTGTAGGTGTACGGCGTCTCGCCGGTGTCGCGCAGATAGTTGAGCGTCGCCTCGATCGTCGCGGGCGCGGTGTCCTGTTCGGCAACCTGGTCCATGCGGGCCTCCTGCGGGCGGATGCGGGTCATGTAGGGCGGCGCGCGGAGCGGCACAAGCTCCTGAAATGGCGAATGGGGAATGGACGAAACCTCGGTCCTCATCCTGAGGAGCGTCGCGAAGCGACGCGTCTCGAAGAGCCTGTCCCCGCGAAAGCGGGGAATGGCAGCAGGCGAGTCTGTAGCCATGGTTCGAGACGCGCGGCACGCAAGTCGGCTGTAGCCGACTTGCGCATATAATGCCGATCTCGGGTAAACCCGAGATCGGTGCCGCGCTCCTCACCATGAGGGCGGAGTTCTATTCGCTGATCGCTACTCTCTATTCGCTACTCGACAAATCGTGTCCGTCCGATAGGCTGCCCTGTCGAGTTCACAGCCGGGAGGTCCCGTTTGCGCGCGCGGATCGCCGTTCTGGTCTTGCTCGCCGGCGTGACGTGCGCGCAGGCGCAGCAGCCGGTGGCGGTGCCGCTGCCGACGCCGCTGCCGTCGACCCTGCCCCGCGCCCAGGCCTATTACGCCTGTCTGATGAACTGCGACACGCGGCAGGGCGTGTGCCAGGGCACCTGCAGCGTCAGCAACTCGCCGTCCGTCACGTTCGCGACGCCGAGCGCGGGATCGCGTCCGGATGCGGGCGCGCTCGCCCAGTGCAATCTCAACTGCATGACCCAGCTGCTCACCTGCAAACAGGCCTGCCCGCGCTAGGCGATCGACGCCTGCTCACCAGCGACGCCAGCCCCATCGGGGACCCCAGCCCCACCCCCACCAGGGACCGCCATAATAATAAGGTGCAGGCCCGTAATAGACCGGCGGTCCGTAGTAGACCGGCGGCGGCGCCGAATAGGCTGGGTAGCCGGGCGGCGCTCCGTACTGGCCCACACGTTGGCCGCCGAAGTCGAGGTTGCGCGCGACCGCGTAGCCGGCGCGCCCCTGCCATCGCACCGAGCACCACTGGCCGCTGCAGCCTGACACCGCGACCGGGTTTCCGGCGGGAATGAGGGTGATGACCTCGTGGCTCTCCCCCGGCCCCTTGCGCAGGTTGGTGTTGGTCACGGCATAGCCGGGCCCCCCGGCG
>WNGG01009481.1_pt1 | contig 23489 bp, 20 predicted proteins | sample 5400661 | NCBI WGS metagenome assembly WNGG01 (sample SAMN13153372, study PRJNA577476) | soil metagenome | isolation source: 100 cm soil or saprolite under Garry oak tree replicate 1 | place: USA:California | collected 2016-06-15
AAGGGCACTTGAGCCTGCCGAAGAGCGGGCGAGGACGCAGAGTGGTCCTGACCGAGCGGCTCGCGGCAGCGCTGGCGAAGAACCGGCACCTGCACGGAGCGCGCGTGCTCTGGCGCGAGGAGAGCGAAGGCAAGGTGACTCAGGTGCTGCTCGCGAAGTGGATGCGGCGCCTGCAGCGCCGGGCGGGGCTCAAGGAGACCGGACAGCTACACATGCTCCGGCACACCTTCTGCTCGCGCCTGGCGATGGCTGGGGCCTCGACGATGGCCATCAAGGAGCTGGCCGGGCACCAGCAGATCAGCACCACGCAGCGCTACATGCACCTCAGCCCGGCAGCGAAGTCGGCGGCAATCCGGTTGCTCGACCGCGGCGCCGATCGCATCGCCGAGGACTTGAAGGATACTGAAAATCGTGGAGACACTGTGGAGACGGTCTCCCCGTCCCCGCAGATTCCGGGCAATTCCATGTAGTTAGTTGGTCGGGGAGACAGGATTTGAACCTGCGACCCCCTGGTCCCGAACCAGGTGCTCTACCAGACTGAGCCACTCCCCGACACGAATGGACGGGCGGAAGTAACGTAAAGCCGGGCGGGGGTCAAGCGAACTCCCCTGCCGCTTGCCGGGCGGAGGGCCGGGCGGGCATCCTGGGCGGCCATGGCCCTGTTTGCAATGTCAAGGCACCTCTCGTTCCACGCCCGCGGGGACGCGGCGTTCGTCTGGCACGGGCTCACCGGGGACGTCGCGGAGATGAGCCGGGACGTGCTCGCGCTCCTGCTCGCATTCGATCCGCGCGCGGACGAAGCGGAGGTGAAGGAGGCCCCCCCCGCGGGGCTGGCCAGGGACCAGGTCGAGGAGTTCGTGCCCATCCTGCGGTCTCGGCGCTTCCTGGTGGCGAGCGCGCCGCGCGGCCAGTCGGTGGACGAGTACTCGCCGCTGCTCGCCGGGTACCCGCGCATTCCGCGTAACGCCGTCTTCCACCGGCGCGGGGATCGCGTGACGGTGTACGGTCGCGGCACCCCGATGGAGCTGGACGCGCGCACCGCCGCGCTGTTCCTGCGCTGCGACGGGGAACGCACGCTGGGGCAGGTGCTGGGCGATGCGGGGCCGGCCGCGCTGCCGCCGCTTTTGCGCCTGGCGCGCGCGGACGTGGCGGCGCTGAAGATCCTGGCCAAGGCGGTTTCCCACGGAGGCGTCGCCCTCAACCCGGCGGCCGAGTCGACGATGCCGTATCCGGAACTGGCCGATGCCCGCGCCTACGCCGCGGGCGACCTGGCACGGGCGGGCGGCTCCGATCGCCCTGTTGAACCCGAAGAGCACGAGACCACGCTGGCGCACCTGTTTCGCGCTCCGCATCCGGCGCTCAAGGGTCAATCTTTTGGATCGGCGCTCGCCGAGGGCCTCCTGCGGCGCGGCGCGCTCCAGCACGTGAAAGGCAGGCCGGCGCGCGTGCTCGTCGTCGACGGCGGCGATCCCGGCGAGCTCGCCGCCGCGCTGTGCGATGCGCTCTCGCGCTCGGCGCCGGTCGCGCGGGCAGATGCGCCGCTCCCTGCGCCGGACGAGTCGCTCGACCTCGTCGTCTCGAATGAGACGGCCGGCGGCCTGGACACCGCGGCCCTGGGAGACCGCATCGTCAACCGGGGCGCGCTGCAGTTGGTGCGGAACGCGGCTGCGGCGCTTGCCCCGGGCGGGACGCTGGTGCTGTCCGAGCTCGGCGACCCCAAAGCGGATCCGGTCCGGTCCGATCACGGCGACTGGTCGGTCCGGTTCGCGGATCTGCAGTCCGAGGCGACGCGGCTGGGCCTGCGCGCCCAGGTGCTGTCTCTGAGCGAGCTCTTGTCGCTCGACGGCGCCCCGCAGGCCCTGAGCACCACCCGCGCCTCGTTCGGCGCGCTTCGGGCCCTCTTCGCCGCGCAGGGCCTCGAGCTCACCCGGCGCGCCTGGCTGCGCAGGGAGATCGAGGAGCTGTGCGCCGGCAAGCTCGACCTGTCCGAGGTGCACGGACTGCAGTGGGCGCCTCTCGGCGAGCGCACCCTGGGCCTCTCCCCGCGGCAATTCTGGGTCCTGCTCGCGCACAAGCCGGAGCGCGTGCTGCACTGACGCAACCCGGCGCTGCTACCGCCGGCGCCCGCTCTCCCCGGCCGTGCGCAAAGCCGCGATCGCGTCGCCGTAGCTCGGCTTGCCGAACACGGCGGTGCCCGCGACCAGCACCGTGGCGCCCGCCGAGGCGACGCGCGGCGCGGTGTCCGGAGTGATGCCGCCGTCCACCTCGACGAGGGTCGCAAGCCCGCGGCGCTGCACCGCCTCGGCGATGCGCTCGATCTTCGGCAGGCAGGCCTCGATGAAGGTCTGCCCGCCGAAGCCGGGATTGACGGTCATGACCAGCACCAGGTCGCTCAGCTCGAGCACGTAATCGAGCACGTCCGGTGGAGTGTGCGGGTTCAGGCTGACCCCGGCGGTGGCCCCCGTCGAGCGGATGTGTTGCAGGGTCCGGTGCAGGTGCGGCGACGCCTCTTCGTGCACCGTGATGTTCGCCGCGCCCGCGCGCGCGAAGGCGTCCACGTACTTCTCCGGCTCGACGATCATCAGGTGGCAGTCGAGCGGCCGGGTGGCGGCGCGCTTCATCGCGGCGACGACCGGCGGGCCCCAGGTGAGGTTGGGCACGAAGCGCCCGTCCATCACGTCGACGTGGATGAGGTCCGCGCCGGCCGCCTCGACCGCGCGGATCTCGTCGCCGATGCGCGACAGGTCGCAAGAGAGGAGCGAGGGGGCGATCTGGATGGGGGTCATGCGGGCTCCTTCCGCAATCGTACCCCGAAGAAGCCGTCGGTTCCGGTGCGATGAGGGAAGATGCGCAGGCGTCCCTGCGCGTCGAGGCAATCGGCATCCGCCTCAGGCAGCGCCCAGCCGGGTGGCGGGCCCTCCGGATGGAACTCGGGATGCGCCGAAAGGAAGCGATCCACCTGCTCGTCGCACTCCTCGGGCGTGAGCGTGCACAGGGCGTAGACCAGGAGCCCGCCGGGCTTCACGGAAAGTGAAACCTGCGCGAGGAGCCGCGCTTGCAGCGCGGCGAGGCGGTCCACGTCCTCGGGCGTGCGGCGCAGCTTCACCTCGGGGTGGCGGCGCAGGGTGCCCAGGCCGGAGCAGGGCGCGTCCACGAGCGCCAGGTCGAAGGGCCCTTCGCCCGGCAGCGGGAGCGTCGCGTCGGCGGCGAGCGCGCGGACCGCGGTCAGCCCGAGCCGGCGGGCGGCCTCCTCGACGTCGCGGGACTTGCGGGCGTGGAGATCCACCGCGAGCACGCTCCCCGCTCCGAGCTCCGCCAGGTGGCACCCTTTCCCCCCGGGCGCGGCGCAAGCGTCGAGCACATTCGCCCCCGGCGGCGGCGCCGCGTAGAGGGAAACGAGCTGCGCCGCCTCGTCCTGCGCCTGGAACAGGCCCTGCTCGTGGCCTTCGATGTCGAGCGCCGGCGGAGCGCCCGGCGCCAGGACCAGCGCGTCTGGCGAGTACCGGCCCGGCGTGGATTCGATCCCGCTCTTGCGGAGCGCCTCCTGCACCTGTTCACGGGTCGCGCGGCGGCGGGCGACGCGGACGACGGCGGGCGCCTGCCGCTGGTTGGCGCCGGCCAGCTTCTCGGTTTCGTCCACTCCGAGCCACTTCGCCCAGCGCTCGATGAGCCAGCGCGGGTGCGCCGTGGTGGCGGCGACGTGCCCGACGGGGTCCGCGTCGCGCGAGGGAGGCGGCGGCGCGGCGCGCGTCTCCGACAGGCGTCGCAGCACAGCGTTCGCGTATCCGGCGGCGCGCGAAAGCCCCAGCGCGCGGACCAGCTCCACCCCCTGGTCGACCGCCGCGCGCGCCGGCACGCGGGGGTGGTGCAGCAGCTCGAACGCCGACACGCGCAGCGCCGCCCGGAGCGGCGCATCCAGCTCGGCGGGAGGCCGCGCGCTGTGCGCGCCCAGGGCGCGGTCCAACTCGAGCTGCCAGCGCAGCGCGCCGTACGTCAGCTCGGTGCAGAGCGCCGCCTCGCGCGGCTCCAGCGCGCCGGCCGAGCGCAGCGCCCCGTCCAGGGCCAGGTTGGCGAACGCGCCGCCCTGCTCCACGCGCAGGAGCACCTCCGCCGCCAGCCTGCGCGCAGGGGAAACCGCCACGCGCGGGCTTCTACAGCCTCGAGTCCGTTTGCGTCCACCGGCGTCCACGGCTAGAGTCCCGGCCATGAAGACCCTGCACCGGAGCCGGCTTTGGGTGCCGCACGGCCGCCGTCGAGCTGCCCGGTGATCTGCTGACGCCGTTCGGCGTCTTCTGTCTCCTCGACCAGCAGCAGCCTCCCGGTGGAGACGCCTTCCTCTTCGAAGGCGCGCTCGGCCGGTACAGCTACGTGGGCGTGAGCGGCGGTCGCGACGGCCGGCGCGGGCCCGAGGCGGCGCCGCGGCTGACCATCCGCGGCGGGCGGCCCGAGGCGCTCCCCGGGTTCCCGCGCCTCGCCGGACACCCGGTGGAAGCGCTTCGAGAAGCACTCGCGTCGATCGCGTGCGACCGCTCCGACGCGCTCCCGCCGTTCTGCGGAGGGTTCGTCGGCTATCTGGGCTGGGCGGCGGCGGCGTGGAGCGAGCGGCTCCCCCAGCGCCTCGGACCGGACCCGCTCTTTCCCGAGGCGGACCTCCTGTACGCCTCCGAGCTGGTGGCGTTCGACCACCGCCAGGGGCGCGCCTGGGCCATCGCCAGCGGGGCCGGCGCGGGAGCGGATTCGCCGGAATCGCGCGCGCAGGCGCTGGCCGACCGCGTCCTGGCGGTCTTCGGGGATCGCCGCGCCGGGGTCCGCTGGCCGGAGGCGTTGCGCCGCCCGGCGGCGCAGTCGCTCGGGACTCGCCTCGTCGGCGGTGCTCCACGTGGAACACCCGTTCAGCGGAACGGAGTCCGCAACGGCCGCGCCCGGGGCGTTCCGTTGAAGCGCCTGCCGGAGCCGCGACCCGTCCGCGGCGGCGAGGCGCCGTACAAGGCGGCCGTCCGCCGCGCGCTGGAGTACATCCGCGCCGGCGACGTGTTCCAGGTCGTGCTCTCGCAGCGATTCGAGCTGCCGGACTGCGACGGGTTCTCGCTCTACCGCACCCTGCGCGCCGCCTCGCCCGCCCCCTATCACTTCTACCTCCGGCTCGGCGGGCGCGAGCTGTTCGGCGCCTCTCCGGAGCTGCTCGTCCAGGTGGACCGCGGCGAGATGACCCTCCGGCCCATCGCCGGCACGCGCCCGCGCGGCGCCACCGCCGCGGAGGACGAGCGGCTGGAGCGCGAGCTGCGCGCCGACCCGAAGGAGCTGGCCGAGCACACCATGCTGGTCGACCTGGGCCGCAACGACGTCGGCCGGGTCTCGCGCATCGGCTCGGTGCGGGTGGCGCGGCTGATGGAGACGGAGCGGTTCAGCCACGTCATGCACCTGACCAGCGAGGTGACGGGACAGCTGCGCCCCGGTCTCGGCGCGGTCGAAGCCTTCGCGGCGGCGTTCCCGGCCGGGACGCTCTCGGGCGCGCCGAAGATCCGCGCGTTGCAGATCATCGACGAGCTGGAGACGGTGCAACGCGGCCCCTACGGCGGGGCGGTCGGGTGGTTCTCGGCTGCCGGGGACGTGCAGCTGGCGATCGCCATCCGGACCCTCTTCCGCGCCGGGGGCCGCCTCTTCGCCCAGGCCGGCGCCGGGATCGTGGCGGACTCGAAGCCCGAGAACGAGTGGCGTGAGGTGCTGGCCAAGGTCCGGGCTTCCGTCGGAGCGGCCTACGGCGCGGTGGCGGGGCGCACGGTCGAGCCGCACGCGCTGGCGGCGGGAGCGGCGCGATGAGCCCCGCCCGCAGGAAGCCGCGGCACGGCGGCGGGAGCGCGGCTCGCGGAAACGGCGTTCCGCGCGTGTTGGTCATCGATAACTACGACTCGTTCACCTACAACCTGGTGCAGCGGATCGGCGAGCTGGGGGCGGAGGTCGAGGTGGTGCGCAACGACGCGGTGGGCGCGGCCGAGCTGATCGATCGCCTCCCCGAGCGCCTCGTGCTCTCGCCGGGACCCTGCACGCCCGACGAGGCCGGCATCTCGCTCGAGCTGATCCGGAAGCTCTGCGGGCTGGAGGGAGCGCCGGCGCGCCGCGTGCCCATCCTCGGCGTGTGCCTCGGCCACCAGTCGATCGGGCAGGCCTTCGGCGGCCGCGTGGTGCGCGCGCGCGAGCCGGTGCACGGCAAGGCCGAGGAGATCGTCCACGACCGCAGCACGCTCTTCCGCGGGATGCCACGGCCGCTGCTCGCCGGGCGCTATCATTCGCTGGTGGTTGCCGAGCGCGGGCTGCCGCGCGACCTCCAGGTGAGCGCCCGCACCCGCGACGGCATCGTGATGGCCCTGCGTCACCGGACCTTGCCGGTGTTCGGCGTGCAGTTCCACCCCGAGTCCATTCTCACACCGGACGGGCAGACCCTCCTGCGCAACTTCCTCGAGGTGAGGGCGTGATGCTGCGCGAAGCGATCCAGTTCGCCATCGAGGGGCGGAATCTCTCCCGCGCCCAGGCGGCCGCCGCCGTGGACGCGATGCTCGACGGCAGCGCCCCCGCCTCGCTGATCGCGGCGCTGCTCGTCGCGCTGCGCGTGAAGGGCGAGACGCCGGACGAGATCGCGGGCGCGGCGCAGGCGCTCCGGGCGCGTGCCGCTCGAGTGGAGGTGTCGCTCGACCGGCTGGTCGACACCTGCGGCACGGGCGGCGACGGGGCGCACACTTTCAACATCTCCACCGCCGCGGCGTTCGTCGCGGCCGCGGCGGGCGCCCGCGTCGCCAAGCACGGGAACCGCGCCGCCTCGTCCAAGTGCGGCAGCGCCGACGTGCTGGTGGCCCTCGGCGTGGAGGTGGAGCTGTCGCCGGAAGGAGTCGCCGCGTGCATCCAGGAGTGCGGCATCGGCTTCCTCTTCGCGCCGCGCCACCACGCGGCGATGCGCCACGTCGCGCCCGTCCGGAAGGAGCTGGGCATCCGCACCCTCTTCAACCTGCTCGGGCCCCTGGCGAACCCGGCCGGCGCGCGGCGGCAGCTCCTGGGAGTGCCCGCGCCGCACCTGGTGCCGGTCCTGGCGCAGACCCTGCTCGAGCTGGGCGCAGAGCGCGCTTTCGTGGTGCACGGCCACGGCGGGCTCGACGAGATCTCGCCCGCCGGTCCCACGCGGGTAGCCGAGGTGCGGGGCGGGCGCGTCCGCGAGTTCGAGGTGACCCCCGACGAGCTGGGCGTCGCGCGCGGCGCCGTCGAGGACCTCCGCGGCGGCGACGCCGATCGCAACGCCGTGCTGCTGCGCGAGGTCCTGCGCGGCGAGAAGGGCGTGCGCCGCAGCGCGGTGGTGCTCAACGCGGGCGCGGCGATCGCGGCGGCCGAGGTCTGCGAGGCGATGCGCGACGGCGTGCGCCTCGCCGAGCAGGCCATCGACTCCGGCGCCGCGCTCGAGCGCCTCGAGCAGTTCGTGCGCGCGTCGCGGGCCCACAAGCCGCCGCCGGTGGGCGGGCCATGAGCGCGACGCACCTCGACCGGCTGATCGCCTCCGCGCTGGAGCAGATGGCCGCCCGGGCTGCCCGTGCGCCGCTCAAGGAGGTCCGCGCGCGTGCATCTGCGGCGCCGGCGCCGCGCGGATTCGCCGCCGCGCTAAAGGCCGCCAAGGAGCGCGGCAGGGCGCTGATCGCCGAGGTGAAACGCGCCTCGCCGAGCCGCGGCGCGATCGCGCCGGACCTGGACCCGGGCAAGCTGGCAGCCGCGTACGAGCGCGGCGGCGCCGCCTGCGTCTCGGTGCTCACCGACCGCGCGAACTTCGGAGGATCGCTCGACGACCTGGCCGCCGCGCGGCGCGCTTGCGCGCTGCCTTTGCTCCGCAAGGACTTCCTCGTCACCCCCTACCAGATCTACGAAGCGCGGGCGCACGGGGCCGACGCCGTCCTGCTCATCGCCGCCGCCCTGACGCCGATCCTGCTCTCGGAGCTGCGCGCGCTGGCGCGGGAGCTCGGTCTCGCGGTGCTCCTCGAGGTCCACTCGGAGGAGGAGGTCTCGGCGGCGCGGGCGGCGGAACCGGATCTGCTCGGGATCAACGCGCGAAACCTGAAGACGCTGGTGGTCAGGCCGGAGACGTTCCGCGAGCTGGCTCCGCAGGCGCGCGGCATCGCTCCGCTGGTCGCCGAGAGCGGAGTGCGGACCGCGGCCGATGCGCGGCGGTACGCCGAGCTCCGCCGCCAGCGATCCCGAGGCCGCCACGCGCGCGCTGGTGCAGGCGTGAGCGGAGTGCGCATCAAGCTGTGCGGCGTCCGCACCGCGCGCGATGCCGGGCTGTGCGCGCAGGCCGGGGCGGACGAGGTCGGCGTCGTGTTCGCGCCGCGCAGCCGCCGCTGCGTGACGGTTGCGGCTGCGCGCGAGATCAGGGCCGCGCTGCCAGAGGATGCGCGGCTGGTCGGCGTCTTCCAGGACGTCGGCCTGGCGGAGGCGCTGCGCGTCGCCGCCGAGGTGGGGCTCTCGGCGGTCCAGCTCCACGGGAGGCTTCCCGCGGCGGCGGGGACGCTGCCCCTCTACGCCGCTCTCCAGGTCGAGGGTGAGGCGGCGCTCGAGCAGCTCGCGGCGCTGCGAGGTTTCCGGCGCGTCCTCTTGGACGGTCCCGCCGGCGGAGGTGGCGGCGTCTCGTTCGCCTGGTCGCTGGCGCGCAAGGCGCGGGCGCTCTTCGCCGCCGAGGTGTTCATCAGCGGCGGGCTCGCGCCGGAGAACGTGGCGCAGGCCATCCGTGCCGCCCGGCCCGACGGGGTGGACGTCGCTTCCGGGATCGAGGGCCCGGACGGTTTCAAGGACAAAGGCCGCGTGCGCGACTTCGTCGCCGCGGCGCGCGCCGCCGCACGGGAGATCGGATGAAGCGCGTGCTGCCGCTCTTCACCTGCGAGCCTGGCGAGTTCCCCGACGCGCGCGGCCGCTTCGGCGCCTACGGCGGGCGGTTCGTGCCGGAGACGCTCATCCCGGCGCTGGACGAGCTCGAGTCCGCCTGGCGGGTGGCGCGCGCCGATCCGGCGTACCGCGAGGAGCTCTCGGCGCTGCTACAAGATTACGCGGGGAGGCCCACTCCGCTGTCCGACGCGCCCCGGCTCGCGCAGGCGCTGGGCGTCCGCGCGCGCCTCTTGCTCAAGCGGGAGGACCTGCTCCACACCGGCGCGCACAAGCTGAACAACACGCTCGGACAGGCGCTGCTCGCCCGCCGGATGGGCAAGAAGCGCGTGATCGCGGAGACCGGCGCGGGCCAGCACGGCGTGGCGACCGCGACGGTGTGCGCGCTGCTCGGCCTCGAGTGCGTCGTCTACATGGGCTCGGAGGACGTCGAGCGCCAGGCGCCCAACGTCTCGCGCATGGGCCTGCTCGGCGCCGAGGTGCGCCCGGTCGAGGCCGGGTCGCGCACGCTGAAGGACGCGATGAACGAGGCCATCCGCGACTGGGTCACGAACGTGCGCACCACCTACTACTGCATCGGCAGCGCCGCGGGCCCGCATCCGTATCCGCTGCTCGTCCGCGAGCTGCAGTCGATCATCGGCGAGGAGATCGCCGCCCAGTGTGCCGACAGGCTCGGCCGCGCACCTGACGCAGTGGTCGCGTGCGTCGGCGGCGGGTCGAACGCCATCGGCGCCTTCCACCGGTTCGTCCCGGATCGCGGAGTGCGGCTCTTCGGAGTGGAGGCCGCCGGCCTCGGGCTCGACTCGGGAAAGCACGGGGCGTCGCTGTCGCGCGGACGTCCCGGCGTGTTGCACGGCTCGCGCTCGTACCTCTTGCAGACCGAGGACGGGCAGGTCGCCGAGGCGCACTCGATCAGCGCCGGCCTCGACTACCCGGGCGTCGGCCCCGAGCTGTCGCACCTGCGGGACGCCGGCCGGCTGGAGGTGCTCGCCGCCACCGACGCCGAGGCGCTGGAAGGGTTCCGCGCGCTCGCCCGCAGCGAGGGCATCCTCTGCGCGCTGGAATCGGCGCACGCCATCGCCGCGCTCTCGAAGCTGCCTGCCGGCCTCCGCGATGCCCCAAACGCGTCCGTGGTCGTCAATCTGAGCGGCCGCGGGGACAAGGACCTGGCCACCATCCTCAAGGCGCTGGGAGGCGCGCGATGAGCCGGCTCTCCGACGCGTTCCCTCGCGGCCGCACCGCGCTGGTCTGCTACGCGATGGGAGGCGACCCGACGCTCGCGGCGACGGAGGAGCTCCTGCGCGCCATCGACGGCGAGGGGGCCGACGTGATCGAGATCGGGCTGCCGTTCTCGGACCCGATCGCCGACGGACCCACGCTGCAGGCGGCGGCGACGCGCGCGCTGCGCGGCGGAGCGACGCTGGGCCGGCTGCTGGACGTCGTCGGGCGGCTGCGGCTGCGCGCGCCTTTGGTGGCGATGGGCTACATGAACCCGGTGGAGTCCATGGGCAGCCATGCCTTCGCGCGCGCGCTGGCGCAGGCGGGAATCGCCGGCGCCATCGTCCCCGACCTGCCGCTCGAGGAGGCCGCCCCGCTGCGCGCGGACCTGGCCGGGGCGGGAGTCGACCTGGTGCCGCTCATTGCGCCGACCACGGGGCCGGAGCGCGCCGCCAAAATCGCGCGCCAGGCGCGCGGCTTCCTCTATTACGTCAGCGTGACCGGAGTGACCGGAGCGCGCGCCGAGCTGCCGGCCGACCTCGCGGCGCGGCTGCGAGAGCTGCGAGCGCTCTCGCCGGTGCCGGTCGCGGTCGGGTTCGGCATCTCGCGGCCGGAGCAGGCCGCCGCGCTGCGCAGCCTCGCGGACGGAGTGGTGGTGGGCAGCGCGCTGGTCGCCGCGCACCACCAGGGCGGAGTGCGCGCCGCCGCCGAGCTGGTCCGCGGACTGCGCGCGGCGCTGGGCTGATCGAATCTCCGCGCCTCCGCGTCTCCGCGCCTCCGCGTTGATCCTTTCGTCCCTCTCGAGGTTGAGTCGAGCGCAGGGTCGAGGTCGAGGTCGAGGTCGGGGTCGACGACCCTCAGCGGGGGTGCGCCACCAGCCACTCCAGCGCCTCGAGGTAGCCGGCGATCCCCTTGCCCATGATCCGGTGCGCCGCCACCTCGGCGATCACGCTGACCCGGCGCCACGGCTCGCGCTGCGACAGGTCCGAGAGGTGCACCTCGACCACGCGCAGCCGGGTGGCGGAGATCGCGTCCCGCAGCGAGTACGAGTAGTGAGTGTGTGCGCCGGGGTTGAAGATGACGCCGTCCGCCCACTTGCGGACCTCGTGCAGCCGGTCCACCAGCGCGCCTTCGTGGTTGGACTGGAAGGCGCGCACCGCGACCCCCAGCTCCCGGGCGCGCTCGGCGACGAGCGACTCGAGCTGCGAGAGCGTCGTCGTTCCGTAGATCTCCGGCTCGCGCTCGCCGAGCAGGTTCAAGTTGGGCCCGTTGAGCAGCAGCACGTTCATGAGAGGCTCGCCTCCAGCGCGCGGACGCACTCCTGCGGCTCCACCTCCACCAGCCGGGGCGCGCCGAGCCCGGCGAGCAGCACGAACCGGACTCGCCCGGCCCGGGCCTTCTTGTCACGCGCGAGCGCGGAGAGCGCCACCTCGCGCTCCGGCGGGTCCAGCCGGCGGTCGGAGGAGATCTTCAGGCGCTCCACCAGGTGACGCGCGCGTTGCAGCCCGGCATCGTCGAGCAGGCCGCGCGCGCGGGACAGCCAGAGCGCTCCGCGCAGGCCGAGCGCCACGGCTTCGCCGTGCGCGAATCTCTCGTAGCCCGTCGCGGCTTCCAGCGCGTGGCCGACGGTGTGGCCCAGGTTGAGGTACGCGCGCGCACCGCCCTCCCGCTCGTCTTCCGCGACGATCGCCGCCTTGATGCGCACGCAGGCCTCGATGAGAGGCGCGAGCGCGTCCACCTCGCCCGCCGCCGCGCGCTCCAGGTCGCGCTCGCAGCGGTCGAGCAGCGGCGTCCCGCCCGCGTCCTGCGCCGGAGAGAGCATCGCGCACTTCACCACTTCGGCCAGGCCGCTCCAGCGCTCGCGCACAGGAAGGGTCCCCAGGACCTCGGCATCGCACACCACCAGGCGCGGCTGGTGGAACGCGCCCGCGAGGTTCTTGCCGCCGCGCAGGTTCGCGCCGGTCTTCCCGCCCAGCCCGGCGTCGACCTGCGCGAGGAGCGTGGTGGGGACCGACACCCAGGGGACTCCGCGCAGGTACAGCGCGGCCGCCAGCCCGCCCAGGTCGGTGAGCACACCGCCCCCGACGGCCACGACGAACCCGTCGCGCTGCACGCCGCGCGCGGCCAGCGCCTCGCACATCTCCTCGACCTCGCCCAGCGCCTTGCGCGTCTCGCTGACGGCGCGGGCGAGCGGGGCGCCCAGGCGCGTGGTCCCGTACGCGAGCAGCGCGTCGCGGTGGACGGTGGAGAGGAGCCGCGCATCGCACAGCAGGCCGGCCGTCCCCGTCAGCCCCACTTGCGCGGACAGCTCGTCCAACCGCCTCAGGCCGCCGGCCCCGAACACGCACCGGGTGCGCGCGCCGGAGCGGAACTCGATGTCGAGATCAGCGCCAGGCACGCTGCGCCTCCAGAGCGCGCGCGGCGGCCGCGCACTGCTCCGCCACCTGCGAGGGCGTCAGCCCGGCGATGTCGACGGCCGCGTCGGCGAGGCGCGCGTAGAGTGGATCGCGCGCGGCCGCGAGCTGCGCCATGCGTGCGGCGGGATCCGTGCCGAGCAGGGGCCGGCCGCTGGGCGCGCGCGACGCGCAGAGATCGGCGGGCGCGCGCAGCCAGAGCAGGTGCCCGGTGCGCCGGACCCAGTGCCGGACGCCGCGGGTGGTGACCGCGCCTCCTCCGAGCGCGATCACGCAGCGCGGGCCCTTCACCGCGGCCCGGAGCGCCGCGGCCTCGCGCGCCCGGAACCCGGATTCCTCCTCCGCCGCGAAGATCTCCGGGACCGAGCGCCCGGCGCCGCGCTCGATCTGCTGGTCCAGATCGAGGCAGGGGATGCCCAGCTTCGCCGCGAGCAGCGGCGCAACCGTGCTCTTTCCGCTGCCGGGCAACCCGCAGAGGAACACGTGTCCCTCGAGGAGCCGCGCCCGCTGCCACGCGCGGCGGAGGGCCGCCTGCAGCTCGTCGAGCGAGTCGCCGCCGAGCTTCTGCAGCAGGGCATCGGCCACCGCCAGCGCGACCACCGCCTCGCCGACGACCGCCGCCGCCGGGACGGCGCAAGTGTCGCTCCGCTCCACGTGCGCGGCATCGGAGGCGCCGGTCGAGAGGTCCACGCTGCGCAGGGCCGCGGGCACCGTCGCGAGGGGCTTCATCGCCGCGCGGGCGACCAGCGGCTCGCCGTTGGTCACGCCCCCCTCCAGGCCGCCCGCGTGGTTGGTCTCGCGCAGCACGCCGCCGCCGCCGCGGTCCATCGGGTCGTGCACCCGCGAGCCGAACAGCTCCGCGTTGCGCCATCCGTCGCCCAGCTCGACGGCCTTGATGGCGGGGATGGAAGCCAGCGCGCGGGCGAGAAGGCCGTCGAGCCGCAGGTCGTGCTGCGCGTAGCTGCCCAGCCCCGGCGGCAGCCCCGTGACGCGGACCTCGAAGGTTCCGCCCACCGTGTCGCGCTGCTTCTGCGCCTCCTCGATCTGCACCCGGAACGCCTCGTCCGCGGCGTCGTCGAGCGCGCGCACGGTGGACTTGTCCGCGCGCAGCGCCAGCTCGTCCGCGTCCTCGATGGCGAAATCCAGCAACTCGGCCGGAATGCCCGCGCGGGCGTGCGCGGTGCCGATGGAGGTCACGAAGGAGCCGACGCGGACGTCCAGCTCGTCCAGCATGCGGCGCACCGCGGCGGCCAGGGCCACCCGCATGGCGGTCTCGCGGGCGCTGGCCCGCTCGAGCGAGTTGCGCAGGTCGCGGTGGCCGAACTTGATCGCGCCGGTCAGGTCGGCGTGCCCGGGGCGGGGGAGCGACACCTCGCGGCCGGGGTCGGCGACCGGTTCCACGGCCATCCGGTCCGCCCAGGCCTTCGCGTGATCGGCGTTCTCGATCAGCACCGCGAGCGGGCTTCCCAGCGTGACCCCGTGCCGCACGCCGGCCAGGATCCGCGGCACCTCGGGCTCGATCTTCATCCGCCCGCCGCGGCCATATCCCAGCTTGCGCCGCTGCAGGTCGCGCTCGAGGTGCTCCGCGAGCAGCCGCACTCCCGCGGGCATCCCGTCGAGGATGCCGACCAGCGCCGGGCCGTGCGACTCGCCGGCAGTGAGGAAGCGCAGCCGGGTCATGCGAGCGCCGCCTCCCGGAGCGCGGGCGCCAGCTCGTCGAGCCGGGGGCGCGAAAGCCAGATCTCGAGCGACGCGATGGCCTGGTGCACGAGGACGTCGATGCCGTCCGCCGTGGCGAGCCCGCGCTCCCGGGTCGCCCTCACCAGCGCCGTCTCGCCCGTCGCGCCCCGGTAGACGAGGTCGGCGAGCGCGGCCCCGGGCGCGAGCAGCGCGGGGTCGAAGGGCAGCCGGTCGTCCGAAAGGCCCACCGTCGTACAGTGCACCACCAAGGCCGCTTCCTGGAGGGCCCTTCGCGCCTCGGCCAAGTCGAGGGCCGCCGCCTGGACGCGGGCGCCCGCCGCCTGGACCGCCTGCGCGAGCGAGCGCGCTCGGTCCACCGTGCGGTTCACGATGGTGAGCGCCTGCGCCTGGTCCGCGAGCGCGAACGCGGCCGCGCGCGCCGACCCGCCCGCGCCCACCACCACGGCGCGCCCGGAGGCGTCGATGTGCCGGGAGCGCAGCGCGCGCAGCAGGCCGGGCGCGTCGGTGTTGTGGCCGACCAGCGCTTCGCCATCGCGCGCCACGCAGCTCACCGCGCCGATGCGCGTCGCGCCGAGGTGGAGGCGATCGACGAGCTGAGCGACGGCGGTCTTGTGGGGCACCGTCACGTTGAACCCGTCGGCGCCCAGCGCGCGCAGCCCGTCCAGCGCGCGCTCCAGGTCCTCGGGGGCAACCCGGCACGGGGCGTACGCGGCGTCGACCCCCAGGAGCGCGAAGGCGCGCCCGTGGATGGCAGGGGAGCGCGAGTGCGCCACCGGATCGCCGAGCAGGACGAAGAGCTTCCGCATCAGGCCACCAGCTCCACCTCGGCCCCCAGCGAACGGAGGAGGTCGAAGAACCCGGGGAACGACACGTCGGCCCACTCGGCGCCGGAGATCAGCGTGGGCGAGTCCGCCGCCAGCGCCGCGACGGTGAAGGCGAGCGCGATGCGGTGGTCGTGAGCGGAGTCGATCTCTGCCCCGTGGAGCGGACGTCCGCCGCCGGCTCCGGTGATACGCAGGCCGTCCGGCAGCTCTTCGACCTGGGCGCCCATCGCGCGCAGGCCGCGCGCCATCTGCGCCAGGCGATCCGATTCCTTGACGCGCAGCTCGGCCGCTCCCCGGATCACGGTGGTGCCGCGCGCCACGGCGCCGAGCACGGCCATGATGGGGACCTCGTCGATCGCCCGCAGCACCAGGTCCCCGTCCAGCTCGGCGCCTCGCAAGCCCTGGGTGGACGCGGACAGGTCTCCCGCCGGCTCGCCTCCGGGCAAAGGCTGCGCCTCGCGCTTCAGGTCGAGCTGGATGCGCGCGCCGAGCTGCGTGAGCGCGTCGAGGAACCCCGCCCGGGTCGGGTTCAGGCCGACGTGCCGCAAGGCGATGGAGCTTCCCTCGGGCGCGATCAGCGCGGCGGCCAGCAGGAACGCCGCCGAGGAGAGATCGCCGGGCACCTCCAGCGCGACCGGAGAGAGGCGCGCCCGCCCGCGCACCGCCACCGTGGTTCCTCGCGTCGTGACCTTGACGCCCATCTGGCGCAGCAGGCGCTCGGTGTGATCGCGGCTCCTGGCGGGCTCGGTGAAGGTCGTCTCGCCCTCCGCGAACAAGCCCGCGAGCAGCACCGCGCTCTTCACCTGGGCGCTGGCCACCTCGGAAGCGATCGCGCCGGCGTGGATGGCGGCGTCCGGCTCGACCGTCACGGGTGGGCGCCCGGAAGCGCCGGTTCGCACGCGCGCGCCCAGCTCGCGCAGCGGCGCGGCGACGCGCTCCATCGGCCGGCGCGAGAGGGACGCATCGCCGACCAGCGTGGCCGGAACGCCCGCGCCCGCGAGGACGCCGCAGAGCAGGCGCAGCGTCGTTCCGGAGTTCCCGCAGTCCAGGTCCGCTGACGGCGCGCGCAGCCCGCGCATCCCGACGCCGTGCACGATGGCGTCGTCGGGTCCCATGTCCGGATCGGGTTCCGGCAGCGGCGCCGAGCCCGCCGGACGGGAGGGCGGCCCCAGCCCCTCGGGAGCCGCCGCGCTCCAGGGCGTCCCGTCGCCGCGCAGGAGTGGCACGCCGAGCTGGGCCAGGCAACGGGCCGTGGAGCGCACGTCTCCGCCGGGCGCCAGGCCGGCGATGCGGCTCTCTCCCTCCGCCAGCGCGGAAAAGAGCAGCGCGCGGTGCGAGATGCTCTTGTCCCCCGGCACGCGCACGCGCTCGCCGCGGAGCGGCCGGCGGAGCGGGTGGACGCGTGCCTTCATGCCGGCATCCGGTACAGCGGGCGTCCGATGGCGCGCGCCACCGCTTCGACCTCGCGCATGAGCTGCGCGAACAGCGGCAGGTCGAGCGACTGCATCCCGTCGGAGAGGGCGCGATCGGGGTCGGGATGCACCTCGATGATGAGGCCGTCCGCGCCCGCGGCCACGGCGGCGCGCGCCATCGGCAGCACCGCCGAGCGGATGCCGATGCCGTGCGACGGATCCACCACCACCGGCAGGTGCGAGTGCGCCTTGAGCATCGGCACCGCGTTCAGGTCGAGCGTGTTGCGCGTCATCGTCTCGAAGGTCCGGATGCCGCGCTCGCAGAGGATGACCTGCTTGTTGCCGCGCGAGACGATGTACTCGGCGGCCATCAAGAGCTCCTTGATTGTGCTGCTCATGCCGCGCTTGAGCAGGACCGGCTTGCGCAGGTCGCCCACGGCCTCGAGCAGCGAGAAGTTCTGCATGTTGCGCGCGCCGATCTGGAGCAGGTCCGCCGCCTCGGCCACCTCCGGCAGCGTCTCGGTGTCCTTCACCTCGGTGACCACCTTGAGGCCCGTCTCGGTGCGCGCCTTCGAGAGCAGCTCGAGCCCCTTCCCCTTCAGGCCCTGGAAGTCGTACGGACTGGTTCGAGGCTTGTATGCGCCTCCGCGCAAGAGGCTGGCGCCGCTCAGCGCGACGCCGCGCGCCGCGCTCAGGATCTGCTGCTCGCTCTCCACCGCGCACGGACCGGCCATCACCACCAGCTCGCGCCCGCCGATCGGCACGCCCGCCACGTCCACCACCGTGTCGTCGTGCTTCACCTCGCGCGAGACGAGCTTGTACGGCGCGGTGACCGGGATGCACTCCGCCACCCCCGGCAGCAGCCTGAAGTGCCCTGGATCGATGGGTCCCTTGTTCCCGGTGATGCCGATCGCGGTGCGGCCCGCGCCCTCGATGGCGTGCGGCGTGAAGCCCAGCTCGCGCACGCGCGCCTCGATGGCCGCCTGCTGCGCCGGGCTGATGTCGGGGTGGAGGACGATCAGCATGTAGGAGAGATACCCCAGATCGGGGGCCGTTTCCCGTGCGCGGGCGGGACGTTCAGCCTCCCAGGCGGTCCCCCGGCCGGAGCGGGTGTCCGGCCAGGTAGGCGGAGGTAGGCATCGGCCGCTTCCCTTCGGGCTGCACTTCGAGAAGACGCCAGATGGTCCCGCTGCCGCACGACACGTCGATCCCGTCCGGGCCGGCGGCGATCACCTCGCCGGGCTCGCGGCCGCCGGTCGCGAGCGGCAGGGCGGCGTGGATCTTCAGCACCTTGCCCCCGGCGGTGGTCCACGCACCGGGCCAGGGAGTGAACCCGCGGCGACGCTGGTCCAGCTCCAGCGAGGTGCGCGAGTAGTCGACCCGGCCATCCTCCCGGGTGAGCATCGGCGCGAGCGTCGCGCGCGAGTGGTCCTGCGGGTACCGCAGCAGCTCGCCGCGCTCCAGCCTGCGCAGCGCCACGCCCAGCACCCTGGCGCCGAGAGGCGACAGCTTCCGCAGCAGCGACTCGCCGGTCTCCTCGGGCCCGATCTTGCAAGCGCGCTGCAGGCGGATGTCGCCGGTGTCCAGGCCTTCGTCCATCTGCAGGATGGTGACGCCCGTGCGCGCATACCCGCGCGCGACCGCCCACTGCGCCGGCGCGGCGCCGCGCAGCTCGGGCAGGAGCGAAGCGTGCACGTTGAGGCAGCCATGGAGCGGCACCGCCAGGGCATCCGCGGGGACGATCCGGCCGTACGCGGCGACCACCGCCACGTCCGGGGTGTAGCGGGAGAGCTCCGCCGCGAGGCGACCCTGCTTCACCTTCTCCGGCTGCTCGACCGGGACGCCGTGCTCCAGCGCCCACCGTTTGGAGGGAGGCGCCTGCGGCTTTCCCGATCTTCCCACCGGCCGGTCGGGCTGCGCGATGACCGCGACCAGCTCTCCCACACGGACGCACGTCTCCAGGATGGGCAGCGCGAACTCCGGCGTGCCGAGGAAGACGATCCGCATCGCGGCGAGCGTATCACCCGCCGAACGGGCGCGACGGAAGTCACAGCGGAGGGGGCCCGGCCTTGGCGTAGGATGCAACCATGCGGCTTCGCGTTTGCATCCTCGCCTTGCTTCTCTGCGCCTGCCGGCCGTCCGATCCGAAGGACCCGAACACCTGGCTCAAGCGGCTCTCCGATTCCGATCCGCGCGCGCGGCAGCAGGCCCTGCAGGAGCTGCGCAAGCTGAAGGCGAGGGAGGCGGCCCCGCAGGTCGCGCAGCTGCTCAAGGACGTCATGGTGCGTGAGGAAGCGGCCACCGCGCTGCGCGACATCGGCGGCGCCGACGAGGTGCCGGCGCTCCTCGACAGGCGCTCGGCGAGATCGGCGACCCGCGCGCCGGTCCCGCCCTGTTGCGGCTGGCGCGCAGCAAGGACGAGTACGTGCGCCTCGAGGCGGTGCAGGCGCTGGGCGAGGTGAAGTTCAAGGAAGCGGTCGTCGAGCTGTCGCTGCTCGTCGACGACCCGTCCGCGCCGCCGCTCCTGGTGAAGAAGGCGGTCGTGGCGCTCGGCCAGATCGGCGACCCGGCCGCCATCCCCGCCCTGCAGCACGCGCTGGTGCTGGAGCGGCAGGGCGTGAGCCTCTTGCCCGAGGCATCCTACGCGCTCTTCCAGCTCGGGCCCGCCGCGGTGGCTCCGCTCATCCGCATGGCCAAGGACGAGGATCCCGCGTACCTGAAATGGGCCCGCGAGAACAACCGCGCGCCGGCGGGCACCTATGCCAAGGCGGCGCTGGTGCTCGGGGACCTGGGCGACCCGCGCTCGGTGCCGGTCTTGCTGGAGAAGCTCCACTACAAAGACTCCGATCCGCTGCCCGGCACCGCGCGGCTCCTCACCAACCTGGTCCGGCAGTTCGCGGCAAACGCGCTGGGGCGCCTCCGCGCCAAGGAGGCCGCCGCGCCGATCCTCGCGCTGGTGCAGACCCGGGACCCGCAGGACCTCGACCTGGTCAGCTTCTGCTCCGAGGCGCTGGTCTGGATCGGCGACCGCGCCCAGGCGAAGGAGATGATCAAGCGCGCCGAGTCCGGCGACGTACGCCTGCGTCTCGTCGTCGCGCAGGCCGCGGCATTGTTCGGAGAGGAGTCCCTCCTCAAGCAGTTCGACGCGCTGGGCGCCCGCGCGCGCAAGGCGCCTCCGGCGCAGTGCGCGAGAGAGGTCGAGGCGCTGCAGATCGGCGAGGCGAAGGACAAGGCGTGCGAGCTCGTCGCCGCCCAGTTCGAGGGACCGGCGGTCGCGCTCGAGGCGGCGCACGCCTGCAAGGACTCCGCTCCGTGCTGGCAGGACAAGCTGAAGTACACCGAACCGCTGCTCCGGGCGCGGGCCGCGTACGAGCTGGGCCGCCTGGGCGCGGGCGACGCGGTGGCGTCCCTGGTGCAGGCCGCCGGGGACCAGGACCTGCTCGCGCGGGTGGCGGCCATCCGCGCCCTCGAGTGGCTCCTCGGGGTGCCCGCTGCCCAGCCCCAGCTCAAGGCCGCCGCCGAGAAGCTCTCGGCCCAGCTCGCCGCGGAGCAGGGCCGGGTGCAATTTCTCAAAATCAACGAAGAGTTGCGCCGGCTGCAGGCCCGCATGGCCCACCTGTGAAGCCGGCACCCGAAACTTGATAGACTTTCCCGGCCTTGCCCAAGCTCATCGGCATTCCCGCCTCTCCCGGTATCGCCATCGGGAAGGTGCATCCCATCGACCGCCGCCGCGCGCGGGTGCCGCGGTTCCACATCGCGCCCGACCAGGTGGCGGCCGAGATCACGCGCCTCGAGCACGCCGTCCGCGACAGCGTCGAGCAGCTGCGCGCGATCCGCGAGAGCCTGGGCGAGGGCGAGCAGGGCGACATCCTCGACGCGCACCGGATGATGGCCGACGACCCCTCCGCACTGGAGGGAGTGCGGTCGCTGGTGCGGGACGAGCTGCTCAACGCCGAGTGGGCCGTGCGCCGCACCTTCCGCGACATCAGCGAGAAGCTCGGGAACGACGGGTACCTGGCGGAGAGGCGCGCAGACCTCGACGAGGTCTCCGACCGCATCATCCAGAACCTGGTCGGAGAGGCGCCTTCGACCCATCTCGAGCAGCCGCCCGAGGACGCGATCCTCGTCGCCTACGACCTGCCTACGGCCGATGCGGCCGTGCTGCTCTCCGGCGGGCGCGTGAAGGGGCTGGTCACCGACTTCGGCTCGAAGACGAGCCACACCGCCATCCTGGCCCGCGCGCTGGAGGTGCCCGCGGTGGTGGGCGCGGGACAGGCGAGCGAACTGTGCCGGGCGGGGGATTCCATCGCGCTCGACGGGAACACGGGCGAGGTGCTGATCTCGCCCGACCCCGAGGACGTGCTGCGCTTCGAGACGGCGCGTGCCGAGGCGAAGACGCGCGAGGCGTCGCTGCTCGAGGAGCGCGACCTGCCCGCGGTCACCCTCGACGGCCGCAGGGTGGGCCTGTGGGCGAACATCGAGTTCCCCGAAGAGATCCCCTCGGTGCTCGCGCACGGCGGCGAGGGCGTTGGCCTCTACCGGACCGAGTTCCTGTACTTGAACCGCGAGGAGCTGCCGAGCGAGGAGGAGCACTTCAAGGCCTATGCCAGCATCCTGCGGCAGATGGGCGACCGCCCGGTGGTCATCCGCACGCTGGACCTGGGCGGCGACAAGCTGCCCATCGGCCACCGCTCGCACGAGCCGAACCCCGCGCTCGGTCTCCGGGCCGTCCGCTTCACCCTCCGGCACCCGCAGCTCTTCCGGACGCAGGTGCGCGCGATGTGGCGCGCCTCCACGCTGGGCCGGTTGCGCATCATGCTACCGATGATCGCGGCGGTCAGCGAGCTGCGCGAGGCCAAGGCGCAGATCCACGCCGTCCGGCAGGAGCTGGTGCGCGAAGGCGTGCACGTGGCCGAGCGGGTGCCGGTCGGCATCATGCTGGAGACGCCCGCCGCGGCGCTCGCCGCGGACCGGCTGGCGCGCGAGTGCGACTTCTTCTCCATCGGGACCAACGACCTCATCCAGTACTCGCTGGCCATCGACCGCGCCAACCGCGACGTGGCGTACCTCTACCGGCCGCTCCACCTGGGCGTGCTGCGGCTCTTGCAGAGCGCGGTCGAAGGGGCGAGGACGGGCGGCATCGAGATCGCCATGTGCGGCGAGATGGCAGGCGATCCGGCGTACGCGCTGGTCCTGCTCGCGTTGGGGCTCGACGTGCTCTCGATGAACCCGGCGGACATCCCGCCGGTGAAGCGCGTGCTGCGATCCGCCGAGCTGCGGGACGCGCGCGAGATCCTCGAAGCGGCGATGTCGTACAGCTCGGTCGACGAGATCGAGCGCTTCGTGGTGGAGCAGATGCGCACGCGCTTCCCCGAGCTCGTGTCCTATCCTCGGGACGTGCCCGAGCCGCGCTCCGCTCTCCGCGACGTCTCCGGCCCTCCGAAGCGCGAGGCCGGCGGCTGAGCTGCGTTTCGCGGGTCGCGATCCCCAAGCCGGGTGATTGACTTTCGGGCCGTCCGGCGAGATTCTGCGCGCCCTGCCGCCAGCCGCATCGAGGCATCTACATATGCAACTACGCGACGCCCTGTTCAGCTCCGAGTCGGTCACCGAAGGCCACCCCGACAAGGTGTGCGACCAGATCTCCGACGCCGTGCTGGATGAGTGCCTCCGGCAGGATCGCGCCAGCCGGGTGGCGCTGGAGACGGCGGTGAAGACCGGCCTGGTGGTGCTGGTGGGCGAGATCACCACGCGCTGCACCCTGGACTATCCGCGCATCGTCCGGCGCACGGTGGAGCGCATCGGGTACACCGACGGCTCGATGGGGTTCGACGCGAAGAGCTGCGCGGTGCTGGTCGCCGTCGAGCAGCAGTCGCCGGAGATCGCCATGGGCGTCGATGCGGGCGCCAACAAGGAGCAGGGGGCCGGCGACCAGGGGATGATGTTCGGCTACGCCTGCGACGAGACGCCCGAGCTGATGCCGCTGCCCATCGCGCTGGCGCACCGGCTCACGCGGCGGCTTTCGGAGTGCCGCCGGTCGGGGATGCCCTTCCTGCGGCCCGACGGGAAGAGCCAGGTCTCGGTCGAGTACCGCAACGGCCGTCCGTTCAAGGTGCACGCGGTGGTGATCGCCGCGCAGCACGAGGACAGCGTCTCCACCGAGCACCTCCGGCAGTCGGTCAACTCCGAGGTCATCGACAAGGTGGTCCCGCCGGAGCTGCGCGGCCCGGACATGAAGCGGTGGGTGAACGCGACCGGCCGCTTCGTGATCGGCGGTCCGCAGGGCGACTCGGGGGTGACCGGCCGCAAGATCATCGTCGACACCTACGGCGGGATGGGACACCACGGGGGCGGCGCGTTCAGCGGCAAGGATCCCAGCAAGGTGGATCGCTCGGCGGCCTACGCGGCGCGCTGGGTGGCGAAGAACGTGGTCGCCGCGGGTCTGGCGCGCCGCTGCGAGGTGCAGGTGGCGTACGCGATCGGCATCGCGGAGCCGGTCAGCGTGATGGTGGAGACGTTCGGCACCAACGCGGTGCCGGAGGAGCGCATCGAGCGCGCCGTGCGCGAGACGTTCAGCCTCAAGCCGGCGACGATCATCAAGGACCTGGACCTCCTCCGCCCCATCTACGAGAAGACCGCCGCCTACGGCCATTTCGGCCGCAGCGAGCCCGAGTTCACCTGGGAACGGACCGACCGCGCCGATTCCCTCCGCTCCGCCGCCGGCCTCAAAGGCTCGGCGACGAGCGCCGCTTAGAGGGACTACAAGCGTTTCACGCGGAGCGCGCAGAGCGGAAAGGAGAGCGCGCGGAGAATTTTGTTTGAGAAACGCCTTCTCGGCGCGCTCCGCTTTCTCCGCGCGCTCCGCGTGAAACGCAAGAAGGCGTTACGGAGGTAGTCAAGTGGCTGTTGCGAAAATGAAGAGGCCGCACGACGTCAAGGACTTGAAGCTGGCGGAGAAGGGGCGCGGGCGGATCGAGTGGGCCTCCAGGTCCATGCCGGTCCTGGCCAGCATC
>WNGG01001929.1_pt2 | contig 23480 bp, 14 predicted proteins | sample 5400661 | NCBI WGS metagenome assembly WNGG01 (sample SAMN13153372, study PRJNA577476) | soil metagenome | isolation source: 100 cm soil or saprolite under Garry oak tree replicate 1 | place: USA:California | collected 2016-06-15
TCAAGAGATCTCCCTCACTGTTCCAACCCACTGTAGCCACCAGCGGCCAAAGGTGGCGGGTAAATTCTTGTACCTTGGTAACAAGAAGTTCTTCGTTCAGGGTGTAACCTATGGGGCCTTTCCCCCCAACAGTGAAGGCTATCAGTTCCCGGAGCCTACCGATGTGGCGCGGGACTTCTCACTCATGCGCGAGGCTGGGATTAACTCTATCCTCACCTATACGGTCCCGCCCATCTCCTTGCTGGATCAGGCCCAAGAGTATGGAATAGGGGTTATCGTAAACATCCCCTGGATGGAGTACGTCTGTTTTCTAGACCACTCAAACTCACGCAGGGAGATCCGCCACCAAGTCAAAGAGGCCGTCGCCTCCTGCCGGCGCCATCCTGCGGTGTTGATGTACTGCGTGGGGAAAGAGATTCCTCCCTACATCGTCCGTTGGCACGGTCCGAAGAAAGTTGAGGCTTTCCTCCGGGACCTCTACTACGTTGCTAAAGATGGGGACCCTGAGAGCTTGGTGACTTACACTAACTTCCCAACAACGGAGTACCTGGAGCTTCCCTTCGTCGATGTTTACACTTTCAACGTCTACCTCCACGGCCGGCCCGACTTCTGCGCCTATCTCTCTAGGCTTCAACACCTTGCTGGCGAGCTTCCCTTGGTCCTTACCGAGTTTGGGATGTGTAGCCTCCGTCACGGGACGGACGGGCAGGCCGCTTTCGTGGACTGGCAGATCGAAGAGATCTTCGATCACGGCCTCGCTGGGGCAGTGGTCTTCGGCTGGACCGATCCCTTCTTCCAGGACGAGTGTCTTGTCGAGGAGTGGGGCTTCGGGCTCGTCGATGCCAACCGTCGGCCCAAACCGTCCTACGAGGTCGCCCGCCGCCGGTTTACGACGAGCGTCCCGTTTCCGACCACGCGGCAGTGGCCGAAAATCTCGGTTGTCGTCGCCACCTATAATGCTGCTCGGACCCTAGACGACTGCTTACAGTCACTCGTGAATCTTCACTATCCAGACTACGAGGTCATCGTCGTCAACGATGGCTCTACGGATGAGAGCGCGGCAATCATCCAACAGTACCCCTGCCAGGCGATCACCACTCCCAATCGGGGCGTCAGTGCTGCGCGCAACGAGGGACTCCGCGCAGCCATAGGAGAAATCGTCGCCTACATTGACTCGGATGCCCGGGCCGATCCTGACTGGCTGTCCTACCTGGCGACAACCTTCCTGGAATCCGATGTGGTAGGGGTCGGCGGTCCGAACCTGATTCCCCAGGAGGATAATTGGGTTGCTCAATGTGTCTACCGATCGCCGGGGGGACCGACCCAGGTGATGCTGGATGACCAATCGGCGGAGCACATCCCTGGCTGCAACATGGCCTTTCGTAAGTGGGCCCTGGAGGAGATCGGCGGGTTCGATCCGATCTTCACCAAGGCAGCGGATGATGTGGACATCTGCTGGCGCCTCCTGGAGAGGGGCTACCGGCTCGGCTTCAGTCCCTCGGCGGTTGTCTGGCACCATCGCCGGCCGTCCGTGAAAGCCTACTGGCGGCAGCAGGTTGGCTATGGCGAGTCGGAGGCCCTCCTCGAACGCAAACATCCCAACAAGTTTAACCCTTGGGGCCACACCTTCTGGGCTGGCCGTATCTATGCCCCTTACCCCTTCTTTCGCCTCTTCTCACGCCCGGTGATCTATCAGGGCCTGTGGGGCTCCGCCGGCTTTCAGCCCATGTACGAGCCGGGTGAGGGGGGCATTTTAAGCTTCCTCCCTCGGGCTATGGAGTGGCACTTCGCCCTTGTCGCTTCCATACTTCTGGGAGCCTTCATCCCCTGGGCCTTTCTCCTGTTCGGGGTTGGAGCTGGGTATACGGTTTGGTACAGCGTTGCCTGTGCCGTTCAGGCGAAGGTCGATGATCATATTGTGACTGACGGTCCTGTGACGTGGGCTCGACGACTGCGCTGGTGGGCCGTCATCGCCTGCCTCCACCTCCTTGAGCCTGTGGCCCGGGATTGGGGCCGTCTGAAGGGCGGGCTGACCCCGTGGCGGAGCGCGCTACTCGAGACTCGGCCACAACCTTGCGCAAGCCGGTGGTGGCAACGGCTCCAACCCTTTCGACGCAAAGTGCGCTGGGCCTATGCTGGAGACCCGGCGCTGGAGAAGTATGCCTTCCTGGACCGCTTGACCAAGCGGCTGGTCGTGCGCGGGTGTGCGGTGGGCTGGAACGCAGAGTGGGAGGACTGGGATCTGAAGGTCAGGCGGGGTGCTTTAGGCGAGGCCAAGCTGCAGATGGTCGTCGAGCACCATGGCGGGCCAAGGCGCTTGGCCCGCCTCTCCGCTACGATTTGGCCACCGCAGCCATTCTATTGGCTGCAGGGAGCCCTGCTCGTATCGGCCCTGGTGATGGGCGCACTTGGCCTTTATCTCCCCCTCGCTGTCCTTAGCGCCTTTTGGGCCACTCTCTGGGTCGCCCCCACCCGCGAGGCGAACCGCCTCGAGGCTGCTGTGCAATCCGCCGCCGACGAAGTGGTATGGGAACTGTGTCCAGACCCAGAAGAGGAGAAAGGCGAAAGGTAAAAGGTGAAAGGCCAGAGAGGACGCGCCGTGCAATGTCTCCGTCACTCATAACTCGCGAATCGACTCCGAACCTGTTTGCTAGGCTCTTTTCCTATGTATGGCCTTATCGTGCACGCATAGGGCTCCAGCTAGCCCTGTCGGCCTCGGTCGCCCTCCTCGATCTCCTAAACCCCTGGCCCATGAAGGTCGTCATCGACAGCGTCTTAGGCAATCACCCCCTACCCAGGACGATTGCTGCTCTGCTTCCCGCGTGGATTAGCCTGAACAAGTCTTTCCTGCTGATTGTGGCGGTGGCCGCGGGCTTCGGCTTGCGGCTGGTCATCAGTGGGCTGAGAATTCAAGGCACCTATCTGAGCATTGCTATGCGGCAGAGGATCCTCCTCGCCCTCAAGAGCGACCTCTTTCAGCACCTGCAACGGCAGTCCTTCACCTTCCACGACAACCGCCGGCTCGGCGATTCGCTCTACCGCGTCAACACCGACGCCTACTGCATCGATGACATTGTGTCGAGCTTCCCCCCGCTGCTGACCTCTTCCTTCAGCCTAATTGGGATGTTTTGCATCGTGCTCACCCTCGATTGGCAGCTGGCCCTCTTAGCCTCAGCGGTGGCCCCCTGCCTCTACTGGTCCGTGGGCTTTTACGCGCAGCACTTCACCCCTAAGGTGCGTCGGCTGCAGCAGATGGAAGCCGAAGCGACGGCGATCGTGCAGGAAACCCTCTCCAACCTGCGGGTGGTCAAGGCTTTCGTACGGGAGGACTACCAACAGCAGCGTTTCCTGCAGCAGGGTGACTCGACGGTCAAGGAGCGGGTCCGGTTGACGGTCCAACAGGCCCTGTTCACGGCTACGACCGGGATCATCACTGCAGCGGGGACTGCCTTGGTCTTGGGAGTGGGCGCTGCTCACGTCCTGCAGGGCACGTTAAGCGTTGGCGAACTACTGGTCGTGCTGACCTACCTCGCTTCGATTTACGGTCCACTAGAGTCCATCAGCGGTATCTTGACCTACTTCCCGACCTATTTGGCGAAAGCGGAACGGGTATTTGAGGTGTTGGACGCCGATCCCGATGTGCAGGATGTGCCGGGGGCTGTTCCGCTCACCAGGGTGAGCGGCCGGGTGACCTTCGAGGGAGTCAGCTTTGGCTACCGCCAGAGGGTAAACGCCCTAGAGGATATCGACTTTGAAGTGCAGCCTGGCCAAGTTGTCGGCATCGTCGGGCCGACAGGGGCTGGCAAGACCACTTTAGTCAGCTTTATTCCACGTTTCTACGAGGTCACCGCCGGACGCGTGTTGATCGATGGGCACGACGTCAGGAAGCTCCAGTTGCACTCCCTGAGGCAGCAGGTCGGCCTGGTGTTCCAAGAGCCTATCCTGTTCTCGGGCACGATCAGGGAAAACATCAGCTACGGACGGTTGGAGGCCACGTTTGCGGAGATCGTGGAGGCAGCCAAGGCGGCCAACGCTCATGAGTTTATCCTGCGCCTTCCCGAGCAGTACGAGAGCCAGGTTGGCGAGCGTGGCGTCAAGCTCTCAGGCGGCGAAAGGCAACGGATCTCCATCGCCCGGGCTTTTCTGAAGGATGCGCCAATCCTCATCCTCGATGAGCCGACCTCCTCTGTGGATTCGCAAACAGAGGGCGGGATCATGGAGGCCTTAGAGCGGCTGATGCGTGGCAGGACGACCTTCATCATCGCTCACCGGCTGTCGACGATCCGGCGGGCAGACTGCATCGTGGTATTGGACCAGGGCAGGATTGCAGAGACCGGCACTCACGAGGAGTTGCTGGCAATGGGCAACCTCTATTGTCACCTTCATGAATTGCAATCCGGGCTTGCTCCCGTCGGTGTGGTCAGTTGAAGGCTACGGAAGGAGACGAGCATGAGCATAACGGTGTGCCTCTCCGCTGATACTGTTGGCTGTCCTGAGGCCGGCGGCCATCTCTGGGCCTGTCTCAATTGGGCCTTGGGGTTGCGTGCGCTCGACTGCGAAGTGATCTGGTTGGAGCAGATCAGTGCGAGTGTCCCCACACACAAAGTGCGAGAGAACGTTGCCGTGGTGAGGAGCCACCTCCGACCGTATGGCTTGTCGGAACGCGTGGCACTCTCCGCTCGGACTGGTGAGCCGCTCTCGCGAGAGGTGGCGGAAGGCTATCTGGACCTTACCGCGGCTACCGAAGCGGACTTGCTGTTGGAGCTGCGCTACGACACGCCCTCTGAGGTGGTGGGGCGCTTTCGGCGCTCGGCGTTGCTGGACATCGACCCAGGGCTGTTACAGATTTGGATGAGCACGGGAGGAATCAGTGCGGCACCGCACGATGTGTACTTCACCATTGGGGAGACGGTGGGCCAGCCGGGGGGGCGTTTCCCCGACGGGGGACTCACGTGGCACTATACTCCCCCCTGTGTGGTGTTGGACTGGTGGTCGCCGCATCCGGCCGCGGAGGACGCGGCGTTCACCACCGTATCGAGTTGGTTCCAGAATGAATGGGTGGAAGAGGCGGGCAACTGGTACCGGAATGACAAACTCAGCGGCTTTCTGCCGTTTTTGGAGTTACCTCGCTGCAGCGAGCAGCCGCTGGAGCTGGCCCTTTCCCTGGCAGAGAACGATGACGCCGAGCGCAGGGCACTGCGGAAACGAGGCTGGCGCGTGCGGGACGCTGAGGAGGTCGCGTCCACGCCAGGGGACTACCAGCGCTATATCCAAAACTCGCGTGGGGAGTTTAGCTGCGCGAAGCCTTCTTGCGTGCGGTTGCAAAATGCGTGGATCAGCGATCGGACCCTTTGCTACTTAGCCAGCGGCAAGCCGGCGGTGGTGCAGCACACCGGGCCGAGCCGGTTCCTGCCAGAGGCCGCTGGACTCTTTCGCTTCCGCACTCTGGAGGAAGCCGCCCGCGGCTTGGAGACAGTAGTGGCGGATTACGAGCGACAGTGCAGGCTTGCCCGTATGTTGGCGGACGAGTACTTCGACGCCCGGCAGGTTGTTAAAGGGGTGTTAGAGCAAGCGTTAGCGTAAGAGCCGCACTACACGCTAAACCAGAATTCAAGACATTGGTACACTTTACCCTGGAATTTCTCAGGACTGTCATTCTGAGCGCAGCGAAGAATCTCACTGCGAGACCCTTCACTCCGTTCAGGGTGACGATCCTGGTGTGCCAATCTCTTGAAGCCCGATTTAGTGAAAACGAGAAAATTTATGAACATCTGTCTGGTCTCACAGGAGTATCCACCGGAGACGGCTCGAGGTGGGATTGGTACTCAGACCTGGAACAAAGCCCGGGCCCTGACTCGCCTGGGTCACACGGTCCATGTCCTCTCCTGTGCGAGTCAACGAGGACCGGACCTGAGGACGGTAACTGATGACGGGGTGACGGTCCACCGGATGCAGCCCCCAGGGTTCGAGTTTCCAGTTTGTGAAACGCCAACGTATTGGTTGGGCTACAGTTGGTCGGTCCTACGTCACCTCCACAGTCTCAGGCGGACGACCCCTTTCGACGTGATCGATTTTCCCGAGTATGGCGCCGAGGGGTGCGCTTACCAACTAGACCGTAATCCTGACACTTGGACGCCCGTGGTCGTACAGCTGTACGGGCCGCTGGCGATGTTTGTCGAGCGCATAGGTTGGCCTGAGAAAGATAGTGAATTCCACCGGGTCGGGACTTGTATGGAAGGAGTCTCAATCAGACAGGCAGATGGTTTGATGGCCTGCAGTGTCAATATCGCTGACTTCACAGCTGACTACTATGAGGTGCCTCGGGAGTTGATCGATGTAGTCTATTGCGACGTTGATACCGAGCTGTTCCGTCCCTCTGATGAGCGGGAGCACGTCAGCGGACGACCGACGGTTCTCTTTGCGGGTAACATTACGCTCAACAAAGGCGTGAAGACTGTCTTCGAGGCTGTCTTGCAACTGCGGTCTAAGTATCCAGACATACGGCTCCAGATTCTCGGCAAGGCCGACGACGCCCTGGTGTCTGAATTACAGGCGCGCACCCGCAGTAATGGAGCTGCGGCCAACGTCGCGTTTCCAGGGTTTATTGACCGGGCTCGCATACCTGAGTTTTACCGCCAGGCCCATGTCTTTGCCTCACCCGCACTCCATGAGCCGGGCGTGGCTAATGTGTACCTCGAAGCCATGGCCTGTGGCTGCCCGGTGGTGGCTAGCACGACGGGCGGGGCCCCTGAGGCCATAGTCGATGGCAAGACGGGCGTTCTCGTGCCGCTCAATGATGTTGAGGCCACGGCCGCGGCGCTTGACCGAGTCCTGGGTAACGCGTCGCTCCGCCGTCAAATGGGGGAAGCCGGACGCAAGCGGGTGGAAGAGTATTTCGCCATGGACAAATGCGCCCTGCGCGTGCTGGCGGCGTACCAGAAGGCGATCGACCGCTCGCGGAAGAAATTGGATCGAGTGAAGGCAGAAGTTGAGAGTGAAAGCGATGATCGACAAAGAGTCCAAGAGGCTGATTCTCTGTGCCGGATTGCAAAGTAGCGGGACAACGCTGGTCTCCTGGTGTTTCCTCCAGCGGTTGGATACCAACGGTGTGCTGGACATGCCCCATGATACCCTTCAGGTCTCATTTGAAAAAGTAGAAGAACCGATTGTCTGGTGCAAAATGACCATTGGCGCGTTTCGCTGGCTTGATGTATATCAAACCTACTGTGATCTCGGTTGGCAGCCCGAACCGCTCCTGGTGGTGCGCGATGTGCGGGCAGCCTTTTCCTCGTTGATTACGAAAGAGTACGGTTTTAATGGCACCACGGCTGAAGAACCCCCTTTGCGGATGCGCTTTCGTCGCTTCTTGCGTGACTGGGAATTATTCCGCGCCAATGGCTGGCCAATCCTCAAGTACGAAGATTTTATCCAAGATGGGCGCAGTGTTTTGCCGAAAATCTGTTCGGCTTTGACTCTGAGCTGGGATGAAGGGATGATTGCCTGGCCCAAGAAACTTTCCCAGATTGCGTATGTCGGTCCCGATCCCAATCAGACGTTCCTCAAATCCCTAGAAAAAGGTTCCCTGACAGCAGCAAAGCTGCCAGACAAAGTGCTCATTCAGATCGATCAGCTACCCCAAACCGAGTTGCGATGGCTCGAAAAGACCTTTGCCGCTTACAATGACTATCATCATTATCCTCTCAAGATCGGCCCCGCTACGAGAAGCAATAATCCTACTTACCTGGGGCCTCCTCGCTTTGAAGGTACTGCTAGGCAGTGGTATTACAGCGAGAACGACAGGCTGCGTAGCGAGAACGAGAGGCTGCTGAGGGAGAGAAAAGGCGATGAGAAGTAAACTACGACTGGTGGTCCTCGGGTTGATGGGCCGCATCCCTTTCGGCGGGCAGGCGTGGCATTATTTGAACTTTCTTCTCGGGTTCCACCAGCTCGGACATGAAGTCTACTATGTCGAGGACGATACCGCCTGGCCTTATGACCCGGTCGCCAATGCTACTGTCAATGACGCTACCTATGCCGTCAGCCACATTAGGCGGGTCATGCAAGCGGTCGGCTTAGAACAGTACTGGGTCTATCGAGCTGCCTATCGTAACGGCGAATGCTACGGCCTCTCTGAGGCGCGGTTGAAGGAATTGTACCACACAGCCGATGCCGTGCTGAATGTCTGTGGCGCGACTGAGCTGAGGGACGAACAGCGGACCTGCAAGCGGCTCATCTATGTCGAGACCGATCCGGTCACGAAGCAGCTCGAGATCTACAACGGAGAGCAACAGACTCTCCATGAGCTCTCGCAGCATGACCTTTTCTTCACCTACGGCGAGAATTATGGGGAGCCCGATTGCGGTGTGCCTCTCCAACGCTTCATATATCAAAAGACCCGAATACCCATCTTCCTCCCTGCCTGGCCGCTGGATTTCAACCCCTCGTATCCGACATTCACGACCATTGCGAACTGGAAGCAGACTGAGAAGGACGTCGCATACAACGGGGAGCTCTATTCCTGGAGTAAGCACCATGAGTTCCTCAAGTTTCTAGAGCTGCCCAGGCGGACGGAGCAAAAATTCGAGCTGTGCCTCAGCATCCAGGATCAGGCGGATAAAGAACGGCTGCTGCGCAGCGGGTGGTCGGTGAGCAGCCCCTTTCCCCTCTCCCTGAACATCCGCGATTACCAAAGATACATTGGTCGATCGCGGGCAGAGTGGACCGTGGCGAAGGATCAGAATGTCCGCCTGCGGAGCGGTTGGTTCAGCGACCGCAGCGCCTGCTACCTCGCCTCAGGCAAGCCGGTGGTGACCCAGGAGACCGGGTTCAGCAAGTTCCTGCCCACGGGTGAAGGTTTGTTCGCCTTCACCACCATGGAGGAGATTGTGACGGCGATCGACAGTATCAACAGCAATTACGAACGACACTGCCGGGCAGCCAGAGCCATTGCCGAGGACTATTTCGATGCGGCGAAAGTCTTGCAACGCTTGTTGACCGACGCCGGGCTGTGAACACTGTGATAGACCAGGAGGGATCGTATGCACTATGTCATCGTGAATGCGGATGACTTCGGCAACTCCGAGGGAATCAACTGTGGAATCATCGAAGCCCACGAGCGGGGAATCGTCACGAGCACTAGTCTCATGGTGAACACGCCTGCAACCGTAGCCGCGGTGAAACTTGCGCGGGCCTATCCTCACCTGGGTGTGGGTCTGCACGTGAACTTCACTGGGGAAGGCGAGTGCCTCGTTGATCTGCAGGACCGCCAGGCAGTGAAGCGGGAGCTAGAGGAGCAGTTCAACCGGTTTGTGGATTTGACCGGGCAGTTCCCCACCCACATTGACTCCCATCAGCACGTCCATAGAGAATTCAACGTCGGACACTTCTTCATCAAGTTGAGCCTTTGTTACGGTCTACCGCTGCGCGGCTACAGTGAGGTGGTCTACAACAGCAGATTCTATGGCCAGTGGGAGTACGGGAAGACTGAGGAGCGGTATATTAGCGTTGAGTTTTTAATCTCTCTCCTCAAGGCCGCGGAACGGGGGTTCACCGAAATCGCGTGCCACCCGGGTTACGTCGTCGCTGAATTCACCCCTGTATATAACAAAGAGCGAGAAATCGAGCTCAAGTCTCTGACCGATCCACGGGTGAAAGCCGCTATTGAGGAAGAAGACATACAACTCATCAACTACCGGGATTATCTGAGGTTCGCGGAGGCTGCATAGCGGCGACCCTGTGTGGTCGTCATGCAAGCCATACCCCCACAAACAAGTTTGGGGACCGGGCTAGTAGACAGTCACTTTGAATTTGAGGGGTTCAGAACCGTCATGCCCGCGCAGGCGGGCATCCAGGGAGAGCAAGCAGCGGCCTCCGGTTATGCTGCCTGGATTCCCGCGTTCGCGGGAATGACGCAGCACTCATCAACCGCTCAAAATCATCATCACAGAGTACTAGCGTGGTACGAGCCTGATTGAGCCCTCAACCTAGCAGTCCCCGGGCACCCGTTGACGACTGGTGAGGACGTGGCGGGGTGTGTGAGTAGGGAAAACCATGAGAGTCGGTCGTGGGAGACGAGTCTGCCTGTGCGTGGCACGCAGACAGGCGGGACTGGTGCTAGGGGTAGTGCTGTCCGTGCTTCCGCTTTCAGCGTGGGCTCGGGGCGAGCGCCCACCGCCAGGGCACACGCGCTCACTAACAGTACCCCAGACGGCTCAGGCCCCGATCATTGATGGGAGGCTCGACGAGGACATGTGGAACAATGCAGCGGCGGCGGATCGCTTCTGGATCTCGACCCAGCAGCGTTGGCCGACGGAGCAAACCGAGGTCTTAGTACTAGCCGACAAAGAGCAGCTGTATTTCGGCTTCCGCGTGCACGATAGCCACCCTGACGCTATCATAGCCTTGCAGACCCGCCGCGACACTAACCTGGACCGGGATGACCATGTGGAAGTGGAGCTCGATCCCTACCACAATCACCGCCAGATCTCCAGTTATGCCGTGAACGCCCGGGGGACCCAGAGCGACGCCATCGCGGGCGGCCGTGCCCGCAAGATTGCCTGGAAAGGGGACTGGAAGGCGGCCGCGGCCCGCACCGCATATGGCTGGTCAGCTGAAATCGCTATCCCCTTCCGCATCTTGAACCTGCAGAGTGCAAACCAAGTCTTCGGTATTAATTTTGTCCGCTATCATTACCGGACAGACGAGTGGAGTCGGTGGGCAGACCTGACCCGGCAGGACAAGCCCGAGGAGATGGGGCATCTGCGCCTGACGGAGTTGGAGCCGCGGACGGCCGGCAAGAAACAGTCCTGGACCTTCATGCCCTATGTCTTGGTAGGTCATCAGGTGCCTAATAAAGAGGGGAAAGTCCGTGACTTCCTGGGCACCGCCGGCATCGACTTCCGCTATGAGCCACGGCAGAACCTCACCGGCATGTTTGCGCTCAACCCGGACTTCAGCCAGGTGGAGAGTCAAGTCACCGATATCGACTTCAGTTACAACGAGAAGTTCCGCTCCGACCCCCGGCCCTTCTTTCAGGAGGGGGCAGCGTACTTCGGGGTTAACCGGACCTATTTCTACTCCAATCGGCTGCCCGATTTCGACTATGGCGGGAAGTTCTTCGCCCAACTGGGCCGCTACCAAGTGGGCGGGCTGATGACGGCGGCGCCGCACAGCCGCTGGGACATGGCCTTTCGCCTGACGCGGGAGTTGGATGCGACCAACTCTGCGAGTGCAATGCTGGTGACGACTGACCGCCAAGAGTTAAAAAATCAGTTGCTGGTGGGGCAGTTCACTGGGCGCCAGCCGTCGGGGTTCAACTACATGCTGGACCTGGCGCTGTCGCGGACGCAGAAGCAAAAAGGCGACGGGGGGCTGCTCCGTGCTTCGGTTGGGTGGCAGTGGGACCGTGTATCGATCGGCACCACCGTAGACCACTACAGTGTGAATTTTTTTCCGGCTAATGGGCTGATCGCCCGGGACTTGCTTGGCACCTGGGGTACGAAGAGCTACGCGAGCTACTTCCAGGATATAGCGGAAGGTCCGCTGCGGACACTCAGCGGAGACCTCGCCTGGTCCGGTCGCTACACCAGCGACGGCCTCATCCAGAGGCGGTACTGGGAAGGTGGCGGGAGCATCGAACTGCGCCAGCAAGTGAAGGTCGACTTGCTCTACGGCCGCGGCATCTACCGCCCGGTCGGCGACGAACCGGGCCAGTGGTCCACCGACCTGAATCACGATTACTATTGGACCGCAAAGCTGAACTTCAACACCCGTAGCAGTCGCTGGAATTACGGCATGACCTACTCCTGGGGCTCACTGGGTGGGGGTGCCTACAGCTACCTCGCGCCTGAGCTGTGGCTGAAGCCGACAGCCCACACCTTTTTGAAGGTGTCCACCGAGAAGCTGCACAGCTTCGGCGATTCCGATCAGACCATTCTCTCAGGGGGATGGGACGTCACCAGCCAGGATAGCCTTGCCACGCGTTACATCTTGGCGAACGGCGAGCACTTCTTTCGCTTCGCCTATAACCGGCAGGTGCGCAGCGGCATGGACATCTTCGCCGTGTATGATACAGAGCCAGGCAGCCCAGCCAAAGCCTCGGTGAAGCTGGTCTTTTCCTTGCCGTAAAGGCTAGGCTTCCTCAGGAAAAAAATACCCGAAAAGACACACTTGCCAAGGCATTTCTGCCCGGTTTGTGCCTCGGAAAAACCCCCTCGCTCAGGGCCGAACAGAAAATCTGCTGATTTTTCCAGAGAATAGCACGTCGGCCCCGTCTCTCGCCCAGCTGGTACATAATTTGCACTTGCCTTGAAACGGGCGTGCCAGTAATGATCCGTTAACAGAGCCCTACGGGTTACGACTGACAAGTGTCGAGTGACGAGTGTCGAGCGCCGCTCCCACTGTCCCAGGCACTGGCTTCGTGGCGACGGCAGGGATGAGACCGAACGTCGTCCACTGCTCTCACTGCAAGTGAAAGTTCTTCGCCACGTGCTCAGGCGACAAGGGGCAGGAGAGAGGTTGGGAATCGGTCAGGAGGCGGGTCAGTTTTGGCGCGACAGTTTGAGGTAGAGAAAACCGGTCCCCCTTCGACCTGCCGGCTGTACTGTACTACTCATCCCGACCCTGGCGCATTCCGGTAGTGGGAGGTGGGGGTCCTAAACGGGGATGAAAAATGGAACCCTGTTTTTAACATTGTTTAATAGATTAGGCAAAGGGTGAGCTAGAGTAGGGGCTAGTGAACCGGCGTTATTCCGGGTATTTGGCGGTGTACGGGTGAGTGGTCCCGAACGGGAGTAAAAAATGAGACTCTTTAGTTGTTGACATTTTTTCTGAGATAGCGGTAAAACAGGACGCCTGGAGGAGAGGGGCTGATGAACCGGGGTGCGGGGGCAAGTCCGGTATTGGAGGCTCCTTTTGCATAAACAGGACACCATAAGCCAATCCCTTGAAACCACGCTCCCAGAGGTCTCATCCCCCGTTTCAGTCCAGTGTCGCTATCGACGGCCACGGGTAGGGGGCAAGTTCATATACGTCGGTAACGAGAAGTTGTGGGTCCGTGGCGTGACGTATGGGGCATTTCGCCCTGATGCGCATGGCAATGAGTATCACGACCTAGAGGTTGTCGAGCGAGATTTTGCTCAGATGGCGGCAAACGGCCTGAACGCGGTCCGCATTCCGCACACCATGCCGCCCCGCTCGCTGCTCGACGCTGCGCAGCGGCACGGCCTCCGCGTCATGGTGGGGCTGTCTGCAGAACAATATGTTGGTTTCCTCATTGACAAAACAGGTGCCCTAGACATAGAGGGGACGGTACGCGCCAAGGTCCGTGCCTGCGCCGGCCACCCGGCTCTCCTCTGCTATGCCATCGGCAACGAGATCTCAGCCCCCCTTGTGCGCTGGCTCGGCCATCGCCGGGTGGAGCGGTACCTGGAGCGACTGTACTGGGCCATAAAAGCCGAGGATCCGGACGGCCTCGTCACCTACGTAAACTATCCCACTACCGAGTATCTGCAACTTCCCTTCCTGGACCTTGTTTGCTTCAACGTCTACCTGGAGTCGCAGGAGCGTCATGAGGCCTACCTCGCGCGCCTCCAGAACATCGCGGGCGACCGGCCGCTGCTCATGAGTGAGATCGGACTGGACAGTTTGCGCCAGGGCGAGGAAACCCAGGCGCGCGTGCTCGACTGGCAGCTTCATACGGCTTTTGCGGCCGGCTGCGCCGGGGCTTTTGTGTTTGCCTGGACGGACGAGTGGCACAGGGCGGGTGCTGAGGTTGACGACTGGGCTTTCGGCCTCACCGACCGGGCGCGGTGCCCGAAGCCGGCGCTCGCCTCTGTCCGCAAGGCGTTCGCTCAAGTGCCCTTCCCGTCAGGCCTGCGCTGGCCCCGTATCTCGGTGGTCGTCTGTACGTACAACGGGCACCGCACCATCCGCGACTGCTGCGAAGGCTTGCTGAGACTAGAGTATGCAAACTTTGAGGTGATCGTCGTCGACGATGGGTCAACCGATGCCACAGGGGATATTGCCGAGCAGTATGGCTTCCGTCTGATCCGCACGGAGAATCGTGGGTTGAGCAGCGCGCGCAATACCGGCATGGAAGCGGCCACGGGTGAGATCGTCGCCTATCTTGACGATGACGCCTACCCCGACCCGCACTGGCTCACCTACCTGGCTGCCACCTTCATGAGCACGACCCACGTGGGAGTCGGCGGGTCCAACATCGCGCCCGCCGGCGATGGACCAATCGCCAATTGTATCGCCAACGCACCTGGTAACCCAGTCCACGTCCTGCTCTCCGACCAAGAGGCGGAGCATATTCCGGGCTGTAACATGGCGTTTCGCAAAGCTGCCCTGCAAGCGATAGGGGGGTTCGATCCGCAGTTCCGCATCGCTGGCGACGACGTCGATGTGTGCTGGCAGTTGCAGCAACGAGGCTGGACGTTAGGTTTCAACCCTGCTGCCATGGTCTGGCACCATCGCCGCAACTCGGTGCGCGCATATTGGAAACAGCAAATAAACTACGGCAAGGCTGAGGCACTACTGGAGAAGAAGTGGCCGGAGAAGTATAACGCGGCCGGCCATCTCACCTGGGCCGGGCGGGTGTATGGGAACGGACACCGGTATCTCTTGGGCCAGTCCGGGCGCATTTACCACGGGACCTGGGGCAGCGCCCCGTTTCAGTCCCTCTACCAGCCCGCAGCGGGTACGCTGCGGTCGCTACCCTTGATGCCCGAGTGGTATCTGGTAATCATCGCTTTCGCTGTACTCTCTGCCCTCGGTTCCCTCTGGACGCCGTTGTCCCTCGCCCTGCCTGTGCTTGCCCTGGCAGTGAGTATCCCCCTGGTCCAAAGTGTTCTAAGCGCGACCCGGGCTTCTTTCACAAGGACGCCCCGCTCCCGCGTCGCCCGGCTGAAGTTGCGCACTCTGACAGCATTCCTGTACCTGCTCCAGCCGCTGGCACGCCTGTGCGGCCGCCTGCGCTACCGCCTCACCCCCTGGCGGTGTGGTGCGCCTCGTCTCTCGCTGCCCCGGCCGCGGACGTCTGCCCTCTGGACCGAGCGGTGGCAGGATCCCACCGCGAGGCTCCAATCCCTCGAAGCAGCCCTCCGAGCAAGTGGGGCCTCTGTCCTCCGCGGGGGGGACTACGACCGCTGGGACTTGGAGGTGCGGGACGGGCTGCTCGGCACCGCTCGTATGCTCATGGCGGTCGAAGACCACGGCGCCGGCAGGCAGTTCGTCCGGTTCCACTCGTGGCCAAGGTGCTTGTCCGGAGCGGTCACGCTGACCCTCCTGCTTGCCACTCTATCCACTGGGGCGGCAATTGACCACGCCTGGACTGCTGCCGCAATTCTCGGCACGGGTGCCGTGCTCCTTGCGCTACGCGCGTTCCAGGAATGCGCGGGCGCCACAACCGCCATCCTACAGGTACTCAAACAAGCAGAGACAAAAGAGACATGATGCTTGCAGCCAGACAGCCGCAAGAGAGACAAGTGACGAGTGACGAGTGACGAGGTGACGAGAGAGACATGACATTTGCAGCCAGACAGACAGATCTCACCCTCTATCGACGGCTGCTGCGCCAGGTGCGCCTTATTGACTTTTTGGCTGCAGGCGAAAGGCGAAAGGGCAAAGGCGAAAGTCCTCCCTTTTCCCTTGTTCCTTGTTCCTTTCTCCTTGTTCCTTGCTCCTTTCGCCTTGCTCCTTTCGCCTTGCTCCTTGTGCCTTTCTTGGCATGGGCTCAGGACGAGCGGCCACCGCTAGGGCACACGCGTTCGTTGACAGTACCCCAGACGGCCCAGGCCCCGGTCATTGATGGCAGGCTCGACGAGGAAATCTGGAAGACTGCCGCAGTGGCGGATCGCTTCTGGGTTGCAATGCAACAGCGGTGGCCCACGGAGCAGACTGAGGTCTTAGTGCTGGCCGACGCGGAGAACCTCTACTTCGGCTTCCGCGTTGATGACCACCACCCTGGCGCCATCTCAGCCCTGCAGACCCGCCGCGATGCCAAGCTGGACCAGGATGACCATGTGGAAGTGGAACTCGATCCCTACCACAATCACCGCCAGACCTCCAGCTATGCCGTGAACGCCCAGGGAACCCAGAGCGACGCCATCGCGGGTGGCCGTGCCCGCAAGATTGAGTGGAAGGGAGACTGGAAGGCTGCCGTGACTCGCACCGCATACGGGTGGTCGGCTGAAATCGCCATCCCCTTCAGCATCTTGAACCTCCACGATACCAGCCAAGTGTTCGGCGTTAATTTCGTCCGTTATCATTACCGCACGGATGAGAAAAGCCGTTGGGCAGATCTGACCCCGCAGGATAAGCCTGAGGAGATGGGCCACCTGCGCCTGACGGAGCTGGAGCCGCGAGCGGTTGGCAAGAAACAGGCCTGGACCTTCATGCCCTACGTTCTGGTGGGCTATCAGGTCCCCAATAAAGAGGGGAAAGTCCATGACTTCCTGGGGACCGGCGGCATCGACTTCCGCTATGAGCCCCGGCAGAACCTCACCGGCATGTTTGCGCTCAATCCGGACTTCAGCCAGGTGGAAGAGCAGGTCACCGATATCGACTTCAATTACAACGAGAAGTTCCGCGCCGACCCCCGGCCCTTCTTTCAGGAAGGGGCCGCGTACTTCGGGGGCAAGTCTGAGCGGCGCTATTTCTATTCCAATCGGCTGCCCGATTTCGACTACGGCGGGAAGCTCTTCGCGCAATTGGGCCGCTACCAAGTAGGAGGGCTGGTGACGGCGGCGCCGCACAGCCGCTGGGATACGGCCTTCCGCCTGACACGGGAGTTGAATGCGACCACCTCCGCCAGCGTGATGTTCGTCGGCACCAACCGCCACGATGTGAAAAATCAGTTGGCGGTGGGACAATTCGAAGGGCGCCAGCCGTCCGGTCTCAATTACTCGCTGGATCTCGCGCTCTCAAGGACGCAGAAGCGGAAGGGCGACGGGGGGCTTCTCCGGGCTTTGGTTGGGTGGCAGTGGGACCATCTGTCGATTAGCAACATCGCAGACTACTACAGTGTGAACTTTTTCCCAGCCAATGGGCTGCTCGCACGGGACCTGCCTGGCACCTGGGGCGTGAAGAGCTACGCCGAGTACTACCGAGATATGGCGGAAGGTCCGCTGCGGACACTCAGTGGGGGCCTCGCCTGGTCCGGTCGCAACACCAGCGGCGGTCTCACCCAGACTCGCAACTGGGAGGGCGGTGGGAGTATCGAACTGCGCCAGCAGGTGAAGCTCGGGTTGTCCTATAGCAACGGCATCTATCGCCCGGTAGGCGACGAACGGGGCCAGTGGTCCAACGCCCTGCATCACGATCACTATTGGACCGCAAAGCTGGAGTTCAATACCCGCAGCAGTCGCTGGAAATACGGCATTACCTACTCCTGGGGCTCACTGGGCGGGAGTAACTACAGCTACCTCGCGCCTGAGTTCTGGATCAGGCCGACGGATCGCACCTTTGTGAAGGTGTCCACAGAGCAGCTCCAGAGCTTCGGCAGTTCCGCTCAGACGATCATCGCGGGCGGATGGGACCTCACCAGCCAAGATAGTATTGTGATGCGCTACATCTTGGCGAACGGCGAGCACTTCTTTCGCTTCGCCTATAGCCGGCAGGTGCGCAGCGGCATGGACATCTTCGCCGTGTATGACAAAGAGCCAGACAGCCCAGCCAAAGCTTCTGTGAAGCTGGTCTTCTCATTCCCGTAATGAGCAACGAGAAACAATCCAAGAGAGAGTGAAAGGTGATGACTACTGCCCAGCCTAACCCTCGCGCGCTCTTCTGGCGGCTTGTGCGACAGGTGCAACCGTGTTGGCCGCACCTCACCGGCCTGTTCCTGCTCAGCTTGTTGGCGCCGCCGCTGGCCCTGCTGACTCCGCTACCGTTGAAAATCGCCTTTGATAGTGTCATCGACACTCACCCGCTGCCTCGTTTCCTGGCTGCGGTGGTGCCGGAAGCCGTAACCCGGTCGGACGCCGGTCTGATTGTCCTGGTGATCGGCCTGCTCATCCTGGTCGCGTTGTTAACGCAGGTGCGCGACTTCGTCAGCGCCGTGCTCTCGGCGTACGCCGGCGAAAAATTGTTGCGCAGTTTCCGGGCCCAATTGTTCCATCACGTGCAACGGCTCTCGCTCTCGTACCACGACACCCGGGGCACGGCGGACTCGACCTACCGCATCCAATACGATGCCACCGCCATTCAAAACCTCGCGGTGGATGGCGTTGTGCCATTTTTCACGTCGGCCCTGACTTTCAGCGCCATGATTTATGTCACCGCGCGGATCAACTGGCGATTGGCCGTGGTAGCACTGGCAGTTTCGCCGGTGACTTTTCTCGTTTCGCAAGTCTATCGCCAGCGGTTGCGCCGACAGTCGCGTGAAGTGAAGAAACTGGAAAGCGCCGCATTGTCCGTAGTGCACGAAGTGCTGGGTGCCGTCCGCGTCGTGAAGGCGTTCGGCCGGGAGGACCACGAAGAAGAGCGCTTTGTCCAACGCTCCAATCAAGGCATGTGGGCGCGGATTCGCCTGGCGGTGCTCGAAGGCAGCTTCAGCATTGTCGTGGCGCTGATCACCGCCGTGGGAACAGCCGCGGTCGTCTTCATTGGTATCGACGCGATCAAGGCAGGCACGCTGACCCGCGGGGATCTGCTGCTGGTAATGGGCTATGTGGCGCAACTGTACGCGCCCTTGAAAACCATGGGGAAAAAGATGGCCAGCATGCAGTCCCATCTCGCCGGCGCGGAACGGGCCTTTGCGCTGCTCGATGAAGCGCCCGATGTGATCGAACGCCTCAACGCCCGCCCGCTGGTGCGCGCGGCGGGCGCCCTGACCTTCCGCCACGTTTCGTTCGCCTACGAGACAGAGCGGCCGGTTTTGCGCGACATTTCGTTTGCCGTCCCGCCCGGTACCTGCCTGGGCATTGCCGGCACCACCGGCGCGGGCAAGACCACCTTGGTGAATCTGTTCACCCGATTTTATGATCCCACGGCCGGAGAAATTTTGCTCGATGACGTGGATTTGCGCGACTACAAGCTGGCGGACCTGCGCACTCAGTTCGCGCTCGTGCTGCAAGAGCCGGTGCTGTTCTCCACCAGCATCGCCGAGAACATCGCGTACGCCCGCCCCAGCGCCAGCGAAAGCGACATCATTGCTGCTGCCAAGGCCGCCAACGTGCATGATTTCATCAGCCGGCTGCCGCAGGGGTATGAGACGTTGGTGGGCGAGCGCGGCATGCGTCTGTCCGGCGGCGAACGCCAGCGCATTTCATTAGCGCGCGCCTTCCTGAAGGACGCGCCCATTCTCATCCTCGACGAACCGACCAGTTCCGTGGATGTCAAAACCGAAGCCGCCATTGTAGAAGCGATGGAACGGCTCATGCAAGGTCGCACCACGTTCATCATTACGCATCGTTTGAGCGCGTTGCAGCCTTGTGACTTCATCCTCAGAATCGAGCGTGGGCGCGTCGTGAGTCTGGAGTCGGTCGCGTCCCTGGCTGAGAGCGAAGCGCTCGCAATCCGGGGGACCAACGCCGCGAGCCACGAGAGCAAAGCGGATGTCTAAGCCGATCACCAGCGAAATGTTGCCGCCAGAGAGCCTGCTGGAACACGAGGCCGTCAAGGCGTGGAGCCAACTCCAGCCGGAGCGGGTTGAGCCGGAAGGTATTGAAATCCTGAGACTGAAACCTAAGTCGGCTGTTTACCGGCTCCTCGGCCTCGGGCCGAACGGCTCGGCTGTGATCGCCAAAAAATGCTGGCTCGAGACCGCCCGGATCGAGCGGAGAATTTATGAAGAACTCCTCCCATCGGTGCCGGTGCCGACGCTGCAGTGTTATGGATGTGTAGAGAACACGGACGGTGACTGTTGCTGGCTGTTCCTCGAAGACGCCGGCGCACAGATGTATTCGCCGCTAAGCCCCGAACATCGCGCCGTGGCCGGTCGCTGGCTGGCCACCCTCCACACCGCCATCGCCCAGCTCGGCCTGACAAACGGACTGCCGGAGCGTGGAGCCAGTCATTATCTGGCCTTGCTCCGCGCTTCCCGTGGTGCGGCTCTGCAACACCTCGACAATCCCGCCCTGCCTGCTGACGACTTGGTGATTCTGAAGGCCCTCGCTTCCTATTGCGATGTGCTGGAAGCGCATTGGCGCGAGTTGGAGGAGATTTGTGACCGCATGCCGCCGAACTTGGTGCACGGCGATTTTGTCATCAAGAACGTCCGCGTGCGAGCGACGCCCAGTGGTCTGGTGCTCCTCCCCTTCGACTGGGAGTTCGCAGGGTGGGGCGTTCCGGCCACTGATCTCGCTCAGTTCGTGGGCCGCACGGTGAGTCCGGACCTTTCGGCTTATCGCTCGGCGGTGGAGCGGAGCGTGGGTGGTCTTGATGGTCGGGACCTGCAACGACTGGCTGAGTGTGGCACATTCTTCCGCTTGCTTGACGATATTGCGTGGGAAATCTTGTGTCTCGCTTACCAACCGTACGAGGACTTATGGGGGCACATGTCTTGCTTGAAAATTTATGCGCCGCGCATGGCCAAGGCGCTGCAAGCGGCCAACTGGCTGTAGCCTGCAGGTGCACCACAATGCGGAATGCGAAGTGCGGAGTGCGGAATGCTGCAAGCGGCCAAAAGGAGTTTGAGCCTTCCGAGTTAGTAAGGAAGACGACATTAGCATGATCGACGGACTTGAAGATTTACTCGCAGGCAGCGGACAACCCGGCTTGGCTGAACTCCGCAGTGTACTCCAGGATTTGTTGGGCGAGGCGACGGGCCGATTGCTCGACGCGTACAATTTGCAAGCGCGCACGAATCGGGTGTACCGCCTGCGTCTTGCCCTCGACGGCAGCGTCCGCGCTCTCGTGGTCAAGCGCCTGGAACCGAGCATTGCTTGGCGGAATCAGTTGGTCGTGACTCGGTGGCTTCCGGCGATTGGCTTGCATGCCAATGGCCCGACTTTGCTGGGCACTGCTGCCGAGCGCAACGGCCAGTGCGTATGGCACGTCTATGAGGATCTCGGAGATTGGGCGCTGGACGCCAGCAAAGCGGACCCGGAGCGCGTGCGGGTCGCAGTGGAATTGATTGCTCAGCTCCACACCCGCTTCGCGCAGCATCCGCTGCTGCCGGAGTGTCGGCTGTATGGCGGGGACTTGGGAATGTACTTCTACTCATCGAGTGTGCGCGACGCCATCTACGACCTGGAAGCGCTACGACCGCCTAAGGTCGAACTCTCTCCTGAACGCCTGGCGCTGCGGGATCGCTTGCTGCAGCGAATGTATAAACTCTTCGACCAGCAAACCTCACGTGCGCAAGCGCTGGCCGAACTCGGCGGACCTGAGACGCTCCTGCATGGCGATCTGTGGACGACCAACACGTTCGTACTGCCCACCGCGCACGGGTTGCAAGCGCGGCTCATCGACTGGGATCACGCTGCGGTCGGGCTGGCCAGCTACGATCTTTCCACATTTCTGCTGCGCTTCGCGACCCAACATCGACTCTGGATTTTGCAGTTGTACCGTGAGGCCGTGGTGCATTCAGGCTGGCGTTTGCCCTCCGCTAAGGATTTGAACCTGCTCTTCGAGACCGCGGAGTATGCGCGCTGCGCCAATTGTATTATCTGGCCGGCGATTGCGCTGGTGAGAGATCAAGCCGACTGGGGTCTCGACGCCTTGGCGGAGGTGGAGCGGTGGTTTGAAGAATGGCGGCCGGTTCTTCCTGAGAAAAACGAGGTCCACGCCTGAATTGGATTCGCTCCCATGAAATTTGTAATCGTCAACGGCGATGACTTCGGCGCCAGTCGCGGGATCAATCGTGGGATCATCGCCGCCCATCGTTGCGGCATCCTCACCAGCACGAGCTTGCTGGTGAACACGCCGTGGAGCGACGAGGCGGCCGTGCTCGCTCGTGCGGCGCCGGATTTGAGTGTGGGTTTGCATGTTGATCTCATGGGTAACGACCAGCCGCCAGCCGCCAGCTCCCTCAGCGACGACCACTGCCGCGCCGAGTTACGCGAGCAACTCGCTCGCTTTCACGCCTTGATGGGCTGTCTGCCCACGCACCTGGACGCGCATTACAACCTGCACCGCGCCCCTTGGCTGCTCCCGCATTTCCTCGACGTGGCGCAGCAACACGGTCTGCCTTTGCGCGAGTACTCCCCGGTTCGCTACTTCTCCAAGTTTTACGGCCAATGGGGCGGGCAGACCCATCTGGAGCAGATCAGCGTGGAGAGCCTTGCCCGCATGTTGGAGACGGAAGTCGGGGAAGGCATCACCGAACTGAGCTGCCATCCCGGCTACCTCGATGCCGATTTTTCCAGCAGCTACTCCACCGAGCGTGAAACCGAGTTGCGGACCTTGTGCGATCCTCTCATCCGTCGCGTGCTGGCGGAGCAGTCGATCCAGCTCATCAACTATCGCCGTCTTGGCGAGCTTGCCGTGGACTTGCCGGCCTAGAAGAAAACAGACATGCCTACTGTAGTTATCTCGTCCTACAATGTTGCGAACTTCCCCGAAGGCGGCGGACACCTCTGGGTCTATATGCAGTATGCCCAGGGCCTGCGCCAGCTAGGCTGCGACGTGTACTGGATGGAAAACTTCCGCCGCAGCAATGATGAGAAGCGCGACGCCGTGGCGCTGGCAACGTTCCGAGCGCGGATGGAACGATTCGGCTTGGGCGGAAAGCTCATTCTCTACATGAGCCAAGGGCCTGCTGTCGCCCCCGTTCTGACCTCCGCATACGTCGGCATGACCCAGGCCGAGGCTGAAGCAATTTTTGCGCAAGCGGACCTCCTGCTGAACTTCCACTACGCGATCAACCCCGCTCTGCTGGCCCACTTCCGGCGCACGGCTCTGGTCGATATCGATCCCGGATTGCTGCAGTTTTGGATCAGCCGGGGCCAGCTTGCCGTCCCGCCGCATGATTGCTACTTCACTACGGGCGAAACGGTGGGAACGCCCGCCGCCCTTTTTCCAGATTGCGGCCTGCCGTGGATTCACAGCCGCCCACCTGTTTGCCTCGAGCACTGGCCGTACACGGTTGATCCCCACGCCGAAGCATTCACCACGGTCTCGACTTGGAGTGGGGACACTTGGCTTGTGGACGAGAAGGGACTTTACGAAAGCACCAAGCGCGTGTCGTTCCTGCAGTTTGCGGAGCTGCCGCGTCTGACGCGCCAACCGCTCGAGCTGGCGCTGTTTTTAAAAACGGAGGAGGATCTAGCGGAGAGGCGCCTCATGGAGAGCCATGGCTGGCGCATCCGTCTGTCGCGAGAGGTTGCCGCAACGCCCGAGAGCTATCAGACCTACATTCAAGGCTCGCGCGGTGAGTTCAGTTGCGCGAAACGGTCTTGCATGAAATTCCAAAACGCCTGGGTCAGCGACCGCACGCTGTGTTACCTCGCCAGTGGCAAACCGGCGGTGGTGCAGCACACCGGGCCAAGTGCGTTCCTGCCGAACGGCGAGGGGCTGTTTCGTTTTTCCACGCTGGG
>WNGG01001930.1_pt1 | contig 23480 bp, 31 predicted proteins | sample 5400661 | NCBI WGS metagenome assembly WNGG01 (sample SAMN13153372, study PRJNA577476) | soil metagenome | isolation source: 100 cm soil or saprolite under Garry oak tree replicate 1 | place: USA:California | collected 2016-06-15
TTGGAATCAACGATCTGAGCTATGTGTGCGCCGGTGCCGGACCGCTGGGGAGCGCCCGCCAGCCCTGCCCGATTTCCCGCAGCATCGGCGGGTACACGATCAGGTGCCGGAACGGCCTGATCGCGGCGATGTAGCCGGTCCCGAGCAGCCCGTTTGGCTTGACGAGGACGGCCATCTGGCCGCGGTAGCGGCCGGTCCCGGACCGGACCCAGCCGAGGTGCATGACCCCGTGAACGGTGCGGTTGACGATCTCCGCGGCCCACTCGTCGCCGGTCAGGTACAGCGAGAAAAAGGGGAGGGCAGCGAAGTCCGGGCCGGATGGGGCCTCGCGCAGATCCGCCGGCAACCGGTCGCGAAGCGTCGGCCGCTCCGTACCGTGGCCGGCGTCCGGGCCGTCCCAACCGAGCAGCTCCCCGGCCTTCCACCGGATCGCCCAGAGCGTGCGGGCAATGCGGGACGGGCCTCGCGACGGGTCGCCCGAGGCCATCAGCTGCACCAGCCGAGGGAAGCCGTCTGGGCCGCCCGGCGTCGGCAGTGCCCACACGTCCTCGAGCCGGAAGTCCCTGGTGAGCTGGTGTATGCGCCAGGGCTGGGAGGTGTGCGCGGTCTTCGGGAGCCGCATGCGGACCCTCCATCTATACGGTACCGTATAGATGGAATGTAGCACCGCCCGCGGTGCTGTCAACGCCCGGACTGATAGTGAGAGGCCATGGCCGCCATCACCCGGACGCCCCGTAGCACGTGGATCGAGGAAGGCTTGCGGGCCCTTGCGGCTGGTGGCCCGGAGGCCGTTCGGGTCGAGGCCCTGGCGCAGGTGCTCGGCGTGACCAAGGGTGGCTTCTACGGGCATTTCGCCGACCGGAACGCGCTGCTCGACGAGATGCTCGACACCTGGGAGCGGATCAGCACCGATGAGGTACTCGAGCGCGTCGAGCGCCATAGCGGCGACGTCAGGGCCAAGCTACGGCTGGCGGGCGCGCTCACCTTCTCCAGCGAGCTGCTGCCGATCGACCTCGCAATCCGCGCCTGGTCCCGGCGTGACCAGGCGGTCGCCGAGCGCCTCCGACGCGTCGACAACCGGCGCATGGATTACCTGCGCTTGCTGTTCGGGGCCCTCTGCCCCGACGAGGACGAGGTCGAGGCCCGCAGCATGCTCGCCTTCTCACTGGTGATCGGCAACCACTTCATGGCCGCCGATCATGGCGCACGCAGCCACGCAGACGTGCTGGAGCTGGCCGTAAGGTGGCTCTTGGTGTAATAGCGCCGTGAGCGGTGCGATCGGGAGAGTCAAGCGGCTAGCGGGCGGACTCGTCTAGCAGCCGCCGGTGCAGTTCGGTGGTGAGCTTATGGATCGCGCGAGTCAGGTCGGTGTTGGTCTTGAGCTCCAGTTCCTGTTCGTTGAAGTCATGATCGGCCTTGGCCTGCTGGAAGGCCGACTGCCGGTTCTGGCCGATCATGACAAACGTGGACAGGAAAATCGCCTCCAGCGAGACGATTAGTGTCAGCTTCGGCCACGGGTCGGACTCGATGAACAGCATCCACACGGCAAACAGGACGGCGTGAATGTAGACGAACGGCATCGACCCCGCGAATGCGGTGATCCCATCCGCGATCCGAAGCTGAAGGTCTGCGGTCCGTTGTGCCTGATGCGCCACCACGACGGGGCTCTGCTGACGCCTCTCCGACTGCCCAGTTTGCATGTCGTCTCCAAGCTCAATCTTTGACCCGGCAGTGTAGATCGCGTTATGCGGAGGCGCGACAGCGAACGTCTGGCTTGTTCAGCTCATCCGGCGGTATTGCCATACGCACAGGGGGATGAATAGGGCCAGCAGCCCGAGGATCCATGCCGCCGTTTCTCCTAGCGAGCTGGGCACGCCGCCAGTGAGCGCGTACGACCGCGCCGTGTTCGCTGTCAGTGTGACGGGGCTTACCTTCGCGAAGGCCTGCAGCCAGTCTGGCATGCTCGATACCGGCACGAAGACCGAGCTCGCGGACACGAGAGGGAAGATGACGACGAAGCCGGCTGACTGTGCTGCCTCGGCGCCACCCACGGCAACGGTCCGAGCAGAAGGAAGTCGATGTACTTGACTCCCCCGGGCAGCGAGCCTCGCACTGCGCCGCCGAACACTTAAGCGAACAGCAGCACGAACATGACCGGCTGGATCGTCGAGAAGATCAGCAGCTGGGGCTGGCGAATGAAGTGGCGCAGGTTACGTGCCGTGACCACGCCTGCGTCGGTCACGGCGGAACGGGTGCCCAGCAGCGACGTGCGCCGCGGAGCCCGGAATCTCCTCGCCTGGTAGCCGTCTGCGCTGCGCGGCCCCGCCGCCGCCGGTGCGCCGCCCGCGCTCACCGGCGTCGCCGCACCGGTGCCGATGGTCCACGGCTGCCACATCGGCCGCGGCAGTGTCGTCGAGCCGGGCGCGATCGTGTGCGACGGCAGCGTGGTCGGGGCCGAGTCGGTGGTACGCGCCGGTGCCTGCGTTAAACAGCGCGACCGTTTCGGTGACCGGTCCATCCTGGATGGTTTCCCGCCAAACTCGTCGACACCCTGACCGACCCGCCGCCGCTCCCGGGCCTGCTCCCCGACGCTGTCGCAACTCTGCGCAGGGTCCAACGGTGATCATCAGTCCCCGCCGCGGGGTACGCGTGGGGCCCGGCCGGCACGATGCTGGTAGGACCCGTCACCAATCAATCACATGGCAAGGGAGAGACCGATGGCAGGAACGCACGAGCCGGTTGCGGTGCTCGGCATTGGGGCGATGGGCCACGGGATGGCAGCAAGTGCTTTGCGCGCTGGCATCCCGACGATTGTCTGGAACCGCAGGTTGGAGGCGACCTGGGACCTGGCTGAGCTCGGCGCGGAGGTGGCCGAGACCGGCGCCGGCGCGGCGCGGCGAGCCGCGATCGTCGTCACGATGGTGACCGACGCCGACGCCGTCCTTTCGGTCGCCCGGGACCAGGGGATGCTTGCTGCTCTGGCTCCGGGCGCGATCTGGGTACAGATGAGCACCATCGGCGTGGTGGGGATTGACCGCGTCGCGGCCATGGTCGGTGGTGAGCGTCCTGACGTAATGCTCCTCGATGCGCCGGTGTCGGGAAGCAAGGATCCGGCAGAACGCGGCCAGCTGACGATCTTTGCGTCAGGACCCGGCGAGGCGCGCGCGCGTGTCGCTCCGCTGTTCAATGCGCTTGGCCAGCGCACGATCTGGGCGGGCGAGGCCGGGGCCGGATCGCGTCTGAAGCTCGTAAACAACACCTGGCTCGCGTTCGCGACCGAAGCGGTCGCCACGTCCGTGGCGCTTGCTCACCGGCTGGGCCTTGACACCGAGACTGTGGCGGACGCGCTTGGCGGCGGCCCGCTCGTGTCCACCTGGCAGGCAGCCAAGCTGCAACGGATCGCCCACAGCGAGTTCTCGGCCCAGTTCGCGCTTTCGCTCGCGCTTAAGGACGTGCACCTCGCCTTGGAGGCGGCCAGCGACGGCCGGTTCGCTGCCCTCGCCTGCCTGGCCGACGAATGGCAGCAGGCCGTTGATCAAGGTCTCGGCGAGCAGGACCTGACCATCGTGACCCGCATGCTCGAGCAGCAGGAAGGAACGTCCTGACCTTCACCGGGGTGCTTCGCGCACACCGCCACCCGACAGGGCGTTAGCCGCCGTCGCCGAGATCAGTGACGGCGCGACCCGCACACATGGGAATGAGTCGGCTTCTCGTGCACCGTCGCGACCACGATGCCGTCCGCTATCAAGTTCCTTGTCCAGGCTACGGCGTGCTGTGGGCCCTTCGCCGGCGCGTCGACGAGGACACCCCTCAGATACGCGGCCGACCTCACCCGCAAGCGTCATTCAGGCCAAGGCCAGGCGGGCTCGCCACCACGCGATCGCGGTATGCGGCGGGCAGGCGCCGCAGCAGGGGCGTGAGGACCAGGTAGCCAGCCAGCGATTACAGTACTGTAGTACCATAGTACTATCATCTTCATGACTGACGACGTTCGGCAGTTCAAGGTGTACCTGCCGGCGGATCTCATCCGCGAGATCAAGTACCGCGCGGTCGACACCGAGCAGTCGCTCTCGTCGATCGCCGCGGCGGCCCTGCGGCAGCACCTGCAGGCCGCGCGGCACGAGGGAGAAAGCATGGCGACACGCGGAGTCGAGGGGCTCATCATCCAGACCCGCAACTGGGGCAAGACCGTCGCGTTCTGGCAGGCGCTGGGCTACCAGGTGGAATTCGAGACCGGCCGCAACTCCGGCAGGCTCGAGCATCCGGCCGGCGGCCCTTACCTGTTCATCGTCGAGCGTCCCGGCAGCCAGCACCCCGAGATCCAGCCGCTCGTCGGGACCGGCGACGCGGATAGCTTCGAGCCACCCTGCGCTGGCACCGTCGAGCAGCCGTTCACCGGCATGCACTGGGGAGCGGCCCAGATGCTGCTGCGCGACCCGGACGGCCGGCACGTCAGCATCCAGGCACCGCTGCCCGCCGCAGACGACCCAGCACCCGGCTCCTGACAGGCCCCCGCACAGGAAGCGAGCAGATCCATGGCAGCAGTCAGCGTCCGCTACATCGTCAACGACATCGACGCCGCGATCAGCTTCTACACCAGGCACCTCGGGTTCAGCGTCCACATGCATCCCAACGACATGTTCGCCATGCTCACCCGCGACGACCTGCGGCTGGTACTCAGCGTCCCGGGAAGCGCCGGCGGCGGTGGCCAGGCGATGCCGGACGGCACGGTACCCGAGCCCGGGGGCTGGAACCGGTTCGCGGTCGAGGTGCCCGACCTCACCGCGGCCATCACGCATCTCCGCCGTGACGGCGTCCGGTTCCGCAACGACCTGGTGACCGGCGTAGGCGGCAAGCAGATCATCGCCGAAGACCCTTCCGGCAACCCCGTCGAGCTGTTCGAGCCGACCATGCCCCAGGCCAGGCTGTCCCGGACCTGACAGTCCCGTCGAAGCGATCGCGCATCGCCGCCGGCCACGGAAACGGGGACGGCCCCGCTAGCACGCAGACGGCTTCCACCTAGGTCCCACGACCTCCCACGGGAGCCCGGCTGCCCCGCCCACGCAGGCTATGGCCCAGACCGTCTGTCGTTACCCGCACCTGTCAGTTGATCAGCAAGGAATGGCGGATTTCCTCCGCTTACTGGCTCACGTTTTGCCTCGCCGGAGCGTCTACATGGCAAAGACGAGGTGCTGGGCACGTTAGGTGAGACTGATGACTGTGACGCACGCGGTGGTGGATTCACCGTTGGGAGAGCTGACGTTGGTGGCCAACGACGGGGCGCTGGCGGGGTTGTATTTCGCTGGTCAGCGCAACCGGCCCCGGCCGGAGCGGCTGGGCGACCTGTCCCCGACCGTCTTGGCTGAGCCGCTGCGACAGCTCGGCGAGTATTTCGCGGGCGAGCGGACCGCGTTCGATCTGGAGCTGGATCTGCACGGGGATCCCTTCGACCGGCAGACCTGGCACCTGGTTTCGGCGATCCCGCACGGGCAGACCCGGACCTACGGGCAGCTGGCCCGTGAGTTGGGCGAACCCGGCCTGGCGCAGCAGGTCGGGGTGTCGAACGCTCGGAACCGGTTGTTGATCGTGGTGCCGTGTCACCGGGTGGTTGGCGCGGGCGGAAAGCTGACCGGGTACGCGGGTGGGCTGGCACGCAAGCGGGCGCTGCTGGACCTGGAGGCGCCGGTCGCGGTGACGGCCGGGCGGCTTTTCTGATGATGACGTCTCACGTTCCGCCCGTCCGGGACGTTTACCTGGTGTGAGCGTGCGACCTTTCGAGCAGATCGTGTCCGCCTACGGGCCGATGGTGCTGCGGGTGTGCCGGGCGGTGGTGGGGCCGGACGAGGCAGAGGACGCCTGGTCGGAGGCGTTCATAGCGGCGCTGCGGGCGTACCCGGAGCTGGACGCCGACGCCAATGTGGAGGCGTGGCTGGTCACGATCGCGCACCGCAAGGCGATCGACGTCACCCGGGCCGCGGCGCGTCGGCCGCGGCCGGTCGAGTCACAGCCCGACCGGCCAAGCAGTACGGGGCGGCCGGAGGACTGGGACGGCGACCTGTGGGCAGCGCTGGCGGCTCTGCCGCCGAGGCAGCGCGTCTCGGTGGCCTACCACTACCTGGCCGGGCTGCCGTACGCACAGGTCGCCGCGATCACCGGCGGCAGTACCGATGCAGCGCGCCGAGCCGCCGCAGACGGCATCAAGACCTTGCGCGTCACGTATGGCGCGGACGACGGAAAGAGAAGGGCCGCCGAGGCGGCCATGGCACAAGTGACGCCGAGAACGGCCACGGCACAAGAGAAGAGCCGATGACGGCTACGACGGAAGAGGAGGGCCGATGATGGCCACGACGGAGCGGGAGGCCCGACACCTGTTCGGAGCACTGCCGGAGCCTGATGAGCAGGCCGCCGCGCGGCTGCACGCCCGGTTGGTCGCGGCCGCGGCCCGCGATGGGATTCTCGATGTCGCGTACCGGACTGTTGACACCCCGGTCGGGACGCTGCTGCTGGCCGCGACCGAGCAGGGCCTGATCCGGGTGGTTTACCCCAACCAGGGTCATGACGCGGCGCTGGCGCAGCTGGCGGAAATTGTCAGCCCCCGGGTACTGCGCGCGCCGGGCCGCCTGGATGTGGTGGCCCGCCAGCTCGACCAGTACTTCACGCACCGCCGCACGGTGTTCGACGTGCCTGTGGATCTGCGGCTGTCCAAGGGATTCCGCCACCAGGTGCTGGGGCACCTGCCGAACATCCCGTACGGGGTTACTGAAAGCTACGCCCAGGTAGCCGCAGCGGCGGGTAGCCCCCGGGCGGTGCGTGCGGTGGGCACTGCATGCGCGACCAATCCGGTGCCGATCGTGGTGCCGTGCCACCGGGTGGTGCGCTCCGACGGCTCGTTCAGCGGGTATGCCGGCGGCCCCCAGGCCAAGCAGACGCTCCTGATGTTGGAGGCCGCGTGATGACTGCGACAACAACTGACCGCTACATCCAGCGGGTGGCCGCAGCCGACTGGGACGCGACGGCCCGGGAGGTCGACGACTACGGGTGCGCCCTGTTGCCGCGGCTGCTGACGCCGGCAGAGTGCGCCAGCATCGCCTGGCTCTACGACGAGCCGGAACACTTTCGCGCCACGATCGACATGGCACGGCACCGGGCCTCGATGTGTGCCACCTGACCGGGCCCAAGCCGTAGTCGCGGCTATCCCCCTTCGTCTGCGCCGATGTCGAAGGTGTTGCCGACCGGGACTGGGTTGCCGAAGAAGTCACGCGTCCCGGTCGTGCAGCCGGTCAGGCCGGCGCAGGCGTTCGTACTGTGGTTGATCGCCGGCGAGCCCGCCTGCAGCGTCCACTGGGTGCTCGGCCTGCCGGTCCCGTCGTAGCCGAGGCTGTTCACCAGCGGGTCCTGGTTGTAGATGCCGTGGACTTCGGGGTTCGGGTCGGTGAACGTCCCGCCGGTGTAGAAGTAGAGGTTGTAGTCGCGGAGCGCGGGCGACGAGACCGCCACCCTGCGGCAGCCACGCACCGAAATAGCCACCAACCAGGAGTGCATTTAGTCGCTCGGCGGGGCCACCGGCGAGCATCACCACCTGCCCGATGCGGGTGCCCATCTCGATCTCGCAGACACCGGGCCGGGCGACCGCGCCGCCCACGGTGACCAGGGTGGAACCCGGGGCGGAGGGGCCGCTGGACTTCGTCTGCGCCGGGGTGGCGGTGGGGCTTGGCGCAGGAGCCGTCGTCGGCGGAGCCAGAGTGGGCGACGGGGCGGCCCGGCCCGGCCCGGAACTGCTGCTGCGGGAGCCCGCGGCAGGCGAGGCGGATGCCCTGGCATGATGACGAATGCGTTTTGTCGTACGGGTGGGCGAGGGCACGGGGGTGGACGCCTTCGGGCTCGGCTTGGCCAGGGCTGTGCTGGTCACCGTGGTGGCGGGGGCAGAGTGCGCGAAGAAAGCGGCGAAACCGACCGCGCTGACGACGCTGAGCTGGGTGGCTCGCCAGGTCAGCTTAGACAGGCGGCGCAGCCTCCCGGCGCGCGCCTCGCCCACGGGCTCGCCGTACCTGTTCGGATAGCCCTGGTAATGCCCGCCAGGCGGCGGAGGCGGTGGGGCACCGTTGACCGGGGGCATACCCGGCCAGGGTGCCGGATCTGTCGGATACTCATACGGTCACGCATACGTCCACATCCCACCAGAACCAGCGTTAAGAAACTAAAGAACCACTCAAGAAGCCCGGACATGGCGATCAACGCCCGACTACGGGCACTTGGCACTCAAGCTGCGGGCCGACAGGAAGAATTTGCCACCATCGGTCTTCGACAAGCACCGGTGGACCAACGACTCGCTCACAGAGTAGAGTCCGGCCCACCTGCCTGGCAGCCGACAGCCCGATCGGCGGCAGATGAGTGCGTTTCGTGGAACGCTGGTCGGGTGACTGACTTCATCAGCGAGAACCTGACGGGCTCGCGGTTCGAGGACGTTTACCTGACGGGTGCCCGGTTCCATGACGTGGACCTCACCAACGCGTGCTTCCACCTGGCCGATCTGACTGGGGTCAGGATCCGTGGCGCAGCCCTGGTTAACGTGGACATGAGCGGCGAGATCAAGAATCTGCGGGTTAACGGCGTCGACGTCGTACCCCTGGTGGAGGCGGAGCTCAACCGTCGCTACCCGGACCGCGTGAAGATGCGGCCGACCGATGCCGACGGGTTCCGCGAAGCATGGGACATCCTCGGGCGGCTGTGGCAGCGGACCGTCGAGCGGGCTCGAGGGATGGCCCCAGAGCAGCTCCACGAGCAGGTCGAGGGAGAGTGGTCCTTCATCGAGACGCTGCGCCATCTCGTCTTCGCCACGGACGCCTGGGTGAAGCGCGCAATCTTGGGAGAGCCGTCCCCCTGGGACCCACTGGACCTGCCCCACGACGAGATGCCCGACGAACCCAGCGTCCCGCGTGACCGCGGCGCGCGGCCGTCGCTGGACGAGGTGCTCGCACTGCGCGCGGACCGCATGGCCACCGTGCGGCAGGTGATCGCCGATCTCACCGACGAAAGGCTGGCCGGCATGACGCAACCAGTCATGGAGCCGGGCTACCCGGAGCCGGAGAGCTTCGCCGTACGCCGATGCCTACAGGCCATCCTCAACGAGGAGTGGGAGCACCGGCTGTACGCCGAACGGGACTTTGACGTGCTCGAGTCCCCCGCGGCGCATGTCGTTTCATCGCGGTCATGAGCGGACGCACACGGCTGCGACGACGATCAGCTAGTTCCGGATGTGGATCTGGTAGCTCTCGTAGCAGTGGTCGGAGTCGTAGACCTCCACAGGCGCTCCGTTGCTCGAATCAAGAAATTGTGAGCGCAGCATTAGCTTGAGCGTCGCGGATGGCGCCTCAGATCTCCAGCCGCGACTCCTCGAGGTCCAGCTCGTGCAGGATCCGGTTCATCACCTCGTTTGAGAGTTTGCCGTCGCTTCGCATCCGCAACAGCGCCTGGCGCTGCGCCCCCAACACGAGCTGCACCATCTGCTGGTAGGCGAGCGACCGGTCCTCGTACCCGTCGTCCACGATCTTGCCGGCCCGGGCCGCGAAGCGGCGCTTGCGGTACTCATAGAGGTTTCGCATCCGCTCCACCGTCTCGTCGCGCGTCCACTCCTCGCCAGCCAGCGCGTCGATCTGCGCGATCGCCGCCTTGGTCGCGACGAGCCGCGCCCGTATCTCCTCCTCCGCGTCCGCGCCACCGTCACTCAACCCAAGGCGCCGGATCAAGACTGGCAGCGAAAGCCCCTGCCCGACGAGCGTGAAGAAGATCACGGCGAACGTGAGGAAGACGATGAGGTTGCGCTTCGGAAAGCTGCCGCCGGCGTGGGTCGTGAACGGCAGCGCGAGCGCCACCGCGAGCGAAACGGCCTCCCGCATCCCGCTCCAGGCCACCACGAGGCGCCACTGCGCTCCCACGCGCCGCGTCCGCTGAGCCGGGCGCCGGTCGATCGCCCGGATCACGTACGGGACGGTGAAAAACCACACGAGCCTGGTGCCCACGACCACCACTGTCACCGCCAGGGCGTAGCCGCCGAGCGTGATCGCCGAGTATCCCGACAGCCCGCCGATGACCGCGCGAAGCTGCAGCCCGATCAAGACGAACAGGATCGCGTTGATGATGAAGTCGAGAATGTCCCAGACGAAGTAGCCCTCCAGACGAGCGCGGCCCGGGACGATCTGCGGTCCGCGGATGCCCATATAGATGCCCGCCGTGACCGTTGCCAGAATCCCTGAAGCGCCGACGGCGTTCGCGGGCACGAAGGCCGCGTAGCCGGTGAGCAGCGAGATCGTCACGTTCACCTGGGTGTCGGTGATGCGCTTGCGGATCTCGGCGACTATCCACCCCACGGCGAAGCCCACGGCCACGCCCCCGGCGCCCCCAACGACGAACTTCAGCCCGGCGTCAGCGAGCGAGAAGCTCCCGGCCACGACGGCGGCGACCGCGACGCGGTAGGCCACGAGCGCGGTCACGTCGTTAAACAGGCCCTCGCCCTCGATACCGCTGACCAGGCGCCGCGGAGCGTCGAGACGCCGCATGATCGCCGCCGCCGCGAGCGGGTCGGTCGGCGAGACGATCGCCCCGAGAACGAAGGCAGCTTCCCACGGCAGGCCCGGAACGAGCGCATGCGCGGCCCAGGCAACCGCGCACATCGTCGCGAGCACCAGCCCAACCGTGCTGAGGGTGAGCGTGCGCAGGTTGGCCCGGAAGTCGCCGAAGTTCGCGAAGATCGACGCGCCATAGACAAGGGGCGGCAGGAAGACGACCAGCACGACCTCGGGGTCGAGCTTCACCTCGGGCAGCCCGGGCACGAACCCGAAAATAGCTCCGCCGACGACGAGCACGATCGGATACGGCACCGACAGGCGACGGGCGAGCACGCTCAGGCCCGCCACGGCCACCAGCAGCCCGGCGATCAGCAGCTCGGCTTGGCCCATCGCTTAAGTATCCTCACCCGCCGCCCAGAGCAGGCCCGGCCCATCCCGCCCCTGGCCATTTCATCCAGCCCCTATGCGGGACGCCGCCAGACCTCCCGCAGACGGATCAGGTCCGCGGCCGGGATCTCGCGTTTCAACTAAGAGCTTGCTGAGCGCGGCACTAGCTTGAGCGTCGCCGCCCGAGCCTGGAGGTTCACGATGTGGCTGATGATGCTTGCGGCGTAGCGCCGGTACTTGGTGCGGTACGCCGCGTCGAGTTCATCGTTGATGTCGTGGCAGGCGTCGGCGAAGGTGACGTCTTTGCTGACGCCCCCGGCCTGGATGTGGCCTTCGTGCCGTTGCTGGGTGCAGCGGAACCAGGCGGCACTGGGCCCGTTGACGGATCGGACATAGAGGCTATCGCCGTGGCGGACGACCCAGATCGTTCTCGGGCTCCCCAGCGTGCCGTCGCGCCGGAGTGAGGCGATCTGCAGCTCTTCCGCCGCTCCGATCCTTGTGAGCTCATCGCTCGTCCAGGTGGTCATGGCGAGTGCCCCAGAGTTCGAGTGATGTGGCGGTGGATGGGTGGCATGTGGGTCGGGTTTCTCCGCCCTCAGCTGCAGTTCGGATCTGCTCGACATCAGCTCGCACGGACTCGTTATCGAAGGTCGCCTCGGCCACGAAACTGGCGCAGTTGAGAATGACCGCTAGCAAGTTGTTGAAGTCGTGCGCGACGCCACCGGCCAGCCGGCCCAGGCTCTCCAGGCGCTGAGACATGCCCGTGCCGGTGTCAGTCACAATGATTTGCGCCGATCCTGGTACCGAGGTCGTGGAAACAGTCAGGACCAGCTGGCCCACGGCAGCCAGGTTTTGCTGGCGGACCAGGTCGGCCTGCGCCGCCTCGAGTTCCTCCATCGCGATCCGCAACGACGCGGTGCGCTCCTCAACCAGAGCCGAGGCGTAGTCCCGTCGTCGGCCTAGCGTCTCGACGACCGTGGTCATCAACACCGCAGCGAGCGCGCCAAATGCCAGGATGATCCAAGGCATATCTTGGGCCAGCGACCCGACGAGGGGACGGCAGCTGTTGGCAACGATTAGCCACGTATCCGCTCCGACGCGGAACGGGTACCGAAACACTCGTGTGCACAACGTCTGGATCCGCACCGATGGACCGCAGCTGGCAGAACTCGCCGCACTCGTTGACGCCCGCCGACTCACCCCGCGCGTAGCGGCAACTCTCCCACTGGACGAGGTGGCCACAGCACATCAACGAATCGCCGCAGGCGGGCTCCGAGGCCGGATCGTGCTCCAGCTAAGTGCGTGAAGCACGCGAAGCCCGTCGCAGTCCGGAGTAGCGACACTGCTCTGCCGATGCGGCAGTGGGCGTCACCCAGAAGAGCACCTTCCGGAGCGGAATCCAGAACTGGAAGATCTGGCGCGACCTTTACAGCGTCTCAGCCGGCCTCGATAACGCAAATAGTCGGCGAGTATCCGTGGCTCATGATCGGTCCAGTGTGGCGAAGAACGCCGCGATGTCGCGGGCGACGAGCTCTGGCTCCTCCGCCGGCGCGAAGTGTCCACCCCTGGGCATTACGGTCCAGCGGCGTATGTCGTAGAGCCGCTCGGCCCACTCGCGTGGCGGCTGGCCTTCCGGGACGAGTGTGTGCGGGAAGACGGCTACGGCGGTCGGCACCCCGACGATATCGCCCGGGCCGAGGAGCGGCTCGCCCTGCCAGCGGCGATTGTCGAAGTAGTCCCGCATCGAGGAGGTGATGGTGCCGGTCACCCAGTAGAGGGTGACCATGCTGAGCAGAAAGTCCCGCGAGAAGCGAGAGTCGAGGTCGCCGCCGCAGTCGCTCCACGAGCGCCACTTCTCCAAGATCCATGCGGCAAGCCCGGCTGGTGAGTCGTTCAGCGCGTAGCCGAGAGTCTGCGGCTTGGTCGACTGGATCGCCGTGTAGCCCCGCTCGGTCTCGTCCCACCACCTGGACTGCTGCAGGTAATCGCGCTCGTGACCCGACAACGGCCGCGAGCCGGGCCCGGTGTAGGGGGCGAGCTCCAGGTTCGTCAGATGCAGCCCGATCAGCGGCCCGGGATCATCCAGGGCCATGAACGTCGCGATGCCCGATCCGAAGTCTCCGCCGCCGGCCCCGTAGCGGGCATAGCCCAGGCCGCGCATCAACCGGTGCCACAGCGCAGCGACATAGCGGTAGGTCACCCCGCCCGCGACCGCGGGCCGCGGCGAAAAACCGTATCCGGGAAGGGACGGGACAACCACGTCGAACGCGGGCCCGCCGATGCCGTGCGCGCCAGGGTCGGCCAGCAGCCGCGCCACCGGCAGCAACTCGGCGAAGGCGCTCGGCCAGCCATGACCAAGAACCAGGGGAATCCCCCTGCCGTGGCGCGCCCGCTCGTGCGCGAAATGAACCACGGCCTCCCCGATCTGCGCCCGGTACTGCGCGAAGCCGTTCAGCTCACGCTCTGCCGACAGCCAGTCGAACCGATCGGCCCAGTATTCAAGCAGCCCCGCCAGCCAGTCCCGGTCGGTGCCTTGCGCCCACGGCTCCCCGGATGCCGCCTCGGGCAGGCGGGTGTTGCGGATCCGTGCGCGCAGATCATCAATCACCGCCGCATCAACCCGGATCGAGAACGGTTCGACCCGGAACGGCGAAGCTTCACCAACGGGCATGGCGTCTATCCTCTCCGCGATGGAACAGACGGTGCTTGTGGATCTGAAACGCGCGTGTTCGCACTTGGCGCTGAGGCGGCGCGTCCCTGTCTGCGCCGAAATGTGCCGCGGCTCGGCGCGCGCGCCTGATGCCGTGGCGGGTCGCGCCCAGCTAGCAATGCTGCGCCACCGGCTCAACCTGTCTGCGCACATGCTGACGCGAGGTAGCCGTGCGGAACGCCGACTTGGCCACGCCGATCACGGGAACGCCGAACTCGGCGTGCACATAGGCACCCAGGCCCGGTCTGCCAGCCGGGTCAAGATCGGCGTAGCCGTCAATCACCAGCAGGCTCAGCCCGCGCACACCGTCCAGCACCGCGCGCAGTGGCGGCAGTTCCCGCAGGAAGAACTCACCTGGCTGGTACGGCAGCACCTCGGGGACGACTGCGGTGTGTTCGGCCAGCACCTCGGCGAACGCGGTATCGACGGCCAGCACGGCTGCCGCCCGGGCGCCGCCGGAGCTCAGAGATGTCACCAACCGTGACTCATCCGCAGAGATCAAGGGCGCGTATTGCCGCCGATCTGGCGCCGGAGGCTGCCTGGACTTGGGCGGCATCGGCTGAGCGGGCACCGCTCCGTGACGGCTACCGGCCAGTGGCCGGATCCCGCGGTGGGACTATGCGGGTCACCAGTTCGCTGGCGGCCGCGGTGACCGCCGCGACTGCGACCACTGACGGCCACGCTCCGGCTTTCTTCGCTAGCGGGTGCGATCCGCCCATCGCCGCCGCGTACAGCGCGCTCAGCCCGACCATGGCGACCGGCCCGGATGCCCGGTACCACTCCCGCGCGCACCATGCGCCGGCGGCGGCGAACAGCGCGCCACCCAGGTCGCGGCGGCCGGTCCGGCGCGCGACGAGGAACCCGCCGACAAGCCCGAGGGCGGCGACAGCGGACGGCGGAGCCGCAGATCTGTTACTCATGCCCCCACGCTATCGGCCGCCGTTGCCCGGCTGTCACATCTTGCCAGGCCGTTGTGTCAGTGAGGTGTAACCCGCAAGAACGGCAAGGAGGTCACCATGGACGCTCGTTTCAAGGGCAACACCGTTGCGGCAAAGTTCGCGAGTACATCAACTCGGCGGGCGCAGTCGTGTCCAATTCGACCCTGCCGGCCGCGACGCAGGAGCTGGTGAAGATCCGGGCCAGCCAGATCAACGGCTGCGCCGCCTGCACCGACATGCACACCAAGGACGCCGAACACGCTGGGGAAAGCCAGGTGCGGCTCAACCTCGTCGCGGTGTGGCGGGAGGCGAAGGTCTTCACCGAGGCCGAGCGGGCCGCTTTGGAACTCACTGAGCAGGGCACCCGCATCGCCGACGCCGCCGGTGGTGGTGTCACCGACGAGGGCCGGAGTCGCGGCCGCGGGAGCTTCGGCGGATGCTGTTGAATTTGCCGCAGCCGTTCGACGCAGGGGTGCAGGGCGGTTACCTGGCACCTGGAAGGAGAGCGACCATGGCTGAGTACGCGATTTTGCTGTACGCCCCCGTATCGGACGTCGAGGCCGAACCCGCGCCGGAGGAGCTTGAGGCGCACGACCGGCACGCCGAGAACGTCCATCGGGGCGGGTGCCATGGTCGCGGCGTTCGCGCTGCAGCCCGCCACGACAGCGACGTCGATCCGTCGTAACCGACGGGCCGTTCCTGGAAGCCAAAGAAGTCATCGCCGGTTTCTACGTGATCGAGGCGCCCGACTTGGACGCCGCCCTGCAGATCGCCCGGCGTAACCCATTCTCCAGCAGGGCGGCGGTGTCGAGGTGCGGCCAGTCGCGGGATGACCGAGCCAGCTGAGGTCGCGCGGGCGGTCGCCGAGGCGCACCGTCGTGAGTGGGCTGTGGTGCTCGCCGCGACCGCCTGCACCGTGCGTGACCTTGATCTGGCCGAGGACTGTGTGCAGGAGGCGTACGCCTCAGCGCTGGTGGCCTGGGCCCGTGCCGGAATCCCGGACAACCCGGCTGCCTGGCTCACCACGATAGCCAAACGCCGGGCCATGGACGCACTGCGGCGCGAGAGGGCGTTCCGCTCGAAGCTGCCACTGCTGGTCGAACCTGAGAAGACGGTGGATGACGAGGTAGTGATGGGCCAACAGGCCGCCGGAGGCGGGGAAGACGCCGTACCGGACGAGCGATTGCGGCTGATCTTCATGTGCTGCCACCCGGCGCTGGCGCCCGAGGCGCAGGTGGCACTCACGCTCCGGCTGGTATGCGGGATGCCGACCGCAGACATCGCCCGGGCGTTCCTGGTATCGGAGCAGGCGATGGGCGCCCGGCTGACCCGGGCGAAGCGGAAGATCTCGGCCACCCGGATCCCTGTCCGGGTGCCCGGCGCTGCCGAGCTGCCGGACCGGCTCCAGACGGTCCTCGGCGTGATCCATCTGCTGTTCACCATGGGTCACACCGCGCCGTCGGGCGAGTCGCTGATGCGCCCCGACCTGGTGGATCGGGCGCTGCACCTGACCCGGATGTTGCGGGAGGTGGGAGCCGATCATCAGGCCCGGGATTACGACGAGGATGAGCCCGATTGTGATCGCGATCCTGGCCAGGATAGATGCCTGGATCAACGCCTCGTCCGTCGAGAAGATGTATGCAGCATCCGCCTCTGGGTGGCAAACGATGCGCACGCGCCTATCGTGCACGATCCATCCTGCCCCGGGCATCTCGCATGGCCCGAGAGCAACGCCCGGTCGTGCCGCTCTCGTCGCTGCACCGCCGTGGCAGATATGCCGCCACGCCAGACGGCGCCAGCATCGTGAGCTCGAGGGCTGGATGGATCACAGCCGGTGGATAATAGCAAGCCAGGCGTGTGCCGTCGGGGTGCCGAATCCGGGGTTGATCGCGAACGCGACCGCCGCGATGTCGGTGACGGCCCAGCCGTCGCCGAACGCGGCAACGAGTTCGTCCTGGCGAACCCGGCGGGGGCCCCGGTCTCCCGGCTGGCGGTCGCTGAAGCACATCAGGTAGCAATTGCCGCCGGACTTCAACACCGACGCCAAGCTGGTGACGTACCGGGCGCGCACCTCGTCGTCGAAGACGTGGAACAACCCGCTGTCGATGACCGTGTCGAAGGTCATGGCGAGTTGCCCCAGGTTCAGCGCGTCAGCGACCTCGAACCGGGCCGTCACGCCGCGTTCGGCCGCCTTCCCGCGCGCCTGATTGATGGCGCGCGGCGACACGTCCACGCCCACAACGTCCGCACCGCAGGCGGCTGCCAGCAGCGCGTGCTCCCCGGTTCCGCAGCCCACGTCGAGCACCCGGCCACAGAGCAGGCCGCTATCCGCCAAACGAACGAACGTCGGCTGCGGCCGCCCGATGTCCCACGGGGGCGGTGTGCTCGCCTCGTATACCGCATCCCAGTCTGGTGGCCGGGTCGTCATTGCCATCCCCTTGCTGGACGGAATCCAGGTCCGCCGGTGTGTCACACGATCCACCCACTCGCGCCAGCGCTTCAAGTCTGTCAGCACCTCGACCGGATTCTCTGCCTAGGGCACGTTCCGGATCCCTGCGCCCAGAGCTACGTATGGCTCCCTTCTCTACCTCTCGATCAGGCTCCGACCACCCGAGAATCGGGGTTGCGCGGCGGCATTAGATCCATCCTCATGCCGCCGCCCGGCCGGTGGATCGTGTCCTCTGTGGCGTTCTCTTCGAGCTTTAGGCTTGCCTGCATGCGAGCAGGAGGGACGGTGACGCTGTGGCGGCCGACCGGGCAGGCGGAGCTTGATCTTGTTGCCGCGGCCGGGTGGCAGGCCTGGCCGGCGCGGCTCCTGGATCGTAGAAGAAGCCCGCTACCTCAAGCACTCTAGCGGTGAGCCTTAACTGGTGAGCGTTTCCTTCGGGCGCACTACGCAGAACTCGTTTCCCTCCGGGTCGGCAAGAACAGCCCAGGATTCAGCGCCGGTCTGCCCGATGTCGACCCGGCGCGCCCCGAGTGCAAGAAGGCGGTCAATCTCCTGATCGCGGTCCGTGGCGCTGCTGGTGAGGTCAAGATGCACGCGGTTTTTGACCGTCTTGGGATCTCTGACTGGCATAAAGCAAATGCCGACGGGCGCGTTCTGGTCAGTTCCGATGACGATCTCGCGCTCGCGCTCGGAGAGAACCTTCCAGCCAAGCGCCTGCGTCCAGAACCGGGCCAGGCCGGGCAGGTCGTGGGCGTCAACGACGATGTGGTGGAGTCGGACAGGCATGCCGACAGTATGCGCGGCACGCTGGACCGCATCCCGCGAACCCGCGCTCTACTAGCCGCAGGCTGATGAGTTGGCGGGACCCGGTCCCCGAGTAGCTCGCCGTGCCTGGCCGGGATGGGGGCAGGCCCAACGGGACAGGGCCGTCCACTTGGGGTTATTGCCCGAACGTGAAGCGTGGTGAGGACTGGCTCAGCACTGTGACCGCCGGCGTGATGGACCAGACGGCAGCCAGCTCATCAGCGATCGCCGCCGTGAGCTCCTGAACGTCCGATGCTGCCGAGTCGTGCAGCGCTTCCGCCACGATCAAGGCAGCGGTCGTGGAGTTCTGGACGGCCGACAGGCCGCTTTGCCGGTTCGTCCATCGCCGGGCGTGTACCTGCCCCGCCCGGTCCGCGAAGATCACCTCATCGGGGTGTGGGTGCTCCACATCGCCGGAGAACGTCAGGTAATCCTCATCGCCGGCCGCGTACCGCACGCCGAGATGACCGGTGATCTTAGAGATGTCGAAGACGGCCACCGGGATGGCGAAGGCGAGTGAGACAGCGTTGCACACCTCGACAAGAGGGTGAAGCCGGGGCAGGCTTCCCTCCTTGCGCAAGCGCCGCAGCAGCGATTCCGATGCGCAACGGTACTGGGTCGGCTTGAGCCCCATCCTGGCGAACGCGCGCCGCCATGCCTGTATCTCGGGCAGCTCACCTTCCGGCCCCGCAGCGAGCCGGGACCGGGCGACGGCGACGAACTCGGCGGCGCGAGAGCCGACCGAGACGCCGGGGGTGATTCCCCCGGCGAACAAGATCCCGGGAACCAGCTCAGGGAAGTCACGCCAGATCTCACCAGAGTGCTCAAAGTGCACGAATCCACCTCACCGGCGGGAGTGATGCCAACCTTAGATGACAGGCTGGTGCCCGTCGCCGCTCCACACGCACAACGCTACGGGCCCCTGCGCGGCAAGGCCCCCTGGTCGACGACTCCCCGGCAGATACCGGTGCGGCCCCCGCGGCGGCCGCACAGAGACAGCAGCCCAACCTGACGCAAGGCAGATCATGGCACCGCAGACGACCTCCTAAGCAGTAGGTCGCGCGTTCGAATCGCACCCCGGGCGCGGCTAGAGTGCGTCTGGGTTTGTCAGCACATGCGTGTAGGCCTCTGCGCCGCCAGGCCCGGTCGGCAGCGTCAAGAGCCCAAGCTGAACGCGGACAACGGAGGGTATGGCGGTGTGATCGTCGCTATTCTGACGCATGTACCGCGCCCACGCCTGCTGCGCGGTCAGCTTGGGAGCGGCAGACGCAGGCGCCAGAGCGAACGTCTCCCCCACTTGCGGATCGATCGTGATCGTCCTCCGCTCGGACGCTGCCCCGGCAGCCGCTGGCGCTGATGGCTGCAAATCAGCAGATCGTGTCGTCCCACAACCCACGACAGTTGCCAGCACAACGCTGACGCCTACGCCAAGGACACCACGCCGAATCCGGCTCACATTATTTCGACGCGCGACGCCGGGCGCAGCTTCCGGATAGCAGGCTGGCCGAGGTCGATCCCGGTGAGACTGAGCTTGGCGGGGTCTACGCTGCACCCCCCGGACGGCAAGGTGACGGCCGCGGCGGCCGCGGTGCTCACCGCCACGGTCAGCACGATGATGGCGGCCACCAGCCAGGGCGTGCCCGGCAGCGTGCACAGCTTGGTCCACTCCGCGTGCAGTGCCTCGCGCAGGCTGGGCAACCCACCGTGCAGCGCGTTCCGCATGCCCTCCGGTTCCCCGGCAGTGCATCCGACAGGTTTGCCCGCTGCGCGGGCGGGGCGCGCGGGTCAGGGCCGTGGCGCGTACTCGATCGAGTGAAACGGCCAGTCGCGTTCCAGCCATGCGAGGACCGTGTGGTAAAGCACTGGGTCCAGCGCGGCACGGTCCGCGCGCACCCAGGAACTGACGGCCGCACGCCGTTCGCCCTCGCTGCCGCCGCCCAGGTTTTCGCGGCGCGGCGGGTAGATGTAAACGCAGCCGATGACTTCGACGGCGCCGATGCTGAGCACGGTGTAGGTGAACCCGCGGCGCTCGGCGAAGTCCTGCGCGTGGCGTTCGAGGTCACGCAGATTATCCGCCAGGCTCATCTGGTGCGGCCAGCCCTTCCCGGCGAATCCCGGCGTCGCCTGGATGCGGTCGATACTGGCCGTCCACGCGGCATAGTCTGCGGCGTTGTGCCGGGGCCCGAGCGGCTCTAGCCAGAATTCCTCCGCCGCGAGCCCACCAGGCACCGCAAAACTCACGGGAACGAACAACTGATCACCCATCAGGCGATGCTAACTGGACCGCCATCGCACCCACCCGCCCGGCCACAGCGAACTGGCCCTGGCTGCCGACGCATGGACGGCGCTATCCGGGCAACCCCGGAGCACGCTGACGGGCGTGGTCACGGACGTCCTGGGACGGTCTTCTGCGCCAGGTTACGCGCCGGATCCGCCGAACCGCGGCCACCCGAACCGCCTGGTCGTAGCCATACAGATCAAGGCGAACCACAGTCCGCCCGCGCCTTTCGCCACCACCCCCGGTACGTCAGCGAAAACCGACTCGCCCGCAAAGAGCACGGCGAACGAGATCACCAGATCGCCATCGCAACGGCGCTGCGCGGGGACTGCCTCGTCGAATCCGGCTCCCAGTCCGGATCCCGCCAGGCTCGCTTAGCCTCCGCCACCAACTTCACCGGCCCGTGGCGGTATGACCGCCTCGACAGCCTGGGCCACTGGCTGCAGCTGGAGGTCCCAGACCAACGAGCCGCCGGGCCGCCTCGCAGCTAGCACCGATACCTTGCCTATAGCAAGACCTTCGAGTGTGATGGGAGATGATGTCGGTGGCGGACGACGCGGCTGCTCCTGTCGGGCCGGGCCCTAAGTTGGACACGACGGTGTCGCATTCGGCGCGGATCTGGAATTACTGGCTGGGCGGCAAGGACAACTACGCCGTCGACAGGGAGGCTGGCGACAAGGTGGCCGCGATGCTGCCGAGCATCGTTACGCAGGCCCGGGCGGACCGGGCTTTTCTGGGGAGGGCGGTCCGGTATCTGGCGGGTGAGGCGGGCATCCGCCAGTTCCTGGACATTGGCACCGGGCTGCCAACAGCGGACAACACCCATGAGGTGGCTCAGCGGGTGGCACCGGAGTCGCGGATCGTGTACGCCGACAACGATCCTCTGGTGCTGGCGCACGCCCGCGCGCTGCTCACTAGCACCCCCGAGGGGGTCTGCGACTACGTCGACGGGGATCTGCGTGATCCGGACAGGATCCTTGCCGAGGCGGCGCGGACGCTCGACCTCGCCCAGCCTGCCGGCCTCATGCTGCTGGGCATCTTGCACCACATCTCCGACACCGGTGATGCGTACTCGATCGTGAGGCGGCTGGTGGCGGCGCTGGCACCGGGCAGCTTCGTTGTCATCAACCACTCGACCAGCGCTGTCCACGGCGCGGCCATGGAAGAGGCGGTGCGGCACTGGAACCAGGTCGGCACACCGCCGATGACCCTGCGCAGCCCGGAGCAGATCGCTGCCTTTTTCGACGGGCTGGACCTGCTGGCACCTGGGGTGGTGTCGTGTTCCCGCTGGCGGCCCGATCTCAGCCCGTTGGGCGGGCAGCCCGCCGAGGTGGACGAATTCTGCGGGGTCGCCCGCAAACCGTCAGCAACCACGACGGCACCGCCTGCCTGATCGCTTGCCCCCGTGCCAATCGGCCAGGTTTCTTAAGGCCCAGCCTTGCTGGCACAGCGCACCCGGCGAAGCCGGGCGGCGGCACTGACGGCTGTGTCCAGCCTGCGCGCAGCGGCCCATAGCCGCACCGCCGGGCACGGTCACCGCCGCCGCTCAACAATCGCCAGCCGACGGCGGCTTATGTGTATGCCGTCCAACCATCGCACGCGCCCGCCGCGCGCCACCATCGGGACATCCGGGTCCGGTGGTGCGGATGACCGAGCACAGAGCAAGCACACCCGGCCGGCGGCCACGGCGGCGGCCACCCGCCGCATCCGATCAGCTCGTCGATGACCTTTACCGGGGTCACGCGCTCCGGCTGACCCGGATAGCGCTGCTGCCGGTCGGCGACCAGCCCAGCGCGGAAGACGTGGTGCAGGAGGCTTTCCTCGGCCTGTTCCGTGGGCTGGGCCGGCTGAACGATCCCAGCCGTGCCGTGGCGTACCTGCAGGTATCCGTGCTGAACGGCTGCCGTTCGGTGCTGCCGGCACGCAAGCGGGCCAGGCTGCGCGGGGCGGCCACCGATTACCCCGCGGTGTGGTCGGCCGACGTCACCAGTTTCCAAGCCTGCACCACGCAGCTTTACCGGTTCGCCATCGGTCCAAGCGGCCGGCCCAGCCGGCTGACACCACCGATTGCGGATAGCCAAGCCGCCGCGTCAGCTTTGAACGCAGAGGCGGTCATCCCTGCACCGTCATATCTAACAGCCGGGGAAGGCCGCGACACTGGCAAGCCGCGTACCCATTTAAGTGCGTCGCCTCGCGGAACTTCTCGATCGAGCCCGCTGTGACGCTCACGTTGCCGGGCTCGTCGAAGGAGTTAGCCGCGGTGATTTCCGGCCCCGTTCACCTCCTCGACCGTTGCAGTCTGCGGCTGCAGCGGGGGTCGCCAACCGGATCTCGGCGGTTACGTCCCGGACCGGGTCCCGGTTGACCACGCTCAGCATCCGGGTCCGGCGTTCCGCCGAATAGGTGGCTACCGCATCCAGCACCGGGAACGGCCCCCGGTCGGCCACCCGGTGGATCCAGGGGTTCGGCTCCGCATCCTCGACGACGTCATGTCGCTCGCAGTCCACGAACACGTCGACCGAAGTGTCGCCGAGGTGATCAGCGAAAGCCGCATTGGGTGGTAGATCGACTGGAGGAACAGCCGGCGACCAGCTCACAGGCGAGCACGATGCAGTATGCGTCGATGAGCTGCGGCCAGATCCGTGACATCGCGCGGGGTGTGGCTTGACGCGCACTACTGCCCGGGCGGTGGATCGCGGTCCAGGTCGGCCTCCGCGAGCAGGCGGACGGCCGCGCCGGGGTCACCCAGCAGTGCGGCGAGCAGGTGCCGTGCCGACCACATGCCCGACGCCCAGGCCAGCCCGCAGGCGAGGCCGCCGGGCCCGGCGGCGTGCACCGCGCCGAGGGTGTAGCGCCACGGCACGCAGACGCCGTCCACAACGAGCGGGTCGTGTGCGTAGTAGGTCGCGGGAGCGTCGGGCAGCACCGCGCTCGCGATCGCGGGAACCGGGCGGCGTACCGGTGACGACTCGACCAGGCCGGCGACTTCCTCCGAGACCAGCGGCAGGTCTAGCAGGTCAGCGAGCCGCGGAGCCCGGTCGTGTGGAGCCAGCACCAGCGGGCGGCCGGCCGCAAGCGGCCACAGGTCCGCAGCGTCGAGCACCAGCGCGTCCCCGGCGTCGGCCACGACAACGTCGTTCCCGCATACCACGCGCACCCGGTCCGGCGGCGCGGCCTCGGCGACGGCCGCGAGCTCCGTCCACAGTGCCCGCAACTGTGCCCGCGTCACTGGCCGCCCTGGGTCGGCCAGCCGGTCCAGCAGCTGGTCCGCCCCGCCCGGCTCGGCGAGCAGCTCAGTGAGCGAGGTGCGTACTCCCAGCGCGCGGGCCATTGCCGGGTCGGCTGGCAG